>Ga0181573_10000096_pt1 | contig 83543 bp, 78 predicted proteins | sample 101ome_25_FD_148643 | JGI IMG/M metagenome (GOLD analysis project Ga0181573, IMG submission 148643) | Coastal salt marsh microbial communities from the Groves Creek Marsh, Skidaway Island, Georgia - 101409BT metaG (spades assembly) | ecosystem: Environmental > Aquatic > Marine > Intertidal zone...
TGGGCCGATACCTCGCCCGCGGGGTAATAGCGCCGGTAGCTATCCTCCGCCTCTACGCCTCGCACCCCGAGGGCCCGCACGGCTGCTGCCTGGGCGGAGGACACCCGACGCTTCAGATAAACAAAGCCAAGGCCGCGCTTGCGCGCTTCCTCGATGCGCGCCGTAAGGTCGCTCGAACCCATGCCCAGGGCCACCGCGAGGGCCGCGGCTTCCTCCGGCGCCGGAGCAAAGCGCTGGGGGTTCACATAAAACGACACCACGGGCGCGCTCACCGCCAGAAGTTCCCCGCGGCGATCGCGAATCACGCCCCGGCTGGCCTCGATGGAAACGGCGCGCACGGTGCGCGCGTCCCCTTCACCCTTCAGAAAGTCCCGCTGCTGGGCCTGTTGAAGGAAGGCCACCCGAACACCGATGGCGACCGCGGCGCCCACGAGCAGCAGCGCGAGTAGACCAAGGCGCCAGACGTGAGCCGGCTCGAGGGCGAGGGCCGAAGTGCGACGGAGCGCGGGACGAGGCGCGCGCTTCATGGCCGCACCAACACGGTGTCTTCTACCCCCGGGGACCGCATCACGAGTTGCTCCGTAGCGATGACATCCACCCGGTGATAAGCGCTAAAGGCGCCCCGTTCGATCAGAAGCCGGCCGCGCTGCTCAAGCAGCTGGTCCCGAGCCAGCCGAGCGCGCTCAAGGGCCTCAAAATGACGCCGCGCCTCGTGGGAAGCGAAGATCGCCCCTAGGGACGAGAGCAGGACCAGCGCCACCAGGGCCAGGAGCTGCAAGCCCCCGGGCGCCCGAAGGGGCGCAAACAATACGGCCAGGGGCGAGAAATCTAGAAGGCCCTGGATCTGACCCAGGAAGCTCATGCGGCTCATGCGACTCATGCGACTAGGCGCTCCGCAGCCCGGAGCCGCGCGGAGCGGGCACGGGGGTTGGCCTCGAGCTCCTCGGCGCTTGGGCCCTGACCCTTGCCCAGAAGCCGGAGCCGCACCCCCGGCGCAGGACCGCGCACCGGTAGGCCCCGGGGGAGCGGCTCGCCCTGCGCCTCTCGGCGCAGAAAGCGCTTCACCATGCGATCCTCGAGGGAATGGAAGCTGATCACCAAAAGGCGCCCGGCCGGCGCCAATAGATCAACGGCACCGCGGAGCCCGGCCTCAAGCTGACCGAGCTCATCGTTCACGTAAAGGCGAAGCGCCATGAACACCCGGGTCGCCGGATGGCGATCCGGGGACCAGGCCGGATGGGCTTCCGCCACCGCCTCTGCCAGCTGCCGCGTTCGCGTGAAGACCACCCCCGATTCCCGCGCTGCGACCAGGGCTCGGGCGATGCGCCGGGCAAAGCGCTCTTCCCCAAGCTCCTTAAAAATGCGCGCCAGCTCCCCTTCTTCGCACTCGGCGAGCACCTCCGCGGCGCTCCGCCCATCGCCGCTCATGCGCATATCGAGGGGGCCGTCATTTCGGAAGCTGAAGCCTCGGGCGGGATCATCGAGCTGAGGGGAGGACACGCCAAGATCCATCAGCACCCCATCGAGCCCCCGGCCCTGGAGATGGGGGGCCAGGGCGTCAGCCAAGGCCCCAAAGGGACTGGGCACCACGGTAACGCGAGGGTCTTCCGCGGCCAGCGCCTGGGCGGCAGCCAGCGCTTCCGGATCGCGATCGAGCGCAAAGAGACGCGCCTCGGGCCCAAGGCGCGCGAGCAGCGCCCGGCTGTGGCCGCCCCGACCAAAGGTGGCATCGAGAATCCAGGGCGCCGGCCCCGCCGGCGCCAAGGCGAGCACTTCGTCGAGCATCACCGGGATATGGGCATACCCCCGATCCTCTTTAGCGGCCTGTTCCATTAGAGCGATATCGACTGTAGGGCCGCGGCACCATCCGCGGTCTGACCATCACCCTGCGCTAGCCAAGCATCCCGGCGCGCAGCCCACTGCTCTTCGGCCCAGATTTCGATTTTTCGACCCTGCCCCAGGAGCACAAGGCGTCCCGCGAGCTCCGCATATTCCCGAAGCATGGGGGGAATAAGAACCCGGCCATTGCCATCCAGATCGAGATCGGTGGCGTGGCCAATCAGCAGGCGCTGAAAGCGCCGCGTCGTCGGATCAACGTTCGGCAAGGCCTCAAGCTGCGCCTGGATCTCTTCCCAAACGGACTGGGGATAGAGGAGAAGGCAGCGCTCGGCGGTATCGATGGTGGCGACGAGGGCCCCGCCAAAGCGCTCGCGCAGAGGCTCGCGGAAGCGCACCGGCAATGCCATGCGCCCCTTCGCGTCCATCGTGACTGCGCTGATACCCCGAAATAGCACTATTTACCCACCTTGCCCGTGGATGGGGACCTGAATATCCACTTTTTTCCACTATTCCCCATCAATCGCCACTATAGGAACGCAAGAAAACCCCGTCAAGCACGACGCTCAGGCGAAAATCCTTTTATTTCAGTGAGTTGCAGGAAAAATCGGGAGAGCTGGAGGGCGCTAAAAAAATAACCCTAGGAAAAGCAAGGTGTTGCGCGGATCACTTCAGGAAAAAACGCGATGAGAGAATATTTCTGTTCTAATTTTTGGTTTTTAATAACTAAAAGAAATTAGTGCGGAGGAGCCAGCCGATAAGCCGGGTTCTGTCTTGGGCAGTCATTCCTCTGGGATATGCGTCACCGCATACCTCTAGCAGCCTACCCGGATCCGATGCGGACCACACCCATGGATCCCTATTTGGCCTTGCTCCGGGTGGGGTTTACCCTGCCACGCGTGTTACCACGCGCGCGGTGCGCTCTTACCGCACCATTTCACCCTTACCGCCGCCGAAGCGGGTTGGCGGTATCTTTTCTGTGGCACTTTCCGTGGGCTCGCGCCCCCCAGGCGTTACCTGGCACCCTGTCCTATGGAGCCCGGACTTTCCTCCCGCCGAAGCGAGCGACTGCCTGGCCAGCTCCTCCGCTTTGCGAGTGTGGGCGTCCAGAGGAGGGAACTCAAGCCTCTTGGCGCCCCTCCGCCAGCGCTAGGGCGCGCTGATAGAGGGGCTTTTTGGGCATGGCGAGCAGCGCGGCCGCCACCCGGGCCGCGCGGGCTGGGGGTAGCTCCTCCAAAAGCACGCGCAGCACCTGTTCCTCCTGGAGCGCCGGAGCCGCGGCCGCCGCCTCGGGGGCCCCCGCCAGCACCACCACAAACTCCCCCCGCGCAGGCAACGCCTCCTCCTTGGCCGCCGCCAAAAGCTCATCCAGCGTGCCGCGGTAGTGGCTTTCAAAACGCTTGGTGAGTTCCCGCCCCACATAGGCCTCCCGCGAGGGACCGAAGGTGGCCACCGCATCCTCAAGCATGGCCACAATGCGGTGAGGGGCCTCGAAGAACACCTGCGTCTCCTCAAGGGGGACCAGCGCAGCCAGGGCACGACGCCGCGCCCCGGCCTTCGCCGGTAGAAAGCCCCGAAAGCTAAAACGATCCGTGGGCAGACCCGCGACGGAAAGGGCCGCCATCACCGCCGACGCCCCAGGGACGGGAACCACTGCGATCCCCTCCGCGCGGGCCTCCCGCACCAGGCGGAAGCCCGGATCGGCAATCAGCGGCGTGCCCGCATCACTCACGAGCGCGATATCGTCCCCCGCCTGCAGCCGCGCGAGCAGCTGCGGCGTACGGGCCTCTCCGTTGTGCTCGTGATAAGCGATGAGAGGAACGCTCACCCCAAGGGAGGCCAACAGGGGCGCGGTGCGTCTGCTATCCTCTACGGCGATGAGGGACACGGCGCCGAGCACGGCCCGGGCGCGCTCCGTAAGATCCCCCAGGTGTCCAATGGGGGTTGCCACCACAAAAAGTGTGCCCGCAGCCATGCTTGTCCGCTCCCACCTGGGTGATCGTCATGCGCCGAATCGAGGCTGAAGTGTACCGAAGCGCACCAGGAAAGCATGGTCGTTGGAGCTTCCTGCTCCTGGCCGCGCTCCTCCATGCCTGCACCAGTACTGGCCCGACGCCGCCCCCCAAGGTCGGCGACCAGCAGGTCCCGGGAAGTGAAAAGCTCACGACTCTGCTCACCCGAGCGCAGGGCGTGGGGCAGGTTGAAGCCCTTCTGCAGCAAGGGGAGCGGGCGCTAAGCGCCGGCGATCTGGCCGCCGCCGGCACTGCCCAGGCCCAGATCATCGCCCTCCTAGCGCAGCAATCCGAGGCTTCGGACCTCTCCCCAGCCCTTGCGCTTCGCTGGGCTCGCCTACGCAGCGCCCTGGCCTTTACGGAAGGGGATACGCTCCGGAGCGCGGCGCTCCTCCTTCAAGCGCAAGCCCTCGCGCCCCTAGATCAGCGACAGCGGCTGGTCGATGAGGCCTTCGATCGCCTCATCGCGAGCTTACCGCCGCCAGAGCTGCCCCCTGGCGAAGGGGACGCGCTGACGCCCTACCACGACCTCGCCCAGGCCCTGGCTGCCTGCGCCCCCTTCCCGGCCCGCCTCCCCCAGGCCATCGCCGCGTGGGAGGCACGCTGGCCGGGCACCGCGCGTCCCTCGCTCCTCAATAATCTTCCGCCGGCCGTCGAGGGCGGTGCCCCCCTCCGCATCGCCGTGCTCCTGCCCTTCACGGGCCCCCTTCAGGGCGCTGCGGAGGCGCTCCGGGATGGGCTCATGGCGGCCCAGTTTGAGGCCCAGCGCCAGGGTCATGGGGGCTCTGCGCTCCGCTTTTTTGATACCCGGGCTGCAGGCCTCTCCCATGCCTATGGCCAAGCCCTCAGCTTTCAGCCTGACCAGCTTCTAGGCCCCCTCGAACGGGACGCGGTCAGTGCCCTCGACGCCCTCCGCCGCGACGAACCGAAAGCACCGCCGTTACTTGCGCTGAACCGGCCCAGCCTCGGTAGCGCCCCCACGCTTTGGAGCTACGCCTTGGAACCGGAGGCGGAGGGCGAACAGCTGGCGGATCAAAACTGGCGCGCGGGGCATCGTCGCCTACTCATTCTTCATGACGAGGCGCCCTGGGCCCAGCGCCTCGCCCTGGCCGCAAGCACCCACTTCCAGACCCTCGGGGGCATCGTGGCGCGCCGCCAGCCCTTCTCCCCGAACGAGGACTTGGGCGCTACCGTTGCCGCGGCGCTGCTTGTAGAGGAAGGGGAGGCTCGCAGCCAGGCCTTGCGGCGGGTGCTCCGCGTACCGATCGAAACCGAACCGCGACGGCGCCAGGATGTCGATTCCGTGCTGCTCATCGCCGAACCCCTTCAGGGGCAAACCCTTAAATCGGCCCTCGCCTACTACTTCGCTGGCGATCTCCCCGTTTGGGCATCCTCCCAGGGCTTGGCCTCGGATTTGAGCGCAACAGCCCTCAAGGATCTTGAGAACGTCACCTTCAGCCTCACGCCTTGGCAACTCGGCAACCCAGACGCGGAAAGTCAGCGCCTCCGGGACGCCTTTCCCGATGCCGATGGCCCCCTCGGGCTACTCTATGCGCTCGGCGTCGACGCCTGGCGCTTGGCCCAATGGCAGCGCTATGCCCCCCCGGGCCTCCCCTTTCCAGGGCTCACGGGCCAACTCACCCAGGCTTCCGACCAGCGCTGGATACGGACCCTGCGCCTGGCGATCATTGAGCGCGGCGCGCTGAGCCCGGCCCCGGCACGTTTTGCACTTCCAGCCCCATGACCCGTGCAGGCCCCCAGCGCCGCGCAGGCCAGGCCGGGGAAGCCCGCGCCGCTGCCTTTCTAATAACCCAGGGGTATAAGCTCCGGGCTAGAAACTGGCACTGCCGCTATGGGGAATGGGACCTGATCTTGGCTGCCCCCGGGGATCAGCTCTGGGCTTTCGTGGAGGTGCGCTACCGCCGCCGCCCCCTCGGGGGACACACCGCAGCCACCGTGACCCCTGCCAAGCAGCGCCGCCTGACCCTCGCCGCCCAGCTCTATCTCGCCGCCGTCGCCGAGGCGCAGTGCGAACCTCCACCCTGTCGCTTCGACGTCATCGCGCTTACGGGCCCCACCCCGGCGGAGGCGCACCTCGAATGGATACGAAACGCTTTCGGCGCGGTAAACTAGGCGTTCTTTCTTTCTAGGAAACGTCGTCATGAAACGCGTCCTCGGGCCCCTGACCCTCAGCATCGCCATGCTCGCCGGCTGCGCCAGCCAGGTCGACAACGGAAACGCGGCCAGCACCGAAGAAAGGAGCGGTCCCCCTACTGCGATCCAAGCGCTTGGGAACATCATCGACGATACGCGTATTGAAACCACCGGACTGGTTCGGCTCCGCCGTGCCGGGGAAGGCCTCAAGGATGGGCACCTAGGGGTCACGAGCTTCCGGGGCGTGGTGCTGCTTACGGGACAGGTGCGGGATGAGGCAAGCAAAGCCCTCGCCAGCGAGGTCCTCAGCGGCATCGAAGACGTCAAGACGGTCTATAACGAGCTGACCATCAGTGGCCCGACGGCGCTGCTCGCCCGTTCCGCCGATGCCGTGATCACGAGCAAGGTGAAGGCCCGACTTCTCGCCAACGAGGCCGTGCGGGGCCTAGAAATCAAGGTCGTAACGGAAAACGGAACCGTGTATCTCTTGGGTACGGTCACCCGCACAGAAGGGGAAGCCGCCACCGCAGCAGCCCGCGCCGTGGGCGGCGTCGAGCGCGTGGTGCGCATTTTTACCTACTCCGACTAGCTTTTACCTATTTCGACTAGGGCCTACTTCACCACCCGTAGCGCCGGCTTACCGCCGCCCTCGGGCGGCGGGTCGTCTTCCGGCGACTCTCGGGATTCCGCGACCGAAATGGGTTTCTCCTCGCCTTCGACCGGCTCCGGTCCCAGCACATTCCCGGCCCCGGTTTCCCGGGCATAGATCGCCACTACCGCATTCAGCGGCACATAAACCGCGAAGGGACTACCCCCGAAGCGCCCCTGAAAGGAAAGCCCCGCTTCATCGATCAGCAATTCTCGGACCGCCCGAGGAGAAACGTTCAAGGTAACCTTGCCATCGACGATGGCGTGGCTAGGCACGCGAAGGCCCGGGCGCTGGGCATCCACCAGGATATGAGGGGTGCAGTCTGAATCGACGATCCAGTCGTAGAAGGCGCGGAGCAAGTAGGGACGCTGAGGACGCATGACGCCGGCCCCCTAGTCGCGCATTTCCCGCTCAACCTCCGAGAGGCTCGCCTGGAAGCCATCGCGCTCGAAGAGCCGCTCGGCGTACTTCAGCAGCGGACGACACTGCTTCTCCGGGAGCGCGATGCCGACCTTGGGCAAACGCCACAGAATCGGCGCCACGCAGCAATCGGCGAGGGTGAACTCGTCGCTCATGAAGAAGGGCTTTTCCGCGAAGATCGGGGATACGGCCATGAGGCTTTCCCGGAGCGACTTCCGCGCCTTCGTAAGCACCGTTTCCCGTCCCTTACCCACCATGAGCAAATCCAGGTGCGCACACCAATCTCGCTGAATGCGATGCATCCAGAGGCGAGACAGGGCACGAGCGACCGGATAGACCGGCAGCAGGGGCGGATGGGGGAAGCGCTCGTCGAGGTACTCCATGATCACCATGGACTCATAAAGCACGAGATCCCGGTCGAGGAGCGTCGGCACGGCCCCGTAGGGATTCAGCTCCAGGAGCTCTTCAGGCTTGTTGTTGCCATCGACCTCAACGGTATCAACGGTCACGCCCTTTTCCGCCAGCACCATACGCACGCGGTGGCTGTAATGATCCGTGCCATCAGAGAAAAAGGTCATTGAGGAGCGCTTTGCAACGACACCCATGGCGGAGTCCCCGTGCGTTATGGTTTTTTTCAAAGCCTAAGGGCCGCTAGAAAAAAGGCTGCGCCAGACGGCGCAGCCTTTTCTCGAACCTTAGTGCACTTCTTTCTGGTATTCCCGGCCAAGCAGCCAGGTGAACACGTAGAGCACCAGGAGGAACAGAATGACGTAAACGCCAATGCGCTGCCGGTCTAGGCGGTAGGGCTCGCCGGTGTAGTCGAGGAAGTTCACGAGATCGTAAACCGCCGCGTCGTATTCCTCAGCGCTCAAGAGCCCGGTGCCGGCCTCGACTTCAATGAAGCCGCACTGCTCCGAGGTCATGGGTTGGCCCGAAAGCCCATCCCGACCGCCTTCCGGCGCCTGCTTGCACACCTTCCGGGGCACGCCCTGAAGCTCAATCAGCGCATGGGGCATGCCCGCATTCGGCAGCACGTCATTGTTCACGCCAAGGGGGCGGCTCGGATCGAGGTAGAACCCCTTCAAATAGCTGTAGACCCAATCCGTGCCCCGCACCCGGGTGACCATGGACAGGTCCGGGGGCTGAGCCCCGAACCAATTCTTGGCCCCAGCCGCCGGCATGGCGTTGGTGATGTGGGAGCCCATGTCCGCACCGGCGGGCAGCAGGCTTGCCTGGTAAAGATCCGTGGGAATGCCGAGGTCTTCGGCGGTTCGCACGTGACGCTGGTGCTCCAGGGAATGGCAGCCCAGGCAATAGTTCATGAACAGCTTGGCCCCGTGCTGGAGCGAGGGCAAATCCCGGTGATCGGGCGTCATGGGCTCCAGGTGCACGCCGCTGTCGGAAGCCAGCGCCGCGGGGGTGGTCAGGGCGCAAAAGCCCAGAATCATCAAGAAACGCTTCATTAGGCAGGCACCCTCTCAGGAACGGGCTTCGTCTTCTCTACACGGGTATACCAGGGCATGAGCACGAAGTAGGCGAAGTAGCCAGCCGTACCCACCTGGGCCAACAGCGTGTAGAAGGGGCTGGCCGCTTGCGTACCGAGCCACCCGAGCAGGAAGAAGGACACGATAAACATGGCCAGCATGCCCTTGGAAATCGCACCCTTGTAGCGAATGGACTTCACCGGGCTACGGTCGAGCCAGGGCAGAACCGCCGGGAGGGCGATGGCCCCCACCATGACCACAAAACCCCAGAACTTCGCGTCCATCCCAAACAGCGGGTAGGTTGCGGCGCGGAGCATCGCGTAGAAGGGGGTGTAGTACCACACCGGCGCGATGTGATCGGGCGTCTTAAGCGGGTTCGCTTGCTCGAAGTTCGGCGGCTCTAGGAAGTAGCCACCCATCTCCGGGGCAAAGAAGACCACGGAACAGAACACGATCAGGAACAGCACGATGGCGGGAAGATCGTGGCCGATGGTGTAGTAGGGGTGGAACGCAATGGAATCGAGAGGCTTGCCGTTCTCGTCCTTGTGCTTCTTCACATCGATGCCATCGGGGTTGTTCGACCCCACGTGGTGCAGGGCAACAATGTGCAGGAACACCAGCATGATCAGCATGATGGGCAGGGCCACGACGTGCAGAGCGAAGAAGCGGTTCAGCGTGATCTCACTCATGAGGAAATCGCCGCGGACCCACTCCATCATGTCAGCGCCGACCACGGGAATGGCGCCCACGAGGGACACGATCACCTGCGCACCCCAGTAGGACATGTTGCCCCAGGGTAGGAGGTAGCCCATGAAGCCTTCGGCCATCAGCACGAGGAAGATCGCCATGCCGAAGAGCCAGATCAGCTCCCGGGGCTTGCGGTAGGAGCCGTACATCATGCCCCGGAACATGTGGAGGTAAACCACAATGAAGAACGCCGACGCGCCGCTGGAGTGGAGGTAGCGAAGGAGCCACCCAAATTCCACGTCGCGCATGATGTATTCGACGGAAGCGAAGGCCTTATCACCGGCGGGCACGTAGCTCATGGTAAGCCAGATCCCCGTGAGGAGCTGGTTCACCAGCACCACCATGGAGAGCACGCCGAAGAGGTACCACATGTTGAAGTTCTTCGGGGCCCAGTAGCGAGACATATGGTACTCATAGGTCTCGACGAGGGGCATGCGGGCGTCAATCCAGTTCACTACCTGGGTGACCCCGGCCATCACGGCGCCCGGCTTTTCTGACGATTTCGCATCACTCATTACGCGGACTCCTCATCTTCGCCGATCAACATGATCGCATCGGACTCAAAGGTATAGGGCGGCACCTCGAGATTCGAAGGTGCCGGTACGCCCGCGTAAACGCGTCCGGAAAGATCGAACTTGGAACCGTGGCAGGGGCAGAAATAGCCGCCCTTCCAGTTCCCGTCGAAGGCCTGGGGGCCCACTTCCGGGTAGTACTTCGGCGAGCAGCCCAGGTGGGTGCAGATGCCGATAAGAACGGAGAGGTCTTTGCGCTCCTCCCGAGCCCGCCAGCGGTTCGCTGCATAGCTCGGCTGCTGAGACGGCCGGGCGCTGCCGGGATCGGCGAGCATGGGCTCAAGCGCTTCGAGCTGATCCAGCATGGCGTCGGTGCGCTTCACCACAAAGATGGGCTTACCCCGCCACTCCGGCAGAGGCCCGAGGATTTCCCCGGGGCGGAGCTTACTGACATCGGCGCGGACCGGAGCCCCAAGGGCTTTGGCCTTTGCACTGGGTTGCCAAGATGCGAGGAAAGGCACCGCGGCGCCTACCACGCCGGCGCCGCCCACCACGGAGGTCGCGCCAATCAAAAAGCGGCGCCGGGCAAGGTTCACTTCGCCGTTGCTCACGAAGAGTCTCCCTGGTCAATTTGGTCAGGTGTGCCGGGATGGATTCGGCAGAGTCGTTGGCCGGATCAATCTCGAACGTTCGCCCGCGCCAGCCGGTGCGGAGTCTAACACAGCCAACCCCATCCTGGGGCAGCCATTTTCCTGATCTGCGCGCCTTCCAGGGAAGAACGCCCCTGCTTAGCCTCGCAGACACAAAAACGCCCGAGCGGAAATCCGATCGGGCGCAGGGGCCGCCAAGAGGCGGCCAAGCCTTTGCCGCCTTAGCGCTTGGAGTACTGGGGACGCTTCCGCGCCTTGCGCAGACCGACCTTCTTCCGCTCCACGGCCCGGGCATCGCGAGTCACGAAGCCGGCGGCCCGCAGGGGCTGACGCAGGGACTCATCGTACTCAATCAGCGCGCGGCTGATGCCGTGGCGGATCGCGCCGGCCTGGCCGGAGGGGCCGCCACCGCGAACGGTCACGAACACGTCGAGCCGGTCGGTCATTTCCGTGAGCTGCAGGGGCTGCATCACCACCATGCGCGACGTCTGACGACCAAAGAACTCATCGAGAGGCTTGTTGTTCACCAGCACCCGGCCTTGACCAGGACGGAGGAACACCCGCGCCGCGGCGGTCTTCCGACGGCCGGTGCCGTAGTTGCTGGCCCCACCCCGGGCTGCGCTTGAAGCGATGCTCATAATTCTGACCTCAGACTTCTAAGGGTTGCGGCTGCTGTGCCGCATGGGGGTGCTCCGGGCCCGCGTAGACCTTGAGCTTCTTATAGACCGCCCGGCCGAGGGCGTTGCGGGGCAGCATGCCCTTCACCGCGGCCTCGATCACCCGCTCCGGGTGCTCGGCAATCATGTCCTTGAACACCACGCCGCGGATCCCACCGGGGTAGCCGGTGTGGCGCCAGTAGGTCTTTTGATCGGCTTTGTTGCCGGTCACAGCGACCTTTTCGGCGTTGACCACGACAATGTAGTCCCCCGTATCCACGTGCGGCGTGAACTCGGGCTTGTGCTTACCGCGCAGGCGGCGGGCGATTTCCGTGGCCAAACGTCCAAGGGTTTTATCCGCAGCGTCGATGAGTACCCAATCGCGCCGCACGTCGGCCGGCTTCGTGCTTTCCGTCTTCATGGATTATGCAGTCCGTCGACGGCGCCCCAACGGCGCCGGAAAAATAAGGCCGCGCATATTAGCTATTCCCCCCCCGGGTGACAAGCGGGCTGCGCACCCTTTTTTGCCCCTTACGCCCGTCGCTCCCGGGCGAGGTACTCATGGGACTGCATCTCGAGCAGACGGGAGGCCGTTCTTTCGAACTCAAAGCGTAAGCGCGCCCCCTGATAGAGGCTCGTAATGGGCGCTCCGGCGCTGCAGATGAGCTTCACCCCCCGATCATAAAATTCGTCCACCAGGCTCACAAAGCGCCGCGCCCCATCCTCCTGGCGCTCCGTGAACTGCGGTATATCGCTGAGGAGCACGGTAGCAAACTCATGAGCTAATGCGATGTAGTCGTTCTGGCTTCGAGGCCCCTCGCACAGCGTTGCATAGCGGAACCACACCACGTCATCGTGCTCTCCAAGGACGGGCAGGCTTCGCCCCTCGATCTCCAGCGCCCCGGGCACGGGCGCGAGCCCCCCGGTAAGGGAGCCGTACGCGGTCCGGAGGGCCGCTTCCGCTTCCGCCCCTAAGGGCGTGTGGTAAAGCGCCGCCTGGCTGAGCGCCCGGAGGCGATAGTCCGCAGCGCTTTGGAGCTCGTAGACCTCCGTATGCGTTTCCAAGAGCGCAATCGCCGGCAAGAAGCGCCGGCGCTGCAGGCCATCCTTATATAACCCCGCGGGGGGGACGTTGGAGGTGGTCACCAGGGTCACGCCCCGGGCGAACAGAGCCGCAAAGAGCTCTCCCAGAAGCATGGCATCGGTGATGTCGGAGACAAAAAACTCGTCAAAGCAAATGACCCGGGTGCGCTTCGCCCACTGCTCCGCAATGTGCTCAAGAGGATTGGCCTTTCCCGCCTCCGCTTTCAGCGCCTCGTGCACCCCGCGCATAAAGCGGTAGAAATGCATGCGCTCCCCCACCCCCGGAGGAAGGGCTTCGAAGAACAGATCCATGAGAAAGGTTTTGCCCCGCCCCACCCCACCCCAGAGGTAAAGGCCCTGGAGCGGCATCCGGGGGGCGCGACCCCGGAGACGAAGCCGATCAAAAAGCCCCGGCGCCGGAGCGGGCACCTGGAGCGCAGCGGAGAGCGCATCGAGCTTCTCCAACGCTGCCCGCTGAGCCCGGTCTTCGCTAATCCGCCCTTCCTGCAGCGCCGCCTCGTAGCGCTCACTCGGTTTTGCCGGCGCAGCCATTACCTAACCCTTTCCCGACCGTGGCCCTTTTTCAACCACGGAATGCTTCAATAGGGGCCGCGACTCTAATGCCCCACCTTTTGAGGGGCAACACGAAAGGAGCCAGCAGCGTCATGGCACCGACTTCCTGGGCGCGCCCCAAGCGCCTGATCCCCATTCTCGCCGGCATCGCCCTGGGCCTAGTCCTAGGCGGCCTTCTACCCGGTGGAGGCGGCGGCCCGGCCAGGGACAGCTACGCCGATGCAGTGGCCCTGGCGGCCCCCTCCGTGGTGAACATCTACACCCGGAAGCGCTTGACGCCCGAGCCCCACCCGCTGTGCGCCTTGCCCCGTTTCGAAGCCCTATGCCGCCAGCTTCCGGATCGGCGAGCACGCATGGAGGGGTCCCTCGGCTCGGGGGTCATTCTCGAAGCCCGGGGCCTCATCCTGACCAACAACCACGTCATCGCCGACGCCGACGACATCATGGTGGTCACCGCCGACGGTCGGGAATTCCCTGGCCGGGTCCTCGGCACCGATCCCAGCACGGACCTTGCCGTGGTTCAGGTCACCTCGGAGGCGCCTCTGCGTCCGGCGCACCTGCGCCAGATCCCGCTCCGGGTGGGGGATACGGTACTCGCCATCGGCAATCCCTTTGGCCTCGGGCAAACCGTTTCCCAAGGCATCGTCAGCGCCCTTGGGCGTCAAACCCTGGGGACGAGCCCCTACGCGGACTTCATTCAGACCGACGCCGCCATCAACCCTGGCAACTCCGGCGGGGCCCTCATCGACAGCGATGGCGCCCTTGTGGGCATCAACACCCTCATCTTCAGCCGCTCCGGCAGCTTTGAAGGCATTGGCTTCGCCCTCCCCGCGGCCCTGGCCCTAGAAGTTGCTCAGGAAATTGAAAGCCAGGGGCAAGTGATACGGGGCTGGCTGGGACTGGAGGCCGTTCCAAGCGCGGACGGCGCAGGCCTCATGGTGACGGCGGTGCTCGCCGGCGGGCCCGCCAGCGTCGCTGGGCTTCGTCCCGGGGACCGGCTCCTGGCCCTTGATGGCCGCCCCGCCCGCCAGGCCCGGGAACTGGCCCAGCATATTGCCAGCCTAACCCCCGGGAGCCGCCTTCCCCTGGTCATCGAACGGCAAGGCAGGCAGATCCCACTGGAAGCTCGGGTCGGGCAACGCCCTCCCCAGCGCTAGGCAGAGCGATGGGGCCCCTAGGGGCCCTTATTGTGGTCGAAGCCTTCCACCCGGAGGGCCGCAGCCCGGGCGTGGGCTTCGAGCCCCTCCCCTTCTGCGAGGAGCGCCGCGCTCTGCCCCAGCACCGCCGCCCCTTCCGGAGAGAACCCGATCAGCGAGCTGCGCTTCTGGAAGTCATCGACGCCCAGGGGCGAGGAGAAGCGCGCCGTGCCGAAGGTCGGGAGCACATGGCTCGGCCCCGCCAGATAATCGCCCAGCACTTCCGCCGTGTGGCGTCCCAGGAAGATCGCCCCGGCATGGCGAATATCGGGCAGCAGCGCCTCCGGATGATCGACGGCAAGCTCAAGATGTTCCGGGGCGATACGGTTGATGAGCGCTACCCCAAGGGCCAGGCTCGGCACCTCAATGAGCGCCCCCCGGGCCCGGAGCGACGCTTCAATAATGGCCCGCCGAGGCCGCGCCGGAAGCGCCGCCTCCACGGCGGCCTCCACCGCATCGAGCAGGGCAGGATCGGGGCTGACCAAAATGGCCTGAGCCGCTTCGTCGTGCTCCGCCTGGGAGAACAGGTCCATGGCCAGCCAATGCGGATCCTGCGCGCCGTCGGCCAGCACCAAAATCTCCGAGGGCCCAGCGATCATGTCGATGCCCACGGGACCAAACACCTGCCGCTTCGCCTCGGCGACGTAGGCGCCTCCGGGGCCGACGATCTTATCGACGGGGGAAAGGGATTCGGTGCCGAAGGCCAGGGCCGCAATCGCCTGAGCCCCGCCCACACGGTACACCCGATGCACCCCAGCCAGGTGCGCCGCCGCCAGCACCAAGGGATTTAGAACGCCACCGGGGGTGGGCACGGTCATGATCACCTCCCGCACCCCAGCCACCTTTGCGGGTACGGCGGTCATCAAAACGGAAGACGGGTAGGCCGCCTGGCCCCCGGGCACGTATAGCCCGACCCGATCGAGGGGCCGAATGAGCTGCCCCAAGAGGTTTCCGAATTCGTCCTTATAGCGCCACTCATCCCGGCGCTGGCGCTCGTGGTACGCCGCGATGCGATCCCGGGCCAGCTTAAGGGCACTGCGCTCGGCCTCGGGCAAGGTCTCGAAGGCCTCCCGCAGGGCCTCCTGTGGCACTTCGAGCTCGCCGACGCTCTTCGCCGCGACGCCATCGAACTGGGCCGTGTACGCCAGCAGGGCCTCATCGCCCTTAGCCCGAACCTCGGCGATGATCTCCCGGACTCGCCCGCGTATCGCGCCATCCTCGGCGAGCTCCCAATGCAGCAGAGCCTCCAGATCGTCCTGGAAATTGGGGGCGGCGGCCCGAAGTCGTCGAAGCAAGCCACTCATGGGCGGGCCTCCTCTGCGGGCGCCGCGGGCAGGGCCGCAGCCAGGGCGTCGAGCATGGGGCGAAGCTCGGCCCGGTGCTGCTTCATGGACGCTTTATTGACGATGACCCGGGCACTGATGTTTTCGATGAGCTCGAGGGGGGCCAGCCCATTGGCCCGGAGCGTATTCCCCGTATCCACGATATCCACAATGAGATCGGCGAGGCCGATCAGGGGTGCGAGCTCCATGGCGCCACCCAGGGGAATCACTTCTATTTGCTGCCCTTGGGCGCTGAAGTAGCGCTGCGCCACCTTCACGAATTTCGTCGCCACCCGAAGGCGCTGGCCGGGACGGGGAGTGAAGGCCGGATCGCCGGCGGTCATGAGACGGCAGCGGGACAGGCCAAGGTCGAGGGGTTCGTAATAGCCCTCTCCGCCATGCTCCAGGAGCGTGTCCTTGCCCGTGATACCCCAATCGGCAGCGCCATGGGCTACGCAGGTGGGGACATCGCCGCTGCGCACCACGAACAAACGAAGCCCAGGATGACGGGTTTCGAAGATCAGCTTTCGGCTGCGCCGGGGATCTTCCAAGGGATCGAGGCCCGCGGTTTCCAAGAGGGGCAGTACCTCGTCGAGGATCCGACCCTTATTCAGGGCGAGGGTAAGCATGGGACATCCTTAGCGTAGCCTTAGGGGGCCCGGCGCCGAATCACCTGCGCACCGAGGCCGAGCAATTTTTCCGTCATGGCCGCGTAGCCACGGTCCATATGATAAAGCCGATCGATGACCGATTCCCCTTCCGCGGCCAGGGCGGCAATCACCAGGCTAAAGGAAGCCCGAAGATCGGTGGCCATCACCGGCGCCCCCACCAGCTTGGGAACCCCCGTAATCACGGCGCTGCGCGCATCCTCAAGGCTGATCTGGGCGCCGAAGCGGGCCAGCTCGGGCACGTGCATGAACCGGTTTTCAAAGACCGTTTCGCGGATACGGCTCACCCCCGTGGCCAGGCAGTCGAGGGCCATAAACTGGGCCTGCACATCCGTGGGGAACCCTGGATAGGGGGCCGTGCGTAGCGAAACGGGGCGCGGCGGCCCCTCCAGCGCCACGGTAATTTGGTCCCGACCCCGCGCCACGCAAGCGCCGGCCTCCTCAAGCTTATCGAGCACCGCACCCAGGTGCGCGCTGTCTGCCCCCTCGGCGGTCACCGACCCTCCCGTGGCCGCCCCGGCGATCAGGTAGGAGGCAGCCTCGATGCGATCAGCCATGATCCGATGCACAGGTCCCTCTGAGGCTGGCACGGACAGCGCGTCCACGCCCTCAATCTCGATGCGGGCGGTGCCCTCCCCGTCTATCTTGGCCCCAAGGGTCCGGAGGAAGGCCGCTAAATCGACGATTTCCGGCTCCTCGGCGGCATTCTCCAGCACCGTGGTGCCCCGGGCACAAACCGCCGCCATCAGCAGGTGCTCCGTGCCCCCTACGGTAACCTGATCCATCACCAGCCGCGCGCCCTGAAGCCCCCGGGGCGCGGAGGCCTCGACATAGCCGCCGCGCACCTCAAGCTCTGCGCCAAGCCGCTTTAGGCCCGCCAGGTGCTGATCTACCGGGCGGGCGCCGATGGCGCAGCCCCCGGGGAGGGAGACGCGAGCCCGTCCCCGGCGGGCCAGGAGAGGACCGAGCACAAGAAAGGAGGCGCGCATGGTCCGCACCAACTCGTAGGGGGCCTCGGGCTCGGCGAGGGTGTGGGCATTGAGGGCGACCAGCTCGTTCCCGCAATCGTTCACCCCAACGCCCAGGTGGGCCAGGAGGGCCAGCTGGGTACGAACGTCCTGCAGCGCGGGCACCCGCCCAAGGGTCAGGGGCGCCTCCGTCAGCAGGCTCGCCGCGAGGATGGGAAGGGCAGAATTTTTAGCCCCAGAGATGGGCACGGACCCGACGAGGGGGACCCCGCCGGTAATGACGAGTTGATCCATGGGGGAGGCTAGGCCCCGGCCTCCTCGGGGGTTTGGGCGATGATGGTGACTGCGTGCACGGCGCCGGAGGCGATGGCATCCCCGAGCCCCTTATAAACGAGCTGCTGCCGCTTCACGCGATTCAGCCCTTCAAACACCGGGGAGACGAGGCCGAGCTCGAAGCGACCGGCGCCACCGTCCACCCGAATTGAGGCCTCGGGAAAGGCCCCTTCCAAACGTTCCTGTAGCTGGCGGGCATCCATCAGCGGTCGTCCTCCGTTTCGTCCGTCCCAAGCCAGGCGTCGATCACCGAATCCAAGGCCCCGGGGCCCCGGCTTTCCATCGCGCTGGCAAATTGGTTGCGATAGGTCCGTCCAAAATTCACTCCGTCCACGATGACATTTCGCACGCGCCAGGGCGCCGCCTCGTTGGGGCGAACCATGTCGTAGACCACGGTGTAGGACTTTTTGTTGTCGTCGGAGAGGGTCATCACCACCGCTGATCGCTCCCCCGCGGGTACGGCCTGGGCCCGGGGAGGTTGCACCTCATAGGCTTCGAACTTAAAGGCCAGCAGGGCTTTGGCATATTTGCGCCCCAGCGCTTCCCCAAAGTTTCTCGAAAAGCGCGCGCGCTGCTCGGGCGTGGCGCCGGCGAAGTAGGCTCCCATTACCCCTTGCGCAATCGCGTCATAGTCGACGAAGGCATCCATGCGCTGCTGCACCTCACCGTAGAACGCTTCTAAGGCCTCCGGCCCCTGCTCCCGGTAGCGGTCTATGGCCTCAAATAGGGCCGACGCTTCTTGGCGCACTAGCCCATCTGCCGCGAGAGGTTCGGCCTGGGCAGCCTGAACCCCTCCCAAGCTCAGAAGCAGGCACAACACGAAACGCATCCAAATCATCAGCCCCTCCCAGCGCAGTCAACCATCCGGCAATAGTCTATCATTTCCCCTAGCGCCCGCGCTCCGCGCGCCCGACCTTTCAAGGATTCTCCGCCATGGATGCTGCCGCATCGGAAAGCCTCCTGCTGGCCACCGGCGCCCTCGTGGCCGGGCTTGTCCTACTCCTCTGGAGCGCCGACCGCTTCGTGGCCGGGGCGGCCGCTACGGCGCAGCACCTGGGCATGACGCCGCTCATGATCGGCCTCACCGTGGTGTCCTTTGGGACCTCCGCGCCAGAGATCCTGGTCTCCCTTGCGGCAGCCCGGGAAGGTACGCCGCTCCTGGCCGTGGGGAACGCGGTGGGGTCGAACATCACCAACATCGGCCTGGTACTCGGGGTCACGGCGCTCCTAGTCCCCCTCCCCGTGCCCCGGGCCATTTTGCGTCGCGAGGGCCCCTGGTTCCTGGGCAGCGCGGCCCTCGCTCTAGCGCTGTTCTGGGATAGTCAGATCACGGTTCTCGAGAGCCTAGGGCTGCTGGCTGTCCTCGGCGCCTTCGCCTTTGCCCTTCTGCGACGCCCGGAAAGCTTAGAAGCCGAGGAAGAGGAAAGCGTTCCCAGCTTCGGCCGCGGCCGCGCCCTCGCCTGGCTGCTCCTTGGCCTTGCGCTATTGCTGCTCTCCGCCGATGTACTCGTGTGGTCCGCCAGCACCCTCGCCCGGGCCATGGGGGTGAGCGAACTGGTCATCGGCCTCACCGTGGTCGCCATCGGCACCAGCCTCCCGGAGCTCGCCGCAACGGCCGGAGCGGCCCTAAAGGGCCACACGGACATCGCCGTGGGCAATGTGCTGGGCTCGAACATCTTGAATCTGCTGGCGGTGATGGCCGTCCCCGGACTCTTCGGGGCCTTCCCGCTTGAGCCCGAGGTGCTCAGTCGAGATGGGCCCGCCATGGCGGGCCTGAGCCTGCTTCTCATTCTCGCTGCGCGTTTCGGCGGGGGGCGCCTCGGGCGCCTGGCCGGTGGGGTCTTCCTGGGGCTGTGGATTGCCTATACTGGCATGCTTGCCATAGCGAGCGTGGGCCCATGAACCGACCGCAAGCCTTTTCTCCCGCCGCCATCGCGCGGGCCCAGCGCATCACCCTGCTTTGCCTCGATGTGGACGGCGTGCTGACCGACGGGCACCTGATCTACACCGCCGACGGGCAAGAAGCGAAGGCCTTCAATACCCAGGACGGCGCCGCGATCAAGCTGGCGCAGCGCCAGGGCCTTGAGGTGGCCATCATCACCGGGCGCGAATCCCCCATGGTGACGCGCCGCGCTGCCGAGCTGGGCATTCACCTCTGCTATCAGGGCTCGGAAGCGAAGGACGAGGTGCTGGCTCAGCTTCTCGTCGACAGCGGCCGAAGCCCGGAGGCCATCGCTCACATGGGCGACGATCTCGCGGATCTCAAGGTCATGCGTCGCGTGGGCCTGGGCCTCGCCCCGGCGAACGCCCACCCCGTGGTGGCCGCCTACGCCGACCTGATCACCGAAGCTCCCGGCGGCGCCGGCGCCGTTCGCGAGGCCGTGGAAGCCTTACTGACGGCCCAGGACCGCTGGGCCGACGCCCTCGCGCCCTACCTCGACGCGCCCTGATGGCTCGCTACTGGATACTCCTCTTTGGGCTCGCCGCCCTCCTCCTGAGCACTCTAGACCTGGGCTTAGAGCGCAATGGCGAGGGGCCGAGCTTCGCGCCTCTGGATGACGGCCCGGCGCTGCTCATGGAGAACGCCGAAATCACCGAGTTCTCCATTGCCGGCAGCCCGCGCTTCGCTCTGCAGGCCCGCACCATTGCGCATCAGCCCAGATCCGGAGAGACCGCCCTCGACGCGCCGATCCTGCTGCTCTTCAGCGAGGAGGGCGCGCCCTGGCGGCTCGAGGCTGACCAGGGACGGCTGGACGGCAGCGAAGCGCTCCTGCGGGCCCCCGATAGCGCCGTGGCCAACTCCGATAAGGTGATGCTGACGGGGAATGTCCGCGCAGCTCGACCCCGGGAAGACGGCACCGTGCTCCGCTTTCGCACGGACACCCTCAGCCTCTTTCCCGCCGCCCAATACGCGGAGAGCGTCGCCCCTGTTATGATCGAAAGCGCAGAGGGGATCACGCAGGCGGAGGGCTTGAGCCTTGCCCTGGGGGTCGGGTTCCTCACCCTAGGGCGCGCCGAGGCGCGTGTACATTCGACCTTTTACCCGGATAGCTTGCCATGATGCGCTCCACCGCCGTCCCGGCCGTTCTTTTCGCACTGCTGCTTTCCGGCGGCGCACAGGCGCTGCCAGAGGATGAGCAGCAGCCGATCGAAATCGAAGCGGATCGGGCTGAGCTCGACGACGCCACGGGTACGGCGACCTACAGCGGGTCCGTGCGCCTCGACCAGGGATCACTGAAAGTACGGGCCGAACGTCTCATCATCGAAACGGATGCCCAGCAGGTGCAGCGAATTACCGCTGAAGGGGATCGGGAGCAGGATCTCCTCGCCCGCTACGAGCAAACCCCCGAGCCTGGCGCCGAACCGGTTCGGGCCCGGGCTCAAACCATCATTTATTACACCGATACGGGACGCATCGAGCTTCTCGGCGCCGCCCAGCTTGAGCAGGCCGAAGACCGCTTCGAGGGCGACGTGATTTCCTACGATCTCACCACGCGGAAGGTGGCCGCTAGCGCTGGCGCTGACGGCGCACCCGTTCGCATGGTGATCGAACCGGCCCGGCTCCGTAGCCCTCGAGGGGCCGAAGGGGCGAACAACGATGAGCCCAACCCCTAAGCTCACCCCGCCGCTCCGAGCCCTCGGGCTTCGGAAGCGCTACGGACAAACCACAGTGGTCGAGGACGTCGGCCTGTCCGTGCGCCCCGGGGAGGTGCTCGGGCTGCTGGGGCCCAACGGCGCTGGAAAAACCACCACCTTCTACATGCTCGTGGGCCTGGTGCGCCCCGACGGCGGAGAAATTCGCCTGGGGGAAGCGGTCATCACCCGCGAACCCATCCACGCCCGAGCTAAGCGCGGCATCGCCTACCTGCCCCAGGAAGCCAGCGTGTTCCGAGGGCTTTCCGTTGAGGACAACCTCCTCGCCATCCTTGAGTTGCGCGACGATCTCACCCGCCAGGCTCGGCGCCAACGCTGTGATGCGCTGCTGGAGGAGTTCTCCTTAAGCGACCGCCGCCGACGCCTTGGCAGCCAGCTCTCCGGGGGGGAGCGGCGGCGCACGGAGATCGCCCGAGCCTTGGCGATGGATCCTCGTTACGTGCTCCTCGATGAGCCCTTCGCCGGCGTCGACCCCATTTCCGTTGGAGAGATTCGCAGCATCGTTGCGACCCTGAAGGCTCGGGGCATCGGGGTGCTCATCACGGACCACAACGTCCGGGAAACTCTCGCGATCTGCGACCGGGCCACCATCCTTGCCCAGGGGCGCACCCTTGCCGAGGGAACCCCCGAATCCATCCTTGCGAACCAGCAGGTCCGAGATGTCTACCTCGGGGACCAGTTCGCCCTCTAATTCCCCCATTTAAGGGGCGTAAGCGCCCCACGCCGATTGTGCTTTCGCAAAAGCCCTCAGTATGATCAGGCGATGAAACAGGCCCTCCAGCTTAAACTGGGTCAGTCGCTCACCATGACCCCCCAGCTTCAGCAAGCCATCCGCTTGCTGCAGCTTTCATCGCTTGAAATGCAGCAGGAAATCCAGGAGGCCCTCGACAGCAACCCCATGCTCGAACTCGAAGAGGAGCACGAGGGTGGCAGCGACGGAGACGGCGATTTCGACGGCGACGCCGGCGGCGATGCGCGCACGGAAAGCGATTTCGACAGCGCGGCGGACAGCGAGTTCGACGGCAGCTTCGACGGCGATTTCGACCACCACTCAAGCGACGGCGACTTCGATGGCGACGGCGCTGCCCAGGACTTTGAGACGGAGCTCGCCTCGGCGCCGGAACCGGACTACGACCCCTCGGAAGCCAGCCCCGATTCGGAATGGAACGAGGCCATCCCTGAGGATCTGCCCGTCGACGCCAGCTGGGATGAGGTCTACAGCGCCCCCGCGGGCCCGGGGCCGGCCCCCAGCGACGATGACTTCGATTTCGACAGCCGAAACGAAGCCAGCGAGAGCCTCACGGACCAGCTTCGCTGGCAGCTGAACCTCACCCGCCTATCCGAGCGTGACCTTCTAATCGCAGAAGCCCTGATCGACGCCCTGAACGGCGACGGCTTTTTGACCCAAAGCGTCGACGAGCTGCTCGAGGGTTTTGAACCCTCCCTGGACATCGAAGAAGACGAAGTCATCGCCGTGTTGCACCGGCTACAGCAGTTCGATCCCCCGGGCATGTTTGCCCGAAACCTCGGGGAAAGCCTGCTGCTACAGCTTCGGGAGTTTCCGGGCGACACGCCGCACCTCGCCGATGCCCGGCTGGTGCTTGAGCACTACCTTGATCTCCTCGGAAACCGGGACTACGCCACCTTGATGCGTCGAAGCCGCCTTTCCGAGACCGCACTCGGGGAAGCGCTTCGCCTCATCCAGAGCTTAAATCCCCGGCCGGCGGCCCAGCTGGCCCCGGCGGAGACGGAATACGTGGTCCCCGATGTGCTGGTGCGCCGTCACCATCGGCGCTGGGTTGTGGAGCTAAACCCCGACGCCACGCCCAGGCTGCGGATCCACAGCGGCTACGCGGGGCTCGTGCGCCGGGCGGACAGCAGCGCCGATAACCAATTCTTAAAGGATCATCTGCAGGAGGCGCGGTGGTTCCTGAAAAGCCTACAGAGCCGAAATGAAACCCTCCTGAAGGTCTCCCAACGTATCGTGGAGCATCAGCGCGGCTTTCTGGAATTCGGCCCGGAGGCGATGAAACCCCTGGTGCTCGCCGAGATTGCCGATGCCATTGGGATGCACGAATCGACCATTTCCCGGGTAACCACCCGGAAGTACATGCATACCCCCCGGGGCGTTTTCGAGCTCAAATATTTCTTTTCTTCCCACGTCGGCACCTCCACCGGGGGCGAGGTGTCCTCCACGGCTATTCGCGCTCTGATTAAGAAGCTGACGGATGAAGAGAACCCGAAAAAGCCTCTGTCTGACGCCAAAATTGCAAAAATCCTCGCAGAGCAAAATATTGAGGTCGCGCGGCGAACCATCGCGAAGTACCGCGAGTCCCTTGCCATACCCCCTTCAAATGAACGAAAGCGGCTGATCTAGCCGCCCCTAAACCGGCGAAGGAGCATGACACCATGCAAATCAACCTAAGCGGTCACCACCTCGACATCACCGACGCCATTCGCAATCACGTCCACGATAAATTTGCGCGCCTAGAGCGGCACTCCGATCAAATCATCAACATCCACGTCATCCTTGAGCTTGAAAAAAATCGGCAGAAGGCCGAAGCCAAGGTGCACCTTGGGGGCGCCGAGCTGTTTGCCGACGCCGAGGAAGAGGATCTCTACATCGCGATCGACAAGCTCGTAGATAAGCTCGACCGCCAGCTGCTAAAGCAAAAAGAGAAGACGGTAGATCGGGCGCATCGAGGGCCGAGCCGAAACTGAGGAAAACCCCTGGGCGCCCCCGACGCGCTCCGTTAGACTCCGCGCCGTCGAAGTGGCCAGGATAAAAAGGTGACCCTAGCGAACTGTTTGCGCCCCGAGCTCATGGCGGTGGATATTTGTGCTGCCAGCCGAAAGCGGGCACTTGAAGTGGTCAGTGCTCACTTGGCGAACGCCCTGGGGGGGGACACCACTGCGGATGCGATTTTCGATGGCCTGCTGGCCCGAGAGCGCCTCGGCTCCACGGGCCTTGGCCAGGGCCTCGCCTTTCCCCATTGCCGCCTGGCGACCCTTCCCCAACCCGCCGTGGGGTTCTTTCGCCTTCAGGCACCCGTCGATTTCGAGAGCATGGATGGGGCACCGGTGGATCTTTTGGCCGTTCTACTAGTGCCTGAAAGCGCCACGGACGCGCATTTGAAGCTTCTCGGCGCCCTCGCTCAGCTGCTGGAACCGGAAGCCCACCGGGCGGCCCTGCGCCGAGCCAGTAGCGCCTCCACCCTGGCAGAGGTTCTCACGGGGCTCTGCCCCCGCTAGGACGGACTTAGCGCTAGGCCTAGGCGATCGCGCCGGAATTGCGTAGCCTTTTTGCCTAAGGATGTTGCGGAAGGCACTCATGAAGCTACTGATCCTCAGCGGTCGTTCGGGCTCGGGGAAATCGATCGCCCTCGGGGCCCTCGAGGATCTTGGCTTTCACTGCATCGATAATCTGCCTGCTAGCCTCCTCGAGGCCCTTCTCACCCAAGCGGAAGCAGAGCAGCGCCCGGGGGACTTCGCGGTCTCCATTGACGCTCGGAGCCTCCCCGGCGAACTCCAGGGCCTCCCGGCGCGGCTGGACCTTCTTCGCAAGGCCCACCCAGCCCTCTCCATTGAAGTCCTTTATCTTGACGCGGAGACGGCGACGCTTCATCGCCGCTTCGGGGAAACGCGCCGGCCCCACCCCCTCACGGGCCAGGGGCTTCTGCTGACCGATGCCCTCGCCCAGGAACATGCGCTCCTCGCGGAAATCCGGGCCCAGGCAGATCTCTTGATCGATACCACGCGAACCAACGTGCATAGCCTTCGGGACCAGATCCAGCTGCATGTGGGGCGCCATCGGGCGCGGCGCACCACGCTGATGCTGCGCTCCTTCGGCTTCAAGCACGGGGTGCCCCAGGATGCGGATCTAGTCTTTGATGTGCGCTTTCTGCCGAACCCGCACTGGGAGACGGCCCTGCGGCCCCTGACGGGACGGGACCCGGCGGTCATCCACTGGCTTGCGGCCCAGGCCGAAGTCAGCGCCTTTGAGGCGGAGCTGGTGGAGACCCTCCAGCGTTGGCAGTCCCGACTGGAAACCAGCAGCCGGGCTTACCTCACCGCAGCCATCGGCTGCACCGGGGGCCAGCACCGCAGCGTCTACCTGGTGGAGCGGCTGGCCCAGGCCCTGACCCCAAATTTCGGTCAGGTGCTCCTGGCCCATCGTGAACTCCAGACCCTTGGGCAGGTGGGCACGGACCGGAGCGCCCCATGAAAGTCCATCTCCCGTTGACCTTGATTAATCGGCTAGGGCTTCACGCTCGCGCGTCCTCGGCGTTCGTACAAACGGCCAGCCGCTTTGAGGCGACCATTACGGTCACCCATGGGACGACGGAAAAATCCGCCGACGGAAAAAGCATCATGGGCGTGATGATGCTCGCCGCGCCCTATGGCACCACCCTCGAGGTCACCTGCGAGGGCCCGGACGCGGAGGCCGCCGCGGAAGCCCTGGCCACCCTCATCCAGGATCGCTTTGGAGAACCGGACTAGAACGCACGGCCCTAGGCTCCCGCGATGGTCATGCCATCGACGAGCATGCTTCCCACCTCCACCGCCCGGGGCCTTTCCCCATCGTCAGCCACGGCGCGGATGTTACGATAGACATCCCGGAGCTGCCCGGCCACCGTAATCTCCTGCACGGGGTAGGCGATTTGCCCCTTCTCGACCCAGAAGCCCGCAGCGCCCCGGCTATAGTCCCCGGTCACGCCGTTAACCCCCTGGCCCATGAGTTCCGTGATCCAAAGTCCCGTGCCCAGCTCCTGGAGCAGCGCCTCGCGGCTTAGGCCATCGTGATTCATGGCCAGGTTATGCACGCCCCCGCCATTACCCGTCGGGGCAAGGCCGAGGCGGCGACCCGCATAGACCGAAAGGGCATAGCTCTCCAACCGCCCCTCGGCCACAAAGGCCTTCGGCGCCGTGGCGACCGCATCATCATCGAAGCTCGCGCTGGCGAGCCCCTGAGGCCGTAGCGGATCTTCCGTAATGCTGTAGCGGGTGGGAAAGAGCGTTTCCCCAAGGGCGTCGAGGAGGAAAGACGCGCGACGATAGAGCGCCCCGCCGCTGATGGCCCCCACGAAGTGGCCCAGCAAGGAGCTGGCCACGGTGCTGTCGAAGACCACGGGATAGCGGCCCGTGGGTACGGGGCGGGCATCGAGCCGGGCGAGCGCACGCTCCCCGGCGCGGCGCCCCACGGCTTGCGCATCCAGCCCATCATCAGCGCAGCGACGGGTAACGCCCCAGCCGTCGCGCTGCATGCGGCTCCCCTCTCCGGCAATCACTGCAGCGTAAAGCCCGTGGCGGCTGCGCGGCTCAACGGCAAGGAACCCTTGGCTATTCGCGTAGCAACTTAGGCCGAGGGCACTGGCCACCGTCGCCCCTTCGGAATTGCGCAGCTCCGGACTCACCGCGAGGGCTGCGGCTTCGCAGGCGGTGGCGAGGGCTCGGGCCTCCTCTAGGGACAGGGCCCAGGGATGAAAGAGATCGAGATTCGGTCGCACGGCCGGGGCCAGCTCCGGCGGCGCGAGGCCCGCGTGGGGATCCTCCTCGGCCTGATCCGCCAAAAACAGGGCCTTCTCCACCAGCGTCTCACAGGCCTCCGGGGAAAGATCGCTGCTGGAGACCGACGCCGAGCGCTGGCCTCGGAACACCGTGAGGGATAGATCCTGCCCTTCCGTTTGCTCCAGCGTTTCCAGCGCGCCCTGGCGCACCGTCAGCTCAAGATTCTGGCGCTTAGCCAGGCTGACCTCTGCCGCCGTGGCCCCCCGGGCCTTGGCCCGGGCCAGCAGCCATGCCGCGCGGTCTGCCAGGGCGGCTCGTCCTGCCTCATCGACCCCAAGGCGCTCCGCGCTGAGCGCCGCCCCCTGCTTGTCAGCCATGACCCCTCCTGGTTCCACAATTCGGTAAACTGCGTCCTTCCTTCGCCGGCCGTGATGCCTTGCTATGGACGACTTCAACGACCCGGACGCCCTTGACGATGCCGCCTTCGACGACGCGCCGCCGTCGAAAAGCCAGCGTAAACGGGAAATGCACGCGCTCCGCGACCTGGCAGAGCGCATCACGGGGCTGGGCAAAAACCAGCGTGCTGCCCTGCCCCTGAGCGACGCCTTTCACCGCGGGCTCACGGAATTCGATCGCCTGAAGGCCCGGGAAGCGAGGCGCCGCCACCTGTCTTTCCTGGGCAAGCTCATGCGGGAAGAGAACAGCGACGCCATCGAAGCGGCCCTCGCCCTGCATACGCAAGGCACGGCCGAGGCCACCCGGGCGCACCACGCCTTGGAGGCCTGGCGCGAAGCCCTGCTGGAAGACGGCAACGCCCTCACCCTTTGGTTTGATCTTTTCCCTCAGACGGACCGAGCCAAGCTGCGGGATACGCTGCGCAAGGCCCAGGCTTCGCGCCATCGCGGAACCGGGGATCCCACGGCCTATCGGTCGCTCTTTCGCCTGCTCCGGGACGCTCATGGTGCGGACCCTAAGCCCCTGTCCCCCCCACCGTCATCGACGACACCTTAAGGGTCGGTTGGCCCACCCCCACGGGGACGGACTGGCCATCCTTGCCGCATACCCCGACCCCAGAATCGAGGGCGAGATCGTGGCCTACGGCGGTGATGCGGTTCATCACCTCCGGGCCCTGCCCGATGAGCGTCGCGCCCTTTACCGGCGCCGTGATGCGGCCCTCTTCGATGAGGTAAGCCTCGGTGGTGGAGAAGACGAATTTCCCCGAGGTGATATCTACGGATCCACCCCCAAAATTTACGGCATAGAGACCCCGCTGCACGCTTCGAAGGATGTCCTCGGGATCGTCCTGCCCCGCCCGTAGAAAGGTGTTGGTCATGCGCGGCATGGGTAGATGGGCATAACTTTCCCGGCGCCCATTGCCCGTAGGGGCCGCGTTCATAAGCCGAGCATTGGTTTTATCCTGCAGATAGCCCCGGAGCACGCCGTTCTCGATGAGCACCGTCTCCCCCGTCGCCGTGCCCTCGTCGTCAACGGTGAGGGAGCCGCGGCGCTGGGGCAGGTTGCCCTGATCAACGACGGTGCAGAGAGAACTGGCCACGGCCTCCCCCACTCGATTGGAAAAGGTGGAGGTACCACGCCGGTTGAAATCCCCCTCGAGACCATGACCCACCGCCTCGTGCAGCAGCACCCCAGGCCAGCCCGGGCCGAGCACCACGGGCATGCTGCCCGCCGGCGCATCCACCGCGTCGAGGTTTACCAACGCAATGCGCACCGCCTCCCGGACCCAGTCTTCAAGGCGATCGCCTTCGAGCAGCTCCGCAAAGCTGATGCGTCCGCCCCCGCCGGCGCTGCCCCGCTCCCGACGGCCGTGCTGCTCCACGACCACGCTCACGGAGAAGCGCACCAGAGGGCGCTCGTCGGCGCAGCGCGTCCCGTCGCTCGCGAGCACCATCACCGTCTCCTGCCGGCCGACCAGGCTGGCGCTCACCTGAGAGACCCGGGCATCGAGGGTGCGAGCGAGGGCGTCGAGGGCCCGGAGCCGTGCCGTCTTGGCCTCGTCGGAGGCGGAGGCGAGGGCATTGTCGCCGGCGTAAAGCAACGGCGGCCCCGCTTCCGCCTTAAAGGCCACCGCTTGCCCCGTCGCGCCGCGCCCATCAGCAATGGCGCTGGCGGCGTTGGCCGCAGCCTTGAGCGATGCCGCATCAATGCCGTTGGCGTAGGCAAAGCCCGTCTTGGCCCCAGCGACGGCGCGCAGCCCCACCCCATGATCAATGGAGAAGCTGGCATCCCGTACCCGCCCATCCTCCAGCACAAAGGCTTGCTGCTCAGCGTGCTGAAAGTAGAGATCAGCGAAATCGATATCCCCTCGAAGCATGGCGCCCAGCTCAGTGGCTAGCTGCCCCTCGGTAAGGTTCGCCGGTGCTAGAAAGCGCGCTTCCGCTGCGGCCAAGGCCTCGCTCATTTTCCTGCCTCCTTAATTGGGCTCGGGCGCCGACTCAGCGGCGGAATCCGAAGCGGGATCGGGTTTAACCGAGGGCTCCCGGGTTCCTGCTGTAGGCTGAGCACTCTCCACTTCAAAGATCGAATCGAAGGTCAGCTCCGGAGCATCGACCTGTCCTCCGAGGAGGTAGCGCGCGCTGGAGAAGCGATCGATCTGATCGCGAAAAAGACGCTCAGCCACCAGCACCCCAGCGCCGGCAATGGGATTGGCTAGCAGCGCCGCGTAGGCCGCAGCCCAGGGCAGATTGTTCCCTACGGGAAGGGTGACCACCAGGTCCCCCGCCAAGGCGTAGCTTTCAAGGTCCACCTCGGCGACAAGCTGAAAGCGGCTCGAGGGCCCCTGCACCACCACCGGGCCCTGGGTATTAAGGCGTCCATCGGCGAGGGCAAAGCCTCCTTCAATTTCATCAAAGACCAGCCCCCGCTTGTACACGTCGGAGAAGTCAAAGCGCAGACGCCGGGCGAGCGCACTAAAGTTGAGAAGCCCTAGGACCCGCATGGGCGCGCCCGCCGCGTCGATTTGGATAAAGCGCCCCCGGTCGATATCAAAAATCACGGACCCTTCAGCGCTTGGGAGTGTCAAATCTTCCGGTCCTCCGGGCCAAGCAAGATCCACGTCGAAGGCGAAGTTTTCCGATTCCACCGTGGGCAAGAAACCGAAAGCCTCAAGGGCATCGGCGACATTGTCTCCCCCTACCCGGCCCCGGTAGCGAGACCGAAGGTCCGGCGCGTAGGTGAGGGTTAGACGATGGTCCCCCCGCTCATCAGCACCCAAGTTCAGGCCTCGCCCCGAGGCCACCAGATCTTCGAGGGTGACCGTCGTTTCATCGGCCGAGAGGTCGAAGGCGACGCCCTCGTAGGCCTCGCCAAAAAGCTCAAGCTGATCGACCCGAAAGCTGAGCGCTGGCCAGCTCGCCGGTTCCAAATCCCCGAGGGCCTCCAGCGAGAAGGGGTCCTCCTCGGGCGCAGGCGTGGCCCCCATGCCATGATCCACCGCAGCCTCTAGAAGCAGCGGGGCCGCCTCCGCTACGGCAACCCCTGCCGGAGGGAACTGAAGGGAGGCCAAGCGCAAATCCAGGCTTCGGTCCTCGAGCACCGCCAGCGACCCCGTGGCGCTGGGGAAGGAGAAAACAAAATAGGGGGCGCTGACCTGCCCCGCCATCACCAACTGGCCCGCGCCAAAGGGGGCATCGCCCCAAAGCGCTTCCTCTAGGCGGAGGGAAGCCGCGAGGGGCAGGGCTCCCGCCCCCCCGTCCCCTTCCGCTGCGGGAAAGGTCGCCACCCGGGACAGCCAGGGGTCCAGTTCAAAGCGGCTGACCCGACCCTGCACCGTGACCCCGTAGGCGGGCTCGGGAGGCAAGGGTGCATCCAGGCCCAGGGCCGCGGAGCGCAGGGCTCCAGCTTCAAAGCTCGCCCGTGCCGCGAGCCCCCCCCAGGCCAACTGAAGCTGAGCTTCAGGGGCCTCCCCGAGGTCCGTCTGCTGATAGCGCAGATCGAGGATGGAGTCCCGGGCATCGAGCGGCGCGGGCAAGCCGGTGCGCAGGTCGACGGCCTCGGAGCGCGCGGAAAGCTCCAGGGCACCGGAGCGCTCAATCCGAAGATCGGCGGTGTAGCGCATGGCGCCGGCCAAGCCATCAAGGTAGGGAATGAGCAGCCAGCGCGTCAGCGCTTCTCCCCGTAAGTCCCCTTCCGAGGCAAAAGCCAATCCCCCGTCCTCAAGGCTCCCCGTAATGGCGGCCCGGAAGGGGCCATCAAAGAGCGACCCGGTGAGCTCCTGGGCGCTCAGGGCACCGGGATAGGCATAGGTCACGGTGCCCCGGAGATCTTCCAGGGTGAGGCGGGAACGGCCGACGGCCAGCCCAACCCCCTCGAGGGTAGTGGCCACGGCCAAATGATCTGGGGCCTGTCCCAGCACCATGCCCAGATCCAGGTCCAGCGTAAGGGGGCCTGCGGCCTCCCAGTCCTCGTTCAAAAACTCAAGGCCCGGCCCCAGGGGCGCCGTGCGGAGAAAATCCAGCAGCGCGTCACCGGAGCCGACCCCCTTCGCCGTGAGCGCCAGGCGCCGGGGTTCTTGCTCCGCCGGCAAGATAAAATGCCCCTCCCGAAGGCTTAGGCCCTGGAGGCTGGCCCCCGCGACCGTACCGTAGACAGCCTCGGGCTCGAGCCACAGGGTGCCATCAAGCTGTGCAAGCTCCGGCCAGCGCGGGGCCGGGCGAAGCCGCCCCTCCCGCACCGCCAGGGCAAGGGAGGCGCTCCGAGCTTCCTTTCGCTCCGGCTTCATGGGGCCATAGAGTACGAATTGCCCCCGCTCGACCCGGCCACCCCGCACTGCCTCCAGGAGCCAGCTTCGAAGCCCAGGCTCGAGCTTCTCAGGAAGATACGCCCCAAGGAAAAGAGCATCGGCCTGGGTAAGGTTGAGATCCAAGGCAAAGCGCCGGTTTGCCTCCTCTGGGGTCAGGCGAAGGGAAAACGCCCCCTGGGCCTGGGCCGCCTCTCCCCGGAGCGCGAGGTCCCAGCCTTCCACTTCGAGCCCAGCTTCGGACCACTGGAGCGCCAGAGCCCCCGCGCCCGCGTCATACTGCCAACCCGCCGCAAAGACCCGGGGAAAGTGTAGGTAAAAAGGGCCGCTATCCAGCTCGAAGGTGGCCCCCCGGGCCGTGGCCTGAAGGCGCCCATCGAGGCCTCGCACCGTAGGCATGCCTCGATAGGCCGTGGCCCGGAGATCTGCAAGGCTAGCGGCAAAGGCGAGGCTTTCGATGGGTTCTTCGGGGTTTAAGCGCAAGCGAAGGTCGGTCAGCTGCCCATCCAGGGCGAGGCGCCGCAGCCAGGGTTCAACGGTCTCCGGGCGTCCGGGCCAGGCTGCAGCCAGCTCCGACGCTGTCCGCAGGGACAAGCGTGGCAGGTACACCCTAAGCTCCGGATCCACGCCCCCGCGCCAAGCCAGCGCCGCATCGGAGAAGGAAACGGGCACCCCCGCCAGCCGGCCCTGGAAAGTGCGGAGCCATAGCGCACCGCTCTCTTGGGTGAGGCGCTTGCCCAACAGCTCGAGGGACAGGGCCTCGGCCCCTAGCTGGTCGTTAAACTGGAGCGCCGGGGCCTCGGCGCGAAGGCGAAACTGAAAACCCGCCTCGCGATCGAAGGCACCTTCCAACGCCAATGCCTCCAGGGACCCACCGGGCAGCCGTGCCGCGTCGGGAATCCAAGGGGTCAGGAGCGCTCGATCAAGGCGCGAAAGACGCCCAAGAATCCGACCTTCCCGATCCCCCTCGAGCAGCGGGTCGCCCCGGAGCTCATAGCTCAGGGTGCCCGAAGCGCCCAACGTCCCATCCTCCTGGCTCAGGGCGAGCGCCCCCCGATGCCAGAACCAGCCATCCCGGAGCTCGCCGGCAAGGCGCCAGCGCTGGGTGTTTCCTAGGGAAAGGGAAACGTTTTCCAGGCTGACCGCATCAGCGTGGTAGATGGCCCGGAGCACCTGAGCTGGGAGGGCGGCATCGGCTGGCGCAACGGGGAAGCCGCGAAGGCGGAGCCCCGCTTCGTCTTTCTCCAGGGCGATAGCGACCCCGCGAAGCGCAAGGCGGCGGGCAATGGGTAAGCGGCGATAAAGGCTTTCCAGCACATCAAGCTCAAGGGCGAGAGCCTCCGCCGTCACCGCCGGGGCGCGAGGCGCGCCCAGGCGAAGCCCCTCGAGTTCGACTACGGGGGTAAAGCCCGAGAAGCGCCCGCGCAAAGCCGTCGCAGAGATCGGAACACCGAGCCGAGCTTCAAGGGCCTCGAGAAGTTCGGCACGCTGTCCCTCGAGGGACGCCAGGGCTACGCGTCCAAGCCCGCCGTAGAGCGCAAGGGCCGCAAAGAGCAGCAGCCAGGGCCAAACCCAGCGCGTGCTGCCGGCGAGGGGCTCAGTCATGATCTTCGGCCTCGCCGCCGCGTGCCCCCGGGAGCGTGGAGAGCGCAAAATGTTCCGGATCAAGGCCCGCGCGCTCGTCTAGAATGAGGTCAATTTCCGACGGCAAGGGCGGCCCCTGGCGCCGCAGCTGTTCCGCAAGGGCCGAGCCAACGGTCAGCTGAAGCTGCGCCCCGGGCGCAAGGGCCGCGGCTGCTCGAGCCACCGCATCCCGGGCCTCCGCCGCCGCCAGGGCCGCAGCGGGCCGCCACCCCAGGCCATCACAGTGACTGCAGGGTTCGGCCAGCTGGGCGCGAAGGCTTGGACGCACCCGTTTCCGGCTCAGCTCCACGAGCCCCAGGGGAGAAAAGGGGGAAATGCGCACCGTCGCTCCATCTCCGGCGCAGCCTTCCGCCAGCTGGGCCCAGACCTGGGCGCGATGTTCCGGGCGCTCCATATCGATAAAATCGATGACGATAATGCCCCCGAGATTGCGGAAGCGAAGCACGGAAGGAATGGCCTCCGCCGCCGCTAAATTGGTGGCGAGAAGCGTTTCTGCAGCGTCGCGACCGCCGACGAAGCCCCCCGTATTCACATCAATGGCGGTGAGCGCCTCCGTCTCCTCCACCACTAGATAAGCACCCCCGGCCAGGGGTACGCGCGGCTGCCGCGCCGCTTCCAGGGCCGCATCGACGCCGAAGGCCGTGAGCAGGCCCTCGGGCCCTGGCCAGGGTTCTACGCGCTCTGCGAGAGGGGGATCCACGGCCTCGAGGTAGCGCTTCGCTGCGGCCCCGAGGGCAGGATCGTTAATGATGATGCGGGTAACGTCCGGCGCCGCCCAATCGCGCAGGGCCGCGAGGGCCGGAGGGAGGTCCTCGTAGAGGCAGCTTGGCGCGGGAGCCGTGGCCTGCGCCGCCTCCAAGCGACTCCACAGGCTCAAGAGGCGCCGCCGATCGGCGGCTAAGGCTGCCGCCGAGGCCCCTTCCGCGACGGTGCGGGCCACCAGGCCCGGCCCTCCCCCCCCTTGCAGCGCGCGAAGGATAGCCGCGAGCCGGGCGCGCTCTGACTCCGTTTCAATGCGCTGGGAGACGCCCACATGGTCCGCGCCGGGCATCAGCACCAGCAGCCGGGAGGGCAAGGTGGGCGCGGTGCGAAGCCGAGGGCCCTTGGAGCCCAGGGGATCCTTCACCACCTGCACCAGAATCCGATCGCCGGCCTTCAGCTGGGTTTCGAGAGGCGGTAGCGGCGCGCCACGCCCGCGGGCCTCGGCCATGGCAGGAAAGGCAGGGCCCCGCACATCCTTGCTGTGTAGAAAACCCGCCCGGTCCAGGCCTAAATCCACGAAGGCCGCCTGCAGGCCCGGCACCACCCGAGACACCACGCCGAGAAAAAGCTGACCCACGAGCCGAGAGCCTTCGTGACGCGTGAGATCGAAAGCCTCGGGGCGGCCGTCATGCAACAACGCCACTCGAGTCAGCTCGCGACCGACATCCAACAGCAAGGTACGGCTCACGAGGGCGACTCCCAAAGGGCGACCCCCAGCTCCGCCAGCAGCTGCGCCGTGGGCGCCAGAGGCAAGCCCATCACCCCGGTGTAGCTGCCCTCAAGGCGGGTTACGAAGATGCCCGCGCGGCCCTGGATGCCATAGGCGCCGGCCTTATCCCGGGGCTCCCCCGTCTCCCAGTAGGCTTCCGCTTCTCCGGCCCCAAGGGTCCGGAAGGTCACCAAGCTCCGATCCACCACGGACCGGGGCGACCCGCCCCTGGGGAGCAAAGCTACGGCTGTTAGCACTTCATGGGTGCGCCCGGAAAGGCGCTGCAGCATTTCCAGTGCATCGGCGCGATCCCGGGGCTTTCCCAGTACGACGCCCTCGAGCGCCACGATCGTATCGGCGGCGAGCACGGGACGGGGATCTTCTGCTTCCCGGGCGCGAATGGCCGCCCCCTTTTCTAGGGCTAGGCGGCGCACCAACACTTCGGGCGCTTCCCCAGGGGCCGGCGTCTCGTCGATGTCCGCGGGCAAGGCCTCACAATGCAGGCCCAGCTGGGCGAGCAGCTGCACGCGACGCGGGGACTGGGAGGCCAAAATGATGGGCAGGACCTCAGGCCGAGTCATAGGCTTGGCCCCAGCCAGCGCCGGAGCGGCGCGAGCGCACCGTAGACCAGGGGCCAGCACAGAGCGGTCACCACCGGCGCCCAAAGCAGAGCCAAGCTAAAGGCCTGGCCCCGAGCCAGGCGCAGCAGCAGCGCCGCCAGCACCTCAGCCCCAAGCACGGTTAGAAAGACGATCAGGGCCTGCTGCACGAGGGAGTACATGCGCAGGCGCCGGTGTAGGGACAGCCCCGCCCAGGCGATCAGCACATAGGTCAGGGCGTGTTGCCCGAGCAAGCTTCCGGTCACGCTATCCACCAGCAGCCCGGCGATCCAAGCGCTCACCATGCCCACGGCCTCCGGGGCGGTCATGACCCAAAAGAGCAATACGAGCACGGCCCACTGGGGACGGAACCACCCAAGGGCCGGCGGCGCGAGGGGCGGCAGGGCCACCACGGTCAGCACCAGGGCCACCCCCAGGGTGAGCCAAAAGGCGAGGAGCGGCCGCGCCATCATGATTCGGGGACCTGGGGCGCCGGGGCCAGGGGCCGGTCCCAGGGGGGCCGCTTGCCCCCGGCGACGGAGAGCACGACCACGTCCTGAAGGCGCCGTAGGGGGGCCAGGGGCTCGGCGCGAACCGCTAAAAAGGCGTCGCTCGTGGAGCCTTCCACGGATACCACCCGAGCCACGGGATAACCCGGAGGAAAGCGCCCCCCAAGACCTGAGGTCACGAGCACATCCCCTAGGCGGATATCGTCCTGACTCGAGAGGTAGGGTACGCTCAGGGGCGCCCCGGGACCCTGCCCCTGAGCCAGCGCCCGGAGCCCATTGCGAAGCACCACCACGGGGGTGCTATGGGCGAGATCATCAATGAGGAGGACCCGGGCTGAGAGGGCCCCGGTCTCGATGATTTGCCCTACAAGGCCCTCGGCGCCGAGCACCGCGTCGCCGAGGCCGATGCCCTGCCCGTCGCCCCGATCCACGATCAGTTGGCTGCGCCGGGGATCGGGGGTGACGCCAATCACCGCGGCGAAGCGCTCCCGCCCCACCACCCGTTCCGCCGATCCCAAAAGGGCCCGAAGCCGGGTGTTCTCCGCCTCAAGGGCGGAAAGGCGCTGGAGGGCGATCGTCTGCCGGGACAACTCCTGGGAAAGGCGGACGTTCTCCTCCGAGGTGGCGCGCCAGTGCCGTAGCACTGCCAGCCCCGCGAAAGGCAGGTGCGCGGTATAAATCAGAGGGCTCACGGCAGTGGCAAAGACCGTACGAACCGTATCTAGGGCCGTAGTGCGATGATCGGCGATCACCATGGCGAGGGAGAGTACCGCCAAACCGAGCGCGCGATAGCCGGTGAAGGATCTCTCTACGAACAGCGCCTTAATAGGGCTCCCTCCTCAGCAGCGGCCCCGGGGCCGCCCAAGCGCACCCTCGCTATTCGCTGGCGAGCAGATCGAGGGTGCCAGCCGCATCCATGAGTTCCAGGGCCTTGCCGCCGCCCCGAGCCACGCAGGTGAGGGGATCTTCGGCGATGAGCACGGGAAGGCCCGTTTCCTCCGAGAGTAGCAGATCGAGGTCCCGGAGCATGGAGCCGCCCCCGGTGAGCACCATGCCGACCTCGGCGATATCCGAAGCCAATTCGGGAGGCGTTTGCTCCAGAGCGCTCTTCACCGCCTGGACGATCATGGAGAGGGGCTCCTGCAGCGCTTCGAGCACCTCTCGGTTGGTGAGGGTAAAACTCCGGGGCACGCCCGCCGCGAGATTTCGGCCACGAACGTCGATTTCTCGGATCTCATCGCTGGGATAGGCAGAGCCGATCTCCTGCTTGATGCGCTCAGCCGTGGCATCGCCGATGAGGCTGCCCTGGGTGCGGCGTACATAGGCCACGATGGCCTCGTCAAAGCGGTCGCCCCCGACTCGAACCGATTCGGAGTAGACAATGCCGTTGAGGGAGATCACGGCGATTTCCGTGGTCCCCCCACCGATATCGACCACCATGGTGCCCACGGCTTCGTGAACCGGAAGCCCGGCGCCGATGGCAGCTGCCATGGGCTCGTCGATCAGCCAGACATCCCGGGCTCCGGCGGACAGCGCCGACTCCTTGATGGCCTTCCGCTCCACCGCCGTCGCCTTCCCGGGGACGCAGATGAGCACCCGCGGGCTCGGGCGGATCATGGAATTCTGGTGCACCTTCGCAATGAAGTGCTTGAGCATGCGCTCCGTGACCTGGAAATCGGCGATGACACCGTCCTTCAAGGGGCGAATGGCCGTGATGTTTCCCGGGGTACGGCCCAGCATGCGCTTGGCATCGACCCCCACGGCCGCCACGGACTTTTGATTGTTATGCTGCCGGATCGCCACAACGGAGGGTTCATTGAGGACGATCCCCTCGTCCCGGACGTAGATCAGCGTGTTCGCCGTCCCCAGGTCGATGGAAAGATCTCTAGAAAATAACCCTCTGATGTTTTTGAACATTTTTAATTTTTAGACCGGCCTAGGACACAGGAAAAACTGCTCGCCACTCTAGCAATGCCCACCCTGCTGAACAAGGAAAAACGTGGTAGCGTACGCCCCGCTCGGGCGAAGCCTGCCCACCCCCAAAGACTGAATCGTTGGAACGCATCCATGGCCCTGGACCCTGACGCCATCCGCCGCCTCGCGACCCTGTCCCGGCTCGCCCTATCGGACGACGAAGTTGCCGGCTATAGCGAATCTCTCTCAGACATCTTGACGGTCCTCGACCGCCTGAAGGGGCTTCCCGTCGGCGATGCCGCGCCCCTGGCGAGCCCTCTAGCCCTGCCTCAGGCCCTGCGGCCGGACGAGGCGAGCCCCGTGACCAACCGAGAGGCGCTCCAGGCCGGGGCCCCGGCCACGGACAGCGGCTTCTTCCTTGTGCCCAAGGTGCTGTCATGAGCCTCGATACCCTGAGCGCCATGCGCCGCGCCCTCGAGGCCGGCGAAACCACGGCTGTCGCCTTGACGGAGCAGGCCCTCGCCGCGGCGGAGGCCAACGGGGATCTCAACGCCTTTCTTCACCTAGACCCCACGCAAGCCCGGGCTGCGGCGGAGGCCGCGGACGCCCGGCGCCAGGCCGGCGAGGGCACCGCTCTCACCGGTATCCCTTTGGCTGTGAAGGATATTTTCTGCAGCGAGGGCGACCCCACGACTGCCGCGTCGAAGATGCTCGCGAACTGGCGGGCGCCCTACGACGCTACCGCCGTCGCCCGCTTGAAAGACGCCGGCGCCGTGCTCCTGGGGAAGCTGAACCTCGACGAGTTCGCCATGGGTGCCTCTGGGGAAAACAGCGCCTTCGGCCCCACCCTGAACCCCTGGGACCGCACCCGGGTGCCCGGGGGCTCCTCCTCCGGCTCCGCCGCAGCCGTGGCCGCGGGCATTGTTCCGACCACCCTCGGCACCGACACGGGGGGCTCCATTCGCCAGCCTGCGGCCTTCTGCGGTCTCACGGGCCTGAAGCCGACCTACGGCCGGGTGTCCCGCTGGGGCATGATCGCCTTCGCCTCGTCCCTGGATCAGGGCGGCGCCCTGGCCTGGAGCGCGGAGGATGTGGCCGAGGTGTTTTCCGTGATTGGCGGCCACGATCCGCGGGATGCCACGAGCGCCCCGGGCACCGTAGCCCCCGCGAGCACCCTCCTCAGAGCCCCCGTCGCGGGCCTTACCCTCGGCGTACCGGAGGCCTTTTTTGAGGCCGTGGATAGCGCGCTCCAGGGCCCCTTGGCCGAGGCCCGGGCTCAGTTTGAAGCCCTCGGGGTGCGGCTGAAGGCCATTGAACTGCCCTTCGCCGGCGACGCCGTGCCCGCCTACTACGTGCTGGCCCCCGCCGAGGCCTCCACCAACCTCTCGCGCTACGACGGCGTGCGCTTTGGCCATCGCTGCGAAAACCCCGTGGACCTCGACGATCTCTACCGTCGGAGCCGGGGCGAGGGCTTTGGCCCGGAGGTGAAGCGACGCATTTTGACCGGCACCTACGCCCTGTCCGTGGGTTACTACGACGCCTACTACCGGCAGGCCCAGCGCGTGCGGCGCCGTATCCTGGAAAGCTTCACGGAAGCCTTCGAGTCCGTGGACGCGTTGTTCCTCCCCACGACCCCCACCACAGCCTTCAAGCTGGGGGAAAAGCGCAACGATCCCATCGCGCTTTATGAAGAGGACCGCTTCACCATTCCGGCCAACCTGGCCGGCCTCCCCGCCCTCTCCCTACCCGTGGGCTTCAGTAACGGCCTGCCGGTGGGCGGGCAGCTGCTCGCGCCGCATTTTGAGGAGGGACGCATCCTGAGCCTGGCCCACGCCTTCCAGCAGGTCACGGATCACCATCGGCAGCGGCCGACGGCAGGGGGGGTAGCCTAATGAACTGGGACGTTGTGATTGGCCTGGAAGTCCACGCCCAGCTGCAAACGGCCAGCAAGCTCTTTTCCTCGGCCCCCAATGCCGCCGGGGCCACCCCCAACGAAACGGCCAGCGCCGTGGAGCTCGGGCTGCCGGGAACGCTCCCGGTCCCCAACGGGGAGGCCATCCGCCTCGCCCTACGCTTCGGCGCCGCCATCGACGCCCGGCTCGCCACGGAAACGATCTTTGCGCGGAAGAACTACTTCTATCCCGACCTTCCCAAGGGCTACCAAATCAGCCAGCTCGATGCGCCCATCGTTGGCCGGGGCCAGCTGAGCGTGGTGATGCCGGACGGCGCGACCAAGGCCATCGGCATTACCCGGGCTCACCTTGAGGAAGACGCCGGGAAGTCGGTGCACGACGCCTACAGCGACCGCACGGCCATTGACCTGAACCGGGCCGGCACGCCGCTCCTGGAGATCGTTTCCGAGCCCGAATTGCACAGCGCCCAGGAGGCCGTGGCCTATCTCCGGGAGCTGCACAACCTTGTGCGCACCCTGGAAATTTGCGACGGCAACATGAACGAAGGCTCCCTGCGCTGCGATGCCAACGTCTCCCTAAAGCCCGCGGGCTCGGCGACGCTGGGCACGCGCACGGAAATCAAGAACCTGAACTCCTTCCGCTTCCTCGAGCGCGCCATCACCTATGAGATTGAGCGGCAGCAGCTCGTTCTTGAAGGCGGCGGCACGGTGGTGCAGGAGACCCGTCTTTACGACCCGGACCGGGACGAAACGCGCCCCATGCGCAGCAAGGAAGAGGCGGAGGATTACCGCTACTTCCCGGACCCGGACCTGCTACCGATTCTGCTCACCGCCGAAGATCACGCCGCGGCCCGGGCGTCCCTGCCCGAGCTGCCCGCGGCCAAGCGGGCACGCTATGAACAGGATCTCGGGCTGACCGCAAGCGAAGCCCGGTTTCTCGCCTCGGAGCGGAGCACGGCAGCCTACTTTGAAGCAGCTCTTGCCGCCGGGGCGGCGCCGAAGGGCGCAGCCAACTGGCTTTCCGGGGAAATTGCGGCCCAGCTCAATCGCAGCGGCGAAGCCCTCGACGCCTTCCCCATCACGCCAGCGCAGCTGGCGGGGCTTTTGGCGCGCATCGATGACGGCACCCTGTCCTCGAAGCTCGCGAAGACGGTATTTGAGCGCATGCTGGAGACCCGCGAAGACGCGGACGTCATCATCGAGCGGGAGGGCCTAAAGCAGGTTTCCGATAGCGGCGCTTTGGAAGCGCTGGTGGCGGAGGTCATCGAGGCAAACCCGGGGCAGGTCGAACAGTATCGCGCCGGCAAGGGCAAGGTCCTGGGCTTCTTCGTGGGCCAGCTCATGAAAGCGAGCGGTGGGAAGGCGAACCCCCAGCAGCTGAACGCGCTGCTGAAGGCCGCCCTAGGAGAACCGGGAGAGGGCTAGCCCCCCGTGGTACTCCAATCACGGATGGCCCGAAGTAAGTCGCGGCGGCTGAGCTGCCCCACGAGGCGCCCCCCGTCCACCACGGGAAGGCGCCGGCGCCGAGCGCCAATAAAGAGCTTAGCGGCCTCGTAGAGATCCATCTGGGCGTCGATGGTTTCCGCGCCGGGGGTCATGTAATCCCCCACGGCACCCTCGAGCTGCCCGTAGTAGGCCCCCTTCAGCATGGCGTCGAGAAAGTCGATTTCCGAGATCACGCCAACAATGGCGCCCGCGTCATCGACCACGGGCGCTCCGGAGACGCGGCGCTCCAGCATCACGCCCATGGCCTCATAGAGGCTTGTCTCTGGCGTGAAGGTCACCAGCTGGCGGGTCATATATTCGCTAACGGTTACGGCTTTCATGGCGCAGCCCTTCGTCAGTGCCCAGACCTGTGGGCGGCCTTGGAGAATTACGCGTCTTCCTTTCCCTTCGCAAGGGTTTTTCCTACCGTGCCCCGGGGCCTTCACCCTGGCCCCGATGGACCCGCCCCCCCACCCTAGGCCCTTTGCCCTGGGACTATCCCATGCTTTTTGGCCATCCCCTCGCCCCGGCCCTCGCGGCTTGCCTGGCCCGCTCCCATCGCACCTGCCAGCGCGTGCTCATCGACGTTGAGCGGGGGCAACGGGCCTTGCAGGAAGATCTTGCCCAGCTTCGAAGGGATCAGCGCCTTACGCCAGCCCCCCTATGCCCCACGGAAGGCGCAAGCTTCCGTGCAGCGCTGGCCGGGGAACGCCAGGGTGTCATTCTTTGGATGCTCCACGAATCGAACTATCTACGCCTGCTCCTCGGCCTCGGAGCTGCTCTTGGCGCCGAACGCCAAGTCACCGTGCTTCGAGCCCGGCGCCAGCCTCAGGAGCGGGCCACCCTCGAGGCCTCCGCTCGGGCCCTAGGCGTGGAGTTGACCGTGCTCGAGGGTCCTGGACAAAGCCGAGCGCTCCTGCGCGCTCTTCGCTCCGGAGCCGTTGTGGTTCTGCTCGGGGATGCTCTCCCCGGCATGCATGATGGCCCGGTGGCATCGCATCCCGTGCTCGGGCGCCCCCTTCCCTTCAGCACCGGGCCCTTTCGCCTTGCCGCCCGGGGGCCCTACGCCCTTCTACCCCTGGCCTTTCTGCCACGGCACGGGGCCGAGGGCGGCCTTCGCCTCTTCCCCGGCCCGGCCCTCGCCCCCGGCGCCAAGGCCCTAGGCACGGCAGCGGTTTTTTTTCAGCGCTGGCTTATGCAGGCTCCGGAGCGCTGGCTTCTTTGGCACCGCTTCCTCGCCCTGCCCTCCAATCCCCACCCCTAAACCCGCCTCGCCCACGCGTTGCAGGGGCGGAAGGCCTCGCCGTATGCTCCCGAGACACTAGGGGAGACCACCATGATGAGTACCGCCCAAGCACCCTTGCCGGCCGCACCGTGCCTGCGCATTCCTGAAGGGGAAGCCCCCTATCTGGAAGCGCAGCGCTGCGGCGCCTGCGACGCGCTCTATCTCACGCCGCGCATGGCCTGTAGCCGCTGCGGCAAGCGCGATGACCTACACCCCCAGCGCCTCGCCGAGCGCGGGACCCTCTACAGCTTTGCCATCGTCCACCGCTCCTTTCCCGGGGTGGAGACGCCCTTTATTTCCGCCATCGTGGATCTCGAAGGCGGCGGCACCCTGAAGGGCAACCTCCGCGGCATCGAGGCAACCCCCGAGGCCGTTCGCCTGGGCATGGCGGTGAAGGTCGTGATTGACGACGCCCTCGGGCGCCGAGATAAGGATGGCAATGCCTACCTTGCCTATTTCTTTGAACCAGCCGAGGAGCCCAGCGCATGAGCGATGACGTCTACATTATTGGGGTCGACATGCTGAAGTTCGGGCGCTTCCCGGACCGCACCGTGCCCCAGCTCGGCGCCCAGGCGGCCCTCCTGGCCTTGGACGACGCGGGGCTCGAAATCAAAGCCATGGAAGCGCTCTACTGCGGCAACCTATACCAAGCGAACGCCATGGTGGGGCAGCGGATCCTCCAGGAAATCGGCCAAACGGGCATTCCCGTGGTGAACTGCGCCAATGCCTGCGCCACCGGGGCCACGGCTTTCCGGGAAGCCTGGATGGCTGTGAAAGCCGGAGCCTGCGATCTTGCGCTCGCCGTGGGGGTCGAACAGATGGGCAAGGGTCTGCTCGGGGGCGGTGGGGCCGGCACGGGCATCCCGAAGGAAGGGCTCTTTGGCGGCGGCACCATGCCCACGGTTTTCGCCGAAGCAGGGATGGAACATAGCCATCGCTACGGGACGACCTTCGAGCAATTCGCCAAGGTCTCGGTGAAAAACCATCACCACAGCACCATGAATCCCAAGGCGGCCTACCAGATGGAAACGCCCCTGGAGATGGTGATGAACGCGGAGATGATCAGCTATCCCAACACGAAGCTCATGTGCTCCGTGAACGTCGACGGCGCGGCCGCCGCCGTTCTGGCCAGTGGCAAGAAGGTGCGCGAGCTGGGGCTCGGGAAGCGCGCAGTCAAGGTGCGGGCCTCCGCCCTCACCTCCGATCCCTGGCAGGAACGGGATCTGGTCATGCCCGACGTGAACAGCTGCACGCGCCTCGCGGCGGAAAAGGCCTTCTCCCTCGCGGGGCTTGGCCCGGAGGACCTCGACCTCGTGGAGCTCCACGACTGCTTCGCCACCGCTGAGCTTTTGCACTACGAAAACCTGGGGCTGTGCGGCGATGGGGAGGCGGGGCGACTCATCGATGACGGGGAAACGGCGCTTGGCGGCCGCATTCCCGTAAACGTCTCCGGGGGCTTGCTATCGAAGGGTCACCCCCTGGGGGCCACGGGCATCGCCAATATCTATGAAGTCAGCACCCATTTACGTGGGGAAGCCGGCCGGCGTCAGGTGAAGGATGCGCGCATCGGCCTGACCCACGTGATTGGGCTTGGCTCCGCCTGCGCGATTCACGTCCTCGAAAAGAGCGATTTCTAATCGGGCAGGTCCTGCGCCCGGCCTCTCTTGAGGCCGGGCTGGACCATTGGTCTGGGCGGCAGGATTCGAACCTGCGACCCCGGGCACCCAAAGCCCGTGCTCTACCAGGCTGAGCTACGCCCAGACGCGCGCGGAGCATAGCCGCTTCTGCCTAGCAGGTCACGATGGGGGCGCGCCCTCGTGATCCTTGGCCAGTTTCTCAAAGAGCTGCTCAGCGGCTTCAAAAGCGCCGGGGGAGAGGCCCGCGGCGCGAAAGGTGGCCGCAATCTCTTGCATTTCCCCCACGAAGCGCCAGGCCTTTGGCGCCACGGCCCTGCCCGTGGCCGCCGCGCGCGCCCGGAGCCCAGGGCTGTGCCTATCCCAGAGGGCGTGAAGGTCCTCCTCGAGCCCGAGGGTCTGGGCCAGCGCTTCCACGCTGAGTAAAAGGGCGCTCGACCCCTTGGACCAGGCGGCAAAGGCGTTCTTTAGGGCCGAGGCACCATAGGGTCCGGCCGCCTCAGGAACCACTTGAAGCGTAAAGCGGGGCCCGAAGGTGGACAGTCCCGCCGCGGCCACCGCGCTCAGCAAGAGGGTAGCGGTCTCCCCTTCGCCGGGGGGCAAGCCCACCACGGCCCCATCCCCATAGGCACCCGAAGGAAAGCACGCGGCCACCGCCGCGGCCGTTTCCGGGGAAATTCCGTTCAGGTCGAAATAGGGCCCGACATAACCCTCGGCCGCGACGGCTTGCGCGAGGGGCAGGGCGCCGTGGGGTGGGGCGATGGAAAGCACAGCGTCCACCCCTGCCAGCACCGCGCCCAGGCTTGGGGCCTCGCTGAGCCCCAGGGCTTCCGCGCGGCGCCGGGAGGCCCCGCTTCTTCCCGCCGAGCACCAGCGCACCTCGTGCCCCGCTGCTAATAGCGAGGCACCCAGGGCTGAGCCCATGGCCCCGGGATGCAATAGGGCTAGCTTCACCGTCGCGCGCGCCTTTTCAGCTTTACCAATGGCCCGAGCATGCCCCGCCCGATACCCTGAGCGCAAAAGCCAGCCCACTAATAATTTCGGCAATTTTGAGATTTTTAGGAAACCGATTTGCTTCGATGGCATAAGGGCTAAATGAACCCCGCCCTGGCCTCGCACAAGGCCTCTCCATTCCGCCCCAGGGCAGAAATAGGCCCAGAAATCTTTTATCTTGCTGTTTTTAAATGATTAAGTTTGTATTAGGGGGATCCCTAGGCACGCCTGCAAGGGTGCAATAGCGAATCGTTTCCGGTATGTTTCCCCTTCTTTCTTTTGTGTCGTAAACATTTGGGTGCTTATGTTCAAGAAACAGAAACTCCACACCGCCATTCTTTCGGCCCTTGCTGCGTCCACCGTGGCGGCGCCTGCGGCCTTCGCCGAAATCGAAGAAGTTGTGGTGACCGCAACGAAACGGGCAGCGAGCACGCAGGATATCCCCGTGGCTGTGCAGGCCCTCGACGAGTCCACGCTCGACGATTTCAACATCAATAATTTCAGCGATTACCTGATCCAGCTGCCCGGCATTACCGCCGGTGGCAGCGGCCCGGGACAGAACACCATCTACATCCGCGGCGTGGCCTCCACGACGCCGAACCTCACCACCGCCGGGGTGGCCGGTATTGCGCCGAACGTGGCGCTTTACCTTGATGAGCAGCCCCTGTCCCAGCCGGGCCGGAACCTCGACGTCTACACCGCCGACATGGCGCGGGTCGAAGTGCTCTCCGGGCCCCAGGGAACGCTCTTCGGGGCCAGCTCCCAGGCGGGCACGGTGCGTTTGATCACGAACAAGCCCGATCCCTCGGGCCAGTACGCCAACGTCAAGATCGGAACCGAATTCACTAAAGATGGGGAGATGAGCAACAACGTTGAGGGCATGGTGAACCTGCCCATCAACGATCAGCTCACGGTGCGCGGCGTGGTCTATGTGGACAAGCAAGGCGGCTACATCGATAACGTTGCCGGTACCCGGGACGTCTCGGAAAGCGCCCGCTTCCGCCCCGCGGGCACGGTGCGCAGCAACGGCGTGCCCGTAAGCGCCGTACGCCAGGGCTTCCAAGCCGGTGCCGATCTGTCGAACGTGGAATTTCTCGCCGCCGACAATGCCACCCGGGTCGAGGACGACTTCAACGAAGCCACCTACGCCGGGGGCCGCATCAGCGCGCTCTACGCCATCAATGACGACTGGAGCCTGCAGGTCGCCCACATGCAGCAGGCCCTGGATTCGGAAGGGGTGTTCTTCGCGGACCCGGACCTTGGAGATTATGAAATCCAGCGCTACGACCGGGACACGCTGGAAGACGAATTCCACAACACCAACTGGACCCTGGAAGGCCGCGTGGGCGCCCTCGAGGTGCTCTACACCGGCGCCTACACGGACCGGGACACGGATCAGGTCGTGGATTACGCCGACTACCTCTTCGTCGGCCAGTACCTGCCCTACTACATCTGCGATAGCTCCGTGACCTACCCCGGCGCCGCCGATCCCTCGGGGACCTGCCAGGCACCGAACATGATCGTCAGCTCCGCCACCAAGACCAAGGTGCAGACCCACGAATTCCGCGTCTCCACCCCCGTGGAGAACCGCGTGCGCGCCACCGTCGGGGTGTTCTACTCGGACCTCGAGCTGACCGAGCGTAACGATTTCACCTACTTCGGTTCCGTCGACGCTAACGTCTTCGGGGAAGCTGCCCCGGGGCGGAACTTCGCCGAGAACTTCCCCTACGACACGGGCTATAGCTCCCTGCCGGGGCCCTTCCCGGAGCCGGTGATCTTCCGCAATGACATTCGCCGGACCGACGAACAGTTCGGCCTCTTTGGAGAAGTCTCCTTTGATGTCACGGAGCAGCTCGAACTCACCCTCGGCGCCCGCTACTACGACATTGCCGTGGACTTCGAAGGCAGCGCCAACGGCTCCTTCTGTAACTCCTTTGGCCCCGATGCGCAGAAGTTCGGCACGGACATCAGCGACCTCTACAACGGCGACGGCCAGTTCACCTATCGCGGCAGTCAGGGGGGAAGCGTCTGCGCCGCCCCCGTGACCTTCACCGCCGGCACGAGCCTCGCGGACATTCAGAACGATCCGCGCCTGGCCCAGCCCCTCACGGACGGGCAAGCCACCGGGGTCTTCAACGCCCTCGCCGCCCCCGATGAAGCCTCCACGAGCGGCATGATCGGCAAGGTCAGCCTGGCCTGGACGCCGAACGACAACACCCTGCTCTACGCGACCTGGTCCGAAGGCTTCCGGCCCGGCTTCCTGAACCGCCCCGGTGGTGCTCAGGGTCCGGGTACCTACGTCGTGCCCTTCGAGCTCGACACCGATGACGTGGTGAACATGGAGCTGGGCTGGAAGCTCGACCTCCTCGATCGCACCCTTCGCTTCAACGGCAGCGCCTTCGCCATCGACATCGAGAAGCTGCAAACGACGATCTTTGATCCGTCTATCACCAACCTCTTCTTCTCCGACAACGCGGCAGACGCTGAAGTGCGGGGAATCGAGGGGGACGTGATCTGGACCCCCATGGGCATCGACGGCCTCACCATTCGCGGCGCCTTCTCCATGCTGGACACGGAGATCACGGACGTTCTGATCCCCACCAACGATGTGCAGGAAGGCGATTCCCTGGCCTTCGCACCGGAATTCCAGGGGAACCTGTCTGCTCGCTACGAGTGGACCCTGGCCTCCGGCCTCACGGCCCACGTAACGCCGAATCTGTCCTACTCGGACGAGTCCTTCTCCGACGTCATCACCATCAATCGGGATAAGATGGACAGCTGGACGCTCGTGGGGCTCACCGCGGGGGTCACCAACGGCCGCTGGTCCGTAGACCTCTACGGGGAAAACCTCTTCAACGAGAAAGCCGAGCTGGCCCGGAACTACGTTAATGACCGGGAGCGGGTCACCCTCGCGCGGCCCCTCACGGTGGGTGTGCGGGCCTCCTTCGATATGTAAGCTTAGGCTTCACTTAGGACCCCAAAGCGCCCCGTTCTTCGGGGCGCTTTTCGTTTTAAGGAAAGCATTTCATGGCGCTTTCGCCAGAACAGATGAAAGCCCTAGAGGGGCAGCTTCGCAGCGGCGACGCCGCCGGGGCCCTGGCTGCCGCGGAGACCGCCCTTGCCCAGCAGCCGGAAGGGGAGCTGCACTATTTCGCGGCCGTTGCGGCGCGCTACGCCGGCGACTTTGATCGCGCCCAGACCCATCTAGATGCGCTCAAGCGCCTGCAGCCGGACTTCGGCCGGGCCTATCAGGAGCAGGGGCACCTCCTTCGCCTAAGGGGCGATGGCGCTGGGGCCCTGGCGGCCTATGAACGGGCCTGCGCCTTAAACCCGGCCCTCCGGGCCAGCTTTACCCATCGCATTACGCTGGCCAAGGCCCAGGGCGACTCGGCCCAGGGCGCGCTGGCGGAAGCTCAGCTCGCGGCCCTGGACGCCCTCCCCCAGCCCCTGCAAATCGTGGTCAGCCTCCTTAGCGAAGGGAAGCTACGCGCCGCGGAGCAGCACTGCCGAGCGTTCCTAAAGGGGGCACCAAGGCATGTCGAGGGCATGCGACTGCTGGCGGATATTGCCCAGCGCCTCGGGGAGCTGGCCGATGCGGAGTTTCTCCTCGAAAGCGTCCTGGCCTTCGACCCCCACCATGTCACTGCGCGCATCGACTACCTGCGCGTGCTGCGCAAGCGGCAAAAGTTTGAGGCCGCCCGAGCGGAGGCGGCCAGGCTCCTGGCCACGGCGCCGGACAATCCTCAGTACCAATCGATCTACGCGATTGAGTGCATGCAGTGCGGTGATTACGACACCGCGCTGAAAACCTTCGATGCGGTGCTTAAGGCCTTGCCCGAGGATGGCGCCACCCTCACGGCCAAGGGCCACGCCCTGAAAACCCTGGGCCAGCAGGACGCCGCCATCGCCGCCTACAAAGCAGCCCGGGCCCAGGCGGCAGAGGCCTACTATGCGCTGGCCAACCTGAAGACCTACCGCTTCGATGACGCTCTCCTCGAAGAAATGAGGAGCAAAGTTGAGGACATCGATCTTGGGCACATGGATCGGGTGCACCTTCACTTCGCCCTGGGTAAGGCGCTAGAGGACCAGGGGGCGGCTGAGGCGGCCTTCAGGCACTACCTCGCGGGCAACGGCCTCAAGCGGGCCCAGAGCCGCTACAGCGCGGCGCGCATGCACGAAGACCTTACGGCAACAGCCACCGTCTGCGACGCAGACTTCTTCCAGCAGGTCGCCGGCGCCGGCTGCGACGCCCCGGACCCCATCTTCATTGTGGGCTTGCCCCGGGCCGGCTCGACCCTCCTCGAGCAGATCCTGGCCTCCCACAGCGCCATCGACGGCACCCTTGAGCTACCCCACGTGGTGGCCCTGGCCCAGCGCCTGCGGCGCCGGCCTCAGCCCGACGGCCAACCCTTTCCTGCGGTTCTTAAAACCCTGGAGGCCAGCGAGTACCACGCCTTCGGCAAAAGCTATATCGAGGAAACGGCGATTCACCGGGCCGGGGCCCCCTTCTTCACGGACAAGATGCCCAACAACTTCCGCCACCTGGGGCTGATCAAGGCCATGCTGCCGAAGGCCAAGATCATCGACGCCCGGCGTAACCCCCTGGACTGCTGCGTGAGTGGCTTTAAGCAGCTCTTCGCCGAGGGCCAGGAGTTCAGCTACGACCTCGCGGATCTGGGGCACTACTACGCCGACTACGTTGCCCTCATGGACCATTGGGACGCGGTGATGCCCGGCGCCGTGCTGCGCGTTCAGCATGAAACCCTTCTAGAAGACTTCGAAGGGGAGGTGCGCCGAATACTCGCGTACCTGGGGCTGCCCTTCGAAGAACAGTGCTTGCGCTTCCATGAGACGGCGCGCTCCGTACGCACGGCCAGCTCGGAGCAGGTTCGCCGCCCCCTAAACCGCGACGGGGTGGGGCAGTGGAAGGCCTTCGAAGCCCAGCTGGGGCCCCTCCGGGCAGCCCTGGGGCCCGTGCTAACGCGGAGCGACGTTGGCCCCCTCACTTAAGCTTGAAGGGCGTAAGCTCGCGGGGCTTCTGCTAGTCGGAACGCTCCTGGGCCTCGCGGGTATCGACCTGATCCTACCCGCCGTACCCACCCTGCCCCAGGCCCTTGGGGGATCGCTTACCCAGGCCCAGGGGGTGCTAGCTGCCTATTCCTTCGGCACGGGGGTCGGGCTGATCCTTTTCGGGGCCCTCGGCGCCCGATGGCCAGCGCGGGTGCTCCTGCCCGGGGCCCTCGGGCTCTACGGGCTCAGCGCCCTCGCCGCCGCCGTGGCTCCCTCGCTGGAGGTCCTGATTGCCCTACGCTTTGTCCAAGGCCTTCTCGGCGCCTGCCCCGCCGTACTCGCGCCGGGGATTCTTCGGGCCCTCTTTCCCCCGGAGCGCGCTTTGCGCGCCATTGCTGCCCTCGGCAGTGCGGAGGCGCTGGCTCCGGCCCTAGCGCCCGTATTCGGCGCCCTGCTCCTCACGGTCGGAGACTGGCGCTTGCCCTTTTGGGTGCTGGGGGCCCTCGCCCTCGGCGCCGCCGGGCTCCTTCGCCAAGCGGGATCTCGCTTTCCCGTCCTGCCCACGGGAGAGGCGACCCTCCCCTACGGGGCTCTGCTCCGGGCCCGCCCCTTCCCCGCCCTGGCCCTGGCCTACGCCTGCGCCCTAGCGAGCCTTTTGGTCTATGTCTTCGCCATGCCTACCCTTCTCACCGAGAGCCTGGGCGGCACGCTCAAGCACTTCATCGCCATGCAAATCACGGGGATTCTGACCTTTATGGTGGCCGCCAACAGCGCCAGCGCCCTGGCCCAGCGCTTCGGGGCGCGCCGGGTTAGTGCCTTCGGGGGATGCCTCAGTACCCTCGCCCTCGGGGCCCTCCTGGCCTACGCGGCCGCCGGGGGCCGTGCGCTGCTGCCCTACCTGGTGCTCTTCGTTCCCGTAAACCTCGGGCTGGGGTTTCGCGGGCCCCTGGCCTTTATGGCGGCCCTCGACGCCGCCGGGGGCAACGACGCCCGGGCCTCGGCCCTCATGCTGCTGACGGTGATGCTTTTGACGGGGCTGGGCACGCTCATCGCGGCGCCCACCCTGGGTGACGGGGCCCGGGGGCTCACCCTCACCGCCTTCCTGCTGGCCGCCCTCGGGCTTGTCGCGGGGCGCTGGGGCGCGAGGGCCAGGCCCTAGGCCGTCGGCGGCTCAAGCACGGGCTGGGGCGCGGTCTGGGCGGCCACCCAGCGCGAATAGTGCGATAGCAGATCATCAATGAGGGCGTGGCGATCCACCCCCATGACGTCGTAACGCTCGCTTGTGGTGCTACACCAAGCCTCCGCGTACCAGTGGCGCCGCGCTGCCTCCTTCTGCGGCTCGAGCACGGTGAAGGTCATGGTGCGATAGCTGCGCAGCTGGACCCCATAGGCGAAGAGCACCAGGGGCTCGTCCCCGGACGCATCGATGACCTCCACGGCCAAGGCCTCTCCCTGGTCCCGGAGCTCTGCGTGCACCTCTAGCGCTCGAAGCTCAAGGACGACGCTTTCAAAGGCCGGGCAGGCCGTCTCCCGGAGGAAGGCCTCCGCTGCACGCCGATCATGGTGCCGCACGAGCTGCTTCAGCCGGCGCCGCCAGTCCACGGCGACCGTCGCCACGGGCAGGGGCGGCCCCTCATAGCGGGCTTGCGCCTGCGCTTCCCGGCTCAGAGCCGTGTAGAGACCAAAACCCACGGCCAAAAGCACCACGGCTAGGGGCAGGCCGCTGGTGAGGGCCGCCGTTTGCAACGCCCCCAGCCCCCCCGCGAGCAGCAGCACGGCGGCGATCAGCCCTTGGGTCAAGGCCCAAAAGATGCGCTGCCAGACCGGCGGATTCTCCACCCCACCGGAGGCCAGCATATCCACTACTAGGGAGCCGGAATCAGAAGAGGTCACAAAAAACGTCACGATCAGGATGAGCGACAGCACGGACAGGAAGAAGCCAAAGGGCAGCCGTTCCAGCAGGCCAAAGAGCGCCAGGGGCATGTTGTTTTGCGCCAGCACCAGCACCCGGTCCTGCGCCTCCACGAGCACGGCATGGATGGCGCTATCGCCGAAGACCGTCATCCAGAAAAAGATAAAGAGGGACGGGGCCAGGAGCACGCCCACCACGAATTCTCGAATCGTCCGGCCCCGGGAAATGCGCGCGATGAACATCCCCACGAAGGGCGCCCAGGCCATCCACCAGGCCCAGTAGAAGAGGGTCCAGCCCCCCAGCCACTCGTTGGGCTGGTAGGCAAACTGGCGGAAGGTCAGGGCCACCAGCTCGGAAGCGTAGACCCCAACGTTTTGCAGAAAGGCGGAGAGGAGAAAGACCGTGGGACCGAGGGCGAAAACCACCACCAAAAGGGCGACCGCGAGCACCATGTTGAGTTCGGAAAGGCGCTTGATGCCTGCATCGAGCCCGGCCACCACGGAGGCCGTCGCCATCAGCGTGATGGCCGCGATGAGGCTCACCTGCACCCAGGCCACCTCGGGGACGTCGAACAGGTAGTTCAGCCCCGCATTCACCTGGAGCACCCCAAGGCCCAAAGACGTCGCGACCCCGAAGACCGTGCCGATGACCGCGGCAATGTCCACGGCGTTGCCGATGGGTCCGTGAATGCGCTCCCCCAGCAGGGGATAGAGCGCGCTGCGCAGGGTGAGGGGAAGGTGGTGGCGATAGGCAAAGTAGGCGAGGGCCAAGCCGATCAGCACATAGACCGCCCAGCCGTGCACCCCCCAATGAAGGAAGGTGGCATTCATGGCAAAGCGCGCGGCCTCCGGCGTTTGGCCGTCGATGCCTTCCGCCGGGGGCGCGGCAAAATGCAGCAGCGGCTCCGCGACCCCAAAGAAAAGCAGGCCAATGCCAATGCCGGCGCTGAACAACATGGCAAACCAGGAAAGGCGGCTGTACTCCGGCTCCGAGTCATCAGGGCCTAGACGCACGGCGCCAAAGCGGGAAAAGGCGAGGTAAAGCACGAAGATGAGGAAAACGGCGATGCACAGCATGTAGAACCAGCCAAAGGTATGGACGATCCACCCCTGAATGGCGCTGAACACCTCCGCGGCGAAGGTCGGCACCGCTGCCCCAAAGGCCGACACGGCCACGATGAGGCACGCCGACACCCCGAACACCACGGGGTGCACCACCACCTTGGGCGTTTCCTCGCCCTCCCCTGCCTGGGGGCTGTCCGTCATTACTCTGCTCCCGCCTGGTAAACGACCTGGCCGCCCACCATGGTCAGCCACACCTTCGCATCCAGGAGGGCCTTGGGATTCTCCTGCCCCACCTGCACCAGATTCCGATCCCAAACCACCAGATCGGCGAGGCGCCCAACAGTCAGCCGGCCCTTGTCTGCCTCCTCAAAGGCGGCCCAGGCCGGGTTGTAGGTATAGGCCTCGATGGCCTCCTCGATGGTCAGGCGCTGCTCCGGGAACCATCCGGCCTCCGGCGTGCCCTTTAAGGTTTGCCGGGTTACCGCGGCGTAGAGCCCATAGATGGGGCTCAGATAGTAGCGCGCAGCGTTGGTCCCCGGGGCGTCGCTCCCGAAAACCAGCACGGCACCGCTGTTTTTCAAATCCCGGAACGCGTAGGCGCCGATGGACCGAACGGGGCCGATGCGCTCCTCCATCCACCGCATGTCATCGGAGACGTGGTAGGGATTCACCTCAGCGACCAAATTCAATTCCCCGAATCGCGGCATATCCTCAGGCCGCACAACCTGGGCGTGAATGACCCGCCAGCGATGGTCCGATTCCACAAGGTTATGACGCGTGAGCACGCGTTCGTAGATATCGAGCAAAATGCGATTGCCCAGGGTGCCGATGGCATGGATATGGGGCGGGACCCCCGTGGGCAGCCACTGTTCTAGGAGCCGCTCCATGTTCCCCGGGGGCGCGTCGGTATAGTGATCGTCGGGGGTCAGGGAAAAGGCGATACCCTCCTCCGCTTCCGGAAGCATGGGGGTGCGCAGCTGGCCCCGGTTCCCCGGGGCGTGGTCGTAATCCGTGAAGAACATGGCGCTCGAGTTGCCCATGATCCCATCGACCCAGCCCTTAAAGCCCACAAGGCGCAGCCAGTCATCGCCGAAGCCGCGACTGAGGCCCAGCGCATTCACGGGCTCTCCCTGGAAGATGTTGGGGCGAATGTTGATCCGCGCCGTCAACTCGCCGCTGCGCTTTAGGTGCTGGTAGGCCTGCACCTGCTCAGCGCTGGAGAGATCCTGAATGGTGGTCACCCCGCCCCGGCGCGCGGCGTCGAGCACGGCGCGCACTTCGACCAAGCGCTGGGGGAAGGGCTTCTCCGGGATGGCCGCCTGCACCAGGCGTACCGCCGCCCCCCGGAGTATGCCGGTCGCGCGACCGGCGCTATCCCGTTCAATGACGCCCCCCGGCGGGTTCTCCGTGGCGTCGTCGATGCCCGCCGCCGCCAGGGCCAAGCTGTTGGCCAAAAAGGCGCTGCGATCAAACTTCGATAGGAGCACGGGGTGGGCCGGGGAAACGGCGTCGATCATGGCGCGGTGCGGGGTAAAGGGCTGGGCCTTTTCCGCGACTGGCGCGTCGGCGCTGGCCCCCTCATCACCCTGGGCCCACTGCTCGTAGGCGCCCCAGTCCCCGCGCAGAATCCAGCTACCCTCCGGGAGCCGCTGCGCGGCAGCGCCCACCCGTTCCCGCAGGCAGGCTTCCGCGTGGCAATCCAGCAGGTTCACCCCCACCAGCAAGGCCCCCGTGCTGTCGACATGCACGTGCCCATCGTTAAACCCCGGAGACAGGAAAGCGCCCTGAAGATCCTCCACGCGGGTTTCCGGCCCGATCCACGGTTCTACCGCGGCGTCATCGCCCACGGCGACGATCCGCGACCCCGCTACGGCCAGGGCCTGGGCCCAGGGCTGGGCCGGATCCACGGTGTAGATCTGAGCGTTCCGAAACACCATATCGGCGTATTGGGCGGCGCCTGCGGGGCCGGCGATCAGCGTCAAAAGCAGGCTCAGGGCCCCGAGGCACTGCCAAATTTCCCGACGTTTCATAGGTGTCTCTCCCCTCGATGACGCGGAGACTCTACGGGGCGAGGGACGAAGGGTCCAGCCAGCGGTGTCCCCCGGCGCCATCGAGAGCGAGCCAGAGGTTAGCCTCGGGAAAGCGCTCCGGCGCGTGGGAGACCACGATGCGCGTCATGGGCCAGGCGTTTATGCGTCGGGCAAGGGTATGAGCACCGGCATCGTCGAGGCCTGCCGTGACCTCATCGAGAATCAGCAAATCCGGTTGGCGATAAAGCGCTCTCGCCAGCAAAAGCCGCTGCCGCTGGCCCCGGGAGAGCCCCTCCCCCTCCGGGCCGAGGCAGGTATCGAGCCCCAGGGGGCATTGGCGGAGCCAGGCTCGGAGCCCGACCATGGCCATGACGCGATGAAGCGCAGCGTCCTCCGGATCCGGGTCGAAGTAGGCAATGTTGTCTCGCAGGGTGGCGGCAAACAGCGCGTCCTGCTGGAGGACCGCCCCAAGGCGACGACGCGTGGGGGCCAGCGCCGCCGTGGGTGCCCCCGCCGCCCAGAGCGGCGCCTCGTCAAAGGTAAGCGTTCCCGCCTGCGGAGGCGACAGGCCAGCGAGGAGCGCAAGAAGGGAGCTCTTCCCGGCGCCGGAGGGGCCCGTAATGAGCAGCATGCCCCCGGCAGGCAGAGAAAAGCTCACCGGCGCCAGCTGCCAGCCGGGCCGGGGAAAGGGCGCGAGATCCTCCGCGGCCAGGGAGAGGGGGGCAAAGCGGCGAAGGCCCAGGGCCAGCCCACCGCCCTCCACGGGATCGGCGAGCGCATCGGCCAGGCGCTGGGCATGGAGCGGCAGCAGGAAGGCCTGCCCGAGCCCCTGGAAGAGCGCCATCATGCGGCCCAAAAAGTGGCTCTTAAAGCTGATAAAGGCGTAGAACATGCCCAGGGTAAGGGTGCCCCCCAGCACGGCCTTGGCCCCAAGAAAGACGAGAAGCCCCTGCTCCACCCCAAAGATCAGGCTTTCCAGGGCCCCCAGGCCGAGCCCCGTGCGCCCCTCCTTCCACCGCGCCTCCGCGCCCTCGGCACTGGCCTCGGCGATGCGGTTGATCAGCTGGGGCACGACCCCGTGGAGCTTGGCCGCCCGAAGCCCGGCAAAGGTCCCTAGGAAGCGGGCTTCCATTTCCACCCCCGTGAGCAGGCTGGCCTCCGCCTGACGCCGAAGCCGGGGGCGCAGGGCCAGAAGCACGCCGCCATAGAGGATGAGGGCGACCACGGTGACCGCCGTGAGCGCCGGGGCGTAGGCCAGCATCAGGGCCAGGGTCGAAAGGGCCATAAGCGCATCGAGTACCGCCAGCACCACCCCCTGGGTGAGGGCCTCCCGGAGGGGCCCGAGGGCCCCGAGGCGCGCCCCCAGATCCGCCGCATCGCGATGCTCGAAGAAAGCCAGGGGCTGATGGAACACCCGGCTCAGAAAGGCGGTCCCCAGGCGATGGCCCAGCCGTTCCCCAAGGCGCAGCATCCAATCACCCCGAAGCGTAGTGAGCGCGGCGCGGAGCCCCACGAGGAGCAGGAAAGCCAGCAGGAGAATGAGGAGCAGGTCCTCATCCTGCCGAGTGACTGCCTCATCCACCACCAGCTGCACGTAGAGGGGGGAAAGGAGCGCCAGTCCCTGAAGCAGAAGGGTGGCAAAGAACAGCATGAGCAGGGGCCGGGCCAGCTCGGCCCGAAGCATAGGCCAGAGGGGCGCCAGGAGAGGCCGAAGCCGGGAGACCACCCCTGGCGCCGACCCCTGCTTCAGCGGCGCTTCCAGCTCCAGCGCGTAGCCCGTGAAGTGCTCCTGAAAGGCCGCATCGGATAGCCAAAAATCGCCCCGGGCCGGATCGAGGATGCGCCAGCGACCAGGGCGGCGCTCCGCGAGCACCACGAAATGGTTGCCATCCCAGTGCAGCAGCGCCGGCACGGGAAGATCGGCGAGGGCCGCGCCGGACCGATGGCGAGGGATGAAGGCGAGATCGACCTCTGCCCCCAGCTGACGCAGCGCCCGAAGGGACTGGCCTCGCCCAGCGCTCCCGGCCAGGGTGCGAAGGGCGGCGATATCCCCGCCAAAGCCCTGGGCCCGGGCGAGCATGAGCACGCAGCAGAGCCCACATTCCTGCGGCGCCGCCTGCCCGACCCAGCGGAGCGCGCCCATTTAGGGCTCCACGCTTCGACGCAGGGGTTCGAGGAGGCGCCCAAGGGCACTTTGGGGCTCAAGCTTCAGCACGCCCTGCACCGCCATGCCGACCTCCAGGGGCGGCAGGGCCTGAGCCGGCCCCGGGGCCGCGGGAAGCAAAGTGACGTGCAGGCGCTCGGGCTGCCCCGGGCCATGGGCAAGGCTGCGCTGACGCACGCGCCCGGGGAGGGTGCCGTAGCGGTGGGCAGGAAAGCTTTCTAGGGAGAGGCGCAGAGCCTGCCCCGGCGCTCCGGCGCCGGCGGTGGCCGCCGTCAGGGGGAAGACCGCCTCCAGCGTACCCGCCCCCGGAGCCAGGGTGGCGAGGAGCGCCCCAGCCTCGAGGCTATCCCCAGGGGTGCCCGGGAGGGTGAGCAGGCGGCCGCCCTGGGGGGCCCGAAGCACCCAGCGCCGCTGGGCCCGGAGGCGACCGAGCTGGGCCTCGAGGGCGGCGAGGCGGCTGGCCAGGGCCTCCCCAGCCTCCGCCTCGGCCTGACGCTGGCGCGTTTCCGCCAGGGCCAGCTGGGCCTGCTCACGATGGAGCCCGCGGGCTTCCTGAAGCAGGCGCAGCAGCTGGCTTTCGGCCCCAAAGCGCTGGAGCTGGGCCTGCGCCTTGAGCATCACCGGCAGCTTGAGCCCCGGGGCCGCACCCGGGCTAAGCAGCGGCGCAAGCAGCCCTTCCAGCGTTTCTAACTGCAGCTGGGCCTGTCCCTGAGCCCGGAGGTTCTGGGCCGCGGCCTGATCGAGCGCTTCACGCAGGGCCCGGGAGGCCGCCTGGCTATCCCGACGCCACAACCCCTGATCCCGCTGCAGGGCTTCTGCCCGCCACCACGCCTGAAGCAAACGGTCGTGCTCCGCTTCCAGCTGGGCTCGATCGGAGGCATAAACCAGCAGCAGGGGGGTGCCGGCGGCCACCCGCCCTCCCGGTTCCACCAGGAGCGCACCCAGCACCCCGGCCCGAGGGGCACGCAACTGAAGTAATCCGCCCTCCGGCGCAAGCCAGCCCTGGAGGGTTTCGCTCCGGGGATAGGGGAGAAGCGCCAGGGCGAGCACGAGGGCGAGCAGGCCGGCGAGAACAGCCAGCAGCACGGGCCAGCGAAGCCGGGGCGCCGGGGGCCAAAGGAGGCCCGGAGGTAGCGGTGGGAGTGAGAGGGACACCATGGCCCCAGTCTCAAGGCTCCCAAGGGAAAGCCCCCGCCGCGGAAGCGGCGAGGGCCGTGCGCCTTAGCGGCTGTTCTTGGGATCCAGGGCGGCGAGGAATGCGCGGATGCGCGCCGCATTGGCGCCAAGATCGCTCTGCCCGACGCGGGAAACGGAACGCACGTCCACCTGCGCCTGCCGCGGCCCGAGGGCTCGGATCCGAATCACCACGTCGTCAATGAAGCCGTAGAGGGCCGTTTGATCATAGGCCTCGATCAGCCCGGCGGCGGGATCGGAGGCCACGAGGGTCCACCCCTGGGCGGCGACCACGGCCTCGGCCCGGGTGAAGACCGCGGCGGGATCCGCGTCAATCACCAGGGGCTTCAGGTCGGCATAGTGCTCCGCCATGAGCGGGGCGAGGGTTTCCCGGTCGTAGTCGAGACCGTTGGGCGCTGCGGCGCGCAGGGGCACTACGGCGACGAAGACCGGAGGATCGACTGAATCGGTGCTGATGTCATGAATGGCCGGAACGCTCTGGGCCAGGGCGAACTGCCCCCCCATCTGCAGCAGCACGGCCAGGCTCAATGCGCTCCCCACGAGGACATGGAGGCGATCGGCGGGGCGCCCTCCCCGGAGCCACAGCACGAAGCCGAAGAGTCCGAAGAGGAAGGCCAGAAAGGCCAGCACGGAGGCCATCGCCGGAAGCATCAGCACCGCCCCCTGCACGCCCGCGAGGCCCAAGCGGTACGCCAAGGGGGCAAGCACCAAAAGAACGGCGGCAAAAAGGGCCCCCACTAGGGAAAAGCGCGCCCACCAGGACGGTTGAAGATGTTCAGTCATTGCCTTGCTCTCTTCCTCTAAACGGAGCCCGTGAGCCGAAGGGTTAGCCCTTCGGGGTAAAGCGGTTGACCGGCGCACCGGTGGTGACAGTCCCCGCCGCACCCAGGAAATCTTCCTCGGTCATGGCGGCCAGGAGCGTTGGATCCTGGGGCACGTGGGCACAGAAGCGCGCGCCATCCTCAAGGCGGCCCACCACAATGCCCACCTCCGGCGTACCTTCCCGGCCAAAGGTGACCGTGTAGGTCTCCACCGTGGCGGCCCCCTCCGGCGACGCCTCCACCCGAGGATGGGCCGTGGCCTCGATGCGGCCCTGATAGCTCGCCGGATCTTTACGCACCCAGGGCACGTCCCCCCCCGCCGGCGCCGGCGGCTCGGTGCTGTAGATCCCCGCGGAATGCTTGGTGAGGTAACCGCCATTGGCCGTCACCAGGCCGTAGGTGCCCGGCGCAGCGCGCAGCGTGTCCGCCATGGAAGCGATGGAGTTCATCACGTAGTTGTTGCCCGCCCCGCCGTGGAAGGGAAGCCCCCCGGTAATGGTGAGGGGGCGGGGATCATCCTTGGCGATGCCGAACTCGTCCCGAGCAATTTGCACCGCGCTCGGGAAGCAGGAGTAGATGTCGATGTGATCAAGACCGGAGGCGTCGCGCCCGGCCATGGCGTAGGTTTCCTCCGCGAGGGTCCGGATCGCCACGGAGCTGTGGTAGTTCTCCCGATCGAGCACGTACCACAGCTCGCTCGTATCGGCGCAGCCGTGAAGATAAAGCCAGCGGTCTTCAGGAATGCCCAGGGCCCGGGCCCTGCCCACGGAGGTCATCAGGAGGGCAGCGGCCTGGTTGATCTGGTTCATGGCATTCATGAACTTGGTGTAGGGCCAGCCCACGTAGCGATTGCTGGGCGTGGCCGTGGCGATCTCCTCGGCGGAGCGTGCCACAGGGAACCAGGCATGGGGATGCTTAGCGGCCACCTCGGAGAAGCGGGAAAAGAGTTCCCCCATGACCTGTTGATGCTCAGCAATGCTGTGCCCGTAATGGCCCCGCAGGGCATTCTCGTAGAGGGGATAGGCCGTGGCGGGAATCATCAGCCCATGGGCATCCTCGATGTCATTGGACATCTTCTTCTCGTCGACGAGATAGGTCGGCTTCCGGTCCGTGGGCTCTTCCCAGGGCGGCGTGATCCCCGCCTTCAGCAGCTTGCGCCCGTTATCAATGGCTTCCGCGCCGGAGAAGAGGGCCAGCTCGCAGCGTCCCTCGGCGATGGCCTGGGCATAGCGATTCACGAGGTATTGAGGACCATTACCGCCGTTGGGCATGAGCCACTGCGCGGCATTGCTGGCGCCCAGGCGCTTGGCCAGGGCCTCCGGGGAATTGGGCGTGGATTCCCGAAAGCTGCGCACCACCACCAGCGTATCCACGTGTTCCAGGACCGCCTTGCTTAAGTGCGCATCGGCCAGCGCCGCTTCCGTCGCCTGCACCATCAGATCCACGGGGGACGATAGCCCCTCGAGGCCCGGCGTCTTCTCCGTGATTTGACCCACGCCAACCAAGATGGGCATCCGATCCATTGCGCTGCTGCTCATTTCCCGCTCCCCCTGATTTCGTCAATCCGTGTCTTACTTTAAGCGATAGCGAATGGGCAGGCTCTTCAGCCCCCCCACGAAGGCCGCCTGGGCATACTGGGGCGTGCCATCAAGCTCGATGTGCTCCACCCGCTCCAGCAGCGCCCGATAAAGCGCTTCCATCTCCATGCGCGCCAAATGCTGCCCGAGGCATACGTGCGCGCCATAGCCGAAGGCGAGGTTCCGAGCCGCGGGACGCTCCACGCGAAACTCGAAGGGCGCCTCAAAAACCTCCTCGTCCCGGTTGGCCGAGGGGTACCACAAAATGACCGATTCTCCGGCCTTGATGACCTTATCCCGAAGGGGCGTATCCACCGTGGCAGTGCGCATGAAGTGGCGCACCGGGGACACCCAGCGAATCATCTCGTCCACCGCGCCCGCGAGGTGGCGGTCGGGATCGGCGCGGAGCTTTTCGAACTCCCCGGGGTTCTCGAGCAGGGCCAGAAGCCCACCGGCGGTGGAGCTGCTCGTGGTGTCGTGCCCCGCCGTGGCCACGATGATGTAGTACCCCGCCGCTTCCAGATCGCCGATGGGCGCCCCGTCGATTTGTGCGTTGGCAATGATCGAGGCCACGTCATCCCGGGGGTTCTTCCGCCGATCCTCGGAGATGCCCTTGAAGTAGGCTTCGAAGTCCTCCACCACCTGCCCAATGGACATGAGATCGAAGGAGCGCTGCACGTCCGGGTCCGTGGACCCGAAGAGCTCCTGGGTGAGCTTCAGCATGATCGGCTCGTCCTCCTCGGGGACCCCAAGGATGGACATGACCACGCGCAGGGGATACCAAACGGCGAGGTCCTTCACAAAGTCGCAGCGCCCCCCGAACTCCGCGAGCCGGGAAACGTACTGATCGGCCAGCGCATCCACCGTAGCCTTCATGCTCTGGAGACGCTGACGGGTAAACCAGGCGGCGGTGAGCATGCGGTACTTCATGTGGTCCGGGTCGTCCATCTGCACCAGGGAACGCACGAGGTGCTTGCGGCCCGTGAGGGCGGCGATGGCTTCCGTAACCATAACGGGGGCGAGGGTGGGCCGGGGATCATTGATAAAGCCCTGCTTGTCCCGCTCGATCGCCATCACGTCAGCGTGCTTGGTGATGGCATAAAAGGGCTCGTACCCCTCCGGCGTCATGTGACGCACCGGGTCGTTCGCCCGAAGCCACGTCAGGTAGGCGTGGATGCGGGCCTCGTCAGCCCAGGTCACCGGGTCAATGAGCGCCTGATCTAGCGCCGCGCCATCGGGGATCGTGATCATGCGGACTTCCTCCTTTTTCCGTTTCCCATCATAGCCTTCCTTCCCGCCAAGGCTCCCCCTTGCGGAAACCCATCTTCATATTTTTTAACGCCTTGCCCCCTTCTCTGGGACCCGCCGGTGCGCATACTGGGCTTCACTAGCCCGTCTAGGGTAGACCCCTGGACATCTTACGGACGCCGGTCACAATGCGCCCTTCTCCGGGTCGACCTCGCGGCACGACCCCTGGCGCATGAGGAATCCTATGACGCTCTGGTCCCCCCGTTTCCTCGCGGGCCTTCTGGCCCTCAGCTCTTTCCTGACGGCCTGCGGCGGCGACGACGCCAGCCCCCGGCAGGGGCGCCGTGGCGGGCCCATTCCCGTGGTTGCGGAGCCCGTCACCCTGGAGGCGGAGCGGCTCCGCCTTGAAGCCGTAGGGACCTCCCAAGCCCGGCGCTCCGTGGAGCTCTTCGCCGAGACCACGGGGGACGTGGCCGAGGTCACCTTCTCCCCCGGGGACTTCGTCGAAGAAGGGGAAATCCTGGTGGCGCTGGAGGCGGAGGACGAAGAGCTGGCCCTGGCCCTGGCCGAGGTGCAGGTCGCAGACGCCGAGCAGCTGCTCGAGCGCTACCGCCGCGCCAACGAGGGCGGGGAGCGCACGGTGCCAGAAACCACCGTCGACGCCACCAAGACGGCCCTTGCGGCGGCCCTCATTGCTCGCGACCGAGCCACCGTGGCCCTTGAAAAGCGCCGGGTGCGGGCGCCCTTTGCCGGTTACGTGGGCTTCTCCGATCTCGATCCCGGCGATCGGGTGGATCTCAGCACCGCCGTCACCACCTTAGATGATCGCGCTACCTTACTGATCAATTTCGAAGTACCGGAAGCCTATCTTGGGGCCATCGCGGTGGGCGACGGGATTTCCGTGGAAAGTTGGACCGCCCGGCCCCTGCGCGCGGACGGCACCATTGTCGACCTAGGCGCTCGAGTCGACCCGCTCACCCGCGCTTTCCTCGCCCGAGCCGAAGTGGCCAACCCGGAGGATGCGCTACGCCCGGGCATGAGCTTCCGCGTGTCCCTGAACCTGACCGGCGCCCCTTGGCCTGCGGTGCCGGAGCTCGCGCTCCAATGGGGCGCCGATGGCCCGTTCCTCTGGCGCATCACCGACGGCAAGGCGGAACGCCTCGCCGCCACCATCGTTCAGCGCCAGGCGGAACAGATTCTGGTGAAGGCAGCGCTCACGCCCGGGGACCTCATCGTCACGGAAGGGGTCCAATCCATGCGCCCCGGCGTGGCCGTGAACCCGCTGGCCGCCGAAGCCCTCGCCAGCGACGCCCGGGCCGCGCTGAAGAGCGAGGGCTAGACCATGAGCGAAGCGGTGAACGATTTACCGGCGCTGGGGGTTCGGCGCCCCTGGCTGGTGGTGGTGCTAAACCTGCTGGTAGTCATCGCAGGCCTCGCGGCGCTGCTGGCCGTGGAGGTTCGAGAACTCCCGAATGTCGACCGGCCCATCGTCAGCGTGCGCGTGGAATTCCCCGGCGCCTCCCCGGAGACCATGGACTCGGAGGTGACGAGCCTGGTGGAGGGGGCCGTGGCCCGGGTGTCCGGGGTGCTCGACATCAGCGCCTCCTCGGAGGAGAACAACGCGCGTATCCGTATTGAATTCCGCCCCGGGGTGGACCTCGACCGGGCCGCCGCGGACGTCCGGGAAGCGGTAAGCCGGGTGACCCGCCAGCTTCCGGACGCCGTGGAGCAGCTGGCGGTCTTCAAGGCTGATGAGGATGCGGAGGAAATCGTCCGCGTCGCCGTCCGCTCGGATCGCTACGACGAAGCCACCCTTACGCGCATCGTCGAAAAGAACATCATCCCCGAGTTCATCGCCCTCGACGGCGTGGCGGACGTGCCCCTCTTCGGCAAGCGCCAACGGGTGCTCCGAATCATTCTTGACCCCCTCCGCCTCACGGCCTTTGGGCTCACCGTGCCCGAGCTCCTTCCCGTGCTTCAGCAGGTACCCCTGGACGTCCCCGCGGGCAGCTTCCGCGCCGGGGACCAGGAGCTGATCGTGCGCGCCGACGCTTCAGCCATCACGGAGCGAGACATTGCGGCGACCATTATTCGCGATGACATCCGCCTGGGAGATGTCGCCGAAGTCACCTTCGCCCCGGAGGACCCCACCTCCTTCGTGCGCTTAAACGGCGAGCAGGTCATCGGCCTTGGCATCGTTCGCCAGGCCGGCTCGAACACCATCGAAATTGCCAGCGGCATCGATCGCGCCATCGAGCGCTTGAACGAACGCTTCGAGGACATCGAGTTCATCAAGATTTCCGACGAATCGACCTTCATCCGCGGCGCGGTCACGGAGGTAGTGAAAAGCCTACTCCTGGCCGTGGCCGTGGTGATCCTCACCATCCGGGTCTTTTCCGGCTCCCTCGCCCTGACCCTCGTGCCCGCGCTGGCCATTCCCGTGGCCCTTCTGGGTACCCTGGCCTGCCTCTGGGCCTTGGGCTTCTCCATCAACATCCTGACCCTCTTGGCCCTCGTACTGGCCACGGGTTTGATCGTGGATGACGCCATTGTGGTGCTCGAGAACGTGCAGCGGCGCCGCCGTCAGGGCCTTGGCGCCTCGGCCGCCGCGGTGCTCGGCACGCGCCAGGTATTTTTCGCTGTTGTCGCCACCACCGCCGTACTGGTGGCCGTTTTCGTGCCCATCGCCTTCCTGCCGGGCACCGCGGGGCGCCTCTTCCGGGAGTTCGGCTTCGTGCTCGCGGTCTCCGTGGCCATCTCCTCCTTCGTAGCCCTTTCCCTGGTCCCCGCCGCCATGGCGCGCCTGCCCTCCGCTGCGCCCAGCCCCGGGGCCTTCATGACCCGGATGAATCGCTTCGGGCGCAGCCTCGCCGCCTTTTACGAACGCACCGTGGCCCTCGCCCTCCGCGCCCCCTGGGCGCTCTTTGGCGCTTGCCTGATTGCCGCTTCCGGGGCCGCCCTACTCTACCCTCAGCTCGACCGAGAGCTCCTCCCGTCGGAGGATCGGGGCCAGCTGAACATCTTTGCCCGGGGCCCCGATGGGGTGGGCCTGCGCTACGCGGAACGGCAAGCGGACCGCATGGAGTCCGTGCTCCTACCGCTGCTCGAGAAGGGCGAAGTGGCCCATCTCTACACCGTGGTGGGCCGCTACGACCCGAACGTGGTGTTCATCAACGCCCCCCTCGTGCCCTGGGAGGAGCGAAGCCGGAGCCAGCAGGCCATTGCGCAGGAAATCGCCCCGCCCCTCGGAACGCTCCCGGGCGCCAATGCCCGGGTGTTCTCAAGCAACAGCCTAAATCTGCGCGGCGCGTCCAGCGGCGGGGTCCGGGTGGCGCTCGTGGGGAATGAGTACGAGACCATCTACGCCGCCGCGCGGCGCCTGGCGGCGGCCATCGACGACGCCGGCGGCCCCCTGTCCCAGCCTCGCATTGGCTACCAACCCACTCAGCCCCAGCTCTCCGTGCGCATCGACCGGCGGCGCGCCGCGGACCTCGGGGTGAACTTGAATGACCTAGCCCAAACGCTCCGAGCCACGGTGGATGGCTTTCGAGTCACCGATTTAAGCGTGGGCGATGAAGCGATTCCCATCTATCTGGAAGCGGGCGCCGGCGCGATTCGCGACCCCAGCGATCTGGTGAACCTGTATGTCCGCACGGACAGCGGCGGGCGCGTGCCCCTGACGGCGCTCGTGACCCTTGTAGAAGAAGGGGTGGCGGGGCAACTCGATCGCCAGGCCCAGCGCCGGGCCATTCCCCTCTCCCTCAACGTGGCCCCCGGGGTCCCCCTCCAGGGCGCCCTCGATACGCTCCGGGCCCTGGCCGCCGACACCCTCGGGGACGAGGTCACCATGATCACCCTCGGGGAAGCCGCCACCCTCGAGGCCTCAAACCGAGAAACGCTGCTCACCTACGGCTTCGCCCTGCTTGTGGTGTTCCTGGTGCTGGTGGCCCAATTCGAAAGCCTGACGAGTGCGCTCGTGGTGATGACCATCGTGCCCTTCGGCCTCGCCGCGGCGATTTTTGCCCTTGCGCTCACGGGCACTTCCCTGAACATCTACTCCCAGGTGGGGCTGGTGATGCTCATTGGCCTAATCGCGAAAAATGGCATCCTCCTGGTGGAGTTCGCTGACCAGCGCCGGGATGCCGGGGCCAGCATCCGGGAAGCGATTTTGGACAGCACGCGCATCCGGGCCCGCCCCGTGGCCATGACCCTCATTTCGACGGTGTTTGGGGCCCTGCCCCTGATCCTGGCCACGGGCCCCGGCGCCGAGGCCCGGACCGCCATTGGCTGGGTGGTCTTCGGCGGGCTAGGCCTCGCCACCTTCTTCACCCTATACCTCACCCCCGTGGCTTACCTGGCCCTGGCGCGCTTTTCCAAGCCCCGAGCCAGCGCCGAGGCGCGGCTGGGGGAGGAGCTGGCCCAGGCCTCTTCCATCGAAGACCTCGGGGAAGGGGTCGAGCCCGCCCGCATGCCCTAGGGCCCGGGGAGACTGGACGCTTCCGTCCCCGCCTGGGCTTTGGGATGATCGCGCCATGACCACGGCTTTCTCCTCTCTCCGCCAGCGCCGCGCCCTTCTGCTCCTGTTAGCCCTGAGCCTCCTGGCTCCCGGGCTCCGCGCAGAAGAGGCGGTCACCGTGTTTGCCGCGGCGTCTCTCCGGGAGGCCCTGGAAAGCCAGGCCGCGGCCTACGCCGCTGAGGGTCATCGTCCTCCGCGGCTGGTCTTCGCGGCCAGCTCCACCCTCGCCCGCCAGCTCGCAGCGGGGGCTGAGGCCCAGCTATTCCTCAGTGCCGATGAGCGCTGGATGGAAAACCTTGGAGAAGCCCGGCCCCTCAGCAGCGCGCCCCTCCTCGGCAATCGCCTCGCTCTGCTGGCGCGCAAGGGGACCCAGCCCCCCTGTGGCGCGCCCGAGCCCTGCCTCCGCGCGCTTCCCGAGCGCTTGGGGCAGGACGGCCGCCTGGCCCTGGGCGACCCTCAGCATGTGCCCGCGGGGCGCTACGGGCAGGCCGCCCTGAGCTTCTACGGGCTCCTGCCTACGCTAGAGGGACAGCTGCTGCCCGCGGACAGCGTTCGCACGGCCCTCGCCTGGGTGGCCCGGGGCGAGGCGCCCCTGGGCCTTGGCTACGCCAGCGACGCCCGCGTTCTCCCCGCGCTGGAAGCCCTCGCGATCATCCCCGCCGAGGCCCACCCACCCATCATTTATCCCCTGGGTCGGCTCTTAGATGCGCCCCAGCAAGAGGATGCTCGAGCCTTCGAAGCCTTCCTCCGCGGCCCTCGCGCCAGGGCGGCCTGGAAGGCCGCGGGCTTCACCCCCCTCGCGAGCCCCCCCCAATCATGATGGGAGAGGCGGAAATGCTTGCGACGCTGCTGTCCCTCCAGGTGGCTGCGGTGGCGGTGCTGGGCAGCCTCCCCCTCGCCCTGCTCGTGGCCACGCGCCTGGCTCGGGGCGGCCGGGGCACGCTCCTGCTCGATGCCTTGGTGCACCTGCCCCTGGTGCTACCTCCGGTGGTGGTGGGCTATCTGCTTCTGATCACCCTGGGCACGCAGGCGCCCCTCGGCGGATGGCTGAAGGAGGTGCTGGGCCTACGCCTCGTATTTCACTGGACCGGCGCGGCCCTGGCGGCTGCCGTGGTGACCTTTCCCTTCCAGGTTCGCGCCCTCCGCCTCGCCCTCGAAGCCATCGATCCCGGGCTGCACCGGGCCGCGCAAAGCCTGGGCCTTTCTCCCTGGGCGCGCTTTCGCCGGGTGACCTTCCCCCTCGCCCTTCCGGGGCTCCTGGCTGGGGCCATCACGGCCTTCGCCGCGGCCCTGGGAGAGTTCGGAGCGATCATGACCTTTGCGGCCAACATACCCGGGGAAACGCAAACCCTGCCCCTGGCGATCTACAGCGCGCTCCAAACCCCCGGGGGCGAAACCGCTGCCGGGCGCCTGGTCGCCCTGGCCATCGCCCTGGCCCTCGCCGGGCTGCTACTCGGAGAAGGCGCCGCCCGGCACCTGCGTGCGCGCACTGGGCAAACCCTCGGGAGCCTCCGCTGATGCTCCGCTTTTCCCTAGCGCTTAAAAAAGGCGCCTTTGCCCTTCGGGCGGAGGCGCCGGAGCCCTGCCAGCGCCTCGCTCTCATGGGCCCCTCAGGGGTCGGGAAAAGTACCCTTCTGTCGGCCCTCGCCGGCTTCGAAGGCCAGATCCAGGGGACCGTGCAGCTGGGGGACCGCACCCTGGCGGCCGGGAAGAAGGGCCTAGCCCCGGAGGCGCGACGGCTGGGCATGGTGTTCCAGCGCCCCCTTCTTTTTCCCCATCTCACCGCCGAGGAAAACCTGCGCTTTGCCCGCCCCCCGGTGCTGTCACCGGTGAGCTTCGAAGAAGTCGTTGCACGCCTAGATCTCGCCCCCGTGCTGCCCCGGCGCGCCCACCAGCTCTCCGGCGGCGAAGCCCAGCGCGTGGCCCTAGGACGCGCCGTGCTGGCTGCGCCGGCGTGGCTGCTGCTCGATGAACCCTTTGCCAATCTGGACCCAGCCCGGCGCGAAGCCGCCCTGTCCCTCCTTGATGAGGTGGTGGAGCGCCAAGGCCTCACCCTCGTGCTGGCCACCCATCGCCTTGAGGAGGCGGTGAGCCTCTGCGACCACCTTTTGCCCCTCTGGGAGCAAGGCGGGGTCAGCACGGGGACCGCCGAGCCCCTGGCGAAGGCCCTCGGGGGCGCTGGGGCACCGACTTTAGTCAGCGGAACGCTTCGGGAAACCGGGGGCACGCTAGAATTTTGCTACGGGGGACAGGCTCTGAGGATCAAGGCGGCGCCCTTCCTCCGGGAGAAGGATCGTGCAGGCCCCGCCGCGGCGCTGATCGATCCGCAGGATGTGCGTGCCCTCCCCGCGGGGGCGCCGGCGCCCCTGGGGTGCCCCCGCTTTGAGGGCCAGCGCCTAGGCGCAGACCGCCTTCGCCACGGTGAGGACCTCTTCACCCTCCCCGGGCCCCTGGGCCCCGGGGACGGATCCGTGGCCTTTACCCTCCTCGGGGCCACGGTGCTGCCGCCGCGACGACGGGACGCCGTCCCCTAGGAGGGGCGTTAAGCGGGGAAGCGCTTCACGTAGCGAAGCAGCTCACCGCTATAGCCAAAGCGATCGTAGACGGATCGGGCTCGCTCATTGTTGGCAAAGACGTGAAGCGTCATGGACTGGGCCCCCTCGGCCACCACCATGGCCTCGGCGCGCTCCAAAAGCGTCTTCCCAAGCCCCGTGCCATCGGCCCGGGGATCGATGATGATCACCTCAAGATGCGCACTGGGTTGGCCACTCATAAACTCCGGCTGCAGCCGCACGAGGGTAAAGCCCAGCAGCCCCGCCCCGTCTTCCGCAACGGTGACCCGGCACTGGGGCTCTTCGCCCTTGGCCCAGGCCTTCAGCGTTTTCCCATCCCCCTGGTAGGTATCTTCCGGGGCGCGCCCCAGCGGTAAGGGAAAATCGGCCAGCCGCGGCAAAAGAGCCAGCATGGCGGTGAGATCTTCCGCCTGCCCCGCGCGAATATTCAGATCACTCATAACTGCTCCCCCCGTGTGTGGGGCGAAGCATAGCGCACCGGGCCTAGGCCCCGAAGAGGCGCTGAAGCACCAGCGGGATCGCTTCGCTCCAGAAGCGCCCATCGGGCGTGAGGAACCAGCACGCCGTGAGCACATTGAAGGTGGTGGCGAGCCAGAAAAAACGGCGGAAGCGGTCGTTCTTCGTCAGATGCCGAAGGCGATCCTGAGCGATGAGGGCCCCGGGCCAGCCCCCAAGAAAGGCGAGGGCATAGAGCAACCGGGGGTCGGCGCGCCAGGCGCCACGGATCGCCCCGGCCTTATCCCAAAGGTAAACCCCATAGGTGAGGTGGCTAAACACCAGATAGGACAGGACCAGAAAGGCGGGCACCACGGAGGCCCAAAAGCCGAGGCCCAGGAGCGCCATGAAGGCCAGGGCCGCGGCCTGAGCTTGCAGCTGAAAGAAGCTCCGCCAGAGCAGGCGACGGAGCGATTCCCGGGGGCGCACGGCCAGAGCGCAAGGCCGGCCCCGGGGGTCCGTACCGCGCTCAAAGGTGAGATCCATTCCCACGGGCAGCGCGCGACGGTCCGGGAACGCGCGCACATGCACAAACAACGCGTCCTCCGGTGCTCCGCCAACGGGCTGAATGAAGCCGAAGCCCCGGCCATCGTTCCAATGGGATAAAACGCCCCGCTCTCGCTTACCCACGGCCCCCTCCCTAGGGCGCCGGCCGAAGCCAGCGCAGCATCCCCGCGCCCTTCTCCGGCGCGAGCGTATCCATGAGCCAGGGTAGAACTTCAGCGAAGGACTCCGCCAGAGTGTAGGGGGGATTGGCCACCAGCATGCCGCTACCGGTCATGCCGCGCCCGGGGTGATCGGGGGCGATGGACAGCTCCAGCCTCAAAAGCGGCGCTGCCGTCGCCTCGAGCACGCCCTCAAGGAGCGCTTCGGTGCGGGCCCGCTCCACCACCGGATACCAAATGGCGAGCACGGCGCCGGGGAGCTGGCGGCTCACCTGGCGCACCCGGCGGATCACCTCCTGATCCTCCTCTCTCCGTTCATAGGCGGGGTCTAAGAGCCAAAGGGCGCGCTTGGTCGGCGGGCGCAGAATGGACAGCGCTCCCGCAAAACCATCAGCCCTTCGCTCGGTCACCCGGGGATCTTCCCCCAGCGCCGTCTGAAGGGCGGGAAAGGCCTGGGGATGCTGCTCGAAAAGAAAGAGTCGGTCCTGTTCACGCAGCCAGCGCTGCGCCCACCCCGGGGATCCGAGCAAGGTCCTTAAGACCCCGCCCTCATTGCCCGGCAAGGCTTGCACCTCGTCGAGGAAGGCCCGTACCGGCGCCGGCGCCTTCGGCGCAGCTCGAAGCGCGGCGCCCACGCCCCCCTCAAATTCCCGGAGGCGCTGCGCCAGGGGGCTCGAGAGATCGTAGGCCCCCTCCCCGGCGTGGCTGTCCACGTAGGTCACCGGAGCCGGCTTTTTCGTCAGGTAAGCGAGCACCTCGCGTAGCACGAGGTGCTTGAGCAGGTCTGCGTGATTCCCTGCGTGGTAGGCGTGCTGATAGCTCAGCATGAGCGGGGTTAGACGATGGTGGAACCGCCGTCCACCACCCAGTTCTGCCCCGTGGCGTAGCTACCGGCCTTCGACGCCAGGAACACCGCGACCCCAGCGAGCTCCTCAGGCTCCCCGATGCGTCGCAGGGGCACGGTAGCCGTAACCCGCTTGAGCGTTTCCGGGTTTTCCCACAGGGCCCGGGCGAAGTCCGTGCGAATAAGCCCCGGCGCAATGGCGTTGACCCGAATGCCCTTGGGCCCGTACTCCGCAGACAGATTCCGCACCATCTGGAAGTCTGCGGCCTTGGAGATGTTGTAGGTTCCAATCACCGTGCTCGCGTGGAGCCCGCCGATGGAGGAGACGATCATGATCGAGCCATCACCCCGGGCTTCCATCTCCGGCAGCACCATGTGGCACAGCCAGTGGTTCGATAGCACGTTGGAGTTCATGATTTTTTCGAAGGCCGCATCGGGAATGTCCTTCGACGGCCCGTAGTAGGGGTTCACGGCGGCGTTGCAAACCAGAATATCGACGTTCCCCAGCTGGGCATGGGTTTCGTCCACGAGGTTCTGCAGGGCGGCCTTATCACCGATGTGCGCGGGGATCACCACGGCCCGGTTCGGCGCATCGGGGCCAAGGCCCGCGTTGATGCTATCCGCCACTTCCTGGCAGGCCTCGGCCTTCCGGGAGGAGATCACCACGTTGGCCCCGTGGGCCGCGAGAGCTTCGGCGATAGCCTTGCCGATGCCCTTGGAGGATCCGGTGATGATGGCGTTCTTTCCGGTCAGATCAAAGAGCGATGCAGCTGCGAGCGTCATGAGCGATTCCTTTTCAATGGTTGTGGGGCTTAGGCCGGCAGCCCAAGCTGCTCCTTGGCATAGGCCAGCATGAGTTTGTAATCCGCCTTGCCATTGCTGGCCCGGCTCAGGGTGTCACGGACAAAAATGTGCTTCGGGGTTTTGTAGCCTGCGAGCTTGCCCCGAACGTGGCTCCGAAGGGCCTCCTGGTCGAAGCTTGCGCCGGCGCGCAGGGCAATCACCGCGGTGACCATCTGCCCCCATTTCTCGTCGGGGACGCCCACCACGAGGGCGTCGTCGACGTCCCCATGTTCCTTGAGCACCTCCTCCACTTCCTCCGGATAGACCTTCTCCCCGGCGGTGTTGATGCACACGCTGCCCCGGCCTAGCAGGGTTAAGCTGCCGTCCGCCTCGACCTGCACCCAATCCCCGGGAATGGAGTAGCGCTCACCGTTGATGGTGGGGAAGGTTTTCGCCGTTTTCTCCGGATCCTTGTAATACCCCTTGGGGATGGCGCCACCGCGCGCAATAAAGCCCGGCTCCGGCGCGCCCGGGGCCAGCTCCCGGAAATCTTCCGTAAAGACCTTGCAGTGCTCCCCGAGCATGAACTTCGCCGTTTGCACCGTGCCGTCCTTCGTCGTGTCCGAGCGACCAAAGCCGACGGCCTCCGATGCCCCGAAGGAATCGGTGAGCACGAGGTTCTCGTTGTGCTTCAAAAGGCCCTGCTTGACCTCCATGGACCACATCACCCCGGAGCTGATCATGCTCACGAGGCTCGAGATGTCATGGCGACCGGGGTTTTCCTCGAGGGCCCGGAGCAGGGGTTTCGCGAAGGCGTCGCCAACGATCGCGAGGCCGTTGACCTTCCAGCGGTCGATGGCCGCCAGGCACTCCTCGGCGTCAAAGCTGTGCCCCTCGAGGGTCAGAATGCTGCCCCCCTGAGCCAGCGTGCCCATGGCCGTAAATAACCCCGTGCCGTGCATCAGGGGGCAGCAGGGAATCATGCGTGATCCGCCACCGGCGGCGAGCACGTTGGCCACGTGAGCCTCGAGGCTTTCCGGGGGAATCAAATTGGTGGCGGGGGTGGCCCCGGCGGCGCCGGCGTGCCAGTGATCGTCATGGCCCCACATCACGCCCTTGGGCATGCCCGTGGTGCCCCCGGTGTAGAGGAACAGCAGATCGTCGCCGCTGCGCGGAATGCCCAAGGGGGACCCATCACCATTTTGCGCAAGGGCCTCGTAGGACAGGGCGCCGTCGAGGACGACGTCCGTATCGTCGCTGACCTCAATAAAGCACTTCACCTTGGGCAGACGAGCCTTCAGCGCCTCCACCTGGGGCGCAAACTCCCGGGCGTAGAGCACCGCTTCCGCGTCGGAGTTGTCAAAGATGTAGTAGAGCTCTTCGTCGACGTAGCGGTAGTTCACGTTGACGTGGACAAAGCGACCCTTAAAGCAGGCGGCCAGCATTTCCATGTAGGCCGGATGATTGCGGCAGTAGAAGCCGACCTTGCTATCGGCCGTGAGCCCCGCGGCGCCCAGGGCCCGGGCCAGGCGATTACTGCGGGCCGTAAAGTCGCCCCAGCTGATGGCCCGTTCCCCATGAATCAACGCCGGCGCATCCGCCGGCAGCGCTGCCCCCAGGGCGTCGTAGATATCTCCGTAGTTCCAACCGCCCGCAATGGCGACCATGCTTTCTCTCCCCTAGCGCGTTAAAAAACGCTCCGGCTGCGGTCTAAGCCGCTTATCGCTCCGCCCTTTCCCGGCGATAGCTCCCGTAGCGTGGGTTATCAATACCTAGCTGGCGCACCGCATCGGCGCGCAGATGCGCCAATAGGCCTGGAGACGCCAGGCCAAGGGCGCCGCTCTGCAGCGCCGCCATGAGCTTCTCTTCTAAGGCCTTCCGCCCTAGGGCGGGATCTTCTCCCAAAAGGGCACCGAGGCGCGCCGTCGCGGCCGCGCTGTCATCCTCCGCCGCCAGCTCCCGTTCGACGATGGCCAGCACGTTCACCGCAATGCGCAGATTAAAGGCCGTGGCGCCGGTGAGCTGGCTCGCCACCTCCTGCTCTAAAAAGCCCCGCACCGCCGCAACGAGCTCCGGAGCCGTGGGCCGTTGTCCGCTCATGGAAAGGACTCCTTGCCCTCAAGATAATTCAGCACATCCAGCACCGTCTCGGACACGCGCCGACCGATGGCCGCCCGCTCTACGGAGACGGTGGCCCCGGAAAGGTGGGCGCGGGTCATCATCATGCACATCACGCCCCACTTCAGCGCGCCAAACAGCTCCCAGAACGCCGCCCGATCGGCGTCGAGCTGCCCCCCGGCGGCTTCGTAGGCGTCCCAGAGGTCCCGGCGCTGCCCAAAGCCCCCCACAGGCTGATCCATCACACCAAAGCGCCAGGAGGGCACGCAGAGCCAGCCAAGATCCTCCATGGGATCACCGAGGTGGGCCAGCTCCCAATCTAAAATGGCCCGCAGACCTTCCGGGCCCACCATGAAGTTGCCAATGCGGAAATCGCCATGAACGATCCCCTCGGGCGCCTCCCGGGGGCACCGGATTTCAAGCACGCGAAAGGCCAGCTCGAAGACGGGCACGGGCTGCTCAAAGCTGCGATAGAGCGTTTCATAGCGCTCGAGCTGCTGCGCCGCTGGGGAGGGGTCGAGATCGGGCACCTGCGCCGGAGCCACCTGATGCAGCTGCGCCAGCGCAGCGCCGCAAAGTGCCGGCAACCGGGGGCGGAGCGCCGCGTAGGCCTCATCGCGCAGAATCTTCCGGGGTAGGGTCTCGCCCTCGAGGGCCGCCATGAGGTAGCCCTCACCGAGGTCATCGGCTTCCGTCAGTACCGTGAGTACTTCCGCCGCGGGAACCCCCGCTTGGCGCGCCGCCGCCTGCACCCGCGCCTCCCCAGCCTTACCCAGGTTTTGGCTATCTTCCGGGGCGGCCTCGGCCACGAAGGGGGCCCGACGTAGGATGCAGGTTTGCTTCCCGGAGGCCCCGGACGCCTCAAAGCGCCAGGTTTCATTCGCCGCGCCCGCGGTGAGGCGGGTCAGCTCGGAAACGGTCACCCCTTCGCCCAGGGACGGCAACACCGCTCGGGTGAGCACGCCCCCCAGCGCCTCCGCCAGTTGCGCCTTCGCGTCGGTCATGGCGCTAGCACCCAGTCGCTTTGCCTAGGGGGGCGCCATCGACGATTTGATCGAGATATTCGGAAAGCCCGTAGCCAACCTGCCCGTCGCACTCGTAGCGGGTCATGCCTTCCGTGATGCGGGTCATGAGCGATTCCCCGTCTGGGGTGGTGCGCCGATTGCGCAGGGGAATGAGGGACATGACCTCACCGGTCACCACGTATTCCCGATCGTCGGAGCGGGCGACGCAGCGCATGCGTGTTTGGCAGTCGTTCTCGTTGTACTCCGAGGCGATGGAGACCTCCTTGAGGAGGGTATAGGCCCCGTTTTCAAGCACCATGCCGCCCATGCGCTGCTGGCCATCGGGGCGGGTCACGATGGAGAGCATCATGGCGAAATCCCGGCCGAAGTTCATGGGCAACCAGCGATACCAGGCAATGTTTTGCCAGTAGCGAGGCCCCCAGGAGTGGTCGCGCAGGCCATAGCCCGACAGCTCGAAGCGCTCCTCCCCGAGGGTGAGCACGCCAGCGCCAGCCATGTGCTGCTCGTAGTGGCCCCGGGCAAAGGCTTCCTCCGCCTTCTCCTCGATCTTCGAGCCGTCTTCCTTCACGGGCTCGCCCCCGAACATGGGCGAGACCCCTTCAAAGTCGAGGGCCAGGGAGGCCTTCACGATGGGATTGCTTTTAAAGGCCTTCCCCGGATCCATCATGTCCATGGGGTTTTCGAGGAGGCAGACGGACCCCTCGTAGCTCAGGCGCACGCGCTTGAAGGGCTCGACCACTTCAAAGCGCATGCCGCCGTTGTCGAAGGCGTCGTTATTGGTGCATTCGGGGCGCTTGAACATAAAGGCAATGCGGCCATTGGGGAGATAAAGGCAGATGGACATCTCCCCCTTACCTTCGTTCGGCCGGTTGGCAAGGCGGAACCACCCCCCGAGCTTCCGCTCCGGGTCGAAGAGGTTGAAGTACATGGATTCGTTGAAATTCTCCGCTGCCTCGATGGGATGGGTGTACTCATCCTCCGGCTCTAAGCGAATGCGAATGCCTTCCCCTGCTGCGGCCATGCGACCTTCCTCCCCCGAGTTAATGCGCGTAGCTGAGCCTAGGGGAAGGACCTCGACGGAACAAGCCCGGCCCCGCGCCTTGGGGCTTTCTGGACGGGGCCCCGGCCCCCCGCCTATAGTGCGCTCCCCAATGTTTTCGTGAGGTGTGCTCGTGCCCGCTCAATCCATGGAGGCCCTGGTCTCCCTGTGCAAGCGCCGGGGTTTTATCTTCCAGTCCGGTGAAATCTACGGTGGCATGCAGGGGCTGTATGACTACGGCCCCCTGGGCGTGGAGCTGAAGAACAACCTCAAGGCCGCCTGGTGGCGCGCCATGGTGTACGAGCGGGACGACGTCGAGGGCCTCGATGCCAGCATCCTGACGCATCGGAAAACCCTGAAGTATTCGGGCCACGAAGCCACCTTCTCCGACCCCCTGGTGGATTGCCGGCAGTGCAAGGCCCGGTGGCGCGCCGATCACATCGAAGATCAGTGCCCGGCCTGCGGCGCGAAGGATTTAACGGAGCCCCGGCCCTTCAACCTGATGTTCAAAACCGCCGTGGGCCCGGTAGACGACGGCACCAACTTCGCCTACATGCGTCCGGAGACGGCCCAGGCCATCTTCACGAACTTCCGCCACGTGGTGGATTCCACGGCACGGCGCCCGCCCTTCGGGATTGCGCAGATCGGCAAGGCCTTCCGCAATGAGATCACGCCCCGGAACTTCATCTTCCGGGTGCGGGAGTTCGAGCAGATGGAACTCGAATTCTTCGTCACCCCAGGCACGGACGAGGACTGGCACCGCTATTGGGTAGAGGCGCGCATCGCCTGGTGGGAGGCCCAGGGCGTACCCCGGGACCGCCTCGAACTGCTCGTGGTGGAAGCGGATGAGCTGGCCCACTACTCCAAGGCCACCACGGACATCATGTATCGCTTTCCCCACGGCCTCGAGGAACTCGAGGGGGTGGCCAACCGCACGGACTTCGACCTGGGCTCCCACAGCAAGGATCAGGAGGGCCTGGCCCTATCCGCCGCCGTGGAACCGAACACGGACTCCAATGCCCGCCTCGCGATCCAGGACCCGGACAGCAAGGCCTGGCAAGTGCCCTACGTGATCGAGCCCTCCGCCGGCGTCGATCGGGGGGTGCTCGCCGTGCTCAACGAAGCCTATCGGGTGGAAACGCTCGATAACGGCTCGGAGCGCACCGTGCTAGCCCTGCCCCGGCACCTGGCGCCCTTAAAGGCCGCGGTCATTCCCCTAAAGAAGAACCACGACGGGATTGTGGAGACCGCCCGCGCCCTCAAGGCCCGACTCCAGAAGCTCGGCCTGGGCCGCATTCTCTATGAGCACACGGGGAACATCGGTAAGGCCTATCGGCGCCACGATGAGGTGGGCACGCCTCTGTGCATCACCATCGACTTTGAAACCATCGAAGGGGACGGCACGGTGACCCTTCGGGACCGGGACAGCATGACCCAGCAGCGCATCCCCCTCGCCGAGGTGCCCGCGGCCCTCAAGGCCTACTACAGCGAGGATGGCGAGGGCGCATGAGCGATCTCGAGCCCGACTGGGATACCCCCCTCAGCCTCAGCCTGACCCCCACGGCCATCTTCACCGTGCTCTTCGCGAGCGCCGATGAGGTCCATACGGCCTGGCAGTCCTGCGTTGACAGCGCGCTGGTGGTGGGGGAAAACATGGCACGAGACGAGGGCAGCGCCAATTACTGCCGCCTCGTAGAGCAGGAATACGAAGAGGACGGGAGCGTTAGCCCCTGGCACGACTGGTGCGTGGAGCTGCGGCTGGGCAAGGCTTTTCTCTCCGGCCACTGGCGCGTGCCTGCGGACGCCCGGGGGGCGGACTGGGCCTGGTGCAGCCAGGAAGCCCAGCAGGCCTTCCGCCAGGGCTGTCTGCTCGTCGGGCGCCGGGTGGTTCCGGGCCTCGTTCTTGAGGAAGTGCTTCCGCCCCCTAGCAGCAGCGGGGGCGGCCCCACGCGCCATTGAGCGGCGCCGCTAAGGAAGGAAGTTCGCCATGGCCCTGAAAGCGATGATCGTCCCCGTCACCCCTCTGGCGCAAAATTGCACCCTTTTGTGGTGTGACGAGACGCTAGAGGCGGCGGTGATTGATCCCGGTGGTGATCTGCCCAAGATCGACGCGGCCCTCGCCCAGGCCGGCGCCACCCTAAAGCAAATCTGGATTACCCACGCCCACCTGGACCACGCCGGCGCGACGGCAGAGCTTGCGGCGCGGGAGGGGCTGCCCATCATTGGCCCCCATCCCGACGATCAGTTCCTCATCGATACGCTGACAGAGCAGGGGGCCCGCTACGGCCTGAAGGCCGAACCCTTTCAGCCCACGCGCTGGCTTCAAGATGGGGATGAGGTGACCCTCGGCAAGGAAACCTTGCTGGTACGCCACTGCCCGGGGCACACCCCGGGGCACGTGGTTTTTGTCGCCCCCGAGGCGCATTTCGCCGTGGTTGGGGATGTGCTCTTCCAGGGCTCCATCGGCCGCACGGACTTCCCCCGGGGCGATCACGACGCGCTCATCAACAGCATCCGGGAGCGGCTCTTCCCCCTGGGCGATGAGATCACCTTCGTGCCCGGGCATGGCCCCGTCTCCACCTTCGGTCAGGAGCGGCGATCCAACCCCTTCGTCGCCGACATGCTCTTCTCCTAGTGGCCGGGCCGAAAGACCCAGCCCTTCCTACCGCGGACGACATCCCAGCGGCCGCGGCACGCATTGCTCCCTACGTTCGCCAAACGCCCCTCCTCACGAGCCCCGTCCTCGATGAACGCACGGGCGCCCGGGTCTTCCTGAAGGCGGAAGCACTCCAGCACACCCGCTCCTTTAAGTACCGGGGCGCGCTCTCGAAGCTCCTGACGCTGGACGCCGAGGCTCGAAGCCGCGGCGTGGTGGCCTGGTCCTCGGGGAATCACGGGCAGGCCGTGGCCGCCGCCGGGGCCCGACTCGGCATTCCCGTCACCGTGGTCATGCCCCAGGATGCCCCGGCCATCAAACTTCGCCATACGGCCTACTACGGGGCGCGCATCATCACCTTCGACCGACGGCAGGAAGACCGGGAGGCCATCGCTTTCGGCTTAGCCGAGGCGGAGGGGCTCACGGTCGTGCCCTCCTTTGATGATCGCTTCGTAATCGCCGGCCAGGGCACCGCAGGGCTTGAGATGCGGGCCCAGCTGGCCGCGCAGGGCCTGACGGCCGATCGCCTCCTAGTCTGCACCGGCGGCGGGGGCTTCATGGCCGGCTGCGCCCTGGCCTTCGAGGGAACGGAAACGATCCTGCATACGGTGGAACCGGAGGGCTTTGAGGATCACGCGGAGGCCTTCCGCCTGGGACGGCGGGTTCAAGCGCGCCAAAGCCCGGCCTCGGACTGCGATGCGCTGCTGACGCCGACCCCGGGAAGCCTGACCTTTGCGATTAATCAGCCCCGGGTGGCCTCGGGGCTCGTCGTAAGCCAGGCGGAGGTGCATGAGGCTATGCGCTTTGCCTTCGAACACCTCGCCCTGGTGCTCGAGCCCGGGGGCGCGGTGTGCCTCGCCGCTCTGCTCGCGGGGGCCATGCCCGTGACGGGGGAGACGGTGCTCGCGACCCTCTCCGGGGGTAACGTCGATCCTGCCCCTTACGCAGAAATCCTGAAGGGCTAGTCCGCCGAGGGCGGCGCCACAGCGTGCTTAGGCCAGTCCGCAAGAAGGGCCTCGAGCACCGTATTACCCACCAGATAAAGCGATTCCACGGCGCCGAGGAGCCCGGAGTAGCCGCTGCTCCGCTCCGAAAGGAGGTTATGCGCGGGCGTCACGCCCGGCGGCGGCGTCGTGTAGTTACTGGCCGCACGCAGCACCATCAGCCGGTCGTAATCGGCTTTTCCGAGACGATCCAGGTAAGTGAGCGCTTGCGCTGTACCGCTGTCTTCCATGGCCGAGGTCACAAAGTTCCCCTTCCCCTCGCTCCAGTAAGCCACCCAGTGGTTGGCCCAGTCGTTCATGAGGGCCCCGTGCCAAAAGGTCATGGCGGCCAGGTGGGCGCCCTTCAGCACAAAGGGCGGGCGCTTCGCTGCGGGCTCGGCATAGGCCGCTCGAGCCTCTGCCATGCCCGGGAGATCGGGCAGGGTCAGATCCTTTGTTTGCGCATAGGCCCAGTTCCGCAGCCCATCATTGAGCACGAAGATTTCCCCCTCGGAGGGCGGACGGGGCGTGGCATAGGGGGTGGAGGCCCGGCGCGGAAAATAGGGGTAGGCCCAGGCTTCGGGCATTTCCCGGGCGTCGATCTCATGGCCCAGGTCTCCGTCCACCACGTAGGTGGACCACACCGCAGAGCCCAGGGACGCATCGGCAGGATCAATACCGGCGATGCCCGCCACCAGCCAGTAGGCGCGCGTGAGGTCGAAGCGCGCATCCAGCCCCAGGGCCATGATGTTCGCTGTCGATTTCATGGTGCCAATGCCCGTAACCATGGCCAGCACCTTACGCTCGGGATCGTAGACGAGCTCGTGATGACCCTGGGGGAAGGGCAAGGTGACGGAGAAGTTGCCTCGGGTCTTCCACAGCTGGAACTCCCCGGGCCGGTCCCCTTCGTCCTCCCCAATTTCAAAGAGCGTCACCACCACGGCGCGCACCTCGAGGGGGGTGCTGCAAGGGCCGCCGGGCTGGCAATCCCCGGGCGCGGGGGCGGCGAAGCCCGAAGCGCAAAGCACGGTCGCAAGGGCAAGCAGAAGGGGGCGCATCATGGGGCAGACTCCGGGGGGCAAAGGCCGTAGCGACGGCAGATAAATCCTCGATAGGGGGGGTGGGCTTCCGGAGCCGCGGCCCCAAGGCCGCCCCTTTGGAAGCGCGTCACAAAGCCCGCCAGGGCGTCGTCGTAATCCGCGAGGAGCCGAGCCTTCTCCGCCTCGGGCAGAAAGCTGTGGCTGAGGGAGGCCCGGGAGAGCGCCACCACCTCCTCAAAGCTAAGGTCAAAGTGCTTCACGGCCACGAAGAACTCGTCCGTGAGGGTGGAATCCCACATGCCCCGATCATCCGTGGACAGGGCCACGGGAATGCCGAAGCGCAAATATTCGGGGAAGGGGTGGTCCTCGTAGCGATCCACGTAGTTCAGCAGCAGGTTGGAGATCAAATTGATCTCCACCAGCGTATCGCCGCCGCGCAGGGCCAACATGGTGTCGGGGTCGTGAATGAGGTTCACCCCATGGCCAATGCGCTGCGCGCCAAGAAGCAGGGTGTCTCGCACGTGGCGATTGGGCTCGTCCACCTCGCCGGCGTGAATGGACAGGGGCAAGGCGCCGTGGTCCCGGCGCAGGGCTCGAAGCGGCGCGAGAAAGCGCAGGGGATAGCCCTTGTCGTTGTCTTCCCGGCCCACGAAGTTTACGGCGACGATATCGGGCTCCCGGGCGGCCAGTGCGTAAGCCCGGGCCAGGGCGTTTTCTGCGTTCGGCAAAAAGCGCAGCACGGAAAGCTGCATGCGGAAGGTAATGGGCAAGGCGGCCAGGTCCGGCTGGCGCAGCCGGGTCCGAATGGCCGCGAGCCCCGCCTCCGGGGGCAAGGGCTTTCCCTCTGGCGTCGCTAGGCTAAAGAGGGGCACCTGGGCTTCGAGGTAGCGCACCCCCTCCGCGGCAAAGTGCTTCAGATTAAGCGCCACCAGCTCCGCGACAAGGGCAGGATTGGCCAGCAGATCATCCATGCGCGCCCAATGGGCTTCGAAGAACTCGCCCCGCCCTTCGTGGGGCTGATCCAGCACCAGGGCGTCGTGCCAGGCCTGCTTTTGCGCCGGCGTCAGGGCCTCGAGGGGTTCGTACTCCCCCTGGCGGCAGGCATCGAGGCCCTGCCAGCGATGCTCGGAGATCGTGTGGAAGTAGAGAAGGTAGGGCTGGCCTGAAAATTCATCGGTGCCGTAGCCGCAGTCGTTAATACGCACCTTCGTTAGGTAGCGGTAGCCCTGGGCCTCCCCCGCCAGGGCGAGGTCCCAGTACCACTCGGGGAAGGCGCCGCCGGAAAGGTGGTGGTGCAAATCGCCGCCCTTGGGCATGGCGTAGAGAAAGCGATAGAGCGCGACGTCATCGGCCCGGGCCTTGAAGGCTTCAAACCAGGGAGCGCGCTCAAAGACCGGCCCCGCCGCAAAGGTGGCAGGCACGCTGAGGAAGGCTAAAACCAATGTAAGGGCGCCGACCCAGGCGCCCCGGCGCGACCGTTCCCGCCCCTTCATCGTGCGGCCCCGGCGTCGACCTCCCAGGGGAGGGCTGGCCAGGCCGCCAGCAATCCCTCCAGCGCCTTAGACCCCACGCGGAAAGCTGCCTCCAGGGCAGGCTGGCCCTGATCCGGGTAGGGCGCGGTGCTGCTCCAGGCCGCATCGCGCCCCGCCGGGGGCATGGAATAGTTGCTGACGGTGCGAAGCACGAGCACCCGCTCGGGATCGGCAAGACCCAGAGCGCCTAGACGCCCCAGGGCCGTCAGCGTGCCCGTATCTTCCATATTCGTGGTAACGAAATTGGCGCTTTCGCCGGCGTAGAGCTTCACCCAGCTATTCGCCCAGCGATTCATCAGCGCGCCATGCCAATAGGTGCTGGAGGCTAGCGTATCGCCCCGCTGCACCGAAGGCGCTTGTCGCGCGGAAGGGTGCGCCGTGAAAGCTTTCCGGAACGCCGCCATGGCTGGGGAGTCCTCCAGGGGCACGCGCTTCGTGGTCTCGAAAGCCCAGGTGGCAAGATCCCGGTTCAACGCGAAGTGAATCGTATCCACGGTCCAACCGGTGTAGATGTCCTCAGGCTTCTTCGCCGGAGCTTTGGCCCCCAGGGGCATGAGGCCCCAGGGCCAGTCCTCCGGGATTTCCCGGGCATCGATTTCGTACAGGAGATCGCCGTCGACCACGTGCTCGGCCCACACCGCGGAACCCAGCGACGTATCTTCCGGATCCCCCCCCGCAATCCCAGCCACCAGCCAGTAGGCCTTCGACAGGTCGAAGCGGGGATCTTGGCCCAGGGCCATGATCGTGGCCGTGGCATTGGCGATGCCCCCGCCGGTGCATACCGCAAGGACGCCTTCATCGTTGCTAAACAGGGGGAAGGGCCCGGCGGGGAAGGCATGCTCCCGGGGCAAGGGAAACTTTTCCACCCAGCGCTGCAGCTCTCCGGGCACATCGCCCCGAGGCGCGCCCCGCTCAAACATGGTGACCACCACAACCTTAATGGGTTCCGCCGATAGCCCCGGCAAAGGCAGGGCAAGCAGCAGGAACAACAGAGGCAGGAACCCTCGCGCCATGGATCGCACTCCCAGAACGGTGGGGGATAGGGGATTTTCGGAAGTGTAACGAAAAACGCCGGCCCTAAGGGGCCGGCGTTTGAGGTCCGTCAAAGGCTGCGCCTTAGAAACGGTACGCTGCGCGGAGCGAGAAGTTCCGGGGCAGCTCAGGCAGCACCACCGTGGAGCCGAAGAGGTTCGGGAAGTTGGCCCGGAAGTACTCTTCGTCGGTGACGTTGTTGATCATGCCGGAGAAGTTCCAGTTGCCGACTTCGTAGGAGGCACCGACGTTGATCAGCGTGTAGCTGGGCAGGCGCACGGAGCGGGAGAAGCCAGAATCCACGGCGTCAGCGCGTACCACGGACCCGTTCACGGTCAGACCGTTGAAGAAGTCGTAGGTGGCGGTGGCGGAGTAGATGTTCTCCGGAATACCGGCGCGGGTAGCATCCCGGCCACCGAGGAACACGACGCCGCCGAGGGCGCTGCCGTAGAAGGCACCCGGTGCCACATTCGGGAGGTCATCGGCGCCGATGAAGCTGAAGCGGCCACCCTCGGCCTCCGTGGTGAGGTTGGTCACCTCAATCTTGGAGTAGCCGGCGGTGAGCACCAGCGCATCGGTCGCGGCCCAACGCACT
>Ga0181573_10000097_pt1 | contig 82695 bp, 47 predicted proteins | sample 101ome_25_FD_148643 | JGI IMG/M metagenome (GOLD analysis project Ga0181573, IMG submission 148643) | Coastal salt marsh microbial communities from the Groves Creek Marsh, Skidaway Island, Georgia - 101409BT metaG (spades assembly) | ecosystem: Environmental > Aquatic > Marine > Intertidal zone...
AGTGGGAGGCGCAGGAGGAGGGGTGGTTGGCGAAGATCTTGATGGGGGATGGGAGCCAGGGGGTGGAGGTGGGGGTGCCGGTGGCGGTGTTGGCGGAAGAGGCGGGAGATGTGGATGCGATCAAGACGGGGTATCGTCCTGGAGGGGAGAGTGCGGGGGTGAGTGCGGGGGCGGACGGGTCGGCGTCCGTGTCTTCGGTGTCGTCGTCGGTGTCGTCTTCGGTGTCGTCTTCGGGGTCGCCTCGGGCGTTTCCGCAGCATGAGGTGATGACGATGCCGGCGTTGTCGCCGACGATGGCAGAGGGGACGTTGGTGCGTTGGAAGAAGGCGGTGGGGGATGTGATTTCGGCGGGGGATGTGTTGGCGGAGATTGAGACGGACAAGGCGACGATGGAGTGGGAGGCGCAGGAGGATGGGGTGTTGGCGCAGGTTTTGGTGGCAGAGGGGACGTCTGGGGTGCAGGTGGGGACGCCGGTGTTTGTGCAGGTCGAGGAGGAAGCGGGGGTCGCGGCGTTTGCCGGGTTCACCGCGGCGGATGTCGTTGGGAGTGCGGAGACTGTGGAGGAAGCGAGTTCGAGTTCGACGACGGCGACGGCGCCCGCCGCTGCCCCTCCGGCCGCTGCCCCTCCCGCCGCTGCGCTCAACACGCACAGCCCTTCCCTTCAACGCGTGGTCGCGTCGCCGTACGCCCGCAAGCTGGCGGCGAACAACAACGTGTCGCTGGCCGCCTTGCAGGGATCGGGGTCGGGTCCAAACGGTCGGATCGTGGCGGCAGACGTGCTCGGGGCGCCCGCCGTGAGCGCGTCTGCTGCGTCGTCGTCGGCCTTTACGGACATTGCCAACTCGAACATCAGGAAGATTGTCGCGCAGCGGCTGCTCGAGTCCAAGCAGCAGATCCCGCACTACTACCTGTCGACCACATGTCGCGTCGACACGGTGTCCGCGCTGCGGGCCAAGCTCAACGCCTCGCTCGCGGCCGAGGGCGGCAAGCTGAGCATGAACGACTTTGTCATCAAGGCCGCGGCCATGGCGCTGAAGAAGGTCCCGGAGGCCAACGCAGAGTGGTGCGGAGACTTCATCAGGCAGTATCACGCCGCGCACGTGAGCGTCGCCGTGCAGACGCCGGCGGGTCTGATGGTGCCCGTGGTGCGGAACGCGGAGAAGAAGGGGCTCGCGTCCATCTCGTCGGACGTCAAAATGCTGGCGACGAAGGCCAAGGAGGGACGGTTGGATCCGACCGAGAGCCTCGGGGGGACGTTCACCATCTCCAACCTCGGCATGTTTGGTGTGGGCAACTTTGCGGCGATTGTGAACCCGCCGCAGGCATGCATCCTGGCGGTCGGTGCGGCGGAGAAGCGGGTGGTCGTCGGCGAAGAGCCCGGGACGTTTGAGGAGGCGACGGTGATGGGCGTCACGCTGAGTTGTGACCACCGAGTGATCGACGGGGCGGTCGGCGCGACGTGGCTGGCGGCGTTCAAGGGGTACATCGAGGATCCCGCGAGCATGTTGCTGTAGCAAGTAAGTGATATTCATCTCTCAGCTTGGGTTACATGGAAATATTGGGTTCATGGTGGAGGTTCGGCGAGCACAAAACGCCGAGCCGCTCACAAAACGCCTTCAGCGGGGTGGCACACACAACAAAACTTGCCAACCGCCGCGTCAAAATGTGAGTCAGGCAGAAGTGGCTCGCGCGGGGGTTCCTGCGCAACCCCCGCGCGAGCGTCAAAAGTGGTGGTGTCATCACGCGATGAGCAGGGCCCCGGCTGCGGCGACAAGGGCGACGGTAGCAGAGGCGAGTTCGCCGGCGCTCTTCGTGGCCGGCGCCTTAGCCTCTTCCTTGACGGCAGCGGCCTCCTCCTTGGCCTCCTCCTTGGCCTTCGACTCAGCCTCAGCCTGCATGGCAGCGAGGTTGGTCTCGGCCGCCTGTGCGCGCTGCTCGACGGTCGACGTAGCGTCCGTCGACTTCGTGGTGATCGCTCCAAAGTTCGGCATGGCCTTCTCAAGCTCGGAGATCGGCTGTTCGACCGTCTCGAAGTTGGCAGACGCAACATCAGCCTTGGCGATTGGCCAGGCGGTCACATATCCCTCTTGACCGGTGGCATCCGGCAACTCGAGCTTGTCCTGATCGGTTTCGCCGTACGGATGCTGGATCACGGCAGTGAGATAGGCGTACTTGCCCGAGAGGTTGCGGGAGAGGCCAACACCGGTCAGCTCACTGCCATACGGGGTCGTCCCGACCCTGCGGAGTTCGCCAGTGGTTGGGTCCCATGACCAGAGGAAGTCATTCTGGTGGTAGTCCGTGTCCTCGCCGATCAGGATATTCTTGCCCAGGAGCGAGATGTTGTCCGGGCTCGAGATGGAGTTGACGTCGCACTCCTGGCCGAACTCGTCCGCGGGCATGGGCGATCCGCAGAGAACGGCGGTGAACTTGTTGGCGACGAAGTCCTCGCCGAATTCCAAGGCGTAGACACAGCCACACTTGTTGTAGGGGAGCTTGATGCTGTTGCTGCCACCTGCGTCGTACTTCGGCTCGTCCGCGCCCTTCTTCTGGCGGTCCTCCATGCCATAGCGCACGTTGGAGATGGCCGTGTACGCCTTCTTCGTGAAGGGGTCGTACACGAATCCCTCCCACTTGGAACCCTCGGTTGTCGCTCCCAGGTAGGCGGCGAGACGACGAGGCTCCAGGTAGGCCGCGAGATCCTGCTGTCCCTCGACGAGGGACACGCACTCCTGCCCATCGCCACCCTGGTTGATCGAGGTGAAGCCAGCAGGGCAGTCCCCGCTCTCCTGCACGTCGGCGGTCTCGAAGAGGTCGCTGAAAACAACTCCTCCATCGATGGCCTTGGTGAGCGCCTCCTGGGTGTTGCTTCCGAGCTCAACCCAGGTCATGGAAAAGTCACCTCCGTTGTCGGCCGAGAGCTGCTCCAGCTTGGCGGCATAGAGGGTGGTCGCCGACAAGTCTCCTGGCGTAGCCATCTCGACCCTGAATAATCCGACGTTTGTTCCGTCGTCCGTGACGTACATAGTCTGGTTGTTCGGCATGACGTATGGGAGCTCGATCGAGAGACGCCCCGACGTGTACCACTTGGCCCCAGCACCCTCCGTGGTCGAGCTCGGGGTGACCTCGATGACGTAGCCGTACTTGTACGGGTCGAAGACGGCCTTCACCTGCTCCATGGGGGTGGTCTCATTAGCATAAATGCCAAAGAAGCGGAGCATGGAGACGACGGAACCAAAGCCGTCCTCGTCGATGACCTCGAGGCTGGCATCACCACACTCGGCGCTCGTCAAGCACTCGGCCTCCTGGAAGTAGCGAGCATCGGGCTCGTACTCCTCGCCACCAAGATGCGTGTTCCAGGGAGAGTAGGATCCTGCACACAAGATCCAGGTACCTCCCCACGAGGAGAAGTCCACGGGCTCCGAGTTGGTAACCGTCAGCGTCCCATCTGCGGCCTGTCTCATGGCGAGGGCATACACCGAGGACGGATTGGGCGACTCGAGATGAACAAATCCGATCTTCTCCGAGGTCGTCCCATTCGGGGCGTCGAAAATGGTGACCCAATCAGGGTTGTGCGACACGCCGACGGAGGTAGCGGTACTGGTGTCGCTGATATTCCAGGCACCGTTGTTCTCTCCACCGACGATGTTGGTCAACACGGCATTCCCATCCTTGTCCGTCAATTGCCCAAAGGGGACGGGCGAGCCAGACCCGGTCCGGGCAACGACTGCATTGGATTGCGCCCGGACGGAGCCAAGCCCGAGGCAAACCCCGGCGATCGACGTGGCAGCGAGAGCCTGGCGGCGCCTCTGGTGCATCATCATTCGTAAAGACTTGAAGACTTAAAGAAATATCGAATCTGCAGGTCGTGTAGGGGCGTGGGTACCCCGCTAGAGATGCTCGCATCTTCTTGCCGAGGGCAGGAGATACCTCCAGGGGAATTTTCGACGGCCGCGTCCCACTACAACTGAAGTTTCCGAGAGCTGCTGATCGACGACCCGACTCTCTCTCGCGCGCGCGTTGCCCAAATATGCAATTATCATGTTGAATCACGCGTTGATTGCCGCATTTGCACTTGCGACGGCCAGAGGCCAGGAGCAGCGTGCGTCATTTCGCTTGCTGGCATGACCGCCGGAAGTTTTTTCAGCTCGGTTCACTCTCACTCTCTCCCACTCGCGCTTGCTCGATCGAACAGAAGCCGAAGTGTACTTCATGCCGGATGTGTGCCAAGGCATTATTTTGACCGGCCTTTGCATTGGGTGTGAGTGGAGCGGGCCGATCACGGCCGGCCAGGCCGGCCGCGTGCCGCCCGAGGTGCTCAAGGCGGAGGGCGGGAAGCTCGTCTGTGGATGCCCCGCCTACGATGGGGAATCCTTCGCCTGCGACATCGCCCCTCTCTCCGAGGACGATCTGGAAGCCGTGAAGGCTGAGTACGGTGATGCTGTTACCTTCGGCATCGGCGAGTTGCAGTACTGAGATTTTCCGAATGTAAAGATCGACCGCCACGATATCACACCACCGCGCCGTCCAGCGCGTCCCTCACCCGATGTTCGCCGTCTCGCCAGCCCGCCTCGTCCAGCATGCCTCGCTCTCGAAGCTCCCGCAGGCACGCCATCCTCGATGCGGCCTTGAGCACCGCGCGCTCCCGTGGCAGCTGCACGTGCTCCTCGATGTTCACGTTCCTGGTCACCTGGGCCAGAATGCGGCCGGAGATGCGGCTCGCTGTGTCGACCGTCGACGCGGGGAAGCCGAGCTGGCGTGCGACGTCGATGCCGTAGCCAGCGTCGCAGACGCTGCCCGGGCGGATCTTGCGAGCCGCGTCGACCATGAGCGCCTGGCAGTTGGGGTACAGGTCGCAGAGCCGACCGAGTCCCTGGATGAGGCACGGGGGACGAGCGTACGTGAGCGAGTGGTCGAGCGGGATACTGTCGGTCGGTCGAGGGAGGTGAATCCATACCGTGACGTGCGTCGCGATGATCGCTTTCGTGTTCGACACGAGGAGCTCCTCGACGAGCGCCCACGACAGGGCCAGCGTCGACACGTCGGAGGCCACGTCGCCGACCTCGTCGATAAGGACCAGGTGGGACGGGCGCGGCGACGCTCCCGGCAGACCCAGCGACCTCCGCGAGCGGATGCTCTCCAGCATGCGCGCCACCTGTCTCATCTGCCTGGCGCTGTTGGTCTCTTTGATCACGGAGACACCGCCAAAAGGCGTCACCGACATGAAAGAGGCGGGCACGTGTGCGCCGATCTGGGCGAGGATGACCAGGAGCGCGTTCTGCTTGAGGTAGCAGCTCTTTCCGGTCATGTTGCCGCCTGTCAGGATGCACGCGTTGGATTCTTCCGCCAGCATGGTATCGTTGGCGACGAACGGGCCATCGTCGTCCGGGGATGGACCTTCGCGACCACCGCCGCGACCACCGCCGCGACCACCGGCGCCTTGCTGCAGCTGACGCTCGAGCATGGGGTGGCGTCCGTCTTGGACAACAAGAGCGGGGCCGCTGCGGGTGATGAGGGGTCGCACGTACGTACGGCACTCGGACTCTTCGTACATCGCGAAGGAAGCCAGCCCGCTCAGCAAGTCGAGCTCGGCGATGGCGTCCCGCATTGCGTCGAGCGGGCCGAGGTGGTCGTGAAGCAGGAGCGAGAGCCGGGCGAGGAGAACGTCCCGCGTGATGCGGAGACACTCGTTGGATGCCGTTTCGATGCGCATGTTCAGGGCATTGAGCTCCTCACAGGTGACTTGCTGCGTCCCGCTCGCACCTGCAGTCGCACTCGTGCTTCCACTCGCACCGCCGCCGACCGTCAGGCTCTTGAGCCCCGACTCGGCTGGGATGCGCGCGCCGCCCGTGTTGATGCAGAAGTAGAATCCCCGGGATGTCGAGTACTTGACCGACAGGCCGCCGCACTCGGCGGGGAAGGACACGCGGAGGCGAGCGGCGAGCTCTTTCACCCGCTCGGTGCTTGCGGTAAACCTGGCGGGCGAGCGAGCGAATGGCGGGCCGCGTAGGGCGAGCGAGAGATAGTAAGCGAGCTGAATGGAGCGCGCGAGCGCGTCGGCTGGAGGCAAGTCGTCAATACCCACCGGGAGCGATGGATGTCCAGGAGTCGCGTGTCTTGCGTGGCCTTGAGCGCAAAGATCTGCTGCGACTTGCCCATGAACGGGCTCTTCTTCGTATCGGTTCCCGTGAACGAGTCAAGCACGTGACTCTCGAACAGCCCGCTGAGCGCGGCGCCCACCGCTGTCCGTGCCCCCCTGCTTTTGTCGAGCATCGAGCGCACGGCCGCCAGTGGCTTGCTCTTGAAGGACGCCGTGGCGACCTCCAGCAGGTTGAGACCCTGGCAGAACTCGTGCAGCTGGATCAGGCTCGAGGTCAGCGACAGGATCTTGGTGCTGGTGGTCGCGGCAGACGCCACGGACGCCACGGACGCCACAGACGCCGCCGCCCCGGCCTCGCTCCCATCACCTCCGTACGCATGGTCCCTGACGACTCGGCACAGCACGTCGACCCCGCTCATCGTCCTGGACACGTCTCGCAGCGCCATCTGCACCTCGATCAGCTGCGTCTGATCCTCGATCAGCTCTGCCACCGCGTCCTGCCGGCGGCGAATGGCCTCCACGTCGAGCAGAGGCTGCTTCAGGTTGGCCCGCAGCAGGTGCGCGCCCGGCTTGGTGATGAAGTACGGGGACAGAAAGTCATAGAGCGACAGGAAGTCCCCCTCGCCCTTCGCATTGAGCATGTTGCGACTGCTACGTCGAAACACGTTGAGCACCACGAGGCTCTCGTCGGGAATCAGGTCCATCGTCATGGACGTCGACGACACGTCCTTGACCACGAGCGAGTTGGGCTGCGCCAGCCACCCCCCGCCGAGCTGCATCTTCTCCTCCAGGAAGACCGTGAGCGCGTTGAACGCACCAGCGATGGCCCCCGCGTTCCCGCTCCCGTCGTCGACCGTCATCGTCGTGGTCGGCACCGTCGCCACCCCCGCCGCCGTCGTCGGCCGACACGCCGCCCGCAAGAGCTTCTCTCGACCCGACGCCTCGTTGAACATCGACCTGGACAGCGCAAACAGCTCTGGCGTCGGCGGCGAGGAGGTCGCCAAGTTGATGCCGTCGTCGTGCTCGCGCTCGCGACCATCATCCGCCTCGCGATCGGCCATGCTGAAAAACGCCATGACGTCCCGCTGCATGCGCTGGGACGACTGTGTCTGTCCGGATGGCAGCAGCACGGCAGCGACGGAGGGCAGCGACGACGCACCCTCGTCCGACGTCATGTACAGCATCAGGTGCTCCAGCAGCATCCAACAGCTGTCCGAGGCATACTGACCGACGATGACCTGGTGAAGCGACTCGAGGTCAATGGCGGCGATGCCGATGACGGCGGTCGACGCCGGAGCGCTCGCGTAATCCACGAGGTTGATCGAGAGCACGTACCGAGCGGTGCGTCCCTCCCACCGCGCCGCGCTGGCCATGACAGGAAATACCATTGGCTTGAAGAAATACACGACGTGTGCTTTTGGTGATGAATTGAGAGAAAGGGTTTCCGCTTGCACAAACTGATTCGTGGGGAAGAAGGGTTGGAGGAAGCTTCCTTCTATGCGAGCAAACCCCACAGCCGTACGTCCCCGTCATCCCCACAGCTCGCCAGCGTCAACATTTCCCCAGCCCCGCCCCCGACCATCTGAGGCAGCCACCGCACGCAGTTCACGTCCTGCGCGTGCGCCGATGGCACCACAGCCTTCACCTCGCTGCTCCCTGCACCGTCCCCGTCGCCAACCCCTCCCCCGACGTCGACCTCTACCACCACGATCGAATCATCGCCACCCCCACTCGCCACGAGTAACTTGTCGCCTCGCCGCAACACGTCCACCGAGTACACCGGCCGATCGTGCAACCCACGCAGAGTCGCCACGCATCGCACCACTGTTGACGCACTACCAAAGTCGTCCCCAGCCTGTTCCTGAAACACCTCCCACACCTTGACACAACGATCATCCCCACACGTCACCATGTGCATTTGTTGAGACGACCGCGGCGACCGAGACGACGGCCCCGCCGCCGCCGCCGCCTCTGCGGGCACGGAATCGTCGCCGACAAACCGCACGTCCCACACGGTACTCTCGTGCGCATGCTCCACCGTACACGCACAAACCCATTCATCCGTATCCTCACTCTCCCGCCACACCTTGATCGAATCATCATACGACACGCTCACAAGCATCTCACCAGACGGGTCCCACGCAACCGTCTTGACATCCTGCGTATGCCCATGCTTGACGTCAATCACCTCAAAGTCCAGCTCCAAGAACGCATCCGTCCCGCGCCCACACTCACTCTGCTCCCAGAACCACACCGTCTTATCCCGCCCACAGGTCGCCAGCATGCCACCGTTTGGATTCCACGCCACGCCCTTCACCTCCGACTCGTGCCCTTCCAGAATAGTCAACGGAAGCGACTCGTTGAATGCACCGTCGTCGTCGTCGTCGTCGTCGTTGTCGACGATGTCGTCGACCGCCTCGTCAGACGCGTCGCCGCCGCCGCCGCGGGCCACGCCCCATACCACCACCGTCTTGTCGAAACTCGCGCTGGCGAGCAGCCTGCCGTCCGGGGAAAATGCCACGTGCCGCACCGTCCCCGTGTGCGATCCGTCGAGCGTCTCCAAGAGCACCGGCGCGCCCGCGTCCGGCGGAACCTGCCAAAGCGCTATTCGCCTGTCGGCAGAGCACGTCGCGAGGACAACCCGGCCCTGGCATACGCACCAGTCGGCGTGCCACACGCGTTCCTCGTGGCCATTCAGCGTGTGAAGCAGCGTGAGTTGGCCATGCGAGGGACCCGGAATGTCCGTCATGAAGACGAATCGGAGGCGTCGAGGTTCAGTTTGAAAAGAGACTTCGAAAGTCTCCCTCGGAATTTCGTGGGCCTCGCGTACGGTATAGCTCAGGAACCACACGAACCGGGTCGTGTGGCGCGATCGTTCCGGGAGGTCGGCGCGACGTTGCATCAACGCACAGCAGGCAGGCAGGAAGAAGGCAAACAAGCCCATGCATCCGGGGGCTTGCACGACGGCCCGAGTCTTCGTCAAGGGGCTCACGGACGACCCGGCGCATGCGGATGCTCCGGTCGCGGCGCTTTTCGGTTCCTTTGGCTTGCGGGTGACGTCGATGGAACGTCTGGGTCCGTACAAGGAGCGGGTCTTCTACCGGTCAAACGGGAAGCGGGTGCGCGTACGGTACGGGCGGCGGTTTGCGTTCTTGGACGTGGCGTTGCCTGAGGATCATGTGGTGGCGGGGAAAGAAAGAGATGATGATGATGATGATGACGCTGATGAAGATGGGGCAGACGGGGAGCAGGAGGGGAGGGTAGACGTCGACGCCTCCACGGTGGCGTTTCGGAATGCGCTGCAGAAGGCGATCCGGTCGTTGAATGGGACGACGTGGAAGGGGGCGACGCTGCGGTGTCAGCTGGCGAAAGAGCGGGGAGATTTGCGGGTGTTGCGGGAGATTGCCGAAGAGGCAGAGGCGGAGGCGGAGGGTGCGGGCGAAGGCGGTGGTGGGGAGGCCGGGGAAACCTCGCCCCGGGGGACGGCTGTGCACGAGAAGGAGAACGTGAACGGGGAGAATTCTGTTCGGTTTGACGATGGGGAGGAAGAGGCAGGGACGGAGGAAGGGGCCGGTGACGATGCGGCTGGATGGGATGCGCGTTGGGCGGAGATCGAGACGCCGAAGCAGTGGGTGTATAACTACGAGCGGCGCTTGCGAGAGGTGGCGGCGGCTTCGAATCGCGAGGGGGGTGGAGCTGGAGCTGGAGCCGGAGGGGGGGCGGGGGCGGGGGCGGGCAAGTCGCTCGTGGAGCGGTTTCTTGAGCAGGAGGACGAGAAGCGAGCAAAGCGGCGAGAAGATCGGGAGGAACGGGCGAAGGAGAGCTTCGGGGTCGTGTATGAGGAGGGTCGGAAGCGTGCGGGTGGAAAGCGGGCGCGGGAGGCGCCAGAGGCCTGGGAGGAGGCGCGGATCGCCGTTGTGGACTTCATGACGGACGACGACGATGACGATGACGATAACGATAACGATGACGATAGGGGCGGGAATGGTGGGCAGGGGGCGACGCGCCGCCCCGGGGGCGTTGACCTGAGTCGGTTCGAGGACTCGAGCGATAGCGACGAGGCGATGGCGATCGATGCGAATACTGATCACGATGATCACGGAAGAGGGGATGGTGCCGAGGAGGATGACGGGGAAGAGAGGGACACGACGCAATCGGGTGATGATTCGCTCGGCAGCGGAAGCGATGACGATGACGATGAGGGTGATGCAGGCAGAGATGAAGGCGACGACGATGAACGCGACGACGACGAAAACGACTTCGACGAAAACGACGACGACGACGACGATGAACGCGACGACGACGAAAACGACGACGACACCAACGACGACAACGACGAGAACGGCCGATTGGAGGAGACCCTGTCAAAGGTTTTCCCCAACGCGGCCGGATTCCGGGCGATCGTCCCGCCCGACCAGGCGCAGGCACAGCTGAACGCACAATCGGATCGGATCAGGACGAGCCTGAAGACGTACCGGAAGAAGTCACGCCGCCTGGCGGCGGGAGTCCAAAAGTAAGAAAGTGTTCATTAAACTAAAGCCTGTCTGACAGACAACTAGTCTGCGTCTGTGCCTTGATACCGATTCGATGGCAGCGAGAGGTCTGCTCGGCCGTGGTTCTCCTCGTACGTAGATGCCACTGCTGCATCCAGATTCAGCCCACTCTTCAACGCTTCCTTCCCGCTGCTCACAAACTTGCCCTGGATTCTTCGTCGACCCGTTGTGGTGAAATTCTTCATCCACACCTCATAGCCGCCCTCAACGCCGTAGCACTGCTCGTATCCCCGCTCACGCAGCACGCCCGCGGCGTCGATCCCTTGCTCCCCCGTCGCGTCGACCAGCAAGAGCTTGGAACTCGGCTTGAACTTCGAAGAAACCTTGTCCACCAGCGCGTCTGTCGAATCGTCGTGCGGCACGTTGACCGTCCGGCGAATGGGCTTTGTGATGTGCTCGTAGTCATAGTCCCGAGCGGAACGTAAATCGACAAACGTCACGGCTTCCTTCTCGAACCACTCCTTGGCCGTCTCCAGGGACAACGCCACCGACGGTTCCCCGGCCGAAGCCGAAACCACGTGAAACCTCATACAACGCGACGCATTCGCCCTTGTTGTTGCGGCCCACTGCGCCCTCCCCAGCTTCGCGGCAGAAGCCATTGCAGGCGTTTTTCGCATTCACTGGCGAGCGAGCGACGCGCCGAACAAACAAATCGAGCTGATCAGCTGTTCTCTTCTTCATCTTCTCTTGTCATCTTGGGAAGGAAGGCCGAGTCCGTCCAGCTGCTGGGCGACCATCAACCCCTTCCGCATTCGGCACTCCAGGTACTTCCTCGCCTCCCCACTGCATTGCTCGGACACGACGGTCCCGTCCTGACCCGAAGACGCGCTGACACAGCGCATGTACCTGCGACGAGGACGACAAGGACTATCGGAGTGAGGCGGCGAAAGGTTGCGAGAGAGCGCGTTGCCGAACGCACGTCGCCTTTTCTTCCTTGCACTCGTCAAAGTGGTCCAGCGGGAAGACGCCCTTCTCAGGTGGCTTGGCCTGCTGCGACGTTGTCTTGGTCGGGGCCCCGAGCGCCATGCCTGAGATCGAGCGAGCGAGCGACTGGATCTGTTGTTGTTTCACGTCCCACGCTCGCCGTCGTGCTGGACGGGGAGTCACGGTGTTCAGACTTTCAGCGCGTCAGTCCCCGGTGCTGAACGTGCGTGACGAGGCGTCAGGCCGAATATAAAGTGGCCCCCACTTGCCCATGGGAAAACCAAAACACGAAAGGCTGTCTGTTTGAATCAGGTTTCGTGCGCACAACGCACGCAGGGTATCGCGATAGACACGGGCGATACGTGGCAGACGTGCGGACGGAAGTTGAGCGCGTTGAAACCCTGGGTGGTCTCGATTATCGAGCGTGGCAATCTCTCGGTCACCACCCCGCTCCGCAACAGCAGCGATGAGCTCGCCGCCACCCTCGACGCCGCATCGGACGGCGCCCCCGCCGCCGTCAGAAACAGCGTCGGAAACAATCAGGGCGATCTACCAGAACTGGTTCACGATCGCGGATACAAACGGGGACGGGCGCATCACGGGCACGGACGCCGTCTCGTTCTTTTCGCGTTCGGGGCTATCGCAGCAGACGCTTGCCAAGGTTTGGGCGTATGCGGATGAGCGGCGGGCAGGGTACTTGGACTTTAACGGGTTTGCGAAAGCGTTGGAGTTGGTGTGGCTGTTTCAGGAGCGGACAGCTGCGCAGCACACGATGCAGGCGTACGAGGAGGAGAAACGGGCCGGGGGCACGGGCGTGTTGCTGGGGCCGCCGCGGCTCAAGGGTCTGGTGGGCGGATTGTACGAGGATGTGCGGGAGAAGGAGGAGATGGACGAGGTGATGCGGAACTTCACGCCGCATTACAGTGCGGCGGATCGGGAAGTCGGTGGGAGTGCTGCTGGCGTGCCGGTGCGGACGAACACGCACACGCGGGAGGTCAAGTCGTTCGCGTCGCCGCCGGTGCCTCTTGCGAGTACGCCAGATCACGCATCGCTTCAGAGCCCGGGGTCGAGTTTCGGTGGTCTGTATCGGTCGGTGGACAAGACGATGCCCATCTCGAGCGCGCTGCTGCGGGGTTCGTTCTCCAAACAGAGTGCGAGCGCGACCAAGTCGGTGGGTGGTTTTTTATACCGTCTCACTCTCGCGCGTCCGGACCCTCGAGAGAGATCCCTCTCTCTCTTTGTCTCTGTCTCTCTCGCGCGCCTCACTCCCCCGCTCGTCACGAGCGTCCTGCTTCTTCTTCTCCGTCAGGCGCTGACGAGTAAGGACGTCACGAGTATCACCGACGGGATCAAGAGGATATATTTTTCCAAGATTCGGGCCTTGGAGGAGACGTACAAGTTTGGGTCGTTCTTCTCACCGTTGCTGCAGGAAGGAGACTTTGAGGCCAAGCCGTCGGTGTTGCTGCTGGGCCAGTACTCGACGGGCAAGTCGACGTTCATCAAGTACCTGTTGGGAAGGGACTATCCGGGCATTCATATTGGGCCAGAGCCGACGACGGATCGTTTCGTTGTCGTGCACCACGGGCCTGCCGACAGGACGACGCCGGGAAACACCCTCGTGGTGCAGACGAGCAAGCCGTTCACGGGACTGTCCCAGTTTGGCAACGGATTCCTGAGCAAGTTTCAGGGATCCGAGTGCGATAATCGGCTTCTGGAGGAGATCACGTTGGTGGATACGCCGGGGGTGCTGTCGGGGGAGAAGCAGCGGATACAGCGGGGGTACGACTTCAAACACGTCTGCGGCTGGTTTGCGAGCCGGTGCGATCTGATCCTGCTGTTGTTCGATCCGAACAAACTCGACATATCGGACGAATTCCGGAGCGTGATGAGCACGCTGAAGAGCCACGAGGACAAAGTGCGGATCGTCCTGAACAAGGCAGACCAGGTACGTTGTGGTTGGTCGGTGTGGTCGGTGTGGTTGGTGCGCCGCCGAGACGAAGCGGAAATATGACACGTTCTTTTTCGATGTGCTTCCGACAGGTTGACCAGCAGCAGCTGATGCGCGTGTACGGCGCGCTGATGTGGAGCCTTGGCAAGGTCTTTTCGAGCCCAGAGGTGCCACGGGTCTACATCGGGTCGTTCAGTGACGACGCCAAGAAAGGGAACAAGAACAACAAGAACAACAGCGCCAACTCGAGCACCTCCCAGATGTGGAGCTCTCTGTTCGAGAAGGAGCAGGAGGACCTGCTTCACGACCTCTATAGCATGCCGAAGATTTCGTGCGACCGGCGGGTCAACGAGTTTGTCAAGCGGGTGCGGGCGGCCAAGATCCACTTTCTGATTATGGGCCATCTGCGAAAGCAGATGCCCTACTTCGGGCAGAAGAAGGCACAGCAACGCCTGTTGGACCGACTCCAGGAAGAGTTCGTGGCCGTCCAGCGGGAGCACCACCTGCACCCGGGTGACTTCCCGGACGTCAAACGCTACCGGGAGATCCTCAGCGCGTTCGACCTGAGCAAGTTTCCCAAGCTGGAGAAGGGCGCCTTGGCGTCGATCGACCAGGTGCTGTCGGAGGACGTGCCGAGGCTGATGTCCAAGTGTGGCAACCCGTTCAGTGCTGGTGGATGACTGATTTGTTTGGTATTGGTTTCATAGTACAGTTGACTAGATCAGGTCCAGGCTGAGACTCGAGTCTTCGTCCTCCTCGGCGTCGCTGTATTCGTCGTCTTCATCCTCGTCGTCACTGTCCTCGTCCCGCTCCTGGTTCTCGACCACGATCTCCTTCAGGTACTCGCCGAGGTTCTGCCCGCTCGCGGCCGCCGCCTCGGATCCCACCGTCGCAGACAGGGCGCTGTTTTCCCGTTCCTCCGGATAGCGCGTCCACGGAAGCGTCGAACGGTCGAGGTCCTTCACGCCGTCGATGTACCGCAGCTTGGCCACCGCGTTCCTCGCCTCCACCCGGTCGTCAAACCACCCGAGCACCGTCTCGGTCGGCGACTCGGAGTCCGACCCGGAGAACCCTGCATCGTCGAAGAAATTTCCGTCGATGATATCGACCGTCGAAGTTCCTCCGTCTTGCAGCGGCGACGCGCCGTCCCAGTACTCCATAAAGTCGACGTGGCCTCGTCCCGCGATGATGACAACGTCCTTGGGCTTGGCCAGCCCCACGGCCACCCTGATGGCGCTGAACCGATCCTCGACGATATACCGCCCGACCTCGGACTGGTACCGCAAGAGCCACGGCTGGAACCACTGGGGGACCCTATGCGGGTCCTGCAGCCACCCCCAGTACGACCCCGCGTGGCGCCCGGTCACCTCCTCCGGCATGCCGGAAATCATATCCGCGATGATCCTATCCGGCGGACAGGCACCAGGCGAATCGTTCGTAAAGAACACCGTATCGGCCTTGAAGTGCAACATGTTGCCGATCGCTGCCCGCTCGGCCGCGTCGCTCGATCCCTTGCATCCCATCACCAGGATGGTCTTCCTCGCCCCCGCCTCCTTCACCTCGTCGATCAGCTTGCTCAACTGCTGCGGCGTGCTCGCCGAATCGACAATCACCGGGAACGGCTGCCCCTCCTCCACCAGCTCGCTCCGCCCCGGAATCACGTCCACGGCCTCGATCCCCGCCACGATATTCACCAGCTTGATCCCCCTCGCCAGCCCCACCGCAACCGCGGCAAGCACATTCCGAACATTGAACTCCCCGATCAAGGGAACGATAATCTCCAACCGCCCCACCGGCGTCTTGACCAGGATCTCCGTCTCCCAGATGCTCGCCTTGACCTTCTCCGCGTAGACGTCCGCGTCCTTCGAAGTCACCCCATACGTCAACATCTGCGCCCCCGTATCCTCCACCAGCCGCTCCAAGCTATCCCCGTACATATCATCCTTATTGATGATGGCAATCTGCCCGGCGTCGAGCCCCGCAAAGTACTCCCCGATCCGCTCCAGGTACTCGTCAAAGTCGTCCCCGCCCGTCCGTGCCTTCTCCTCGTCCGCGTTCGTAAACACCACAATCTCGGGCCGGAACGCCCGCGCATCGCACCGCCCGTCCCGCATCGACCCGGGGCACACCTCCACCACCGCACTCTCCGCCCCCCGATCCGCGCCACCGGCCAGCACCTTCTGCAGATGCAACCCATCCGGCGTCGTCATCGGTAACTCGTACTTCCCACGGTACGGCACCACATGAAACGGCACCGAGCAGTCCCGATGCAACGTCACGTCCTCCTCGGTCGCGTGCCAAATTGCCCCCTCCCTCGTCAGCCGGTCCTCCGCCAGCGCATACTCCGTATCCCCCACGAGAAGCGTGAGCTCTTCATTCTCCTCAAAAACGCCCCGCGTCAGCCACGACGACGTCGTCTTCCCGTACGACCCCACAAACGCCACCGTGTTCATCCTCGTCGCCGGCCTCTCGTAAAACTCCGACGCGAGACAGGCCAACACGGAGAGCAAGTCTTCCACTCCCACGACCGCCACATTCGCAGCGCCACACGTGACGTCCCGGCCCACTTCCACGATGACCGCCACCGCCCCCATCTCCACCGCTTCCTCCACCCAATCGTGCCCGTCCTCCTCCCCATCCTCACTCGGCACACACACGTACAGCGCATTCGCCGACGACGAGTCCGAATTGCACGTGATGATGTTCTCGATCGACACGTCCAGGCTCGAGCTGTCGCCGGCGAACTCGTACTCGACCCCTGCCTTGGACAGCAGGTCGCGCAGCGACCGTGCGCGCGGCGGGGGCTCTGGGTACGACAACTCGAGATCGTCGTCGTCGTCGTCGTCGTCCTGCACGTCGTCCTGCACGTCGTCGCCGACGTCGTTGTCGACATCGACGTCGTCGCCGACGCCCTCGTCGGCCCGGCCCTCCCCACGCCGCAGGCTGTCGAGGAGGCTATCGATTTGGTCGAAGGCGTTTTCTTCGCCGTTCTCCTCAGACTGCGCCCGAACGACGACCGTTCGCACGCGCAGCCCATGACCATTCCTATACCCATACAGCGAACACCGCGCCGAGACCGATGGTGTCCGCAATACGCGACTCGTATATGGGAGTTTGCATGAAGGCGAATTTCGCCCCGTCGATGCAGTCGCGAGCGCTCTACACAGTCCGCTCGGCCCCGCGTGGCCGACGATGAACATGGTGTCTCTCTCTCTCTCTAGCCACGGAACCGACTGATTTATTTCGAGAAAAAACTTGCGACTCCGGAGTCGCTGGGCACAGGCAGGAGGCCGGGTCGATGCGACTGACCGCCAACAACGGCCGCACACCTCGTCGCCTCGTTGATGTACCCTTCCCACTCAGGATGCGGGTCGACCTCTTCAGCAAGGCCGCGAATCACAGAAACGTCCAGACCCGCACGACACGCCCACTTGAGGTACTCACTGATGCACCGAGGACCCCCAATGATGATGCCGTCGACCAGCTTGTGCACAAACACACCACGGGCAGCACCCCGGTACACGAACTCCGGAACGTACGTCAGCTCCGGGTAAGCGCGCACGATGTCCTCCTTGGTATTGAGTCCAGCCATCCGGTGGGTTGGCTTCGCGTCCTCACCTTCGTGTCCTCGACCACAGGCACGAGAGCCCATTCTAAACGCAATGTATCTGTCCACGTCGACGCAGCATCCATCCATCTCCTCCTGGTTGTCCTCGACCAGGAAACCCCGGGGAATCGCCCCGATAACCGGCAGATTGGCCGGCTCGAATTCGCCTTCCTCCGCGCCGTGTCGGTCGTTCGGATTGACCACGCGGGCCGGAATGCCGACTGCTGTGAATGCTTCTGGTGCATCTTCGGTCAATGCGACGGGCGATTCGTCGTCAATGTCGTCGGATGGCCTCCTGATCGTCGGCCCAGGTGCGTCGCGGGTCTCTTTCTATTCGAGTCCTACTCCACGCGCTCACGTAGTACATACCAACGCCACAGGTGTGCTCGGTTCCCGTCTCGGGTCCCTCTGGCTGGCTGCGCATCCCGGCGCCACGGTCGTGGGCCAGACCAACACGACGAACAACCACGGCTTCCTGTCCTCGGTCGGAATCGTTCCGCGGGTGGGACCGACTGCCGAGAAGTTCCCCAATGTCGCGTTCTGTGCGCCGCCGTCTGGCTCTGAAGATTACGCCGGGGACGTGGCGCGGGCGCTCGACATGTGGGACGGGACTGGCAATTTTGTCTTCACGTCGTCGGCCGGAGTGTACGACGTAAAGGACGGGTCTGCGTGCCGGGAAGACTCTCCGACCGTGGCGATGGGCGCGTCTCCGCGCACCGACGTGCTTCTGGCTGCGGAGCAGTCTGCGCTGTCGGCGGGTGGGAACGTCGTCCGGCTGGTGGGTCTGTACCATCGGACGCGGGGGGCGCATACGTTCTTCTTGAAGCAGGGGACGGTGCAGCGTCCGGGGTCGTACATGGTCAACCTGATTCACTACGAAGACGCCGCGCGGCTGTGTGCGGCCGTGTTGGGCGGGGAGGGGCCGGGGGCAGCGGGAGGGCGGTATCGCGGACAGGTGTTCGTCGGGTGTGACGATCGGCCGGTGAGTTTTGAGGATATGATGGCGAGTATTGAGCGGGCGGGGTTGGCGGGGTTGGAGGGGCACGTGACGTTTTCCGCAGGAGAAGCGGGTGGGACGGACGCTGGTAAACGGATGGGCAATGAAAAGACTCGCGAGACGCTCGGATGGACTCCGAAACACAAGAGTGTCGAGGATTTCTTCGAGCGGGACGGCGAGGACTGGTGGTTTGAGTTGGCGCAGGGCGGGGTGCACCTCGGCATGCCGCACAAGGACTAGGACTAGGCGTCGTTACAGAATGAATCTTATCGATAAAGTTATGGTATCGTAAATCCTATCGTATGTGTTCTAGGTATCTAGATGGGTGGTTGTCGTCGTTCCACTACCGGGCGTGCGCTGCTTCCGTTCCGTCTGCCGTGCCGACCGCGCCTGCAACGGCGCCACTCGCCAGAAGGCCGACGCCGCCGCCGATACCTCCTGGCGGGTCCTCTTGGAAACCGTCGTTTTGACGAGCCTTCAGCCCCATGTTGATCAGGTACATCACTGCCCGCGCCGGGTCGCCCTTGGCGGCCTGCAGGCCGGCGCCCGCAACTTGCGCCGCGATCGGATGGAACCGCTCCTCCAGTTCGAACGTCGACGACTTTTGCCGCTTCATGGCGTCCTGGGTTTTGACGGTGTCCCTGCCATGGTCCTTCTCCTCGTTGTTGCTGTTGTTGTTGACCATGCCATGCTCGTCGGCCTTGCGAGCCTCCTCGGCCGCCTCCACCGGCGCATCCGTTCCCTTTGCCGCATCCGCTCCCGCGGTTCCTCCCGTCTCGACGCTTTTCTTGTCCTTCTTCTGACCATCTTCCTTCTCCTTCACCGTCTCCGTCTCCGTCTCCTTGCCGTGCCGCAACTTGCTCACCAGCCGCCGCCCAAAGTCCAACATCGTCTGCCTCCGCGTGTCGTCGCTCATGCTAAAGTCCGCCAGGTTTTTCCTGCTCAGACCCAGCCCGGCAAACAGCTCCTTCAGCGTCACATTCTGCATCCGCAGCTCGTCGATGATCTTCGATTTTGACTCGAGCATCCCCTCTCCCGCCAGCGTGTTTTCGTTCAACCTCGAAATCTCCGCCATCAGGTCAGAGATATCCTTCAGGTCGGCCTCCGCCTGAATGTTCTCCTCCAGCGCCTTTTGAATATCTCCCGCCAAATCGCTCCCTGTCGGCGACTTCATCTCCTGGAAGTGCTGGAACAGGTTGAGCGACGGCGTCTTGATCGCCTGGTTCAGCGAGCTCGGGTTCTCCGCGCCGACTTGCTGCTGCTGCTGCTGCTGCTGCTGCTGCTGCTGGGCCAGGTTGTCACGCGCGGCAGCGCCATGCCCTCGAGCATCCTTTGCACTTCCCTTTGACTTTGACTTTTTCTTTGACTTTGACACGGGCGTCGGCCGCGTTGCCGGGTTTGCTGGGTTTGCCGGCTGCGCCGAGTGTGGGGCTGCCGTCATCCCGACGGCAGCAGCGACCAGGGCCGCGTGGTGGGCGGCGCCAGATCGGGCCCCGGCTTCGCCTCCAACGCCGCCGGCTCCATCACGTTTCCTCGCCTCTGCCTTGGCCTTGTTGACCCCGGCAGGCACGAACTCGTCATCGTCCGACGGCCGTCCCGCCTCCGACTTGAGCGGCGACTCCTCGTCATCCTCCGCCATCACAAACTCATCCGACTGCAACTTGGTCGACTTTCGTCGCGGACGGCCAGTCATGTTGGTTTTGGTGTGCGTGTTGGTGGCCCCGCCAGCATCAGCATCGGGGACTTCGACGACGGCAGCTCCCGCCCCCTCCTTGTCCTTCCCGCGAAGACTACTCCGGCGCGTCCGCCCCGAAGACGACGGAGGAGCGACGTCAGAGCGCGACGGAGCAGGCGCGGCCCCCTTCTTCCCACCCCGTGCCGAGCGCCGCCCCTTGCTCGCCTTCCCGGCAGGAGTCGCCTGCCCCGCGTCGACCTTCTTCCCGCCCTCCCCCGGCGTCTTCGTACCGCCCTCCTCATCATTCTTACCCCCGCCGGGGCCGTTGACACGCCCACCCCCGCGCTTGCTCGGCGTGACATTCTCGCCCCCGTCGTCCCCTCCGACGCCCGCCGCCACCTCCATCCCGTCCGGACTCCGCATCGGCGTCGCCCGCTTCCTCGAATTCGTCGGCCGACGCACCCACACCGCATTCGGCGACAAGACCGTGTGGTGCAACACGTCTATCAGTGCGCCCTCCTCGAATCGATCCCGATCTGGCGCACCGGGCGTGCAGGCTGCCGCGGTTGTCGTATTTTCCGCGTCTGTATTACTATGGTACCTCATTTTCTTGGTTTTCGTGCTGTTTCTTTGTTTCGCCGCGGAGAACGTGTCTTGGGAAAATTACCAAATTTGAATTCTCGTCCCTCGATTACGAACTCAAAACACCAACTCGGCAGCCCGCACTTGTCCCCCGAGTTCTGAAAATATGTCTTCGGATTCAATTGATACCGAGCGGGGCGAATAGAGAAATTTCTGAGGGGTCGCGACCCCTCGATCGAGTCCGGCCGAGCGACCGGCTCGACAGCTGGCGCCCGGCTCATCGTCCACGTCTACCTCGTACGTACCCTTTGGGCCTCCGGGTCTGCCCGCCAGACCAGCGGGGATCACCGTCCCTGGAGCGCCGGCGCGGGGCTCTGATCGCCCCACACGTGTGCTCTCTCTCCGGCGACGACAGAGATCACGAGATCACAAGGCCAGGTCCCGGTCGGGTGGCCCGGAGCGGAAGGGCCCGTTCGCATCCGGTGACGAGGGACGCGCTCACGTCCGACGCCGGACGCGTCTCTCTCTCGTTCGCCGCATTACCTGCGCTGTTTCGTCCCCGGCAGCGCTCTCGAATCTCGAATCTCGCCACACGGGCAGAGGTCACGGATCACATCCTCCGCCTCCGAAGAAGCATTGTTGTTGTTCTCGTCATTATCTACACGATGGAGCGTATCACCCGTCCTTCGCCCATGCGGGGAAGCGGACCAGCGAAAGCGAACAAGGCCCGCTTCCATCGTTTGAATTCCCTCGCCCCTCGCGCGGAGAGTGGGGGCCGGGTTGCCAAGGGCAAGCAGTTCAGCACAGAGCAGCTTCGTCTGTCCCCATCGGCGAGGCCAATGGGGGAGGGGTCGTTCGGCATGGCGTTCCAAGGCCAGCTGATAGAAGGCGGGAACTCGAAATCCACGATCCCGGTGGTCCTCAAGAAGGTCAAAACGAATGTCACGGGCGCGCGCTACGTCCAAGAGATGGAGCACGTGCTCAACGTGTACCTCTCTCGAGCGTGCTCGAAGACCTCGCTGGCGCCCTTCTTGGGGTACGCGGAGATTGCCGACGCGGAGGCCGACGGCAAGCTGACGGCTGGGCTCTGGCTGGTGTGGGCGTACGAGGGCGACCGGACCCTGTCGTGGTACTTGAAGCGGCGGGACTGTATCGAGCTCTTGTCGGAGGACCTCGGGGTGAGCGAGGAGGACGTGTTGACGACGGTGTTGCGGCACGTGTTTGAGGCGCTGAACGATATGCACGCTGCCGGGGTGGTGCATCGGGACGTCAAGCCCGCCAACCTGGTCTTTTCCGAGACGCAGCGTCGGTTCAAGCTGATTGACCTGGGCGCGGCCGCGGACCTCAGGACCGGGACGAACTATGCGCCCACGGAGACCATGCTTGACCCCGTGTATTGCGCGCCGGAGGAGTACGTGCTGCCGACAGACGGGCCGGACATGGCCAAACAGGGGGTCGTGGCGCAGATCATGTCGCCGATCGTTTGGTCGCAGCACCGTCCCGAGTGCTTTGACTCGTACTCTGCGGGGGTGGTGCTGTTGCAGCTGGCATTGCCGTTCCTGCGACAGGGGTCGGCGCTCAAGAACTGGAAGCAGACAATGGTCCGGCTGAATCATGACGTGAGGGCGTGGCGGGAGCGGTCGAGTCTATCCACGCGTCAGACGGCGTTGTTGGATGCGAACGATGGGGCCGGGTGGGATTTGGTCGAGGGATTGCTGCGGCCGAGGCAGATCGAGTCGGACGGGCGCGGCGGGGTGCGGTTCGTTGGGGCGAGTGGCAAGGCGCCGAGGTTGACGCCGAGCGAGGCGCTACGGCATCCATTCCTGAAGAAGAAGGCGAAAGTGTATGCGAAACGGAAGGGCGACGCAAAGAGGTCGTCGTCGTCCTCCTCCTCCTCCTCGTCGTCGTCTTTGGGCAACGGAAAGCAGCAGGTGGAGAGTATCAGGGTGAAGAAGCAGGGCTTCAGCTGGTTCAAGAACAGGGTGTTTGATCTTGAGGCGCGGGTCGCTCGGCAGGCGGAGGAAGCAGAGTCCCAGACGACGATCGTGAAGCTGCTGGAGGAGGACGTCAAGTCGGGCAAGGCGTCTGCCGAAGAGCTGGAGGTGGCGAGGAACAGGTTGGACGCGATCAGAGGCACGCTCTCTTCGTCCATGGCGGAGATGGGATCGATGTTTGCGAATGCCCGGTCGTTGTTCTCCTCGGGTGGGAGCGGAAGCCGGAGCGTCTCGCCGGACGCGGGCGATGCGAGCGCGGGGAAAGAGGCGGCGAGGGACGTGGACGCGGAGAAAGAGGTTGGCGCGAGCTCGAGCGCAGACGCGACCTCGAGCGTGGACGCTGATCTGGCCGCGTCGGCGTCCTCGGAGTCCTCGGAGGATATGAAGGTGCTCGCCGAGGCGGCGGGAATGGCCGTCTTCGCCGGCCTCAAGCTGACGGGCAAGGCGCTTATCGGGCTGGCGGACCTGGCGTCGTCGGCCGAGGAGAGCTTGAGTGCCGCGCAGGCCAAGCGGGAGGCGGTGAGAAAGGAACAGGCGATTTTGGTCGAGCTCTTGGGACGCATGACCAGCTTGACGAGCACGAGCGAATGGGACGACGTCGCTGTTCAGGTCCGGTCGATTCTCGACGACTCGATCCTCTCGGAGTCGCAGATGAAGCGCACGTTCAACGGATATATCGGCGGCATCGCCAGGGAGGAGCGGTTGCGGGTCCGGCAGGCGAAGATCGACTTCGGGACCCTCCTGGCGGACGCGAGGCTCCGGTCGTCGACGACCTACGACGGCTTTGTGGCACAGTTCGGGCTCGATCCTCGCTTTGTGGCGCTCGAGGACAACGACGATCGGATCGCGCTCTTCGAGGCACACATGGAGAGCGTCCAGAAGCGCGAGGAACAGTTGCGGCTGGCGAGCAAAGTCCTCGACGTGTCCGACAACGACGACGACGACGACGACGCGCCGGGCGCCAACAGCTCCACCGAGACCCTCGAGCGGCTGCAGGACGAGCAGAAAAAGATGCGCGCCGAGTACGCCGAGATGGAGAAGAAGCTGAAGAGCATGGAGGCGCTGCTGAAGACATCGTCCCTCCTGGACGTCTCGCGCGAGGCCTCGGGCGTGACGTACACGTTTGCCGAGGACGCCGTGCCCGCCGCCGGCAAGAAGAACATCACCGGCAAGAAGAACATCACCGGCAAGACGAAGAAACCGGCACCGAAAAAGAATACATGACTGATCGCTTTTACTGAATCATCGCGTGGCCCTCCCAATACGTCGTGGCCTTCTCATAGTCCTCCCGCACCAGCGGCACGCCGCTCCCGCCTTCGGCCTTCCCCAGCGCGTTCCGCATCATCGTGATCGGGTTCATCGGCGTCTCGTAGCCCTCGTCCTGCGCTTTGATACTAATTATACCCCACGGAGCCTGGGGCAGCACCCCGTCGACTTCCTCCTCGGACACGCCGTACAGCGCCGCGTGCTCCTTGACCAGCTGCTCGCGCGAGTACAGAATTATGTCCAGCCACTCGGCGCGCGGCGCCGTGACCTTGTCCGCGGGGAAAAACCGAGTGAGCACTGCGAACTCCTCCGGCCGCCGACGGGCGTACGCGGTCTCTAGCAGGTGCCGGTTTGCGTCTGTGATCGGCAGTGCCGACACGGTGACGTCGTCGTATTCGTTGGGGATGAACACGTGCTTGCAGAAGGGCGCGTAGCCGTCGACAAGCTTCCCCGTGGTCTTGTGCACGGCGTGCACCTTGTCCACGAACTGGGCTTTGTCGCAGGTCAATCGGCTCCCGCTGAAATTGGGGTCGTCCCATTGGCGGTCTGCAAACTCGTCCAGGAAGAATTTGTCCCCGTGAATGTACTCTCGGTGCAGCGCTTGCGGTGCCATGTGATTCGACGAGAGAGCTCTTCTAGCACAGGAGACGACGAGCTTGGGAGAGAACGCGCGCCGAAGAGACAACAACATTGTTGGAGAGCCAACGTTGGCTCTGATTAATCAGAAAAAACTGGAGACCAAGATGAACGCGACCGTAGGCGACGACATGAGCCTCGAGGCGGAGCGCGAGCGGCACAAGGCTCGCGCCGAGAAGTTTGGGATTCCATATAACGACCCCGCCCAGTCGAGACGGCGCGAGTTCAAACAACAGGTCGTCGAAGAGCAGAGGGCATCGGCAGGTTTCTCGACCGGCTTCAGCGTGCGTTGACCGTTGCCGCATCGCTCGCACGCACACCGTCCCGCTCACTGGGCGCCCGTTCACCTCCTGTGCAGATGTTTACCGATGAGGAGATCGCAAAGCGCCAGCAGCGCGCCGAGCGGTTCGGGCCGACGACAGGTGCCGCGGTGGCGTTGTGGACCGAGAAGGCAGCCGACGCGGAGAAGAAGGCCGCTCGGGCGGTGCGGTTCGGCACGGCCGAGGATCCCGAAAAGTTGAAGGCGAGGGCGGCACGGTTCGGGGTGGCCACGACGACGCAGGACGACTCGGGGCTGATGGACGTCGATCTGCACCAGGAGCGGAAGGAGGTGGGAGCCGACGTGGAGCGTCGATTGGAGGTCGTGCACATCTACGGCGTGGACCTGCTGAGCACGAAAGATATCCTGAATTACTTCGGTGACTATGGCGCCAAGTTCATCGAGTGGATCAACGATTCGAGCGCCAACGTGGTCTTCAACGACGCCGGCACGGCGGAGCGGGCGTTGGTAGGGCTCGGCTCGCCGATGCTGAGCTCGGAGCTGCCAGAGGGCGCCACGTTGAGCGACCCATCGGCCATCAAGTACGTGTGGTTCAAGGGGTCCGACTTTATCAAGGCCGGCAGCAGCATCCCGCTCGTGTTCAGGGTGGCGACGGTGCTCGACGTCAAGCCGGCCGAGCGGGTCAAGAGCAGGCGGCTGTGGGTCAGTGCCGGCGGTGGCGGCCGAGGAGGTCGCGGGAGGGACCGCGGAGGCAAGGGCCGTGGCCGGGGCGCAAAGGGAGGCGTGGGCAAGAAGAAGGGCGGGCGGAGGCAGCCGAGGGAGAACCAGATGGACGTGGAGGACGACGACGGGGCACGAGGGCGGCGTCTCGTTGAATACGACGACTTGTGACTGACCTCAGGTGATGGTGGACGGTGAATGGTGGATGCTCACTCATGAGTCGTGTGTGTGTGTGTGAACGCGTTCATTTAAACCATCGATGGTTGATGATATCATCGCAACCAAGCTGACGGCAGCGCTCATGCCCCCAAGGCTGATCCGTCCTTTCCTAACTCACGCGTCGTCAGGCCCACCGTCGAAGAGATGGTCGAGAACGAGTTCCATCAGACCGTACTGGCGAACGAGCGAAGCGCGTAGCGCGAGTGAGAGAGTCGGGGCGTGCGAAGAGCGAAGAGCGAGTGCACGTCGGTCGGGGTCAACTACCCACCGCAATCTGCAGCAGCATCGTCTGCGACGAGAGGATCGACATGACGTCGTCCACGCCGGCGTAGAAGGCCAGTCTACCGACGAGCTTGGAGAGCACGCTCGTCGGTCCGTCGCTGAGGGCGACCCGGAGCCGGCTCGTGATGTCCTGGGCGTCGTCCGGTGGACTCGGCAGCGGCTCGAGGTACTTTTCCACAGTCACCTCCTTTCGGTGGCCGTCGTCGCTCTTCACGAACTTTCCACCGGGCCACAAGAGCGATTGGATCTTGGCGATCAGTCTGGCGACGGTCGAGGGCTCGCGCAGGTCGGCAATGTACGCCGCCGCCACCTCGTCGATACCGTTCCCGAACAGTAGACAGACGAGCCTTCGATACACCGCAAACACCTGTCGACGAAAGAAACCTGGCGAACGGCGGAGCGCGTGGCGAGTGAGGGTGAGAGAGTCGTGGCGGGCACGTCGGCCGAGGTCGATACCCACCCCTGTCCTGCAGCATAAAGATCGAGTCGATCAAATCGTAGAGCGACCCGGCCACACTCTCTGCAGGACGCATCAAAATGTCGAGGACGTCGTCTCCGTCTCCGTCGTCGTCATCGTCGTCGTCGAATACGTTGACGCCCTTCGCGCCCAAGCCGCTGTCCGAGACCGAGTCGATGCCGAGGTCGCTGTACCCCTCGGCGGAAAAGTACGCGGGGGATATCCGATGTCCCGGGTGTCCCATGTTGATCTCGTCTTCCATGAGCTGCATATCGGACGGATCGATGCTATGCGCGGTGCCATTCGGCGAGTTCGGCGAGGCCGGCGAGGTCAGCCGCCCGTCCACGCCGGTCCCGGGGCCCCGCCTGCTTGCGCCGGAGAACAGCAGGTCCCTTCCAACGCGGCCAACACGACCGACGCGATTGCTCATCTTCGTGACGCCCATCGCCACGCCCTTGGTGACCCCCTTGCCGGCGGTGTGGCCGATCCGCGTGACGTCGCTCGTGACACCGATGACATTGTCGAACGTGTGCTTGAACATCGTGCCGACCGAGTCCGTCACCTGGAACCGGTCGCTGCGTTTTTTGAAAAACTCCCAGACCGGTTCCGACGCGCACAGTGCCGGGTTCCCGAGGACCTGTTGGAGGTACTCTGGCAAACGAGCAGCGAAGCGCGTAGCGCGAGTGAGTGCCGAGTGCCCAGGGACGATGGCAGCGTCTGGGTGTGCGAAGGGCGAAGAGCGAGCGCACGACGGCTCGAGGTCAACTACTCACCGTTCAGCGCCACGCGCCGAGCCTCCACGTAGCTCGGTGTGAAATCGCGGTAAAAGTATCGCTTCGATGGTAGCTCTGCATCAAACCCGTTCAGATTGAGTGACCGCAGTGCGCGATGCAGCTGCTCGAAATGGCGATATCGCCGCGACACGGTCCACTCGCCCCGGTCGTCCCCCACCCGGATCGAGTAGACGACGAAGGCCGAGTTCAGGAACGACCCCGTGGCGTTGACAATCTCCGCCGCAACCACAGTCGCAACCGGCTGCCCTCTGAACCTACTTGTTGGTTTGGCCGTTCTCGTTGTCGCCGCCGTCGCTGTATTCGTCGCTGTCGTCGTCGAAGACCCAGCCTCGCCCTCGTCTCTATCCACGACGCTCCCCTCGCCCTCGCTCGCCCCAACCTCCACTCCGTCCTGTCCCTCCCCTATCCGCAACCCATCGTCCTCCTCGTCCTGCGAGCTCGCTTTGCCCACTGCCTGGTTCGACTCTTCTTGGTAGTAGTGAGAGATCTTCTGCATCTGCGCCCACACGCCGCGCATCTCGTCCGAGGGCCTCGAGACATCGACCGACACCTCCCGGGCCATTTGCCCGTCGACCAGCATCAGCATCCACGACTGCACGTTGCGACACGTGCACAGTTGGATCAGCTTTCGGAACACGGTCCCCGCCAACAGCTCGCGGGACACCACGTGCGAAAGGACCTTATCGCCTTGCAGATCGAGGTGGCCCACGGCCACCTCGGCGAGCTGCTTGAGCACCTTGTAGTGGCCGTCCTGTGTCCGCATCGCCGGGTGCAGATTGCATTCCTTCTTCAACTGCATCCGCAGCATCTTGTCGTTCAGGTCGTCAGAAGCGTCTTCCCAGACCCACTTGGCTTCCCCGTACCGGAGCTCGTCCTTGGTGTCGCGGAAAATCTCGATCTGCTCGCCGACCAGCTCGAGCGCCTGCGACGCGAGGAGCACCAGGTTCACCCGCTTGGCCCGCTTGGCCAACCGCCCGAAATTCGCGTTGAGCATGGCACGAATGGACGCCGGAAATTCCTTATCAGGCGTCAGCGACGAGTACCACGTATCGTAGATGAACTCCTGCACGATGCTGCCGCCGAAGATCGCCCAGGCCTTTTCCACCGCCGGCGCCCCCACATCAGCCTTCCACGCGTCCTTGTCGACGGCGGCCGACTGTATCTCAGACGTGGATGCCGTGGATGGCGCTACGAACGACCGCGTGGACGTGTGGGACAAGTATCTGTTCTTCTTCGGCCGCCGGTGTCGCGCCGGGGGCGGCTCCAGACGAGGGCCGGTGTGTGCGTCGAAGCCCCCGCTCAGCACGTGGATCACCGGCAATGCGAGCAGCAGCAGGAGCACGTGCCGATAGTTGTTCATCAGGTTGGCGACGAAGACCCCGCAGGAGAAGGACAGGAATGTGACGAGGACCACCTGCGTCAGCTGGGCAATTACGAGTCGCTGCCGGCTGTTCAAGGCCAGCAGCGCCCGCGCGAGCTTCCTCACCCGAGTTTTATACGCCGCGTACAACGCATGCACGCGGCTGAACGACGTGAGGTCGCCCATAGCGAGTAGAGTTGGCTTTTTCTCTCATCTCAATTGAGATGAGACGGGTTTGCAACCCGGCGTGGTTTTACACACACTCTCAAACCTGACCACCGCCGCCGCCGATCCGCTCCCTGCCCATCATGTACGGCCGGAGCGCCTCGGGGATCACGATCGACCCGTCTGCCTGCTGATTGTTCTCCAAAATCGCCACGATCATCCGCGGGACGGCGCACCCGGTACCGTTGAGGGTGTGCACAAACTGCGTTGGCACCTTCTTCTTCTTCTTCCCGCCCTCGGCCGCACCCGCACCCGCACCCTCGCTGGGCCGATATCTGATGTTGAGCCGCCTGCTCTGGTAGTCCGTGCAGTTGGACGCGCTGCTGATCTCTCCGTACCGCTGGAGGCCCGGCATCCACGCTTCGATATCAAACTTGCGATACGCCGGCGCGCCGAGGTCGCCGCTGGGCATATCGAGCACTTGGAAATGCAAACCCAGCTCCTCAAACATATCCACCTCGATATCCAGGATGTCCTTGTGCAGCTGCTCGCTCTGCTCGGGCGTGCAGACCACGAACATCTCCACCTTGCTGAACTGATGCACGCGGTACAGCCCCTTGCCCGCCGCGCCGGCCGCGCCGGCCTCTGTCCGGAAGCACCGCCCGTACGCGGCCACCTTGATTGGCAGGCTCTCCTCCGACAGAATCTGGTCGAGGAACATGCCGCCGAGGGGGATCTCGGCCGTGCCCGTCAGGCACAGGTCCGAGTTCTCCACGCTGTAGACCTGCGTCCCCTCGCCGCGTGGCTGAAAGCCGCACTTCTCTAGCACGCTACCTCGAACGAGGTCCGGGGTGATGATCGGATCGAACCCCTTGGCGCAGATCTTCTGCATGGCGTAGTTGACGAGCGCCATCTCGAGCAGAGCGGCTTCTTTCCGCAGATAATAGAACTTGCTCCCGCTCACGACGGATCCCGTATCGAAGTCCAGAATACCGAGCTCCTCTCCCAATCGCACGTGGTCCTTTGCCTCGAACCCGGCAAACTCGGGCTTGCTCCCCACCTCGCGCAGCAGCGTCGCCGCCTCCTCGCCCCCGACCGGCACGTCCGGGTGCGTTAAGTTCGGCAGCTTCTTGCCCTCCGTCTGAAGCTCCGACTCCACCAAGGTGAGCCGCTCGTCGATGGCCTCCAGCTCGGCCTTGAGGTTCTTCCCGTGCTCGATGAGCCGCTCGCGCTCCTCGGCCTCCAGCTTCCGCTTCATCTGCGCGCTGTTATCGTTCCTCGCCGCCCGCACGGCGTCCGCCTCCTGCGTCAACCGCACGTACTCGTCGTACAGCCTCACGACCTCGTCCGGCGAGGCGTCCACCAGGCGTCTGGTTGCATTCTCCTTGACAAGTTCGAGGTTGGACTGGACGAATTTGAAGTCAATGAAGGCCCGGTAGCTCGACGATGACGATGATTCTTTGGTATCCGTCGTCAGGGACGCCGCGCGAGGCACAGCGGAGGCAGCGTTGCGGGCTGGGGAAGTCCATTTCCGCTGGGTGGTGCTCAGTTTGAAGGAGGACGACAGCCTCGCCTTTGCCAGGAGCTTTAACAGCCGCATTGCGATGATGTTGATGCGATGTAATGGAAAGGAAAGGAAAAATCACTCAGTGGTTCCTGACCGAGTCGTCGATGGCCTCGGCCAGCCACTGGCACTTGGCCACGCTCAAGCCGGCCAACGAGATCCGGCCGTCCTTGGTCATGTAGACGTGCCATTTGTTGGTCATATTCTCGACCTGGGGCACCGTGCACCCCGTATACGTAAACATGCCGATCTGCGACGTGATGAACGACCAGTCCTTCTCCGGGTTGAGCGCCTCGAGCTTCTCCCTGAGCACCTGTCTGACGTGCTTGATCCTTCCGCTCATGAGCTCCATCTCTCCCTCCCATTCCTTGAACAGGTCCTCGTTGTTCACGACCTCGGCCACGATCCTCGCGCCGTGCACCGGCGGGTTGGACCAGATGGCCCGGGCCAACCGCTTCATCTGCGACAGGACGCGGGTGGTCGTCGCCGCGTCGCGCGTGACGATGTTGAGGGCGCCGACGCGCTCCGCGTACAGTCCGAGGTTCTTGCTGTAGCTCTGCGCGACCATCAGCTCCATGCCGCGCGATTCAAAGTACCGGGGCGCAAAGGCGTCCTCCACGAGGCTTCCGGACGCGAAGCCCTGGTAGGCGACGTCGAAGAACGGCATGTGGCCCTTCTGCTCGATGACGTCGGCGATCTTCGCCCACTGCTCCTTTGTGGGGTCGATCCCGGTCGGGTTGTGCGCGCAGCCGTGCAGCAGGATGACGGATCCGTTCGGGGAGTTGCTGATGTCCTCGACCATCCCGTCAAAGTCGAGGGCGATGTTTTTCGGGTCAAAGTACCTGTAGGTGTCGTGCGGGACGCCGGCCAGCGCGAAAATGTTCTTGTGGTTGGGCCACGACGGGTTGGAGATGTAGACCGTCTTGCCCGGCATGAACTGGTGGATGAACTGCGCCGCGACAGCCAGCGATCCCGTCCCGGAGAGCGCCTGCAGCGTCGCCACGCGGTTCTCCTTCACCGCCTTGGAGTCTCGGCCCAGCAGCAGCTCGACGGTCGCCTCACGGAACGACGCGAGTCCCTCGATCGGCAGGTACTCCTTGTTCTCGTTCGCCGCAAGCATCCGCTCCTCGGCGGTACGCACGACGCCGAGCACATACGGCTGCAGCTCCTCCGTCCTGTAGGCGCCGACGCCCAGGTTCAGCTTGTTGGGATCGGTGTCGGCCTTGAACGCCTCGGTGATGCCGAGCACCAGGTCCGGGGGGGCTTGTTCCACGTTTTCGAGCATCGAACGGACCGTGGCAGAGGAAGACTGACGGCGGGCGAACGAGCGCGAAGCGCGAGTGAGAGCGTGGGAGCGCGAGGCGCGAGCAAGAGGGCGACGAGCCGAGCCGTCCGGAATGTCGCCGAGCGATCGTCTTCCTCTCTATCCTCGGCACCGCCGGCGCCTCCACGCAACACATCGACGTATGGACCGCGCAAAAACGCGCGCGTTGGGGAAACGAACGTACGAGGAGGCGACACGAGGTAATGCAGTGGTTTTTTGCGTGGATGGAGAGCGTTTTCGAGCTCAACGAATGGAGCAGTTTGGCACGCTGCATCAAATATGTGGCTGTATGGAGCGCGATGAATGATTTGCGTACTGCTCTGAATAAATCAGAATCGGACTGATTGATCGCTGCATGCGGTCCATGGAGCAGGCATGCGACGACCGCCCAGGCCCCGGCTCGCCGTCGATACAGACACGCGAGTGACATCGACCGACCGAACCACCCTCTTCCGATACTCGCTTACATTGGCAAATGCCCCTCAAGCAGCAATACCATCATCTACTTACTCCTTGCGGATCTTGTCGAAGGAAGACACCGCAGAGACCGCGGTGGCGATCGTTCCCAGGACGACTCCTCCGGCAACGAGCGAGTTGAGGAGGTTCTTCAGCGACGGGGTGACGGCGGCCTCGGCGACGAGCGGGTTGGCCATCATGGCGCCAACTCCGACAGTGACTCCGGCAACGACCTTCTCCAAGTCCTTCTTGCTGAGGGCGGCAACCGGGCGAGCGGCAGCGACGCGGGTGGTCCTCGGGGTGGAGACTGCGCGGCGAGGGGAGGGCGTGGGACGGGGCGGGGCGTGAGACAGGGCTGAGCGAGCGCGAGACTGGGTTCGAGAGGTTTGGAGATTTGAAAAATCGGGCGTAACGCCGCCCTCTGCCGCGGTTGAGGGTTTCCGCGCGTGTTCGACGGCCTTATACCCTCGATCGTCGCCAGATCGGGCGCATCGTCCGAAGAAATGCGGGGCAGCCGCGAGCCGAGCGCTCGCGGGATCGATAAGGCACCGCGGCCAGCGCTCTGACTGGCGCTCCCTCTCGGCTCGCGGCGCGCGGCGATCGCGGCCGGGTGAATACCAGGGTCCAGCCGGTCGCCACGGGGCGTTCGCGCGGACCGATGGGCCCGTGTGCCGGCAGATTCTCCCGGCGAATCTTTTCATCAAGAAAACAACGGAGCACGCACCCGTGGCCTTGGCAAAGCTAGCCTTGTGAGTAGCAGCGATCATCTTATGTTATTTAGAAGTCGGAGAGCGGTGAAAAGGGGAATGAAAGTGCCTCCCCTACGGGCGGATCCAACCTGATAAGGACAGCTGAGCTCAGATTTTGCTGCCTGTATACAGGCACTACGTAGTGCCTCGTGGTTGGCGTCATGTCGAACGCGACTCGTCGGACTAGTCCGACTTTCCTCCGCGACTCGTGCTCCACGCCAACTCGGCCAGCTCCTTCAGCAACCGGTCCACATCCCGCAGTCCCTCGACCTGCGGCACTGACCGCTGACGCGCCACCGGACCGACGTCTCGCCCCCCGTGCTCTTTCCTCTCCTCCTCCTCCTCGGCGCGTTTCGGGCGAGACGCACCCGCTTCCGCCCGCGCCTCCACGTCGGCCTCGACCTCGGCGAGTCTCAACCGCACCGCCGCGCGTAGCTCCGCCACCTGACGCGCAACGTCGCCCCATTCGACGGCGTCGGTACTCAGCTCTCCTGGGACCTCCAGCGCCTTGCACAGGCGAGCCGTCAGCACCAGGCGCTCTGCCTCATGGGCCGCATCGGCGAAACCGCCGGAAGAGACGGCAGCGACCGCGGCCCGCAAGAACCGCACGTGCCGCTGGCGTGGTGCCCCGCCGTCGCCGAGCGTGCTCCACGCGATGCGCAGCACGGTTTCCACACCATCGTCAGCGTTCGCGTTCGCGTTTGCGTTTGCGTCCGCTTCGTCGTCAGCGCCAACGCCGTCGCGGGCCCAGGCCGCCGCAAAACCTGGGACTCGGACGGCCCAACCGCGGAGCTCGTCGGCAAACGCGCACGCCATGACCAGTGCCCGCTTCGCGTGGATCGCCGCGGACAAAGGCAACGGCGATGAGGATGCGCCGTGGGCGACGCAGAGCTTGCCCCAGATCCCTCGGTCGATCAGATCCCGCGCAAACTCGGCTCGCTGCCGCGTTGTGCCTCGCTCCACGAGCTGCCACACCGAGTGTTCCAGGATCACGCTCATGGCCATCAACACGTACGGATCCGACGTTTCCAGGTCCATAGCGGGACCGGCCAATTCGAATAGCGCTCGCCGTGCGACGTCCGGGCTGACGAGCACGGCCTCAGCGTGTATGCGAGAGAGACTGGCCGCGGCGACCATCCGAAGCGTCGCAATTCTGAATCGTGTAGACTCCGTCGTGCACGCCGACGACGACGCCGACACGTCCAGGAGCATCGTGAACACCGCAGATGCGACCTTGCGCGAACTCGACCCCAGAACGGCGCCTTCCAGCACCGAGAGCGCCAGGGCGGGGTCGTTCGTTTTGCCCTTCATCGTTCGCAGGAGCATCGCAGCCACCACCGTCAAGAATCTTCCAGACCAGAGCGCCTCGTCGTTCATCCCGTAATGCGCTATCGTGCCGAGTCGTTCGAAGCGAGCGCGCACTGCGTCGGGAGCCGTGAGCGTCAGCGCAAACACGTGGACGCCGTAGAGGGCCTGCCACGTCGTCGACGTCGACGTCGTCGATGAATCTGGCGACGACGAGTCTGCTCTCTCTTTGAGCGTGTTCAGGACAGTCTCCAGCGTCAAAGGCAGCCGCGAGGGGGAGGCCGGCCACAACGGGGTGCCGTCCTCCCCGTCTGCGTCAGCCGGACGGTCGTCACCGAGGAGCAGACCGAGGACTCCGTGTCGATGTGGCCGGCTCGGGTCGTCGGAGAGGGCACAGTCGTACACGTATCGCAACAGCTGCTGCAGTTCGAGATCATCGAGGTCGGGAAAATCGTAGCAGAGCTGGTCGTAGACGCGCTCTGGGCTCTTGCTCTTGCTCTTGCTCGTCGTCGTCAGTGCCTCCAACGCACGGATCGCGTCACCGACGAACGCATCGCGATCCATGCGGGCACTTGAATTCCCAGTCAAATCGCCGATTTTCCAACGTCTCGTGGGACGAGATGACGTACGGTCCTGCCCGTTTTTCTGTCCCTATGGCTGCATATGGGTGTATACTTTCCAAAGGAATGCCGTACGGTCTAAAATGCGAGAAAGCGTACAGCCTTACCTCACCTCGGTCAGTCGAACCACCCTCAGTTCTCGTTGGCCCGGTCGTCCCCTTTGTTCGACACGGCGACAACCTACTACGACCTCATTTCCATAGTACATGTCTAGTTAAACAAGTCACGGTACCTCTCCATTGACCCAGAGGTACCAGTTGCGAGGCAAGGACGGAATTTTCTCGTCGAAATTCCCGTTCTCAGTTCGATCGCTTCTCATTCTCCCCACACGCCCTTCCGGGATGGGACAGCCGCCGTCCAAAGCCGACACGTCCGTTCACGCCACTGTGTCGATCAAGGACGGCGAGATGAGCTCGACGAAAGACCAACAGTCCATGAACAGGAACCTCTCCATGTCCCTGTCGTTCTCTCACCTCACCATGGACGGCGACTCGACCGCGTCGACGTCGGCCCGTTCTGGCGTGCCGGTGAGCACGTCGGGTACGCCGAGCTACGAGGCGCTCAACGCGATGGTCAGCGAGCTCGGCGGCGACAAGCCGATCCATTCTGTGCTCGTCGCCAACAACGGGCTGGCGGCGGTCAAGTTCATGAGGTCCGTCCGTAACTGGGCGTTCAAGCGCTTCGGGGACGAGCAGGCGATCAAGTTGATTGCAATGGCGACGCCGGAAGATATGTTGGCGGATGCGGAGCACATCCGGCTGGCGGACCAGTTCATCGAGGTGGCCGGGGGCCGGAACGTGAACAATTACGCCAACGTGCAGTTGATCGTGTCGTTGGCGGTGCGGGCGCAGGTGGACGCGGTTTGGCCGGGATGGGGGCACGCGTCGGAGAAGCCCGAGCTTCCCGAGCTGCTGTTGAAGACGCCGAACGGGGTCCGGTTTGTCGGGCCCGACCAGTACGCGATGGCGGCCCTGGGAGACAAGATCGGTTCGACCATCCTTGCCCAGTCGGCGGGGGTGCCGACGCTGGCGTGGAGCGGAGACGGGGTGGAGATTACGTACGATGCGTGCCAGAACGGCGAGATTCCGGACGACATCTACGATCGAGCGTGCCTGCACAACGTGTCGGAGGCGGTGCGTATCTTGAACACGACAACCGACGATGCCTATCTCGCCCTCCACGCACGCACGCACGCACGCACGCACGCACGCACGCACGCACGCACGCACGCACGCACGCACTTACCCACCCGCTCACCCCGTAGGTGGCCTGCTTTGAGCGGATCAACGCGCCGATCATGCTCAAGGCGTCTTGGGGCGGCGGCGGCAAGGGCATCCGGATGGTCAAGAGCGTCGACGAGGTGCCGAACGCGTTCAAGCAGGTGCAGGCGGAGGTTCCGGGATCCCCGATCTTCGCAATGAAGTTGGCGAGCAACAGCAGGCATTTGGAAGTCCAGCTGTTGGCCGACATGCACGGCAACGTCTGCAGTGTGTTCAGCAGGGATTGCTCGGTCCAGCGGCGTCACCAGAAGATTGTCGAGGAGGGGCCGGTGACGGTCGCCAACCCCGAGACGCTCGAGCACATGGAGAAGTGTGCCCGCTCGTTGGCCAGGAGCGTCAAGTACGTCGGTGCCGCCACGGTCGAGTACCTGTACTCAATGGAGGAGGACGGGTACTGCTTTTTGGAGCTCAACCCGCGTCTGCAGGTCGAGCATCCGGTCACCGAGTGGATCTCCGGGGTCAACATCCCGGCGTGCCAGGTGCTGATCGCGCAGGGGGTGCCTCTGCACGCCATCCCCGACCTGCGGCGCCTCTACGGCAAGGACCCCGAGGGCACGGACCCGATCGACTTTGAGAATGCCGAGGCGCGCTTGCCCCCCGCCGGACACGTCATTGCTGTGAGGATCACGGCCGAAAACGCCAACGACGGGTTCAAGCCGACCGCCGGACGCATCGAGGAGATTTCGTTCAAGAACAACCCCGACGTCTGGGGATACTTCTCTGTCAAGGGCGGGGGTGCTGTGCACGAGTTCTCCGACTCGCAGTTCGGCCACCTGTTCGCCAAGGCGGAGACGAGGAACGCGGCCATCAGGGCGATGGTCGTCGCCCTGAAGGAGCTCAAGATCCGGGGCGAGATCCGCACCAACTCGGACTACGTCTGCGACCTCATCCAGACGGAGGACTTTGTCGGCGACGTGCACAACACGGGATGGCTCGACAAGCGGATCGCCGACCAGAAGACGACGGAGAGGCCCCCGTGGCACCTGTCGGTGATCTGCGGCGCGGCCGTCAGGTCCATGCAGCGCTTCAACGAGAAGCAGGTCGAGTACCTCGGCTATCTCGAGAAGGGCCAGCTGCCTCCGGCGAGGATCTCCATGAACTCCACGGTGGAATCGTTCGTTGTTGATGACGAGAAGTACACCGTCGAGGTCCAGCGCACCGGCCCGCAGAACCTGATGCTCAGGCTCAACGGCGCGTCGGTCGACATCGTCGTCAGGGAACTCAACGACGGCGGTTTGCTCATCCAGCTGGATGGAGCGTCGCACGTCGTGCATTCCGAGGAGGAGCCCAGCGGCACGCGCCTTTTGATCGGCACGAGCACCTGCATGCTCTCCTCGGAGAATGACCCGTCCCAGCTCAAGTGCCTCACCTCGGGCAAGCTCATCCGCTACTTGGTCGATGACGGGGCTCACGTTCCGGCCAACGCCGCGTATGCCGAGATCGAGGTCATGAAGATGGTCATGGAGGTGTCGACGCCGTCCGCGGGAGTCATCTCGCTCGAGATGCCCGAGGGCTCGGTGTTGACGCCTGGCTGCCTGATGGGTCGCCTCAAGCTGGACGATCCCGGATCTGTCCGCACGGCCACGCCCTTCACCGGCGGCTGGCCCGAACTGGGTCCTCCCGTGATCAGGGCCGACAACGTCCAGAAGGTGTTTGTCGAGGCCGTCACAAAGGCCCAGAACATCCTGGACGGCTACAGCAACCCGGTCGAGGCCACGGTGTCGGCCCTCCAGGCCGCCATGTCCGACCCGACGCTCGCTCTGCTCCAATGGGAGGAGGCCTACGGTATTGTTTCCAGCCGTCTCTCGCCCGCCCTGGTTGTCAAGCTTGAGGCGGCCATCGGCGACTGTGTTGCCGACCTCGGCGCCGGCAGGGACTCTGGCGTCCCGGTGGGCGACCTCCTCGCCGTCACCAGGGGCTGCATGGAGAACCTCGTGCTCCTCCTCGAGATGGAAGTGGCACAGGCGCAGCCGGAGGAGCTCATGGATCAGATCCTCGAGCCGCTGATGGCCGTCGCCAGGGCCCACGCCGTGGGCGTCGACGCCTTCCGCCTGAACCTGGTCAAGGAGATGCTTTCCAGGTATCTGACCGTCGAGGAGCAGTTCCAGGTCGGTGACGGTGTCGAGACCGAGCAGGATATCATCGACGCCATGCGGAAAGCGAACTCGAGTGACCTCCAGTCGGTCATCGCCCTGGTGGTCTCGCACAACGGCATCGCGGTCAAGGCCGACTTTGCCAATGTGCTCCTGCGGACCTTTGTCGAGGCGTCCCCCGATCTGTACAGGCACGAGCTGAGGCGTCTGTCGTCCCTCAGCGATAAGTCCACCATGTCGCTGGCAATCCTCTCGCAGAAGCTGCTCGAGCTGTCGCTGCTCGGCGAGCTCACAAAGGTCGTCGCCCAGACGCTGGCCGGCGAGACGGTCGACCTCCAGGAGTCCCTGGCGGCCGATGCCGACATCCTATCTCCGACCGCGGCGCGCGCCAAGCGCCGCACAACCATCAACGAGGGTCTGTTTGCGGGCCTGTCGGACATCAGCCAGTCGCCGGCAACCCAGTCTCGCAACATTGAAGACAGGATCCACATGCTCGTCATGGCCCCTGCCGCCGTCGAGGACGCCATCGCCTCCCTTCTTTTGGATACGAAGGAAGAGGTCCTGGCGTCGAGGGCGCTCACTACGTACGTCAAGCGCATGTACCACCCGCATGTGCTGGTCGAGCCGCAGGTCGAGCCGGCGCCCGTGGGCGCCGGCTCGCTCATGGCCTCGTGGGCCTTCGAGAAGCAGGCGCCGAACGCTGTGGCCAAGGACAGCTTCGGTGGCGCCGTTGTCGTGGACAGCCTCGACGCCGTCCCCGCGGCCGTCGCCGGGATGGCCCAGTCCAGGGCGGCCCTCGGGGCGGGCGCCGGCAAGGGCAACCTCCATGTCGTCCTGCGGTCGATCGTCGAGCAGCATGCAGTCCTCGAGACTATGAATGCAATCGCGAAGGCCATCAACGATGCCGGGTTCGATACCGTGTCGGTCATGGGCAGGGGCGACGCGGGCAAGCGCGCCCCCGAGCGGATCGTCATGCGCTACGACGTCGCCGCCGCGTCGTTTGCGCCGTTCGGCGTCGCGAAGTTCATGGAACCGTCCACTGCCGACTACTTGGAGGTCGATAGGCTCTCGTCGTTTGATGACGTGAGCTACACCTCGTCGAGGAACAGGCAGTGGCACCTCTTTGCCGCCAGGGAGCAGAAGCCGAGGATGCTGGCCATCAGCCGCGTGTTCGCCCGCGGTATCATCAAGCAGCTCGGACGCCCCGAGCTCCTGTCGGCTACCTACAATGGAAACGCGGCAGCGGCTGCCACCGCTGCCATGAAGGAGGTCGGCGAGTCCGTGGCCTCGGCGCTCACCGAGCTCGAGCGGGCGTCGTTCATCGGCGAGAACGCGTCCAAGGCCGACTGGTCCCACATTTTCCTCAACGTCGCCGCTCCGATCGCGATTGGAGACGATAAGGAGCAGATGAAGGTCGCGCTGGCTCTCCGGGCCGGTGCCGCCGTCGCCACGGCCAACTGCATTGCTCGGCTGAGGGCGGCCTCGGTCGCCCAGTGGGAGCTCAGGCTGCAGTCCAAGGACGGACACGCCTGGAGGGTCGTGGTGTCGATCCCGACCGGCCACGAGTCTGGAGACAGCCATGCGGACGTCTACAGGGAGCACGCCGATGGCGAGACTGTCAGGTACGTCGGCGTCGTTGGCGACTGCGCCATGAACCAGAGGCCGATTTCCGCCCCGTACGACCCGCTCGAGACCCTGCAGCTCAAGCAGATGGCAGCCAGGAGGCACAAGACGACATACTGCTACGACTTCCCCGCCGTCTTTGAGCACGCCCTGAACCAGCTCTGGGCCCACAGGCGGGCCGCCGGAGAGCCCGACTCGACCCCGCCGACGTCGGTCCTGGTGGACGCTGAGGAGCTCGTGCCCAAGACCGGATTCAGCCTGTCGTTCCAACGAAACACCCCGCTGGTGCCGCTCAATCGCCCGCCCAACCAGAACAAGGTCGGCATGGTCGCCTGGCTGATGACCCTGCGCACGCCCGAGTACCCCATGGGCCGCCAGATTGTCGTCATCTCCAACGACATCACGCACTCGTTCGGAGCCTTCGGGCCCGAGGAGGACGCCATGTTCCGTGCTGCCACCGAGTTCGCGCTCGAGAACCGCCTGCCGGTCGTCTACCTGGCGGCCAACAGCGGAGCCAGGGTCGGCCTCGCCAACGAGCTCAAGCAGTGCGTGAACATCGCCTGGACCAACGCCAGCGATCCCACCAAGGGATTCAAATACATGTACTTGTCCATGGAGGATCACGACAGCATCATCGCGCGTTCCAAGGAGGCGGGCGTCGACGCGATCCCCTTCAAGGCCGAGCTCATCAACGACGAGGGCGAGAGCCGCTACAAGCTCACCGACATCGTCGGCATGGAGGACGGCCTCGGCGTCGAGTGCCTCAGCGGAAGCGGTGCCATCGCTGGAGTTTATTCGAAGGCGTTCAAGGAGGGATTCACCCTGACCCTCGTGAGCGGACGCACCGTCGGCATCGGCGCCTACCTGGCCCGCCTCGGACGCCGCTGCATCCAGCGGAAGGACCAGCCCATCATCCTCACGGGCTTCGCCGCGTTGAACAAGCTGCTGGGCCGCGAGGTGTACACGAGCCACATGCAGCTCGGCGGACCCAAGATCATGGGCAACAACGGCGTCTCCCACCACATCGTCCGTGATGACCTCGAGGGCGTCTACCGCGTCCTCGAGTGGATCTCCTACATCCCGTCCCGCACGGGAGAGCAGGTCCCGAGGCTTCTCACGGCGGATCCCATCACCAGGAAGGTCGCCTACATGCCTGCCGACGGCGAGAAGCTCAACCCGAGGATGGCCATCGAGGGCGTCGTCGCCGACGGCCAGTGGACCTCCGGCATGTTCGACCGTGGCTCGTGGCTCGAGTCGCAGTCCGGCTGGGCGAGGACCGTCGTCACCGGACGTGCTCGTCTCGGCGGCGTGCCGTGCGGTGTCATCGCCGTCGAGGTCGACACCGTCATGCTCGACATCCCGGCCGACCCTGGCATGCCCGACTCGTCGGAGAAGACCATCCCGCAGGCCGGCCAGGTGTGGTTCCCGGACTCAGCCCTCAAGACCGCCCACGCCATGGAGGAGTTTGACCTCGAGGGTCTCCCCCTCTTCGTCATGGCCAACTGGCGCGGCTTCAGCGGAGGCCAGCGCGACCTCTTCGAGGGCGTCCTCCAGGCCGGGTCCCTCATCGTCGAGAACCTCAGGTCGTACCGCCACCCGGTCTTCATGTACATCCCGCCGGGATGTGAGCTCCGCGGAGGCGCGTGGGTCGTGATCGACTCCCAGATCAACCCCGAGCAGATCGAGAGCTACGCCGACACCACCGGCAAGGGTGGCGTCCTCGAGCCCGAGGGCATGGTCGAGATCAAGTTCAGGGCCAAGGAGCTGATCACCACCATGCACAGGATCGATCCCGTGATCAAGAAGTTGACCGCAGAGCACGGAGTCGACCACCACCTCGTCAAGGAGAGGCAGGCCAAGCTCCTTCCGATATACACGAGCATCGCCACGTCCTTCGCCGCGATGCACGACACCCCGGTCCGCATGCAGGCCAAGGGCGTCATCAGGAGCATCGTCCCGTGGGCAGACTCCCGCGAGTTCTTCGCCCTGCGCCTCAGGAGGAGGCTCGCCGAGCAGGCCCTCTGCAAGCACGTGCAGGCCGCGGACGACGCCGTCTCCCTCGCAGACGCCAAGGCGATGATCAGGGACTGGTTCTTGAACAGCCCCAGGAAGGAAACGGACGACATGGCCGCCGCCATCCTGGTGGAAAACGTCGGTGCTCGTTTGTCCGACGCCGAGGCCGAGGCCATCTGGGAGAACGACGCCGAGTTCCTGCGCTGGGTCGAGGGCCCGACCGGCGCGGCCCGCATCTCCCTCGAGCTGCGGAGCCTCAAGCAGCGTAGCGCGAGCGGCCTGATCGCCGCCCTGACGAGCACCACGGAGGGAACCGATGGGCTCATCCAGGGACTCCAGATGGCCGTCGAGTCCAACGCGTCGCTCCGCCTCAAGCTGAAGAACCTGCTGACGACGAACTGAGTGAGTGAGCGATCGTTCCTCTTTCATTTGACACTTTGACAACACGCTTAAGTTCCGTACATACGGCACAGAGACAGAGACAGACAACGGAACCTCGCCGCCGACCAGAGCTAGGACGACCGGGACGTCGGCGAAACGGAGAACGGATTTGATCGACTTCGATGAATCCGGTCGCCCCAGTACACCGCTCCCTCGCCTCTCACAGCCTGGCGGCACGCCGGTGTGGCCACTTGGCGTCATGTTCGGGCTCTGATTCGATCTCGCGCGGCGGGGTGCACCACCCTCACCCCGTCACGGTCGACCTCTCTGGCGCCTCGCCGCCGACGCAAGAAACACAAACACAAGGCTCGCGGATCGGCCTCGAGGGAAAGTTCGTGCTCCCGCCGCACCGCGTCGAGCAGCTCAAAGATGAATACGGGATGACGGCGGACGAGCTCATCACCGCGCTGATCACGCCGGCGTCGACGATGGCACGGCCGCCAATCTCCTCGTTCTCGGTGGGCGCCGTGGGCATCGGGGGCTCTGGCGCACTGTACGTGGGATGCAACCTCGAGTTTGCCCATCTGCCGTTGTATAACTCGGTGCACGCGGAGCAGTTTCTGCTGGTGAATGCCTTGCACCACGGGGAAGAGTCGATACAGAAGCTGGCCATTTCGGCGGCACCATGCGGGCACTGCCGGCAGTTCTTTTCCGAGCTGGATTGCGCTGATTCGATCAAGTTCCTTTTCTTCGGCGGGTCGTATAGTCTCGGCCAGCTGTTGCCGATGCGGTTCAAGCCGAGCGACCTGCTGGACACGAGCACCGTGCCGCTGCTGCTCAAGCCGCAGGACAACCGCGTGGCGTTCACAGAGGGATCCCTCGCGCAGCTGCGGGCCTGGGAGCACGAAGGGCGGGGTGACTTCGTGAAGGCCGCCAAGGAGGCACTGGACGAGTGCCGGAGATCGTACGCGCCCTACAGCGGGTGCCCGGCCGGGGCGGCCATCGTCGCGGGCGAGGGGGTGTACGCCGGGGGGTACATCGAGAGCGCGGCGTACAACCCGAGCATGTTACCGCTACAGAGTGCGATCATCGATGCGGTGATTGACGGGATGCCCTGCTACAGTAATGTCAAGGCGGCGGTCCTGGTGGAGCTGGAGGGTGGGGCCGTCCGGCACCACGAGGCGATGGGCGTGGTCTTGTCGGCCATCGCGCCGCAGGCCGCGTTTCACACGTTGACGGTACAACGGATGTAATTATCTTCTTCTGCCGTCACCGGCCGCTGTTGATGTCGTCGTTCGCGTTGTTGGCTCGGAGGATGTCGAGGTCGAGGCGTTTGTGGACGGCGAGTTTTTCGAGGGGCTTGATGTCGAGGTCGACCACCGTCACCCGGTATGCGATGTCGCCGACGATCCCCAGTTGGCGCGGGCTTATTCCTTGTTTCGTCGGAGAATTGCCTGCGTCCAAGGTCATGGCGACGAGGATCGAGCAGTCTCTGGCCGTCGCCGCGATGCAATAGTCGGCGAGCACGTCGAGCCGCCGAGACTCGTCGCCGGCCACTCGGTCCAAGAACGCGTTCATCGCCGTGCAGTCGTACGTTGTTCCGTCTTTAGATTCATCCGAGTGTTTGTAATCGTCCGAATCGTCTGGATCGCCGATCAAGCGCCTGCACAGCAGCTCGACCGCATGGACGTCGTACTTGCACAGGGTCTGCATCTGCAGCAGCTTGTCGAGGACACCCTCGTGCACCAGCACGTCTCGTACCGTCGCTGCGAGGTGCGATGAGGTAGCCCGTCCGAGAACGGCACACGCCGCCTCAATTCCGGTCTGACCGATCGGGTCCACCCGGTCGCCGCCCAGGAAGAGGGCCAGGTTATTCTGTGGCACGTCCATCAGCGCCTCCAAGGCCGCCTGCATTCGTTCCGGATCGCCGGAAAAGAGATCGAGCGGGTCGTACGCGCTCACACGATCGATGGCACCCTGCTGGAGCTTGAGAACCTGATGCAGCTGATACCGGGACGTGCTCTTCTTGAGATGGCGGTGTCGACCGTGGACGGTCGCGCAGTGGACGAGCCCGCCGAATTTGGGTTTGATCTCGATGCACACGACGCGTTCCTTGAGCCTCTTTGTCAGGAGCGTTCCGTCGGCCATGATCACGCCAGAGTCGACGAACGTGATGTCGTCGCCTAAAAGTCGCAGCGGCGGGTCGAGGGCGACGCGTCTCGCCCGCGCGAGGTACTGCGCGCCGAGCAACGGCGCGACGACTGTCTCGGCGTATTGTATATGTGCGTCGTCGACCTTTTCGAGGTCTTGCGTTACGCCACGCCGCGACCACATGCGCGCCTCGAGGCCCGCCAGCCGAGGATCCCGCGCTGACGGCCGGGCACGCAGCCGGGACCGGACAACGAGGTGGTCGAGGTGGTCGAGGTGGTCGAGGTGGTCGAGGTGGTCGAGGTGGTCGAGGTCACCGTGGTCGTCACCATCGCCCGGCAACGTGCCTCCGAACACGGCGTTGGCGTTGCCCTTGCCTTTGAACGTGGTGAAGATGGTCCCATCGAAGGTGGTGGTCTGTGGTTTGCTGCTGCCCATTGCGGTGGTCTCGTGAGAATTCTCCTTGAAACCGCAGCTCGGCTCTCATCGTCCTCGCCTGGAGACCGAAATCATGACCCTCTCGAACCTTACAATCGTCGATCGTCGTCGAAGAGTGTGTGAGGCGCAGTTACAACTTTAAGTTCGCGAGAATGCCTCGCACCCGCACGGCCCGGTCCATCATCTCGCCGTCGTTGGCCAACGACTCGAGCGCCTGGACGATCCGAGCGTGAACGCGGTCCCACACGACCCGCACCAAGTAGGACTCGCCCCCAAAGTCTCTCTGTACGGTTTTAGTCAGGAATCGTAGCGCCGTCTCGACGGCTGAAGGGTCGGCAAACACCGCCCGGAGCTCGTCGCCGGCGAGCTGCTCGCTGCCGGCGAGCGGTGCCAACAACAGCGACTGCGTCAGTGCCCGCGACACGTACGCTTTGATCGCACTGTCCCGACGATTCGCTGCCTCGTCCGAGCTCGACTTCAAGACGCCGCTCGACTTGGCGCCGAGGGCCTGCAGACCGGTCCGCAAAAAGGCGTAGTTCTCGATCCGTATCCGGTCACTGTGCTTCTCGTGATCTCTCGCGAACAGTTCGATCGTCTTGAAGATCTCGGGAAGCACGAGCGAGTACAATCCGTCGGCCATACCGCGGAGCCGCGCTCCTGTCGATGTCGTCACCGTCTTCGTGGAGCCTCCCTTGGCCACCCAGTCTGCGACGATGGCCTCGGCCCGGCCCGCGATGTACTCCGTGTTGACGACAAAGGGCATCACGCGGATATCGGACCTCGACCGCATCTCCTTCCCGCGGCTCCTGATGGCCTCATGCATTTCGGCCGCAAACGACTCCCATTCCGCCGCCGCGGCATCCAACACCCGTTGCAGCATGGCGGACAGCTCGGACTGCTTGCTCGACGAGAGTTTGAGCTGGCTCGACGATACGGACCCCGTCATGTCCAGCAACGCGAGCCCGCGCGACGACTTGACAGACGACACACATCCCGAGAAGAACGGCTCAATGGCGGCGACAAACGACGCGGCCGCAAAGTCTCCGGCGACGTGCGACGTGAGGTTTGCCTTCTCGACGAGATCAGCGATCACGGCAATCTCGTTCGCGACGCGCGGGACCAACTTCGTCGTCGTGTTTGCGAATAACGCCGACACGTCCGTCCCTTTGATATTCGACAAGACCTCTCGCCGCTCGACGGCATCCCCGGCGCGAACGTGCTCGAGCAACGTCGCCTCGGCCTTGAGGACCTCCTTGCCGATGCCCGAAACCTTGCCACCGTCCTTTTGAATCCGGACGATTGCGTCCCGGCAGTCTTTCGCCTCGCGGACCAGGAGTTTCTTGGTCATCTCGACGTACGCGACCACCCGCTCCTTGGCCACGCCCGCGTCCGCCGCACACAACAGCTCGAGGATCGGGGTCATCGCCGCCAGCTTTTCGTGAAGCTGCACGTAGACGTGCTGCCCGCCCCCCGATGCCGCCTTGTTCAGCTCGCCGTCGAAATACCCCACGGCCTTGACGATGAACCGCGAGTGGATGTTGCGCAGATGCTGACGGGCGTCCCGTACCGCCCGCACGTTGCCGTCCTGGTTCTCGCTGTCGAGCGCGTCCATGCTCCCCTGCAGCTTGAGAAACGCCGCTCGGATCCGGTCCAAGTGCTTCATAGAGATCGGCGAGTCGATCAGCACGTGCTCCAGGCCAGGGTCGATCGTCGTCATCGCGATCAACGCTTCCAGCTTGACGTCGTGGGCGTTGGTGGACCGATGGTGCTGGAGGTACCTGCTGCTCTCTTCTACCACCGACTTGGGCACGTGCCGCAAGGTGGCGTCAAATTGCCCATGAAACGCATCCTCGAGGTCGTCCAGGTCTGAAACAGCAGACAGCACGTCCGAATGTATCCGCCTCGACACGGACGCGAGCTCGAGCAGCTCGTGCATGTTGGCGTCGTCGAGCGCCCGGCGCTCTCGCGTGATCATCACACACGCGTCCTCAAGCGATGACGCCCCGTCCGCGATGGCATCCAAAAGGATGTCGGCGCGGATCGCCTCGATGTTGCCGTTGTCGTTGTCGTTGTTGTTGGACTGGCGCCGCTTGGAACGCGTGGGGGTTTTATCGTTGGCGTTTGGTGCTGGCGCCGTTTTCGTCGTGGTTTTGGATGTTCCGTCGATCGCCTGGGAAGGCAGGAGCGGCGCCGACGACGGCTTCGGCGTCGAGGCAGCCTCCCCAGTCCCGTCCCTTTCCACGTCTCTTTCCGCGTCCCTTTCCCCATCGCTCGCGCTCACGCGCCCATTGTCGTCGTCGTCGTCGACGACGTCGACGTCACTTTCGTCGTCTTCGCCCTCGCCGTACACGCCCAAGTCCGCTCTCGACACCCCCAGCAGCTTTGGGACCACGCCCTCGTGATCTCGACAGAACGAATAGACCACCCCCAGCAGCTCCCACTGTTCCTCCTCCGTCGCGCACTCGTACGTAAGCACCTCCTTCCGCTTCGCCTTGACACCAGACACGCGAAACGTCAGTCCGCACACCGGGTGATCGTCCACGGACGTGTGCCGTGCCTCCAGCGACACGAGGTGCTTCAGCCGTCGGCTCTTCCGGATCTCGAACTCGCCACGCCCGCCGACCCGCTTGAGCACGTGCAGCGTGGCCTTAAAGCCAGGCCTCCCGATCCGCCTGGCGACGGTCACGCAGACCGTCCGCGGCTTGCTGTTCGCCTTCGTGTTCCCCGGAGGCTTGGATCGCTTGGCCGGTGTCGGATTCGGTTGGTCGACCTTCAGCACGGCGAACGTCGACACGAGTCGGTCCGGCGAGTGGAGGAAAACCTTCTCTATCTGCTTGTAGGTGTCCATGGCGAGTGATGGTGGTGGTGGAGGAAACCGAGAAATTTCGAACGGGAAGTCCCTTCTTTACCGGTCCAACGTTCTCTGAGCTCCGCGCGCTCTCCTCGTACTCGTACGGTCCATACTGTGCACAGGCTGAACTACGTGCCGGGTAAACTTAAAACCATTCCATCTACACGAGACTCCGCTCGCCACGCATCGCCCTGTCCGTCGCGGCAGTCACGAGCATCTTGAGCTCGGTCTTCGCCTTGCGGACCTTCTCGGTGTCGCTCGCAGTGATCTCCAGATACAGTCGCCGCTCACCGTCCGGCACGGGCGCGCCCGCCTTCACGTGCACGCCCAACGCCTTGATCCGGACCCCGAACTCCTCCTCAAGTCGCGCGACCACCTTCTTCGAGGTGACTTCCCACCGCGCAGCCTGCGGGAAGTCGTTGATGTCCAGCTCCGCGCGGTATACGGCCGTCGGGTCCGGCTTCCGGGGCGCCTTGGGCTGAGTAGCGGCGGGCTTCTCGACCTTCTCACCGAGGGCCTTCATGGCCGCCAACGCGGCCTCCTGGATCGACGTCTTCCTGCGGGGATCGCTCTTGACGAGCCTGTCGGCGATAGCCTTGGCGGCCAGCGCGGCCTTGGACGTCTGCGCGGCGGCCTTGGCGTCCGGCTGTGGCTGGGGATGTGGCTGGGTCTGTGGCTGCGACTGCTGCACCGCAGGCTGTCCGGACGGCGCCGCCGGTCCCTCCCGAGTCGTGACCCCGCCGGCACCCGGAGCACCCGCTGCCGCAGCAGCAGCAGCGGCGGCAGCCGCCGCCGCCGCCGCCGCTTTCCTCTTCGCGGCCTCCTCTTCGCGCTGCTTGCGCGCCCGGGACCGCTCGCGCTGGACGTTCCCTGGCACGATCATGACCGTGTCGTCCGCCCCCTCCGGCTCAACCATCGCGGCCAGCGCCTCTCTGTCCGCCTGGGGCACGACGTCCTCGATGCCCGCCGCGGCGCGGCGGTCCGACATCACCTTGTCCTCTTCCGCCTTGTTGAACTTGAACCCGTGGCCTCGGAACCCGCTGCCATGCCCGCGGACCAGCCCGGCCTCCTTCTTCCGTAAAAACTCCTCCGACATGGCCGCCAGGTCCCTGGGAACGACCGACTTGCTCTCCTTGAGCGCCTTGACCAGGTCGGGCGCGTACGACTCCTCGTTCGCGGGGGCGATGAACGTGACGGCGGTGCCCTTGTTGCCGGCGCGGCCCGTCCTGCCCACCCTGTGCACGTACTCCTCGTGGTGGTCGGGAACGTCGTAGTTCACGACCAGCACGAGGTCCTTGACGTCGAGTCCCCTGGCCGCGACCGACGTGGCCACCATCAGGTCGCACACGTCCGACTTGAAGTCCACGATGGTCGTCTCCCTGTCCTCCTGGTCCTTGCCGCCGTGCAGCGACAGGCACGGGTAGCCGGAGGACACAAGCTCCGTGAACAGAAAGTCGCAGCGATCCTGCGACCCGACGAACACCAGAATCTTTCCCTTGCCGTTCCACTCGCCCAGCAGCTGCAGCAGCCGCAGGAACCGCTCTGACTCGGGCCGGATCTCGACAATCTGCGTGATATCCGAGTTGACCACCGACCGACCGCCCATCTGAATCTCCACGGGGTCGACGAGCACCTGCTTGGCGAGGTTCTCTACGGGCCTCGGGAACGTCGCCGAGAAGAGCACCGTCTGCCGGTCCGGCCGGATGTTGCCGATGATCCGCGCAATCTGCGGCTCGAAGCCCATGTCGAACATCCGGTCGGCCTCGTCCATCACCAAATACGTCACCCTATTCAAACTCGTCACCGTGTTGTTCCCCGACGACAGGATGTCGATCATGCGCCCCGGCGTGCACACGACGACCTCCGACCCGCGCTTCAGGTCGGCAATCTGCGACCCGATGCCCATGCCCCCGAACACCGCCGTGCAGCGCATTCCCAGCACACTCGCCACCATCTTGACCTCCTTCGCGATCTGCTGCACGAGCTCCCGCGTCGGCGCCATGATGATCGCGATCGGCCCGTCGCCCTTGGCCAGCGGGGCCTGGTCCTTGATGTGCCGGATCATGGGCAGCACGAACGACATCGTCTTTCCCGACCCGGTCTTCGCCACAGCCATACAGTCCCTCCCGCTCATGATGACCGGGAGCGCCTGCGACTGGATCGGCAGCGGCGCCTCGAGGCCCTTCTCCTTGAGCACGTTGACGATGGCCGTCGGGAGGCCCGCCTGGATCCACGTCTTGAGCGGCCTGGGCACTTTGTCGCCCCGCACCTTGATCCCGTTCTCCGCCCGATACCGACGCACCGCCTTCTCGTCCATCCGCTGCAGCTCGGGCACCTCGAGGTAAAAGTCCCTCCGAAACGGCTCATACGCGATCGCCTCGTGGTCCACCTGCCCCATCTTCTCCCCCTTGCTCAGCTTTTTCGGCCCACCCGCGTTCTCCAAAGTCTTCTTCGCCCACGCCGCGTCGCTCATGGGCCGCGCGCCCACCTCCAGAAGGTCGTCGTTGTCGTCGTCCGACGACGTACTGTCGTACTGCCGACGAGCCCGCTTGGTGGTGGTGGTGGTATTCTTATTCGTATTCTTATTCTTATTCTTCGCGGTGGCTTCAGTCGCGTTGGATTTCGCGTTCGCGTCGGCGTTCACCTTCACACCGTCCACGTCCATGGCCTCCGGAGCGCCCAGCTGCTCCATGAACGCGTCCAGGGGATCGGCCTCGGCCTCGGCCGGCGCGGCGGCGCCGGCCGGCGCCTTCCTCTTGGCCACCCCGGCGTCTTCCGCGTCCTCCCCAAACACACTGGGTTTCCCCAGCGTCTCGACGCCGTCACGCGGCCCCTCTGGCTTTCCTCTCGCCGGTGGCTTGAACGAATCCGCATCCCCCCCTTGTTGTTGCTCTGCTGCAGCCTCCTTCTTGCTCCTCCAAGCCTCCAGCCGCCGCCGCTTCTTCTCCGCTTCCGATTCCATGTGTATGCAGGCGAGGCAAATCGCGATAATCGCTCCGACCTCGTCGAAATTTCGTATTTCGTTTCGCGTTGGGGCGACCGGTTGCAGGCGAAAAGACAGCCGGAGCGCCCACCCCAGCTGCCGATCCTCTCTCAGACTGTCCATCGGATGCTGTGCTGTGCTGGCCAGCAGCGTCAGCGCCCGACGGAACAACAGCGACTTGTGGAGATGCCACCCAACGGCGGTGCCTCACCACCACAACGACCACCAGAGGAGGGTCTCTCTGCCCCGATCGTTGGTCGGCGTGAAGACGTCGACGCGGTCAGAGAGCTGCTGACCAGGAAGATATCCGTCCTGTGCAAGGACGGGAGGCGCGTGGTCGGCGACCTGGTCTGTCTCGACAAGCAAGGCAACCTCGTGCTGTACAACGCGCACGAGTACTACCAGGGCGAGGGAGCGGGGGAGGGGGAGGGGCAGCGGGGGTTTGGGTCGGGGCAGCAGACGATGGGCGGGACGCAGACGATCCTGATTCCCTACGAGCAGCAGACGAAGGAGATCGTCCTGTTGGACGTACCGTCGTGACAAGGGAACGGGCGTGGAACGTAGGTCGACGAGGAGGTCATTATTTAGCTCGTAGGTGGACGAGCTGGTCGATGCAGGCTGTGGCGACGAGTGCACCGCAGCGAGGGTCAGGGGGGGGGCGCCGGCCGTTTCGCTGCGTTCGACGGCGGTGGTGGTCCAGGCGTAGAGTTGTCGCCCAGTTGTGACGACAACGGGGGCGTGTCGCGACCCAGCGGACGAAACGAACTCGCCGGGAGGGTGGGCGTCCTCAGACGGCACGTGCCGGCACGTGCTATGGAGGTCGAACCTCGGGAGAATTCTCCCGATGTTTTTTTCCGTGTATGAGTTCGATTGGTCTTAACCGATTTGCGTTGTATACCGTACAAGTCATATCTCTCCTGATCTGTCTGTGCGTGTCTCTGTGTGGGAGAGCTCTTCCCGAGTTGCACTGACCAGTAATTTTCGACCAAGAATTCACCCGGAAGTATCCGGTTCTTACCCCATTTCCTCGGTGCAGCTCTCGTTCAGAAGTTTTTGTACCGTGGCTCACCATTGGGGGCCAAACGAGGCGGTCGTGCTCTACCTGTAGTAGAAGTTTGCCGGTGACGTCAACGAGACCGGGACCGAGACTCGAACATACGACGACGACAACGACGACGACGACGACGACGACGACGACGACGACGACGAATGGACGCGGCTGGCGCGGGATCGTGGAGGCGGCAGAATGAATACGTCAGCCTGCCGCACCCGAACCTGTTTCTCAAGCCCATCCCGTTTGGCGTCGACGAGCGGATGCTTCGGGATCACTTTGTGCCCTATGGCATGCTCTCATCGGTGAGGATCGTTCGCTCGCCGTCGACCGTGCGCGGTGCGTCGGACGACCACGCGTTTGTGCGGTTCACAGACGTGCGAGGGGCCCAGCGGGCCCTCGGAGACCCCAACGCCGCCGTCATCCTGGGACAGCGGCTCACCATCAAGGTGGCCGACGCGGATGTGGCGCCCAAGTTGAAGTCTGGACAGTTGGAGTCGGAGTGGATCTACTGTCGGGGCCTGCCACCGAACATCCCCGCGGACGACGTGCTGGCGTTGTTCAGCGCGTTTGGGCGCATCCTGGATATGAAGTATTTCGCGAGTACGGCGTCGTACAAGGGCACGGGGGCGCTGCTGAGGTATTCGTGCGTGGAAGACGCAAAGGGGGCCATCGTGGGGATGAACGACGTCCAGCTTCCGGGATGCTTCCAGCCGTTGCTGGTCAGGTTTGCCGACTCGCCGGCCGAGAAGGCCGCCAAGATGACCAGGAAGGACCTTCATGCGAAGAATGTCGCGCGCACGCAGCCCATTCGGGACGTGATGTTGTCGATGGCGTATGCGATGCGAAAACAGGGGTCGGGAGACTCGTGTTCGGACGGCTACATGTCGGTGAGGTCGGCGCAGAGCGAGTACCAGGGTTCTCCGAACCGAACGACGACGGCGGCGACTGCGACGCACCAAGGCTCGTATTTGTCGTCGAGGGGGTCGGGATCGGACATTGGCATCGCGCAGGCGGGCGTCGCGCCGCCGGGCGTGGGCGAGTACTACCCCGACCGGGTCGACCGGATCCCGGACGGGACACTGTCGCTGCTCAGGACGGGCAGCAACGGCCTGTCGGCCTCCGCTGGCCAGACGAGGGTGATTGCGATCAACGGTCTTCCTCCTGGTGCCGATAAGCTCTGGATCTACGAGAATTTTGCAGTCTTTGGAGCGATTGTGGGCGTCACGATGGGCGGGGCGATCAGTGGCGACCTTTACAAGCCGGGAAGCGTCGGAAGCATCGCAAGCCAGGGTAGTCAGGGAAGCGAGCACGAGTCGGACGATAATAACAGCAGCCCCCCGAGACGCTGCAGTCCGGCCGGCTTCCCGAACAGGAACAACTTTGCGGGCGATTGCGAGGCCGTCGTCACGTACGTGAATGTTCAGGACGCCGCGAAAGCCAGGGAAGCGATGAACGGCATGCGCGTCGGGAGGTCGACCCTCTCGGTTCAGCTCGAGCTTGGCGCACCGGACGCGGGGCAGCTCGCAGAGTTGTCGAGGGCGTTGGGTGGGGCCAATCTCAACCCGGCGCCGAGGTCTGCGCGCAGCGACGCGAGCGGCGTCAGCAATCTCAGCGGCATCAGCGACGGGCTGGTGTCGCCGGCGACGGATTTTTATGGGTCTGGGACTGGACACGTGAACGGTCCACAGGAGACGCTGGCCGGCCTGCAGAAGGCGACGGCCGCCATGAACCTGATGAGCCCGTACTCGTCTGGCTTTTCAGACCAGATGCTTGCGACCCTGGTCAGTCACCTATCGGGACAAGGCAACGAGGGTGGGCTCGGCATTTGACCCACGTCGTTCTCGATGACCGGCGGCAATGGGCGGCGATGTGCGGCCGCCAACCCTATTGAATTTTTACCGTATGTATAGCGTGATCAAGTTTTTTATTTACCTGACCTATGTTCTTAAAAAATGTACTCATTAACGAGTCCCTCTTCCGCCCTCGTCAATAGTCCTCACCGCCGCCGATGACGACGGCCACGCAGGTGATATCGTCCTGCTTGCCGCCTTTCCCGCCGCGGGACGAATCGGTGTTCTTCGCCATGCCGTTCATCAGTCGCGTCATGAACGTCTCGGACCGCCGACGAACGGCCTCACGCTCCTTGGCGAACGGCGACGCGTAGGTCTGGTCGAGCGAGTGTGCCTCGGCCATCTCGAGCAACCGCTGGGCGAGCTCCTCGGCCTCTTGTTGCCACTGGACGCTGCCATCGTACGACCGGCGCATGGCATCGCTGGCACTGATGCACATGACCAACTCGTCGTCCCACAGGTTGTCCCACAGGCCGTCCGAGCCGAGGACGACAACGTCACCCGGCACGAGATCGTACCAGTACTCGAGCGCGTCGTCGGGCGTGTCCGCCTCGTTGAAGGGCGGGTGCGACAACTGGTACGGCTGGTTCCAATTGTGCTCCTGCACGTCGGTGCGGAACACGACCTCGCCATGTCGGACAACTCGCATCGAGCAGTCGCCCACGCTTGCGACCTCCAGCCGGCGCTCGAGTGGCAGATACTTGGCGACGATGGCCGTGCAACTGCCCTCCACGTCCGTCTTCAGGAACCCTTTCTGCAATATCTGCATGCAAGAGGCGTTGCCCATTGCGCCCGCCGCCTCGCACTCCCCCATCAGCTTTCGGCTGTAGGCAGCGGGATCGACGCCGAGCCGCTCCCATCCTCCGACGCCGTCCGCGATACCAACCACCATCGCCGCGCTGTCCACGAAGAACGCGTCTTCACCGCCCTTTTCTACCTTATTTGCGTGCGGCGCCGTCGCGCCGGCCGCATAAAACAACTGCTGCGTTGACGTCGACGGTGGTGTCTTCGCTGCCGCTGTCGCTGTCTCTGCTGCTGGTGCACGCCATTCACCGCCGCCACTGTCGCCACCCGCCCCGCCCCGTCGCTTGGCGTCAATCTGCCGCTCCACCTGGTCGAGCAGTTTCAACTGGACCGATCGGTTGTACAGCAGCGAGCGGAAACTCCGCCGCTCCTGGTCACCGACGTACCCCTGAAACAACTCGAACTCTCTCCACACAGTTTCCACCGATTCCATGGCCACCAGCACGTCGGCCGGTATCACCCCCTCCTCGATCACGTCGAGACGCAGGTCCTCCAGCTGCGCATCCATACCCGACAGGAGCGTCCGCAGCGTCACCTCGAGATCCTCGAGCTCCACCAGGCTCATCAGAGACGTCTCATCCACCTCGGCGGCCGTCTCGGCCGCCAAGAGCAGCGGCGACATCATCTTGGCCTCGAGCTCAGAAAACAGGAGGGGCTGGTCCGACGTGAGGTCGGAAGACGACGTGAACGACGACGTGAACGACGACGAGAGCGACGAGCCTCCCGATCGGGAAGTCGCCGACTCCCGCTTCAGCTTGAGCAGCCGCTGTCCGACAGAGGCAAACGCCGCCAACAGCACGACGAGTCCGGCCGATGCGACCAGCGGCGCGGTTTTGTTGTTGAGCACGTCGAGCGTCTTCCCTACGATCGTCACTTTCGGGGCCGGAGCGGAGGAGGCCTTCGAGGAGGAAGAGGAAGAGGAAGAGGAGGGGGCCTTCGAGGAGGAGGAGGCCGCTGCCCGAAGTCGGAGGGCTGCTGCTGGCTCTCGGAGCGGACGAATGGGTGGACGCAACCCGAGCCCAATGCGCGGGCAACCGACAGCGGAGACTGAACTGTCTAAGACCATCGTTCGGTTGCGATGCGTACGATGCGTACGATGCGTACGATGCGTACGTAAATGATAAAAGAACGACATGGGTCTCCTCGCTCGGCTCTTCGGGTCTCGCGGTGCTGGCGACGATTCCCTCGGTTCCCTCGGTTCCCACGATGACACGAAGAGAGCGTCCTCGCCGAGCGCGGCGAGCGGGAGCGATCGCGCCGAACCCCGACCTCGCGCGAGACGAAACGCGACGGCGACGGGCTCGGACCTCTCGTCCAACAGCCTCAAGGAGCAGCTGGCGGCGAAAGTCAAGGGCAGCAACCGCATTCCGGCGTCGTTCTATGATCGGGCGATCGCGTTCAAGGCTCAAGAAAAGTCTCGGGAGCGGGTGGTGTCGCCTCGGTCGAGCGGGGTGCTGTCGATGAAACAGGGGCGGTTCTCGTCGTGGGTGTTGGTCTGCTGCGCGATTCGGAAGGGGAAGTTGGTGGTGGACTTGGTGCCGCCTTCGATGCATGGTTGGGCCGGGGATAAGATTGTGCGGGAGATGGAGGCGTCGAGGGGCCAGGAGCACCTGCGGGTGGTGTCGCTGGTGGGGGCGCACCTCGAGTCTGTCGGCGGCAACGGGTCAAAGTCGCGGGCGTCGCTGGACGCCGGCAGACCCGGCCATTCGAAAGAATCGACGGAGTTTATCATCAAGGAGAGTGCCAACTGCGGCAGTACCAACGGCAGCAACGGCGGCGGCAAGTCGCCCGCCCGGCAGAACTTGTACTTTCGGTGCGAGACTGTGCTCGAGAAGCAAGAGTGGTTCGTGGGCTTTGCGCAGGTGCCGGGCGTGTTTCGGCGGGTGGAGGACTACTATTCCCTCGGTCCGCTGTGGGGACAGGGTGCGACGTGCAAAGTGCACCAGTGCTACAGCGTGTTCAGCGGGGCGACGTTTGCGCTCAAGAGCCGGCTCAAGACGACGAGAGAGTCGACAGAGGCGATGCATAACGAGCTGCGGATACTACAGATGGCGGCGAAGGACCCGCATCCGTCGATACCAAAGCTGGTTGACTTTTTCTTCGATACGAACGGGACGATCGAGATCGTGACCGAGTTGATGCGGGGCGGGGAGCTGTTTGACGACATTGCCGAGCGGCCGCTGCCCGAGGACGAGGCCCGGGTCGTGTTCGAGCAGGTCGCGTCGGGGCTGGCACATTTGCACGCGCTCGGTATCGGGCATCGAGATATCAAGCCCGAGAATATCATGTATATCAACGACCCGGACGGCGGCGGGGATGACGGGGAAGGGGACGAGGCGGGTGGGGGCGACGACGGGGGCGGCAAGCGGGGCGGCGTGTCGCCGCCTTCCTCCTCTGCCCGTGCTCGCTCGCGCTCGGAAGAGTCGCTCAGGGTGAAAATCATGGACTACGATCTGGCGAAGATCAACTACTGCGTCCAGGGCTGGGTGGCCGGGACGCCCTGCGGCACGTCGCTCTACATGGCTCCGGAGATCGTGCGAGAGGATCCCGAATACTCGCTGGCAATCGACGACTGGAGCCTCGGAGTCACGCTCTACGTGATGCTCAGCGGCAGGGCGCCGTTCGGAGGCAAGAACGACGACGAGGTCGGCCGGGCGATCCTCCAGGGCGACTTTCTCATGGACGGCGGCGTGTGGGACACAATCAGCTGGGAGGCCAAGGACCTCATACGGAAGCTGCTATGCACCGACCCGAGCACGCGGCTCACGGCCACGTCCGCGCTCGCCCACCCGTTTGTGTCGGCCGGCGGCGCGCGGGAGGGGGACCGGGGCATCGACATCCCCATCGGCCGCGGGCGAAGTCAGCGGCTGAGCATCTCGGACATCCCGCTGAAAAAGATCGAGGAGAACAGCATGTCGTTCAGTCCAGGCGAGAAGGTCCTGCTGCACGCGATGGAGAAGGACCGGGGAGACGTTTTGAGCGACGTGGACGCGAGGTTCGGGGGGCTGGTCGTGGACGCCGTCGTGGATTCGGACGACGACGTGTGAACGCGTGAGTAGAAGGAGAAGGAGAAGGAGGCGGTTGAGCGCGAAGCGCGAGTGGGCGAGTGGGCGAGATAGCCGGGCCCACCACCGGTGGTGAAGTCCGGTGGTTGTTCGCGAATCAATTCAAAACTTTTAGCCGTAATTACGCGTCCGGCGCACCACCGAAACGAGGCAATTACTGTTAAAGTACGAAGTACTACTGTGGTACCAACGTTGGCGGCGGGAGAGTCCGCATTGGTTGGTGATTGTCCGCATTGGGAGAGTCCGCATTGGTTCTTCGATTCAACTTCGGAACTTCGATTCAAGCGCCCTAAATGACGTTTCCGAGAGCCATGTCGGTGTCGCGAGGGACACCGACACGGTCAGGTGGTTCCAATATGCCTCGATACGCGTCGATGAAGACGTCTGAAGTGCGGAGCACGATTTTCCAGCAGTTCAGCAGTCTGCCCTCGGGCATGCGCTGGCCCCAGGAAACGCAGCGCTTGAACGGGCCCTCTCCCATCGCCGACTACCTGAGTTCCACCGACGAGGACCTCGACGACGTTCCTGTCGAGGACAAGCCGCTGTTTCCACAAGACGATCGGCCGATCCTCGGAGTGGCGGGCGGGGGCGTGTACGTATCAAACTCCGGCCGACGTGTGCTCGCGTGCCCGTGGCTCACTGGTTCGCTCGCTCGTTTGCTCGGCAGTTTTTTCTTTTGGGAGGTTGGCGTGCTCAAGTACCTGTCCGAGCGGTATCGGCTGCAGGAGATGAACATGATCGGCGTCAGCGCCGGGGCGCTGGCGTCTGCGCTGGTGGCGTGCCAGGTTGACTTGGACCGGGCAGTGCGGCGGGCGTACGATATCAGCGTCGAGCGTGACATTTTTAATAGGCCAGGAGGGCTCCAGGGGATATGGGGGTCGATTCTACGGCAATGGTTAGACGACTTGCTGCCGGAAGACGCGCACGAGCGGTGCGTCCCGTCGATGCTGACATGCCCTCCGCTCACGTCTCGCGCCTCGAGCCTCGCGTCTCGCCGCTCACGTCCCTCGTTTTATTCTCTCTCGTCAGGTGTCAAGGGCGCGTGAAGATTATCGCGACGCGGATGCCACGGATGAAGCTCACCTACCTCGACGAGTTTCCGACACGCGACGATCTGATCGACTCGCTCCTGGCGAGCGTGCATATCCCGTTCTTTTTGGACGGCAACGGGGTGTATACGTTCAAGGGCGAGGCTTTTATCGACGGCAGCATCTATGACTTCTTCTTCGGGAACAACTCGTCGCTGTTGACGATCGACGGGAGGTCGGAGATCATCGACTACTTCTACGACGATCAGCTCGAGTTCTCGAGGCTGGATTTCGTCAAGCTCCTAACGCTCGATACGGTCAACGCTCTGATCAGCGCGGGGTATTCGTATGCCGAGCGGACCGACGCCAAAGGGCTCTACGATGACAAGCTGGGCCGGTGCCGGAAGAGTGGCGCGAGACTGACGGCCGAAACGCTCGGCCGGCGGCTGTTCCGGTATTGACTACCTGTATTCGTGAAATGATTCAATCATTCTAACGATATTTTGGACATCCTAATCGCTCGGACAGTAGTCGCTCTCCTCTTCAGATTCACTCTCGCTGAACATGACGCTGGACGCGTCGCTCTGGGCGCCGCCGCTGTCGCTGTCGTCGCTCTCGACGTACACCGGCCTGGCGACCGCCGCCGCCCGCCTCCTCGGGGCGGGAGTCTTCTTGGGAGGGGGCGCGGCCATGTCAAAGTCGCTCTCGCTGTCGCTGTCGGCCTCGCTCTCGTCCGACTCGCTGTCAACGACCGGCGCCTTCTTGGTCGGCACCTTCTTGGCAACCGGGGCCTTCTTCGCAGGCGCCTTCTTAGTCGCCGGCTTGGACGTGGCTCCGTCGGCCGTGCTCATGGCCGGGCCGTCGTTCTCGTCGCCCTCCTCGTCCTCAGCACGGAGCTCCATGGCGTCCATCCTCCTGGCCATGCGGGCCATGAGCGACATCTCCACGGTCGGCTGGGCGGACGCAGTCGGCGCGGCGGACGCAGAGGCGGACGGCGAGGTCGCGCAGGACGCGTCGCCCTTCGCGCCCTTGGCCGTCTTGGAGCCGCCACTGGATTTGGTCGCCTTGGGCTCGGGCGCCGTGATCTTCGGCACCGGACCTCGGGGCGGCGGCGGCCTCTTGGGAACCCGGAGCACGAGGTCGTCGTCGTCGGAGAAGTCGTCAAAGTCGCTCTCCTCGTCGCTCGACCACTCGGCCTTCTTCTTCTTGCCTCCCTTCTTGCCCTTGCCCTTGGCGTTCTTGGCGTTCTTGGAGGCAGCCTCGGCCTTCCTGGCCTTGTCCTGCTGGCGGTTCAGCAGCAGCTCGCGCTTGTGCTCCTCCTCCTCGTAGACGCTGTAGGCGTCCAGGAACGCCTCGAGGTCGTCGCGCCACATCTGGGCCTCGGTGGTGCACTTGAGCACCTCGACTTCCGCACGACATTCTGATTCCTGCTTCTTCAGGGCCTCGACCTTCTCGAGCGTGAGCGAGCTCAGGCTCATGTTCAACAGGTAGTCGTACGAGGCGGCGTTCGAACCTGCGTTGGCCTCGGCCGTCTCGCCGTCCGCGTCGCTCGCCCCGGCGTCCGCCCCTGGAGACTTCTTCTTGTCGCTAGCAGCGAGCTTGCTGTACCCCGATCCCTCGAGGTCGGCGACGATCTCGGCCTTCTTGCGGTTGGCCAGCACCAGCGAGCCGTCGACGACTGCCAGGATGAAGCGCGCCTTGTTGGAGATCCTCAGCAGCTCGGCCTCGGCGACCTTGAGCAGATGCGCCTTGCGCTTCTTGTAGAGATCGAGCCTCACGTCGAAGAACTCCTTGACAATCTCCTCCGGCCCGTCGTACTTCTTGATGGTGCCCGACGGGTCGAACAGCATCATGTTGGTGATGGAGATCTTCGAGGTCAGCTTGAACTTGGTGTACAAGCCCACGTCCAAGGCCTCCTTCATCTTCTCAGGGGTCATGTTGACGACGAAGTGCACGCTGGTGTCGGTATGGTGCTCCTTGTAGTCGACGATGAACGGCTCCTTCTTGGCGCCCTCCGGCTTGGCGAGCTCCTCCAAAAACTCCTTGTAGTCCTGGGTCCACTTCTTGAGCGGGAGCTCGGTGATCTCGAGGGTGGAATCGTCCAGCTGGTTGATGATGCCCGACACCGTATACGAGCGAAGACCCCTGGAGGAGACCGTCTCGTCAATCTTCCCCCTGAAGCCGCTGTACCACGGCTGGAGCGGCCCGCACTCCTCGCCGTCCAGCATCCGCATCAGATTGACGGCAATGTCCCTGGGGTTGTAGTTGGGAATGGACGTGGACCAGCCGGTGCCGATACCCTCCGCGCCGTTGACGAGGACCAGGGGCAGGACCGGGGCGTAGTACTCTGGCTCGATCGTCTGTCCCTCCTCGTTCAAGTAGCTCAGCAGCGGATCGTCTCCCTGGTGGAAGATGCTCCTCGTGATCGGGGCGAGGCGGGTGAAGATATAACGCGGGCTGCGAGAGGGGAGGGGGTGCATCGGTCGTCGTGAGTAGCGCGGTGGTGGCGTGACCAGTCAACAACCCGTCAACCGACCGACAACAGACAACAAGACGCACCTGGCCGAGTCCTTGCCGCCCTGGAGCCTGGTGCCAAACTGTCCCTGCGGCACGAGCGTGTTGATGTTGTTGGAACCGGCAAAGTTCTGCGCGAGACCGACGATGGTCGAGTTGAGGGAGTTCTCGCCGTGGTGGTAGGCCGAGTGCTCGGCGACGTAGCCCGCGAGCTGCGCCACCTTGATGTCGCTCTTCAGGTTCCTCTTGAAGCACGCGAACATGATCTTCCTCTGTCCCGGCTTGAGACCGTCCATGACGTTGGGGATCGAGCGCTCCAAGTCAGCGCGAGAGAACAGGATGAGCTCCTTGTGCACAAAGTCGCTGTACGAGATCTTCTCCTGCTTGTGATCCAGAAACGTGCCGGGCACAAAGTTCCTGAGCCAGTCCTTCCGCTCCTCGACCTTCTTCTTCGAGAAGGCCATCTCCAACGACTTGCCGTCGTCGTCGCCGGCCCACTCGAACTCCTTGCGATGCTGGCCGATGGCGGCAAAGTACTCCTTGGCCTCGGCGGCCGTCGATGTCCCGAGACCCTTGTAGTACTTGACCTTCCAGCCCTTGGTGTCGGCCTGCTCGCACCAGTTCTCATACTCCGGGAGGGTGAAGAAGGAGATGGACTCCTTGCCCTTGGTCACCTTGATGATGGGGGTGATGAACTCGATCAGGAACCCCGGGAGCTTGAGGAGCGACGGGTAGAACGTGTGCAAAAAGTTCATGATCAGGCCCTTGATGTGCGAGCCGTCGTGATCCTGGTCGGTCATGACCATCAAGTGCCCATATCTCAGGGACTTGACGTCCTCGTACACCTTGCCGTGCTGCAACCCCAGGATCTGCTTGATGTTGTTGATCTCGGCGTTGCCCGTGATCTGCGTGGCACTGGCGTCCCTCACGTTGAGGAGCTTTCCGCGCAGCGGGAACACGCCAAACTTGTCCCTTCCCACAACAGAGAGTCCGCTGATCGCGAGCGACTTGGCGGAGTCTCCCTCGGTGAGAATCAGCGTGCAGTCCTTCGAGTTCCTGCCGCCCGCCTCGTTGGCGTCGTCCAGCTTGGGGATGCCCAGGAGGCGCTGGCGCTTGGCGCCGTCGCCCTTCTTGAGCTCCTTGTTGGCCTTGAAGCTGGCAAAGGACAGTATGGCGTCGGTGATGCCGCAGTTCGCGAGCTTCTTGAGGAAGGCGTCGGGCAGCGGACACTTTGAGCCAAACGCCGAGGCACGGAGGGTCAGCGTGTCCTTGGTCTGCGAGTCGAACGCCGGGTTCTCCACCAGGCAGTTGACAAACACGGAGAGGTAGTTCTTGACCATGAACGGCTTGATGCCGGCCTGCTTGTGCTTCTTGGACAGCGTCTCCACCAGGTACTTGACGGCCTGGTCGGCCACGTAGTTGACGTGGGTGCCGCCCTTGGTCGTGCAGATGGCGTTGGCGAACGAGATCTGCTGGAACTGGCCGTCAGAGGCAGCCATGCAGACCTCCCACCTGTCTCCAATCTTGGCGTGGACCTTGGGGGTGTCCTTGCCCAGGTAGAGCGAGACGTACTCTGCAAAGTCCTTGACCGGAAGCTTCTCGCCGTTGAAGTAGACCTTCACCGACTTGCCGAGGATACCAGCCATATCGTAGACACGCTTGCGGAACAGGGACACCAGGTCCTCGTCAAGCTCCTCCATCCCGAAGCGGGAGAGATCCGGCGCAAACGTGATGGACGTCCAGTTGTCCGTGGCCTTGCAAGCCGTGATCACAGGCTCGTTCTTGACCGTCATGTTGTTCTCGAAGACCTGCTTGTACCGCTTCTTTCTCTTGCCGTCGCACGTCTCGACGACGAACTTCGTCGAGAAGATGTTGGCGAGCTTGGCGCCATAGCCGTTGCGGCCACCCGTGACCTTCTTCTCGTTGTCGTTGTAGTTCGACGACGTGAGCAGGTTGCCGAAGATAAGCTCCGGCACGTAGATACCCTCGGTCTTGTGCACTTCGACCGGGACACCCGCACCGTTGTTCACCACCTTGATCGTCTTGTTGTCCACGTCGATCTCGACCTTGAGCGAGTTCATCGTCGGGTCCCTAACCTTGTTGTCGGCGGCGTTGACGAGGATCTCGTCGTAGAGCTTGTAGATACCAGGCGCGATGTTCACGTTGCGGTGAACCATCTTCTCGCCGTCGTGGACCCATAGGGCCAGCTCCTGCTTTTCAGTGGAGCCGATGTACGTATCAGGGCGAAGCAGCACGTGCTCGAGCTGCGAGAGCTTCTGGTACGTCTCCTCGATTGACTGCAAACGGACGAGCGCGTAGCGCGAGTGAGCAGGTGAGCACGGCGACGGGACACGCGAGCGCGTCGGTCCAGGCACGCACCTTCGAGGACTTGGAAGGCTTTGCAGCCTTCGAGACGGCAGAATCTGTCACGTCCGTCATGTTGACGGACACGTTTTCGCTGTAGTTCTCTGCCGAGGAGGGGACGAGGAGAGGCGAGTGAGAGATCTAACGAACGGGAGGAGGGGGAGACAGACGACGGTTCAGGTGCACACGCAGCCCCTGGACACACGTGGAGATATAGGAGATATAGGACGTACCCGTGTCGGCCATGGTGGGCTATTAGACCGGATATTGAGGGTGGGAATGAGAACCGAACTACCGAAAATCCAACTACCGTGAATCTGCTGTGCGCCGTGTTTTTTACGTTCTGGGGCAAGCGCGGGTGCTATGGTATATGTTTTTTTTCTATGACTGGTGCTGTATGCAAAATCTCGTGAAAGAGAATGAGCAGGCGGGCGCGGCCCCGAAGTCGGGCTCTCAAGGAGGAGGAGCAGGTGGGCCCACTGTCACGAAAATCACGTATCACAAATCAGTCGAAATAGGTCACTTGCGCTTGGTCAACACGGTCAAAAACGACGTGCGAATCGCCAGTCCGACGCGCACGGAGATGAACACCAAGAACCCGACGGCCTGTAGGACGAGCATGGCGATCCCCATCGACGTGCCCATGGACGTGGTCCAGTTGTTGACAGCGATGAGGATGATGCCGCAGATGAAGACGGCAAAGTCGCAGGTGCTGGCAACAATCTCGGCTGCGAGCTCGATGCGCAGGCGGTAGGGCACGAAGAACCGGAGGTAGGCGATGTGGACGGCGGAGACGACGACGAGGCTGATGACCTGCGCGAGGTTGTTGACGCCGCCGGCGGCGTTGACGATGGCCGCAAAGAGGGTCATTTTGGTCAACGCGAAGAGGACGCCAAACGTCTGCATGATCTCCACGAAGGTCTCCGAGTGCTCGGCGGAGATGAAGACACGCGGGCCGGCGCCACGCTCGTCATCGTCGGCGCCGTCGGCGTCGTCCATGTCCCGCCCATCCGTCTTGCCGAATGGCACGCGCGCCTCCGCAGTCAGAAATCCGGTCACGACCCGGAAGACCTGGGGTCCGTGTGCGTCCTCGAAGAAGCAGCCAAAGCGCTTGACCCGGGTGGACTCGGCCTTGTTTTTCCCGACCCAGATGGGGTGCGAGGGCTCGACGTTCTCGTACTTGACGTTTGCGCGGTACTCGCTCTCGAATCCAAAGACGGGGGCGAGGATGGCGCGGTAGACGAAGCGGCCGACGCGTCGTGGTGCCGCCGCGTCCTGGGTCGTCGTTGGGTGGCCGGGCGCGACGTTGGCTGCTTCGACGTCTGCGTCGCGCGGTGTGGACACGGACGCGGAAGTCGTCGTCGTGATCTTGTCGTTGCCTCCCGATGACGTCGACGTCGGCGTCGAGGACCCGTCGTCGATCGTGCCCGCCGCCGTCGTCTCGGCCAGCAGGGCGTCTCCGGCCTCAAAGGCTTCGCAGACGACGTAGTATGCTTTGCGATCCTTCATGCTCGGGCGCACGATAAAGAACACCAGGAAGGCAGACGCGCCCAGGATGAAGCCAAACGGCAGGAGAATTCCCAGGCACACGCCGGCCGCGAGGACGCCGGACGAGCTCGATTGCAGGCACGCAGATCCGGCGGCGCAGATCATCGGGAGCACAATCATGAACACGATGAGCTCCAGTCTGGGGAAGTGGAGCATCTTGGGAAGCTCCTGGGTCTTCTTGACCTTGACCAGGAAGAGATAGAGCGCGGCGTGCAGGACGCCGATGGCTGCCACGGCGATGGCCGACCAGAACAGCACATTCCAGAGCGTGTCGAGTCTCCTCGAGTCCGCACCGGGAATGTCGTCTCCGGCGTCTCGGATGGCTCGGATGCGAGACAGGAACGACGAGCCGACGCTCTGCTCGGCAAACTCGTCGACGCTCTCGGTGCTGTTGACGGTTTGGCCCGGCGTCGCCGTGACGACCGTGTAGGAGAATCCCGACGACGACAGGGCGTTGACGGGATCCTCGAGTGCAGACAGCGACCTGCGAGCCCTGACCAGGTCTCCAATGCTCAACGTTGGCGATGGCGAGTTGACGAGGACCGGCGAGTTGGCGACGAGGATCGGCGATGGCCTGATGGTAATCGGCGACGGCGGTCTGATGACGATCGGCGATAGGACGAGCCTCGGGGGCGGCGGCGGCGGCGATGGAGACGGCTTTGGGTTGCGGTACGGCGGCGGCGGCGACGGCTTTGGGTTGTAGTTGACCGGCGGAGGCGGACTGGGGGGTGCCTTCGCCTCGTAGATGGGTGGTTTCACCGCTGGCGGCGGCGGAGACGGCCTCTCGACCGGCGGTGGCGGGGACGGCCTCTTGACCGGCGGCGGCGGGGACGGCCTCTTGACCGGCGGCGGCGGGGAAGGCCTCTTGACCGGCGGCGGCGGGGAAGGCCTCTTGACCGGCGGCGGCGGGGACGGACTGGCCTCGGGCTGCGGCTTTTTCACCGGGGGCGGCGGGCTCGGCTTGGGCCCCGGCTTTTTCACTGGGGGCGGCGGGCTCGGCTTGGGCCCCGGCTTTTTCACCGGGGGCGGCGGGCTCGGCTTGGGCCGCGGCGAGGTGACGTCCTTGACCGGCACCGGGCTCTTGGGCGATGGCTGCTTTTTCGGCGGCGGGGGCGGCGAAGGAGAGGGCGGCGGGGGCGGAGGCCTCGCGTCGAACGGCGACACGGGAGGTTTGCCCTGCGCAACGCCGTCGTCGTCCTGTTGCGGGATCTCGATAACGACGCGCACAGGTGGCGCCGGCGGCGTTTCCGATTCCGGTGGCGCCAACGGCGCCAACGTGTCGTTGTCCGCCAGCGGCACGAGGATCTCCACGGCGCCTGGCGCTTCGGCGACGACGGGGCCGTTCGCGACCGGTGGGACGTCCTCGACGAACGCCTTGACTTCCATTGGGAACGACGGGAACGAGATGCTCGAGTCCATGAGGACCGATGTCGCCACTGGGTCGTTGGGCGAGTCGGTGGTGACTGGCCCGATCGCTGGGTTCAACCCGACCCAACTCAGCGCGTCCGCCGCGGCCTTGTAGTTGTAAGGCATGTTAACGATCGGCAACGAGCCGACGAGGTAGATGACTTGCACCAACCCGACGAAGTTCATGGCGCCGACCGCAACGGACACCGATGGCGTCAGCGCCGCCGCCCCAATGCTGGCAACGGCCACGCCAAACATGGTCCATCCGACCACGTAGCCGTAGATGGCCCAGTCGTCTATCTGATCCGCCGGCGCGTAGCTCGCGTACGTGAAAGCCTTCTCGTTCGTCGAGCCGTCCTCCGCCGAACTCGTCGAGTTTGTCGGAATCGCAAACTCCATCACCTGGCAAGCGAGTGAGCGAGCGAGAGAAGCGCGAGTGAGAGAGAAGAGGAGGGAGAAGAGGAGGGAGAAGAGGAGGGAGAAGAGGGGGAAGTGCGCGCGCAGCGGCCAAGCTCGACATTGACACGCACCGTCGGCTCTGTGATATCGGCCACGGTTGCCAGCACGTAGAGCTCACCGAGCTCCTTGCTATACACCTGGAGATTGAACGACCGAGTGCGGGTGAGAAAGAGGAAGAAGCAGGCAGCAGGGCGGGGCACGCAACGTACGACGTCGACTCGGGACGAGCCCGTGATCGTGAACAGCGTCAGCGGATTATTCGTCGTGATACTACGACCAAAGTCCGCCTTGAAGACCGTCTTCGGGTCCCCGGTCAGCCTGCGAGGGGGGGTGGGGGGGTGGGGAGGCCAAGTTAGGCTCCACGCCGCGTCGAGGGTGGTCATCATGGTCGGCAAAACTTACCTTGTGCCCGCGGACGATACCACCGAGACGGGGAATGTCCCCTGAGCACACGCACTCCATATGAAGCATATAAAAAGGACGAAGGACGGGAGAGGAACAATATTCCGGTTCCGATGCCACATTCTCTCACGAATTCATCCGTTGGGTCGACAGTTTCGGTCCCGACAGGCGTTCTCGCGTGATGGGGGAGGAAAGAAGTGATTTAGTGCTGAAAGCTAGCCTCTTGGGCATTGCACAATCTTTTGAGTGACTGCTCGAGGGCTCGTCCACGGCTCCAGGAAGCTGGGGGGAAGGAAGCTTGGGGCGTCCTCGCGCCGAGTCGGTAGGGGGCCTCCTCGCTCTGACGAATCCTAGCAGCATAAGGAAGGGCAACACCATCAAGTGTCCAAACGCCGCGGTCGGCGACACCGGCGTGGTGAGTGGTGTGGCGTACTCCGACGAGGCACGCCACCACCGGGTGGGACGTGACCGGTCGGTCCACAAACTGTTCAACCAAGGCCTTTGTGACGTCCCCTTCCGAGATGGATCCCCGTTGGTATAGCTCTCCCTCTCTTCCCTCCGCCTGTAAGGGTGAGCGGTTGCGACGTCTGCATTGACCACCCGGTGCACCCTCGTCCTCCAAAGAGGACGAAGCCACGACTTGGGGCGAGCAGGCCTAATCGAACAACACCATATTCATAGCACACCGATTCATAGTCGTTCAGTATGCCTCAAGCCGGCCGGATACAGCCAGGGCCGCGGCTGGGGCGGAACTGGACGTCTTTTGAGTCATTGCCGATACGAATTCTAACGCAACGGCGCCACGGGGTGCCATCGGCGCAATGGCAGTCGGCCAGGTGGTCGCCTGTGTCACAGAGGAGGGTCGCGTCCAGCGCATCCCAGCGAAGAGAAGCCAGGACCGAGCAGGCCAACGCGAATGCAACCACCTCGAGCGACGGGTTATCGTCCTCGTCCTCGCCGCTTGTCTCGATTCGCACGCTGCAGCTCGAGTCGACGTACGAGATGGCCATTGCGAGCCTGCTCCGGGAGATTGAGTCGCTCGTCTCGCCCGCGGCCTCGTCCAGCCTGGCCGCGGCGGCCGCGGCGGCCTCGTCGGCAACGATCAGGATCGAGGTGCCGTTGCCGCGCGGGATGACGTCCCTGCAGTGGCTCAAGTCGCAGAACGAGTCGCACATGGCCGTGTATTTCTCGTCAAAGATGTCGTCGGCGCCCGACACGGCAGGATCGACGGTGGCAGAGTCGTCCTTCTCGTCGATGGCAGCAGTTGCCGGGCTGGGACACGCGTGGATGTGGCGTGGACGCCACGGCTGCGCGCTCGATGCCGTGACGATGGGTGAAATTGCCGCAATGTCGGATGCGACCGGCTCGACCGGCTCGATCAAAGTGCTGGGCGGGAGCCGGTTTGATCCCGGAGGTGCGGTCGGGGACGAGTGGGAGGCGTTCGGGAGCTTTTGTTTTTTGATCCCGCGGATAGAGTTCGTGGAGCGGGGGAATGGGTGCGTGCTGGCGTGCACGCTGGCGTGGGACGGGCGGGAGGGGTCCGACTCGACGAGGGTGGTGTTTGGGTTTGCGACGATGCAGGAGGCAGTGCGGGACGCGCTGCGGTGTATTTCAGAGCTTCAGAACGTGTTGGCGCGGAACAGTGCCGGGGTGATTGTGCGGGACGGGGCGGGAATGGTCGGCTCGATGCGGCACGAGCCAGACGCCGGGGGCTGGAATACGCTCATGGACAAGGTGCAGCAGGAGTTGTCCAAGCACGACGAGCACGACGGGTACGACGGGTACGACGGGTACGACGGGCATGGTGATGGAGCTGAAGACGTGTCGTACGTTGATACGTACCAAGTGCAGCCGACGACGGCGCTGGACGAGTACCTGCGCAACGGTCAGAAGGGGCTGGACGAGCTGCTGGCGGCGTCCAAGACGCGGGCTGGGGGCGCTGAATCGATGGATGACGCCACTGCGGCCTCCACCTCCACCTCCAGCCCGTCGCCCTCTTCGAAGAAGAAGGCGCTGCCGGAGCGGCTTGTCAAGCTGGTGTTGGCACGCAAGACGACGCTCGTGTTGAACGAAGAGGTCAACTGCTGCGACCTCCTGGAAGCGATCCAGGAGAAGGACCCCAAGGCGTACCAGTTCATGCTGCGTCTCGGGCGCGGAATGTCTGGCGACGCCGACGGCACGAGCGGCAGCGGCAGTGCCACGGAGAACAAGACGAACAGGACGTTTTTGGGGTGCACGCCGGAGCGGCTCTATTGCCGGACCGATCGGCGAGTGGTGAGCGAGGCCGTCGCCGGCACGCGCGGGCGGGGTCCCGGAGGCGACATCGAGAAGGACTTCTGGCTCGCGTTCGACCTGCTGCAGTCGCAGAAGGACGGCCTCGAGTTCCAGCTGGTCCGCGAGTCGATCGCCGACACGTTTGAAAAGCTATGCGACGAGATCGATCTCGAGGTCGATAAGTCGATCTTGAAGCAGGGATCTGTGCAGCATTTGTACGGAAGGATTGCCGGATCTCTGCGCGCCGGCGTCGACGACCTCGATCTGGTGCGGGAGCTGCACCCGACCCCGGCCGTGTGCGGCCAGCCCGACCGGGACGCCTTGTGCCTCCTGCGCTCGTTCGAGTCATTCGATCGGGGATTTTATGCGGGACCATTCGGATGGTTCTCGAAGAACGCAGCCGATATCGCGGTGGCGATTCGATCCAGCCTGGTGGGCGCCGGCAGCGTCGACCTGTACGCCGGTGTCGGCATCGTGCCGGGATCCATCACCTCGAGCGAGTGGAACGAGCTCGACCTCAAGATCAGCCAGTTCACCAACCTGTTCAAGAATTCCACGGAGGAACGGATCCTGTCGTCGCAAAACGTGGCCATCCTCGCGGCGCAGGTCATGGTCGAGGAGCTGTGTCGGTGCGGGTGCAACACCTTTTGCGTCGCTCCCGGCTCGAGGTCCTCGCCGCTGACATTGGCCGTGGCGCAGCATCCCCGTGCGAGGATGGTCCCAGGCATCGACGAGCGCTCGCTGGGATTCTGGGCCCTGGGGCACGGCAAGGCCACTGGGAGGCCCTGTGCCGTCATCACGTCGTCCGGCACGGCCGTCGCCAACCTGTTGCCCGCCGTCGTTGAGGCGTCCCAGTCGGACGTCCCTTTGCTGCTTCTCACGGCAGATAGACCGGCCGAGCTGCGGGACAGCGGCGCTAACCAGACGATCGACCAGGTCGGCATTTTTGGCAAGTACGTGCGGTTGGAGGCCGACCTGCAGGCGCCCTCGGCAGACGTGCCCCTGCGGTCGGCGCTCGCGGCCGTGTCAAACGGCGTGCGTATCGCCACGTCCAAGTCCAACTCCGGGCCGGTCCATCTGAACTGCCAGTTCAGGGAGCCGCTGCACCCGGTGGCCGTCGACTGGACTGGCGGCCGCGGTAGCGGTAGCGGCAAGGACGCGACTCCCGTTGTCCTGCAGGGACTCGAAGCTTGGATATCTGACGTGTCACGTCGGCCGTACATGCTCTCGGCGTCGTCGACGCTGTCGAACCCAAGCCAGGGCATGTCGCCGTCCGCGGTCGATCACGGCACGCTGCGGCGCATCATGATGGCCGAGCGCGGGCTCATTGTGGTCGGGGAGCTGGCTGATGCGGACGACGTCTCGGCTGCCAAGCAGATTGCGTCGTACCTGCGCTGGCCGATCGTCGGCGACGTCCTCTCTGGGATGCGCATAGGTGCGGGGGCGAGCACCGGCGGCCCACGCGACGGCCACGATTACGGCCACGGAGACGACGTCAGGCTCGTCAATTACATGGACCACGTCCTTCTCGGCGAGAGTGCTGGCAGCGAGACCGTCTGGGGCCGGATCAGGCCGGACGTCATCCTGCACCTTGGCAGCAGGCTGACCTCGAAGCGGTTGCTCAGCTTCTTGGAGTGGGCCACGCAGCAGGAGGATCCTTCGACCTGGATCCTCGCCAACCGCAAGAAAACTCGCTACGATCCTGCCAACATGCTGGACGTCCGCCTCGACTGCTCGGTCGTCGAGCTGCACCGCGCCCTGACGGGCAGCGCCATGCGGCGGCCCAAGTCGGACGACTACGCTTTGATGCTCTCCCGAGTCGACAGGGCCGTCGGTGACGTCATCGATGCGTCTCTGTCGTCGTCGTTGTCGTCATCGTTGTCGTCTGCGGCCCACCTGACGATGTCGGAGGCACACGTCGCCAGAACCATCAGCGACTGCCTGCCCGATGGCGACGGCCTGTTCGTCGGGAACAGCATGCCCATCCGGGACTTGGACATGTTCGCTGGCCCAAATCCGACAACTGATGCCCTGAAAGCCTCGTTCGTTGGCGCTCCGATCGCGGCGAACCGCGGCGCGAGCGGCATCGACGGGGTCCTGTCGAGCGCCGCCGGGTTCGCCGACGGCCTGCAGCGGAAGTGCACGTTGGTGATCGGTGACGTTTCGTTCATTCATGACACGAACGGACTGAACCTGCTGCGGACCGGTGGCATGAGCCCTGCGCTCACCGTGGTCCTCATCAACAACTCGGGCGGCGGCATCTTCAACTTTCTGCCGATTGCCGGCGGCGTGCCCGAGGAGCAGTTCAGGCCACTCTGGACGACCCCCCAGTACGTGGACATTGCCGGCATGTGCCGGGCTCAGGGTATTCCGCACATGCGGGTCACGAGTCTTGCCGAGCTCGAGAGGTCGCTCAGATCCTCCTGGGCGCTCAACAGGCACTGCGTCCTCGAGGTCGTCACCAACATCGAGAGCAACGTGTGCCATCACGACGAAATCAAAGCAGCCGTCTCTCGCGCTCTGGACGGTATCGTCGAGCGCAACGACAGCTCTGACAACGGTCCCAGCAACGGTCGTGGAGGCGACGCCGCTGGTGCCATGGCCACCAGCGCGACCATCTCGAGGGTACGCGTCCGGACCGAGTCCTTTCCATTACGGCAGCCCATGACGACGGCGGCCTCCGACGGCGCGTTGTGCTCAACTCGCGATGTTGCTCACATACTGATGGACGTTGTTTGCTCAGATGGAATGCCCAGACGAGTGACGGGCGAGGTGGCACCGCTCCCCGGACTCCACCGAGAGACGATCGAAGAGGCCGTGACGCAGGCGTCGCTCGTTGCCGAACGATTGCACGGCGTGAACATTCCAGAAGAGGTGCTACGGAGCCAAGAAGGCATGCTCGCATCCCTGCTGCAGGCCGTGGATGGTGATCCGTTGCCGTCGCCCCTGTACCCGTCGGTCGCGTGCGGCCTGGAGGCCGCCCTGTTCCAGATCCACCAGGCAACCGCCACGACGCCTTTGGCCTCGACTCCTGTCTCGGCGCTGCTCAACCCGCATGGCAAATCGGCGGAGGACATCGCGTCCGAGGCCCGGCACATTGTGCACCGCCGTGGGTACACGTGCATCAAGGTGAAGGCGGGCCGGGCGACAGACCCGGCGGTCGATGCTCAGTACTTGAGCGTCATTCGAGAGGCCGTGGGAGACGCCGTCGTCCTGCGTGTCGACGCCAATCAAGCGTGGACGGCATCGCAGGCCGCCACGTACGTCGAGGCTGTGGCCGACCTGGGCGTCGAGTACCTGGAAGAGCCTCTGGCAAATCCATCGGATCTTATGGACTGGAAGCATACGGGCGTTCCTATTGCCCTGGATGAGTCCATCGACCAGGGCGTGTTCGACCCCCGCGACGGGACCAAGCCATTGCCGGAGGCCGTCAAGGTCGTGGTCGTCAAGCCCTCCCTTCTCGGCGGCCTGTCCGCGACCCTGGCCCTTTCAAGGGCGGCATCCAGGCGGGGACTTCGAACCATCATCAGCTCGTCCTTCGAGAGTCCCCTCGGCCTCCTGCACCTGTCGCAGATCGTGCGTGTGAGTGAGGGCCTTGTGGGGAGTCGCGGCGGCCGCGGCGGCGGCAGCGGCGGAGACGCGCATGGCATTTCCACAGAGCCGTGGTTTGCGCACGACTATTCCGGGCTGACGTTCGTTGGAGATCGGGGGAGAATGATGCCAGCCGACGTCCGCCTGGTTTATGACGAGCCGACGTCGCTCTGGAGCAGCGTCACGGACGACGACTCCCTCGACCCGCTCCCGGTGGCCTCGTTTTCCATCGCGACGAAGCACGTGGAGTGGCATGTATCTACGTCGTTCGAAGACGTCGGGAGAGCAACGGGCAACGTCGGCGGTCCGGTCGCGCCGATCGTCCTGCTCCACGGTATGTTTGGGTCGAGCGCCGAGATGCACGACTTCGCGTCCGCCCTCCGCCGTCGCTGTCAAGGCGCTCCCGTCCTTTGCGTCGACTTGCCAGGTCATGGCCAGTCTCGATGGACCGACGCCGGGCTCGACAAGATCGGCGTTGGTGGGAGCGGTACCCAGACGGAGCGCGACGCCGACACGCCTCCAGACATGCTGGAGCTGATGTCGGCCAGCCTCGCCGAACTCCTTCAGGACGATCGCCTCGGCTCGTGCACACTCGTCGGATACTCCTTGGGCGCTCGCCTGGCCCTCGCGACGTACCTTCGAGATGACGGGCTCTGCGATATCGAGCGGCTCGTCACCATATCTGGAGGCCTCGGCGTCGACGACCATGAGCGCCGGGAACGCGCCGCGAAAGACGATGCGATGGCTGCATCCTTCGAGCGGCTACCCCGCCAGGAGTTTTTCAACGCCTGGTACGGCGCGCCGCTCTGGGATTCCATGCGTCAATACCCCGGGTTTGCGCGGTACGTCGCGGCCAAGGCCCTGGCCAGCGGGACCGGAGGGAGCCGAGAGCAAGAGACTGCCGTCCTGGCCGCGACCCTCCGCGGCTGCTCCCCCGGCCGCGTCGCGTCCCTCCGCGACGCCCTCGATCGCGCCCTAGAGAACGAGGGTGGCATCAACGACACCAAGAACAAGAAGTCGAACGAACCCAATCCCCCGAGGAAGATCCACATGATTGTCGGCAGCAAGGACACGAAATACACGGAGATGGTATCGTCCCTGGAGATATCTACTACAAACGAACATTCGGTGACTGTGGTCGTCGTCGACGGGGCCGGGCACGCCGCCCACCTCGAAGCCCCCGACGCCGTCGCCTCGGAAATTGCGTCGGTCATCGCCGCCGCAATTTCCACGCATTGACAATTTTTACCGGTTCATTTAATATCGTAATTCTATCGCAAGTCACCATCACCACTTTTCGAACGGCGCCCCAGTCGAGCTCGGGATCTTGTCGCTGACCCTGTCGAGCTCCGCGACCTGGCCGTCCGTGAGCCGCCACCCACATGCCCCGACAATATCAGCGACCTGACTCGCATTCCGAACGCCCGGGATGGGAATCACGTCCTTGCAAAGAAGCCAGTTGATGGCGATCTGCGCCTTGGACTTGCCCGTCTCCTCGGCAATGGCGTCCATCAGCGAGAGCAGCGAGGCGACTTCTGCAAACCGCGAATCCGCGAAATACATTTTCCGCGGTCCGCTCGGCACGTTGCCAGCGGAATATTTTCCCGTCAACATGCCTTGACAGAGCGGCGAGTACGCCACGAGCGAGACGCCGTGCTCCTTGCACGCCTCGAGCACCCCGTTGCGTTCCGGCTCCCGGTAGAGCAGACTGTACTGCACCTGATTGCTGCTCAAACACGCGCCGTTGCCCTCGAAGAACTTGGCCGCCTCCCGAACGCGTGAGGCGTTGAAGTTGCTCACGCCGACGGCTTCCGTCTTCTTCGCATCCAGGCACATCTGCAACCCCTCGAGCGTCGCCCGGTTAGAGAATGCATTCAGGAAGAACCCCGGCCAGTGCTGGATATAAAGCTCGATAGACGTCTTGTCGAGGCGCTCGAGGGAGGCATCCAGCGCCGACACCACGCTCGACGCCGTCTGACGCCAGGGTAGCGAAGCGTACTTGGTGGCGATCTGCGGCGGGGCTGCGCCGGACTTGGCCTTGACAAACTCCCCGAGGAACCGCTCCGACTGCCCAAAGCCGTAGACCTCCGCCGTGTCGACGAACGTCAGCCCGGCGTCCATGCTCGCGTCAAACGCCCTCTGGCAGTCGTCTTTGCACCAGCCCCGCCAGTAGTTTGACCGATCTCCCCAAGACCAAGCGCCGATGCCAACCTCCGACACGAGCACGGGGCTCTTACCCAGCTTGACCTGCCGCACGGCGTTCGTGGCCGGGCCTGCTGCCGACGCGCGAACGCGAAGAGATGAAGCAGGAGCAGAAGCAGGAAGAGTCCGCATGATTTTCATTCTGTGGCCCACAGGCGGCAGGCTGTGGCCAGTGGCCATCGGTACTTTTAGAAGTCGTAAATCAAACTGGTAATCAATCGCTCATGCGGATCGTTTTCTGTCGGCATCCGGCCGCTCCTCCTCCCCGTCGTGTTTGACGTCCGTCGGGTTCCACACCCCGTCGTCGCCGACCTCGTACGTCACAGTCACCTTTTTCTTGCCTGCCCCGGCAGGAACTCCAGCCACCCTCCCGGACGCTCCAGCACGCGCCGCCGACAAGATTGTCGGGAAGACCGGGTCAAACTGCCCGACATCAGGCAGCGTATGCAAGGCCGCGTCGTGCGTCGCCGGGTTGTGCATATGCGCCGTTACCCGCTTGGGCACCTCGTCGGTCGGGTTGGCGAACAAAACCTGCCAGATGTAGTCGTCCGAGGGCGTAGAAATGGTGTCTGGCTGCATTGCGGACACGGCCGTGGTGTGCGGCCTGATCTCCGGCTGCTCCTCCAGCAGGGCAGAATGGCGCCGGTCTCGCGACTTTTCGACGTCAAACTGACCAAAGTCGAAGAGGAACTGTGCGGAACCGATCTCGCCGCCGAGCTCCCAGTCGGGCGGAATCGGCGGCGGGCTCGGCAACCGTTCCAGCTCCCCGGCCAGCCCCGCCGCGAGCCCCGAGTCGACCATATCGTGGTCCGCCGCCCGAGCCTCTGCCGTGTCCATCAGGTTAGGCAACATATCGCTGTGCAATTCGTTCATCCCATGGCCCAGCAAGTTGTCGTCCAACTTGATGTCCTCCATGGCATCCACCTTGCACGCCTGCTTGCCGGAAGGGCCGGCTTGGCCCTGCACCAGCACCACGCTATCCTCCTTATCGGCATCCGCTGCCCGCATCCGCGACGTGCGACGCCGCGCCACCGCGCCATCCACCAGCCGCTGCCAAGAGCTCGAGTGAGACGACTGGTTCGCCTCTGCGTCGTCGTCTGCATCCGACGAGCTCAGCGGCGGCATCCGCCTCCGTTTCGCCGCCTGCCGCGGCGCACTCTTCCCTCCGGCACATCCGACGTGGTGCTTGCCGGGCTTGAGCTCTTTCCCACACTTGGGGCAAAATTTCAGCTCGGTGCCGTGCCCCCGTTCTTTCCCAGAGCCTCTGACGTCCGGTGGTGCCCGGAAATGGACCTTTAACCGCCAGAGCTCCGCAAAGGACCGACTACAGCCAGGATGCGGACAGTAGAACTGCGCGAGCGAATAGACAGCGAGCGAGCGAGTGAGTGAGCATACCAGTGTCGCAGGCGAGGGCCAGAGTCGTCCGTCAGCGGGGCCGCGCCGACGACGCCACGCGGCTTCTTCTTCATCACCAGAGGAAGACACAGTTCCAGGACCGTTCCAGGACCAGGCACGTGCCCGCCGTGCATTCGCCCATCCCGCCGCCCGCCGCCCGTGAATTCCCCACGTACGTACCCTGTTCGGATCCTCGCCGTGAACTATTCGGCTCCTTGCCTCCTGGTCCGCCATGTCGAGGTTGTCTGTCGAGTCTCAAAAGCTCGCTCGAAATTTCCCTCGCAACGCAAGCCGAATCATGCCTCACCGCTGTGCGCACGCTCGCTCTCTGACATCTCGCGGGTGATTGTTTGTATGTAATATAGTGGTCTGTGGGCTCATCGGGCGGGCCAGGCTGAGAATGGACGTCTCGGAATGGCTTTGGCCCGAACGTCATCCCCTGAGGGTCGGTTTCGGAGGGTGGCATCGATGCCGCGGACGGATGCATCGATGCATCGATGCATCCGTCCGCGCCTCCACCTGAGGGACGGCGGGACGCGAGTCACGTGCGCGTGTGTGAAGGTGCGTCTGTCTGGGTGTGAGGGTGTCTGGTGGAGGGGCACCTCGCGACGAGGGGCGGAGGGCGGTGTGAGGGTGTCTAGGTGTGAGGTTGTCTGGTGGAGGGGCACCCTGGCGACTTACATTACACACTAAACATCTTGTAATACTACGGTTGTCATACATAAACTGTAGAGGTTCGTTCATCATCATTATTATGACTGGTCATCCCCGTGTTGCTCCTCGTTCATCAGTGCCGCCGCAAACAGCAGCTTGGTGGCCCAGTTTTCTGCATCGTCTTGACGTCGGAGACGCTTCAGGATCCTCTCTTTTTGCCCGACCACCTCGCTATCGTCATGTGTCGTCTCTGAATCCTCTGTCCCTTCCGCCTTCACCGCCTCGGCGGCTTTTCGCGTCCGCATCGTCCGGACCACCTTGGTGCCCGGCGCCGGGGCCCGTTTCCCTTCCTTTTTGGGCCGCAGATACGTTTTCGACGACTTTCCTGCGGCGCAGTTGACGTGGTGCTTACCGGCCGCCAGCTTGACCCCGCACTTTGGGCACATTGTCAATTCAGTGCCGTGGCCCCGTTCTTGTCCAGAGCCTCTGACGCCGGGCTTTGCCCGGTGATGGACCTTCAACCGCCAGAGTTCCACGAATGACCGGTTGCAGCCTGGGTACGGGCAGTAGAACTGGAGGGGGTGTGGAGGGGTGAGCGGGAAGGGTCGGGAGATGCGTCTCGATGATGGTTTCCATGGGCGTGTGGAATGTCGCACGTACCCTGGTGGAATCCTGGACATTATACACCAGGTCTGCGCGATCTGTGCGCGGGGCTGCGTCCTCGTCGCCCATTCTACGTCGCCCGACACTTATGCACTGTTTTTAGGTACCTACCACAGAATTCTGACCGGAAAACAGCCGCGCGGGAGACAGACAGAGACAGATAGACAGATAGACAGCACCGTAACGTGTGATGGAAACGAAGACGTATAGGTGGGGGACGAGACTACCCCGAGAAACGAAGAAAAAAAGGGTATAGGATCGGATTCTGTGTTACAACGAGTACGTACTCGTACTAGTAGGAATAAGTACTGCCGCCTCAACGAATGATCATGGACACCGGGCTCTCGCCTAAGACCACGCCTTCCCGGTAGTACGTGCACTGCAAGACCCCCCTCGTGTCTTTCACGACCTTGGCCTTGCTCCTCTCGTCCAGCGATCCGCCCTTCCGGAGTGCAAGGGCCCCGTCGGGACTCGGCCCGTATCTGGCGAGCGAGCGAACGAACGTAGCGCAAAGCGCGAGTGAGGTACGAGAGTTCACTCACGCGGAGCGAGTAAGGTCAATACCCACCGCAGAACGACCGGGTTGGTCTCCAAGAACCGGGCCAGCTCGTCGCCCTGCAGTCCCTTGCCCTCAATATACTCCACCGTCTCTTTCAGCTCCGCCACAGTTCTTGCCAGAATCTGCTTGTTGATCGACACCATATTCTCCACCCGGTGCACGGGAATGGACTTGCTCACCAGGTAGTCGATCGCCGCCTTGGTCTGGGCGACCGACGTGTCCAGCCTCTTGAAGCGGATGGCGGCCGTGACGCCGTCGATCCAGGCGGGGTCCCAGGCGTAGTCGGTCCGCAGAAGCGTATTCATCTCGCGCATGAGCTGCGAGCAGGTGGTGGTGGTGTTTCGTGGGGTGTGAGAGAGCGTCTTTTGGGGAGGAGGGAGAGAATCGTTCTCCTCGCAGGAGAGAGAAGACCTGATGACGACGTCGGTCGTACCTGATGGCGCTCCGTCAGGGCGCTGGACACGAGCTCGGAAGCACCACCAGCGCGTGTGATGATGACCTGCCTTGCCCGAGCCGCGGAAGCGGCGGGAATGGGCGAGGCTGTGGTGAAAGTCCGCATGTTGGTCCTCAGCCGTCGTCGAATGCGAGAATAAGACTGAGCACGGTGGATGTGCGATGGATGAATACGATGTTTGTTGTTGCAATCGTCGTCGAGAAGAGCGCGGATCTTCTCTCTCGCTGAGCGTCTCACCGGGACTCCAGCCAACGCAAGGTTTGGCCAAACCCCCTCGCCGCGAACGCCGCCTCGTTGTCCAGCCCGTCCAACAGCGCCGCGGCGGTCAGTTCGCCCATGACGGCGTGGTACACCAGGCCTCGGGCGCCGAGGCCCGCGATGACCCAACAGTTCCTTCCGTCCACCTTGCCGCCGTACGGGATCGACCCGAGCTCGGTGCGCTGGGGGATGGCGCGCACGCCGCATCGCACCGCTCGAACGTCCCATGCGCCGTCCGCGAGCGCCGGGGCGACGTCCCGAGCAGCGCGGACGAGCGAGTCGGCCGCCTCTGCCGCCGACTCGGACGGATCGTCGAGCCCGCGTGAGATGACGTCGAATGCCTCCGCCGACGAGACACCGTGCCGTTGCGTCGCGCCGACGATGGCCCTCTGGGAAGAATGGAACGCCACGTAGGGCTGGCCCAAGATCGACGATGGTGCCGACGAGGACGAGGACGGGGATGCCGCCATCGACGTCGTCGTCGTCGACGACGCATACGTAACAGCGTCATTCCGAGCCTCGGACCTGCCAGTCGGGGCATGATCCCATCGTCGGACCAGCTCGACCGTGTACCCCTGACAGAGGTCGAGCGTCATCGCATCGCGGAGCTCCGCAATCTCCTGGACAGCCGCACCAGCGGCGATGACTGTCGCGTCATACGCCTGGAGATCGTCCAGGGACTTGATACGCGCTCGGCGCGCCGAGATCGTGCTGCCGTGTTCCTCGGCGAGCCCGCTGCACCGGTCCCACAGCGCTTCCAGGTACCGTTTCGTATCCACGACCAAGCCCTGTGGGATGTAAAATCCACCGTCGGGCTCGGTGCATCGGGCCCCAAGCAATGCGTCCCGCGGCTCCCAACCTATATTTCTCTCGAACTGGCGCCGCTGTTTGTCGGTCGACGCCGGGCGGTACAGGCCGGTGGAGCGCCAGAACCCGTCACCGGCGTCTCGGACGAGGGCCGCCGCCTTCTCGTAGCTGGCCATCCCTCGCCACAAAGGCTTCCCTGACGGGGCCAGAGGGTGTAGCAGACCGGCCGCGACGCCGGTCGCGCCGTAGCCGAGTGGGTGCGCGTCGATCACATCGAGCTCAAGTCGGAGTGGGGCGTGTCGCGCGTTGGCGTTTCGCAGCAAGTGATACGCCACGCTCATCCCCGCGCAGCCCTGACCGACGATGCCCACCTTCATCGCCATAGGGATATCTGACGCACGAATGGACCACGCATTACATGTCAGGTTTGGTTTGGCTCCGTGTTCCGTGCCTTTGCCAAAACCAAGGCGCTCTCCGCCTCCATCCCCGCCCTGGCGAGGTACGTCCCGTACTGCTCCATGGCTCGGGTCGCAAGCGGGTGGTCGGGCGAGAGCCGCAGCTCTGCCAGCGCGGCCGCCTCGCGGTGCAGTTTGTGCCGCTCGTACGTCTGCGTGGCGTCGACCACGTCGCCGGCCTGGACCCGGTACAGCGCCGCCAAATGGACCTCGCCTTTCCGCTCCAAGTAGTCGGCGTACACCCTCGCCGCGGCGATCCACGCGTCGCGCCCGGCGCCAGCGGCGAACGCGACAAAGTCCGACGTGAGGGCGTCGTTCTCCACCAGGACCCCGAGCGCCCTGCCGACGTCACCATGCCACAGGTACAGCGCAGCGGCACGCTGTGACAGTGCCTTGCTCTGTCGCTCATCCTTCCCGCGGACGCTCGTTGCTTTCTCCGCCATGGACGCTGCCGACGTCGTCACGAACGAACCGACGTCCCGGAACTCGGACTCGGGGGCGGTGGGATCGGCCGAGGCCATCGTCAGGCCCGGCAACAGCGCGGTCAGACTCGACGCCGAGGTTGATTTTGATGGCGTTGGGATCGGGATCGGGGTCGGGGTGGAGGTTGGGGTTGGCGTGGTTTTCGTCGACTTAACGGTGGGCGCGGCGGCAGTGGCAACCTCGATCACCTCGTCATACTCTGCCGTCGGCGACGTCCAGTCCCATACGCGCACCGTCTGGTCTTGTGATGAGGTGACCAGGCATTGCCCCAGGTGGAACATGCTGATGATCGAGCCGGTGTGACCGCGGAGCCGCCCGACGGCGCTCGACGTCCACCGTCCCGCCGTGCAGCTGACGGCAAAGACGCTCACGGTCCCGCTCTCGTATCCGACGGCGACGTGCGTGACTTCGGCCTCGTCGTCGTCGATTGACGAGGCGGCGTGCACGCACGTCGCCGTGGCCGCAGCCTTGTCTTCTGCCTCTGCTTCTGCCTGCCAGGTGCAACGCGGCTCGCCGGCACCGTCGAACACGCACACGCTCCCCGTGTCGGTCAGCGCCACGACGGCACCGGCGTCCGTACTGGACGCCATGCGCACGCCAGAGGAAAGCGCGTCGTTCACCTCGTACACCGTCTGGACGGCCATATCGCGGGTACCGCGCGCCTCCATCGCTCCGCTCGAATATCCGACCAGGACCGCGGAGGAAGACGCCGGTTCCATCGATTTAGTCGACACGCAGGTGATGGACCTCGAGCCTTCAAGATCGATCCTCGCCGTTGCGACCGGCTCCATGGCCCGTCGCTGCTGCTTCTCGTCGCCACCCTCCCGTTCCATCACGTCAGCCGCGCGCCAGGTCATCACCACCCCTGCCGTGCACCACGATTGCAGCATCTGTCCAACGGCACCACCGGCACCACCGCCGGAATCCGCGTCATCCACCCACACAAGCGCCGCCACCGGCGCCGGATGCCTGGAAATCCCCAGCCGCACCACCCGCCGCTTGACATCCACCACACCAACCGTCCCGTCTTCGCATCCAAACGCCAATATCGTGGCCTGCGATTTCTTCTTCCCGGGAGAAGAATCGTGTATTGCACGCCACGCGACCGCGACGACAGGCCCCGGCACGTCTCTCCAAATCTGTGCGGCCAGCCCGTCCCGAACGCACGGCAGATCGCACGACGCCAACCGGATCGTCGAGTCCCCGCATCCGACCGCGACACACAGGGGCAACGCCGCATCCGAGGCACTCGGACGCTCGTTCGCTCCAGCTGCCTCAGCAACGACAGGCACGCACTGTGGACTACAACACAACGGATGCGCCCCCAGCCCCAACACCCGACCCACCACGCTTGCCACCACCTTCCCGCCAGCGCCCTCCGAGAGCACCCACGACATGCACACTCTGGCGAACGAGCAAACGAGCGAACGAGCACGTAGCGCAAAGTGATCAGTGAGAGAGCCGCGAAGGGTGGGACGAGAAGAGAACCCGTCGCTGAGCGAGTCACACGCGCGATTGGCCGAGCGCACTCTGGCCCCGAGCAATACCCACCGGTCGAGTCCAACGGACGCCACGAACGCCGAGCGCGAACGCCGAGAGTCCACAGAATCCACAGAGTCCACACCCATTCCCACCACGCAGATCCGAAACACCGTCCTCGTGTGCCCGCCCGGCAACACCAACAACGCCGAGCTTCCAGTCGCATCATCCAGCCCCCACCGCACCACCAAATCGCCGCCGGGCGCGCCGTGCAGCAAGCAAACCCGCCGCCCCACCCGCGCCCATCCGACACTCCCCCAAAACCTCGATTCGCTCGATTGGCTCGATTCGCTCGATTGGCTCGATTGGCTCGATTGGCTCGATTGGCTCGACGGCTGACCCGACCGCGTGGAACCAGACGCCTTTGGAACCGACCGCCGAGCGTTCCCATCCAGGTCGACCACCCGCCGCACCACCGCCACGTCCCGCCGCCCCTCCCCCACCCCCCCCACCCCCCCCCCCCCCCCCCCCCCCCCCCCCCC
>Ga0181573_10000098_pt1 | contig 81433 bp, 53 predicted proteins | sample 101ome_25_FD_148643 | JGI IMG/M metagenome (GOLD analysis project Ga0181573, IMG submission 148643) | Coastal salt marsh microbial communities from the Groves Creek Marsh, Skidaway Island, Georgia - 101409BT metaG (spades assembly) | ecosystem: Environmental > Aquatic > Marine > Intertidal zone...
AAGCGGAGTTTTCTCGCCGCGAGGAATCGTCGCGAAGGTTGTCGGTTTCCCAGGCTTCATCATCATGCGCGAAAAGAAAATTTCGCCGCCGAAATCTGCGATGACGCGCTCGATGAAGTCTCTGTCGCCGACCGACGCGCCGCCCGACGTGATGAGGACATCACACGCGTCATCCCTTAACGCTCGCCCAAAAGCGTCCGTGGTCGCTTCGACGTCGTCGCGAACGTGTTCGAACGACGTCACTTTCGCGCGTTCTTCGAAACAAAGCGATCGAAGCATCGGTCCGTTTGCGTCGACGACGCACCCGGGCGCGGACGACGCGGCGGAAACGTCGGCTACGAGTTCGTCACCCGTGCTCAGAATTCGCACGCGCGGCGCGCGATACGCGTCGACGCATTCATCCGCGAGGTATTTCAACACACCCACGTCGTACGGCGTCAGCCTCTCGCCGCTCGAGACGAGCGTCTCGCCTCGACCTGATACGTCGCTCCCCGCGGCGCGCGTCCACCTGTCGGCGGCGACGGCGCTACGTTTCACGCGCACCGTTTTTCGCGCCTCGTCCACGAACGCACACTCCTCTTGAGGCACGACGCAATCGCAACCCGGTGGCAACTCGGCGCCGGTCGTGACGTACGCGCACTCAAACGCCGCGAGAGGTGCGCGTTCGCGCGACGTCGACGACGACGGTCCCGCGCGCGCCGACGCTTCCTCGACCACGCGGAGTTCGACGTCGTCGCCGTCTTCGGCACCGCCGCTCGCGACGGCCGAAGCGGTCGCCGACGGTCCCGCGCGCGCCGACGCTTCCTCAACCGCGCGGAGTTCGACGTCGTCGCCGTCTTCGGCACCGCCGCTCGCGACGGCCGAAGCGGTCGCCGTCGCGTTGAGCGCATATCCATCCATGACGGACGCTCGAAACGACGGGTGCGGCGTCGTGGCGATGGCGTCTCGCGCGAGGACGCGACCGATGAGACGTTCGTCGATGGGGACGCGCTCCGTGGAAGATGTCGCGCTCGCACCGCCCAACGCGCGTCTCGCGCGCTCGAGAACAATCTCTACCGCATCTTCCACGGCGATCATCGCGACGGCGTCTGACACTGGAACTCTTGGAACTAGGCGGAGGCGGAGGCGGAGGAAGAATTTTACAAAAATATCCAGCGAAACGCGAAGACGACGAAGAAGACGAACCCGACGACTTGCCAAAAGTATCCTTGTCGACGCGCCGTCTCAACCATCTGCGTAAACGCGCGCGCGGTTTCGCGAAGGCTCTGTTTCGCGCGCTCGAAATCGTTGGCGCTCTCGTCCAATAGTCTGTGCTGCGAATCCACCTCGCCGTGAATGTCTATCGTGATCTTCTTGAGCGCGGACACTCGGTCGCCCATGCGATCGATCGAGCGGTCGTTCTCGCGCTCCATCTCGAGCGCGCCCGCGGACGACGACGACGCTGCCGCGCTCGAGTTTCTGATGATGTGGCCGTTAGTCGTTCGTCACTAATCTCACGTCTCTTCGCGCGCGGAGACGCGTCTCGCGCGAAGACGCACCTGTTGTAACTCATCTCACCTCGCGCGTCTTCGATGGAGTCTCGTCGACGTGGACGACGACGACGACGACGACGACGGCGACGACGCGCGAGACTATTATGACGACAGAAGCATGCGCGCGGTGGTGCCGATGGCGAGCGCGAGCGCGAGTGATGGCGCGCGGACGCAGAGGCGCCGAATGCTCGCGCTTCACGGGAAGGGTGGGAACGCGGCGTCGTTCGAGCGCGCCCTGCGACCGCTCGTGGACGCGACGCGCGACGCGTGGGAGTGGACGTTCATCGACGGCACGGTGCCGGAGCCGAACCCAGGCGGACGAGGCTGGTGGACGCTTCGACCGGGCGAGCGGACGTACAGCGCGACGGAACTACCGGGAGTGGAGGAATCCAAGGCGCTCGTTCGATCGACCGGTCCGTGGGATGGTGTGTTTGGATTTTCACAAGGGGCGATGCTCGCCGCGCTCGTTGCGGCGGACGATGCGAGCGACGACGGATTCACCGTGTGCGACTGTGCGATCATCGTCGGTGCGGCGTGGCCGACGTGCGAAGCGTCGAAGCTCGAGAGCATGTCTAGCGCGCGGTTGCGAAGTTTGCACGTGATAGGGAGTCAGGACGCGATCAATCCACCCGCACAGGCACGGCGAGTGGCGGCGCACTTCGGTGAAGGCGCGGCGCGCATATTCGAGCACGACGGCGGACACATCGTTCCCATGGACGCGGACGCCTTGAACGCGTATAAAGATATTCTCGACGTGGAGTAAAAGGTATATCGTCATAGCATCGCGACCGTCGTCGCGCGTTCGCGTCGCGTTCGCGTTGCGTCGCGTCGGGAGAACGTCGTTGAATAGCAAGTAGTAAACCCTAGCCCAACGACCCGACCGCTCGCGCGCGTTTTCATACATTTTCATTCATCACGCTCGCCACCCGGCGTCGCGCGAACCGGCGCCGCGACGCGTCGGAACGATGGACGACGTCGTTGCGGACGAAGCCGCGCGTCGCGCGCGCGCGGCGTCGACGTCTAGGTCTAGGATGAGCGCGCAAGATGTCGAGCGTTTGGAGCGCGCGGTCGCCTCGTTGACTTCAAGCGAGACGTCGACGGATGGCGCAGAGGGCGCGGACGCGGTCGCCGCGCTCGCGCGAACGATCGAGGGGTACAGAGAGCAGGCGACGTTGTTAGATCCGATGCTTTCGTCGCTCATCGAGCCTCTGATCGCGCGAGTCGCCGAGGCCTGTACTCGACGAGGAGTAATCCAAAGCTCGACGCCGACGCGCGACGAGTCAGTCAAGAGGTGCTGCGAAGCATTGAACGCGCTTTCGAGCGTGCGAGGATGGAAAACGTGCGTGAGGTTTTATCCCAACGCGGCGAAATTTCTCGAACCGTCGATACGATATTTGCGAGAGGTTCGAGACGAGGGCGAATTTTGGCAAGTTCGTCAAGTCGTCGTCGCGTGGCAGTCGATCCTCGCCATCGTGCCGTTTGATTTAGTCACAGTCAACAGTAGTTCAGAGGACGATAGGAAAAGCGTAGAAAGTGATGTTCCGAGTGTGGTGCGCGAGTGGATGTGCGATTTGCGTTTACTGTTGCGAGATCCTGGTGGGATTCGCGACGTCGCGGCAAAAACCATCGGCAGACTTTTGACTCGGCGCGATACATCTACTTTATTACGCGATTTCGTGCAGTTCGCGCACACAACATTGCGAGGTGGCGTGAGCGCACGGAATGGAGAACTCGTGTTTTTGTGTCCTGGCATTCTCAGCGCTCTCGTTTCCATATTCAAGGCTGGTTCTCGAGAGCTGCTGCTGCGACACGCAGAGTCGGTGTGGACGCTGATCGAGTGCATCGCGGATTCAAAGCTCGCAAACGATTCAACGTTGGTTCGTCAGTTGTGCATTAAACTTGGAAGTAGAGTTGGAATGGTTTTCATGAAGCCAAGAGTTGTGAGTTGGCGCTACGATAGAGGAAGACGATGTTTACACGAGAATCTCGATCCCGAAAACCGCCGACCAATCTTGCGCGGCGGGGAGACGCAAGGTCCAGACGACGCTGACGCAACGTTTGAGGTTCCCGAAACGATCGATGACATCATCGAATTGTCGCTCCAAGGCTTACGCGATTGTGAAACCATCGTGCGCTGGACGTCGGCAAAAGCTTTAGGACGAATCAGTGCACATCTGCCGCGCGATTTCGCCGACGAAGTCGTTGGAGCCGTATTGGATTGTCTTTCAGTGATTGAAAGCGACTCCACCTGGCACGGTGGATGTCTCGCTCTTGCTGAACTCGCTCGTCGTGGATTACTTTTACCGAATAGGCTACCGGAGACTGTACCGCGGTGTCTGGAAGCGCTGACGTACGACAAACGCAGAGGCGCGCACTCAATCGGTGCGCACGTTCGAGATGCAGCGGCGTATGTGTGTTGGGCTTTCGCGCGCGCGTATGCACCTGAGATCTTTGAGCCGTTCGTTTCTCAACTCGCTCCAGCACTTCTCAGGGTGTCGTGTTTTGACCGAGAAGTCAATTGTCGCCGCGCGGCGGCCGCCGCGTTTCAAGAGAGTGTCGGTCGCATTGGAACGTTCCCGCACGGGATAGAAATCGTCAACAAAGCGGATTACTTTTCGCTTGGGTCGCGTTCTCGAGCTGTTTTGGAGGTGTCGAGTTTCATTTGCCAGTTTGAAGAATACAAGCAGCCCATGATTGAGCATGTTTTCGATCAGAGTCTGACGCACTGGGAACTCGCCACACGACAACTCGCCGCCAGCGCGATAGGTGCGTTGGGTGCCATCGATGCCGAATGGATCACAGGTGTTGGTCTGCGAACTGTGATCACACGCTGTTCGAGTTCTGATTTACCGACTCGACACGGGGCGATGATTGCATTGGGCGAGATATTTATTTTATCGACTCGCACCGGCGTCGAGATTCCGTCCGAGCTGTGCGATGACGTGGTGCGTGTGATTGAAAGAATCGAGGATAAAAATATATTCAGAGGAAAAGGAGGTGAAATCATGCGGTCTGCTGCGTGTCGTCTCTTTGAGTGCATCGCAAGCGTCGGTCAAAGCCTCGCGATGGACTCGCGCGTGTGGCGCATCCTCGTCGATGTCTCGGAGGATTGCTTGAAGTGTTCAAGTGTCGATGTGCAAGTCGCCGCGTCACAGGCTATTGTTGCGTTTGTACTCGACCGATGTTCCTCAGACGATCCATTTGCGGCGCGACGTTTGCTGCTGAAACACGCCGATGTATTAGATTCTGAGCCTCTCGGCGTCATACGACGTGGTTCTGCTCTCGTGTTGGGTGGTTTTCCGCCGCAGATGCTTTGCGGTCCGCACTCGACGTCGATCGAGGATACAGAGCATCCGGCATGGCGACTGGCTTTCGCGGCACTCGTGCGCGCGACTGAACCGGAAGAGAATGTAGAACTGAGAGACGCCGAAACGCGCGTGAACGCCGCTTACAGTCTTGTGGAGATGGTTGTTTCGATGTTGTCGTTTGCGCACGAGGCGCGCGAGTCTTCTTCACTGACCGTCTCTGATATCAAGTTTATGTCTGATTGTGCGGTGAATACTTTACTGAATTGCCTTCACGACTACTGCGTGGATAATAGAGGCGACGTCGGATCATGGATACGAGAAGCGGCGATGAAGAGCTTGCCAGTCTTGGTCGGAGCGTTGCAAAGGCACGATGCACTTTCTTCCGCGCAAGCTCAAATCATCGTACAAAATGTGTTGAAACAATCCTTGGAGAAAATAGATCGAGTCCGATGTCAGGCCATCGCGACTCTCGTGCAACTTGTGCGAGGAGACGAGGAGTTGAAGCATAGTTTGCGAATCACCGGTGGTCCCGTCAAATTGAAACCGCTCGTCGACCTTCTAGAGCGCGACCTCTTGGATACGGTGCTTCCATCAACGATCGACAATGCCCTCGACGCATCAAACGCTAGTGTCATCTTTCAAACTATGGTTCCCCTACTGAAAAGTAAGGCGTACGCCCAGTTTGTTTTGAGCGGTTGGTTTGTGAGCGCGGGGAGTGGCGGGGAACGGTTGGTGCGTTGCGCGTCGCAGGCTTTGCTGGACGCCATTCGTACCGAAAAGTCCCTCTCGAGAGTCTTAGCGGGGTCGATTGTCGCAAATCTTCGTGTGAACAAGCGTGAAGATCGCGTTACAGTTCCAACTATACGGGCGTTTGACAAACTCATGTGTCGGGGATTGTTGGAGGAAGAGCAGGATGAATCGTTCGAAATGGTTGAATTGATCCGGTACGAGTGCTTCTCCAGTCGCGACGTCGCGAAATTAGTTCTCGGATGTGTTTGTCTCTCATATTACGTTGGTCACTCCGTTCAGCGCGTGAGTGACTCGGCGGTGATGGGTTTACTTGCGCTCCTAAACAATCGATACCCGAGAGTACGACTCGCCGCGGTCGAGCACCTTTACGTGGGTCTACAAACGTTTTCCAAGCCTTCGCAAGGTGTTCATCGTGTCGTGCAGGTAATCTCTTTGAGTTCATGGGATGCTCCACCGAGCGTGACGCGGGAAATTCGCATGCAGATGTACGATCTCTTAGGTTTGGAAATTCCCGCCTTCTTGCGCAAGTCGAACCGGAAAGTTGCAAAGGAGGTTCGCGGTGAGGAAACGTCTTACGCGACGCTCGTCGACGAGGCGGGATACTGAGTCGAAATCGGTACTTGTACATGTAATATAAACGTACATTTAAATAGCGGCGTTATAATTTTTACAAGTTGTGGACAACGAACGTCGGTCCAACGGAAGACGCTACGTCAGCGGAGGGTGACGAGCACGATTGCGAAATTCTCGCCGACGCGCAGCACGGTGTGAACGGCGTCGATATACTCTTTGTCTGCGACCGTTTCGCTTATCAGAGAGCCTTTGATCGATTCGGTCCAAGGCTGCTTAATGATTCCTTGTCGAGCTCGTTCGATGACTTTACCAATCCTGGTGAGCCACTCTGATTCAGGCAACATGGAAGTTGACTTACCGATGCCGCACTGCGCCGCGAGACGCGTCGTAAACACAATCTGGCAAGTTGCGTCAACTGCGAATGAGTTCGTCGCGGCCGCCTCGAGCGCATTCGTCAACATATCAATGTTCGATAATGTGCCGTGTGTTTTGTCATGCGAGCCGGCGAGAGGCCAAAGTTCTTGCGGGCCTGGACTGTCTCTTCCGCTTGAACTGTGCGCCACCCGATGTCCTTCCACGTGTTCTCTCTGTAGAAGTTCGCCACCCGTAGCTCCAAGAATAAAACTTTCAAGGGCTTGCTTGAATCGAATTGTGTCCTCTTCATCGTCCGAATCGCTTTCTTCTTCATCAACAAAAGAGCTGCGTGAGAGATTTCGGTCGCGCATAGTCACCACCGGTGGCGGTAGAACGACGTCGACACCGAGGTCGTCTCGAGTGTGCTCTCCGAGCAAAGTAGAATAGACGGCGATTTCGGGTTGCATGAACAGATTGAGCCTTCTGCGAACTTGTCGACACGCATCTATGACGTCGAAATCGTCGATTTCATCGGAAATTATGAGATAGTGCTTTCGAATTCGCCCCTTGGAGTTCAGTTTCCCCAAAAGCATGAGAACGTCCGAAAGACTCGTCAAGGCGACGACATCTATGACTTGATTGTTCTTTTGCTCAATCAACGCGTACCATGGATCGTTCAAATGCTGATACTGCGCCGATTGCACGCCATCGACGACGTTTTTCACGGTATTAAGCAACGATGAATTTGCAGAGCAAAGTAATAAGCAAGTCGTGTTCACGCCGTCGGCTTGCGGTGACGTCAAAGATAACTTCTCCAGACCGATCGGTTCGCTCACTTTTATAGCATCAATCTCTTCAAACGAACGTAGCATCAATGCTGGATCAGAGATCTGCACGATCCTCGCCGGTTTTTCAATCCCTTTGAAGCGATACGTGCCGAGATCATGACAAAACTCCGGCTGGTATCCCTCTTGGACAGCTTTGTGAAGCGAATCGTAATCAGTCAAAATTTGTCCGCCTATTGCACTGCGTGCGACACGTGCTGCAAAATTTAAGACGTGACCAAAGTACTCTGACCTTCCCGTGCGGGCACACGGACGAATGTCGACGCATTTACCAGAGCAAATGCCGATACCCACACGAAGTCCAACGAAGACGTCTCGTCGTCCGTTTCGCATGCGTCTGCCGCCTTTATGAGCCAGAAGAAGACTGGGCCAATCAATCTTCATGAACGTTGACTGCGCGAGTAGAGACCACATATATGCATCTGAAGGAGAGTCAAAGGCTAGCAAAAATTCACCGTTAGATTCTCTGCATTCGTATCCGTGACACACCGCCAATGTCGAGCGCACCGCGGCGTTGAGAAGAGCTATGGATTCATCCATGACATCTTTCAACGCCGTCGTGAGTTCTTTCAGAGAATCTATGTACGTAAACACCACTGTAATCTGCATATCGTTCAATCCGGGAGAATCAAAGTAAGACGGTTCCAATTGTCGGACCGTGCGCAAGTTTGAAAATAGCGTCAACCTTGTTGCCAGCGACTTGGGTACAATTTGCACAAGTTCTGCCTGCACGAGCGCCGCCTCACCGAGCATCGCGTGCCTGTTGATCAAATTTTTCAAAAAAGCAGTTTTTGCGCGCTGCGTATAGCGGTAGACCAGATTCATCTCAACGGAACCCTCTTCTGTGGCGTCGTCGACTTCGGAGAGACGCCATCGCGCGCGTTTGCCGTCTGCATTGAAAACGAATGCGTCGTCAATTTGTACAGTCTTTGAAAATTCCTCGTCGACTTGAACGACGTTTTCCGACGTCGTCGCAAATAGGTCCAATTCTTTCTTATTAAGCGCCAACTGATGTCTTCCCATGTGCAGCGCGTGAAAGTTTCTGATAGAATCCTGTCCATCCCCCATGATTGCCGCCATTGTATCGCCAGAGATTACCGTTTGACCGCCGGTGGCGCAATCAGAGACCGCGTGCGCGATAGTCACAGCTCCTTTGAAGTACTGTTTTCTGCGCGTAGTCGGATGATACTGGCTCTGGCAGAACCCCGTGTGCATCCCAATTCTCACTCGCAGTCCGTTCATTTGAGGAGATTTTGATGCGAACGTTCTTGATCCTATCGGAGCTTGACTGAGCGCAGTTTTTTCTTTACCTCTGATTCTCTCCTCGCTGAATACTGTTTTTTCGTCATCTTCTATCTCATTTTCGCGGATGATGTGCGTCGTCGTCACCGCTTGAAGTAAAAGATTGTTTGCGTTCCGCGCGCGATCGAGTTCGGCGTTTTGCTTCATCACGGTTTGATCGTAGTCTGAGTAAACTGATGCGCAAACCTTAGCGAATGGCGAGTCCCAGGCGTACGTTTGCATTCGCTCTTGCACCAGTATAGCGAACTTGACGGCATCGATAGCGCTATGGAACGCGATAGTGAAGCTGTCACCCTCGGTCAAGACCTCATAGCCAAACGTCGCTACAATACTTTGCCTCATGATTTTGTCGTGGGCACTCAGCGCTCGATTCATGTGAACTGATGCTTGTTGCCAGAGCTTTGTGGATGCCTGCACATCGGTGACCACGATGGTAACTTCCGCGTCCGATGGTGCGTGGGAACGTTTGTACTGGTTCAAAATCGCCTGTACGAAGAAGCTTCTCGCGACGGAGCCTCCGAACACAGAGATGGCGGACAATCCTAAAATCCCGAGACCGATGGATAACGCCAACACCATGGGACGTATGCTCAATGCACCCGAATCACTTTGAACTTGAGGATCTAGGATGGAGACAGAGTCACACGTCACATCGCGGATGTTTTCCAGAAACGTTCTCAAGCTGGCTGGGGTTGACGCAAAGGCTGGGATGACGCCCATGCCGGAGATGATGGACTGCACATCCGCGTCCGTCGCCATCCATTCCAATAAAGACAGCGTGGCGTAAAGTTTCTGAAACGCCTGACCCGTACACTCACTACCGGTGTTGGTCGACTTCAGGTAAACGTCCAGCGCAACTGGAGATAATCCGCTCACGGCGCCGGAAGAATCTAAATACCCCGTGAAATCCAAAATGACGTCGTGCGGAAGTAGAGCGAGTGAATTCTGTTTCTCAACGACCATCGCGGCGGCTGCCACGTACGTCGACGTAGACACACCTGGTTCTACCGATGTGAACGAACTGTTCGCCGCCCGAAACTGTGAGACGAGAGATTTGTACAGAACGTCCTCCGCGGCGTTGTCTATGCTCACCAGAAAGATGGGCGCCGTGACGCCATTCAAAAAGGGATTCAGGCGAACTATGTCAGGGTGACCCCACGTGCTGGCGACCCCGCTGACAATCGAAGCCAACGCCTGTATGTCTAGCGTCAAGGCTGTACCGCCCGTACCGAGCTGAAGCACACCTTTATTGAACGCCGCGCGCGCTTCCAATTGGAAAAGCGGTAATCTCGACAAAATCGCCAGAGGAGTCCCGACGAGATCGATTCCGATCGCCATCCCACTATCTGTGATTATATTTGACAGCGCATTTCTGGGAGTGGTCAATTCTTTGATGTCCAGCGTGCAGGTTGCGTTGTATGCCTCGTACAGTGCCTGAATGGTACGCAACGGGCTATCCAAGGCGCTCGGCGCCGTGACGCTCGCGACAGTTCTCGACGTCTTTGTGGATGTCGTAACTTGACCGGCGATCTCTCCATCACAGTGCACGTCCGTGACCAATCTCGCCAGAACGAGCGCCCCAATTTCGTCTCGTAACGAAACAAAGCCGTACTGCGCGGCGATGCGCGAGGATTGTTCACTCGAGAGAAACCAACGCCAAAACTCAACCGTCTGCTTGACGTTCTGACACGTCGCGCCCGTTCGTAAGCGATCCGTCGCGGTGAATCCGGTCATACCCGTCCGCAGTACGACGTACGAGTAAGTCGTGAAAGGCCAAGCCCCGGTCGTCAACGCCGGCGCAATCGTAGCCGTCAACCTATGCGCCGTGTCGCCGTTGTTACCGAATTGTAAGCCCTTCATCTTCACAGCCTTTGAAATGGAATCAGGGTTTGGATACACAGCTTCCGTGTTTCCGTCGTGCACGTAACCGGCGATCGACACACCGACCGCATCCGCATCGGCCAACACGGCGTAACCCAACGAAAAGTTTGTCACGCGTACGTACGACACCACCCCGAGACCGCCGTTCCTCTCCGTGACCGCGCTCCCCAATACGCTCGACCAATTCGGCAACTTTGACGTTCCTACCGAGCTCGCAAACGTCGAACTCATCGAAGAAAGAGCTCCGGTCCACACCTCCGTCGTGCCGGAGCTGTCCCCTCGCACCGTCAGCTTGATGGCTTCGCTCGGAAGAGTCAGCGAAGGATTCATCGCCGCGAGCGCGGGGTCGTCCCAACGCGTGATCGTGCCCAGAAAAATCCCCAAGAGCGTGGTCGCGTCCACTCGAAGCGGCGCTGCGGATGCATTCGGAAGATTATACACCAACGCCACGGCGCCGGCGACGACGGGATACATCTGCAAGTCTGGGTACGCCGCGTACGACGCGGCGTCGATGAGCGCGTCGCTGCACGCGAAATCGATGTCCTCGAACCCTTCGCTATCCGAGCACTCGACGGTGGCGTTTTTAATCCGACACAAACCCTTACCGCTTCCCATGGCGGCGTAGCTCACGCTCACATTCTCCGTCGCCTGCTCGTACGCGTTGATGGCTTCGTGATACACGCTCGCCGGAAACGTCGCCCCCGCCCCGACGAGCGTCACCTCCGCCGCGTCGCATCCTCTCACCGTCCACGCCCGTCCCCACCCCACGATTGCCATCGCGCACGCCCACGCGACCGATCGCGCCGTCGCTCGCGCCAACCGTCCGCGCCGGCATCCAGCCCCACCACCATCGTCGTCACGCCGCCACCGCCGCCGCCGACTCGTCCCTCGCGCCCCCACGCGCGACGAACGCACGCGTCTATCGCGCTCGTCCGCGTCGTCCATCACGACCACGACGGTCGCCCGTCGCGCTCTCGCGTTCGACGAATCGACCGATTCCTCGATTCACGGTCCAACAGTCGATCCATCATCGATCGGCCGTTCGTCCGACTGTCCGACTGTCCGACTGTCCGAATGTCCGACGCCGCGCTCGAAAGCCGTCGCGCGCGGTGAAGGCGAACCGTGTGTCCGATCACATACCATGTTTTTTAGCGCACCATCACACGTGTTTACCATCGTTTTGAGCCATGTGGCAGTGTGCACCGATGCAGTGTGTGCGATCCTCGGGACCCTCGGGGCGGTCACCGACCCCGCGCGCGCGGTGGACGACCGACGGGACGACTCGACGGGACGCCGGTGACGCGCGGGAGACGGCGACGCGCGCGTGCGTCTCGACGCGTGGGGTGGTGACGCGTGCGCGCGCGTTCGATCGAGACCTCGCGGGGGGCGTCGAGGCGACGGGGGAGCGCGCGAGAGAGGGAATCCGCCCATCGGTGGCGCGCCCGGCGGCTGTGCGCGTCGGTCGGTCGGTCGGTCGGTCGAACGAACGCGGGTTCGGTGACGGCGCGGCGCGAGCGGGCGGTGAAAACACCGTCGTCGACGCGCGCGCATGTTTCAGCTCGTCTCTCTGAGCGATTCGGCGGTGAAGATACCTCCGGCGAACCTCGGGAAGAGCACGCTCGAGGCGGTGACGCAAGAGCTCGAGTCGCTCTACGTGGACAAGGTGCTCGCCGAGTGTGGGGGGTTGTGCGTGACGCTGTATTCGATCACAGATATTGCTGGCGGTACGGTACTCGCCGGGGAGGGATGCGTGTGCTTCGACGTGAGTTTTAAGGTTGTCCTCTTCAAGCCGTTCGCCGGGGAAATTTTAGAGGGCACGCTCGCGAGCGTCGGCGCCCACGGCGCGTACGTCTCCATCGGCTTTTTTAGCGACATTTTCATCCCCTCCAGCAACATGCAGGTACCGAGCGAGTTCGACGAGCGCGAGAAGACGTGGGTGTGGGATTATAACGGCGAGACGCTCAAGATGGAGGTCGGCGCGCCCGTCCGTCTCCGCGTCGTCGGCGCGCGCTTTCCCGAGAGCCCCAAAACCGCCGAGGAGCTCGCCGAGCTCACCCCCGAGAGCGGTGCAAAGACGAACGGTTCTTTCGCACCCATGTTAGTCATCGCCGACGTGAACGCCGACGGTTTAGGTATGTGTTCGTGGTGGACGGAGCACGACGCCGAGCAAGCCTAATCGACCAGAGACGGACGGACGGACGCGACATCACCCAACCCTACATCATAGAAAAACTACACACATCACATAGAACTTTCAACCACGTATATACGTACACGCACATATGATATACACCCCCGCACCCCTCCCGCGCGCGACCGACCGACGTCGCTTCGAGAAAATATCTTCCGAGCGATCTCGGTGACGCGTTCACTGACCGATCGGCGGGAATGATGAAAACGCGTCGGCACAACTCGACGACGCGCGCGTGACTCGATAGTATGGCTAAGATTGCGATGAAGTCCACGAAGAAGACGACGAAGAAGACGGCCGCCGGTAAGGTGAAGAAGGTCAAGGACCCGAACGCGCCGAAGCGCGCGCTCAGCGCGTACATGTTCTTCGCCAAGGATCAACGCGCGAACATTCTCAAGAAGAATCCCAACTTTTCCGTCACGGACGTCGCCAAGGAGCTCGGCGTGCAGTGGAAGACGATCAAGGATAAGTCCAAGTACGAAAAGGAAGCGGCCAAGGACAAGGCTCGCTACGAAGCGGCGATGAAGAAGTACAAGGCCAAGTAATCTTCATCGCGACGCGGCGGCGCATTCACGACTGGATCGAGTTTGAATTTCGACAATTACGCGCGACGCGGAGAGATTCGCGGCGAACGAAACCGTCGAAGGCGATCGAGATCCGATGCGAACGAATGCGATACTGAACAACGACCCATACATGACATACCGGATCCAATGCCGATGATATACTACGTTTAAAAATGAGCGATGCGAACGCGAGCGCCCTCGCCAGCGCGCGGGGGGTCTCAACAGTGTTGTAAAGAATAAAAAAGTACCTACGTACAAGTTCTCTCTTTGTCGTTACAGTGCAGCGAGCGAGCGATGATTTTATTCCTCCCGCTTGACATACCGCATAAAGTACCGATCGCGCTGATTCCCGAGCGTCCACATGGAATCAAAGTACGACGCGCCGTAATCCTCGGGCACGCCGCTCTCGAATGGTTTGCCACCCGCCGCGGTGGTCGCGAAGAGGGCGCGCGCCTTGCGCAATTCTCGGCACATGCGCACGGCGTACGCGGGATCGTCGGTGACGCAAATCAGGTGACCGCCGGGTTTTAAAACGCGATGCACGTCTCGTAAAAACGCGGCATCGACGAGCACCTGCGAACTTCCCACCCACTCGGGGGGGTCGGGATAATTGACGTAGAGCTCGGAGATGGACGCCGGCGGCGTCACGCGCGCGCTCAACGCATCGTGCGCCATACCGCACACGAGACGCACGTTTCCCTCGACGCCCAGTCGTAGAGATTTCATCCACGTTAGAGCGACTCTGTTTCGTCGCATTTCGATGCCGATCCATCGCACGTTTGGATTTTGTTTCGCCCTTCGCGTGATCCAGTCGCCGTGGCCGCTGCACACCTCGACGCGAACGTCTTCGACGTCGTCCACAGTCAACGGTTCTATATCTTCATCGTCGGCGATGATTTTAACCTGGGACGACGACTCGACTCCTTTACTCGCGATTTGTGCGATTTCGAGACGTCTCGACAAGGGAACGTCGTTGATGTACGCTTCGACGGCGTCGATTTCTCGACTCGTCTCTTGCGATCGTAGTCGTAAAAATAACTGCACACTTTTCGATGGCGCATCGGATAAAGCACCGTCGTGCGGCTCGTCGTGTTCGTCGTCGACGTACCTCGCATTAGCCTCGTTTTTCTCCGCATTCGCCAAATCCATCTCGAGAATCGCCCGCGCGTCTCGACACGCGTCGACGGCGACGTCGTTGTCCGGCATGAGCAAACTCGCAGCCGTGGCGATTGCAACGTGCGACTGTGCGGTGATTTCGACGCCATCCCGGGTGGCGTCTCGAGCGAACGCCAACGCTCGCTGTACCATGAGCTTCCCGCATAGCGTTTTAATGAAGTATTCGCACGCCGTCGCGTCCGGAGAGTAGTCTCGCTCGCGCATGGTTTCCAAACACTTGGTCGCGCCGTCGACGTCGCCGTAACGCACGCAGTTTCTCAATAGAGTCGCGTACGTGCGCTGATTCGGCTCTACACCCACACTAATCATCTCACGCATGACGGATCGCGCTCTATCGATGTTTCCATCCTGCGATTCACCCTTCACGAGCACCGTGTACGCGACTTCGTTTGGCTCGACGCCCGCGTCACACATCGATTTCCAAATCTCTCGCATCACCGCCGTCTCCCCGACCCGCGTCGCCGCGTTCAAATAATTCGTGTACGAATACACGTTCGGCTCGAGTCCCGCGCGCGAGATGCGCTCGAACGTCTCCTTGGCGAATCCAAACTGTTTTTCGTTGCCGAAATCCTTCAACAGGCGATTGAAAAATTTCACCTCCTTCACCTTTAACGCGCGTTTGAGCAACGTCTGCGCGTCTCTCGCGCGTTTACGATTCATCTTGACGACGCGCTTGATTCCTTCGTCCAGCGACGAGAGGTACGACGTGGACACGCCGTCGCCCTCGTCGCCCTCGTCGCCCTCGTCGCGCGCGCCCGCCGCCGCCCCATCACCGCCTCGCGTCCCACTCTTCTCACCGCCGCCGTCTCCACCGCCCACCGCCGCCGCCGCCGCCGCCGCCGCCTCCCGCCGCCGACGCTTGGCGTCCGATCGTTTCCTCTCCCCTCGATTCACCACCCGCTTCATCCGCGTCGTCGTCCTCGGCGCGCGCGCGCGAACGAGTGACGGATGGATGGATGGTTGCGAAGCGAAAGCGAAAAAAGTACGCGTCACCCACTCGTCGACGCGCGCGCGACGTCGCGATGTGCGTCGCCCGTCTCGCGGACGCGACGCGCCTCGCGCCTCGAACGCGTCCACCGTCGTCGTCGTCACCTCGAACGCGTCGCGTCGTCGTCCCTCGCGCGGGCGGGAAAGGGAAGCGCAAAGGGGCGCGCCGACGCGACGAGCGCGCGACGGATGCGGTGGCGCGCGCGCCGTCCGATGACGCCGGCGCGTCGGCGCGCGCTGGGAAATCGCTCGTGGGTACGCTCGGACCCATCTCGCGCGCGCCGTTCGAGGCGAACGAGGAGACGAGCGAGCACTTCATCTTGGCGCGGCTCGCGAGCGCCGGCGACGAGAGGTGGCGCCCGCTGGGAGACGTCGTGCACGCGCGAGGGACGAACGTGGACGACGTCGTTCGAGAGCGATATTGGATTTTGAGCGACTACGCGAAGAGGCGACATCTGAAGCTGAACGTCGGCAGGGGGGGGATAGAGATCGGCGTGCGCGTGCAAAAGGGACCGACGCACCCGAGGGCGACGACGGGGGAGGCGACGGAAATCGTCTCGGTGTCGGATGGATCGGACGTCGAGAGATGGGACGAGGCGAGAGGGAGAGACGAGACGTTGAAGTATGGTGAATATCCAGCCATTCTGAGACTACTGAACAACGCCGAACCGGTGACGGCGGCGGCGAAGAACGCGATGCTTCGGGCGAGCACGCAGTTCACGTCGTCGGCGGGCGCGACGGGCACGAAGACGAATGCGCCGCCGCGAGGGGCGGAATCCGCCGCGTCGGCGAGGAAGACAGAGCGCGTCGACAAGGGCGACACCGTCACGTTTCGATTCGATTAATTTTAATAATTTTCATGAAAAGTAACTACTGTACATTTAACGCATTTAACGCGGAAATACAGCGCGTTGCGTCTCCGCACATCGACGCGCTAGCGCGCGTGGCGCGAGAGCGCGCGAGAGAGACACGGGAGCTCTCGCACTCGAGCTATGTGCTCGAGACCGTGTGATATGTCCGCGGAACATTCCCCGGCGAGAGCGTGTCCGACGAGAAGAAGAAACACGCGAGTGCTCGTGGTCAAACACGTGTGCGCGTATCTCGCGTTGAGTTCTTCAATCACTTCGAGGTTGGAGGTGACGATAATCGGGTACGCGTGCGATATGCCGCTCTCACCGACCGCTTGGAAGACGAGATGACCCTGATCCTTGGCCGAGCGGCGTATTTTACCCAACAATGCTATGGCCACTTCGAGCACTTGAATGCTGTGCGAAGAATCATCGTCGACCGAGCCGTTTTGCGCGAAAAATCGAGGAGAAAAGTACCGAACGAGTCCGCCGAGGAACAGCGGTCTCATATGTGAGTCATTGTGACGTCGGACGCGCGGTAACACCGAGCCACCGCCGACGCGAGCCGTCATATCTACGATGTCCAACTTTTCTCCGGCAAACGTCACGGCGTAAACGCTACCCACAGCCATCGCGATGACGCTCGATCCGACGACTGTCGGCGACTCGGTCTCGACGCAAAAGGCATCCGTGTGCATAAACTTCAGGGGACCCGAGACTCGAGAAAACGTGTGACGCCAACGAGTCGTGAGAACTTCGATAGATGTTATCGAGTTGTCTCTGAGTGGAAAATGTGGGGCGAGATGCTGCTGCAGCCACTCCTCCACTCTACCGGGATCGTCCTTGACGGCATACCCTCTAAACCACACCTCTTGATCCTTGATGTTAAAATGTATCGACATCCAGGGATGAGCATCGATGACATCACGAAATGAGTCCACAAATTTGGAGATGATCGCCTTGACGTGTTCGCGTCTCCAGGGACGCAACGGTCTGAATGAAACGCGGAATCCGTCCATGCTGTCCTTCAAAGCGTCTGCGTCCCATCCAGCCGATTCGGCTAAATTGTTCAAGTCTTGATCATCCATTTCTATTCGCGCGACTCGTGCATCACCGTTTGCTCTCCTCTCGACTTGCTCTTCGTATCGGTCTAGCGTGAAAGAGCACGTCGCACGGCGCCAAATCTGAAAGAGAGCACCGTGTCTGACAAAGAAGCTATCGAGAGTTCCTTGGACGGAAACGCTGTTTCTCATGCAAAGGTGTCGCTGCACCTTCTTGAGTGTGAAGCAGACGAGTGGCGCGAAAGTGACTCCCAACCATGCGTGCGCGTTGAACTGAAGATTCGTTTGCGCGCGATACACCGGAAGTGCGCGCGATATTCCGATGAAAAAAGTTGGGTACAACGCAAAGTTGGTGAAGCACAGCACTGCGATGGCGAGGAGTCCGTCGTACGCGTCGAGAATCGTCATCGGTACGATCTCTGGACTGAGAAGCAACAACACGATCTGCTTCGAGGTAAACGTGTGCCCGGGGTAATTGTAACCTATTATGGTGAGCGACACGGCCGGATGTCGCATGATTGTCTTAATGACCAGTCTGAAAATCATCCCAATGTCCTCCTTGTATAGAATAGGTCTTCCGTGACTGTCTATGTTGAAGAACGTCATGATGACGAAAAGATCGACAAACATTGCTAAAGGGAGATATCTGGTGTACAGCCCGCGTAAAAATTTTCCAGGGTTCTCCGTCGCTTGCAGAGGCACGAAATTGCCCTCGCTTGTCCGCACACCGCGCACCATTAAATAATTTTCCAAAATCAGTGCGGCGCTGAAGTACATAAAAGTGTAAAATCTTCTCGCGTTCAGACCGTCGTTCGGCGTCATCCCGAGAATGAAGCTCATGAGGAAAGATCGTGCACGTCCACTTTTCGATCCAACGCCTCGCCGATACCGTTCATTCGCCTCTAGATACCGCATCATCTTCGCCGGTTCGATGAACCGCCTCGCCGGTCGTTTGTCCCCGCCCCGAGACGACTCCTCCAGCACGTCGGCGACCGCGGCGATGCCATCGTCATCATCGCTTGACCAGGTCTCCGCGCGCGTCCCGCGTCCCATTCTCCGCCGCGCGCTCGTCTCAGCCAGCCGCCGCGCCGTCGAAGCCCCTCGATGCCCCTCGTTGCCCCTGTCGCCGTCGCCCCTGTCGCCGTCGCGCCTCTCGACCTCCCTCGTCGTCCCCCGACGCGTCGACGTGCCTCCGGAATCGATCTCGCGCGCGCTCGAGAACGTCTTCGGCGCCTCATGCGCGCTCGAACGCGTGCGCACCATCACGCTCGCGCGCGACCGCTCGTCCCGTCGATTCGCCAATACGCCGTCCCGCGCGGCGATTCACCGACCGTTGCGTTCCCCACCGGCCGCGTCGTTCGCCTCGGTGACGTTCGGGGCGTCACAATCGTCCACTCTGAGCTCGTCGCGCGCGCGACGCGCACCCCGCCGCGCGCGCTCGTCGCAGAGGCGCGGACTTCCGCAATGGCCGCCGACGTCGACCGACCGCCCTCGGTCGTCCGCACTTCGCGCCGACGCGACGCGACTCGAGACGCCGACAGCGATCGCGAGAGACGCTCGAACGATGAGCGAGACGACGACTGTTCTCATCACGGGCGCGGCCGGCCAGATCGGCTACGCCCTGGCGCCGATGGTGTGCGCGGGCGCGGCGACGGGGCGTTCATCGAAGATCGCGCTTCGGTTGTTGGACGTCTCGTTCGCGGCGCAGGCGCTGGAGGGGGTGAAGATGGAACTCAAAGACGCCGCGTTCGATCTCGTCGAGTCCGTGGAGTGTTTCACGGACGCGGACGAGGCGTGCGCGGACGTGGACGTCGCCATCATGGTTGGGGGATTTCCGCGAAAAGCTGGTATGGAGAGGAAGGACGTTCTCGGGAAGAATGTCGCCATTTACAAGGCGCAGGCGGCGGCGTTGGCGAGCAAAGCGAAAAGAGACGTGAAGATTGTCGTCGTCGCGAACCCGGCAAACACGAACGCGAAGATTTTGGCCAAGTTTGCGCCCTCCATTCCGAAGACGAACATCACGTGTCTCACGCGGTTGGATCACAACCGAGCGCTGGCGCAACTGTCCGAACGAAGCGGTAAGCCGACGAGAGAGGTGAAGAACGCCATCATCTGGGGAAATCACTCGTCTACGCAGTACCCCGATGTGAATCACGCGACGATCGGTGGTCAACCGGCGCGAGACGTTGTCGGCGACGACGCGTACCTCGACGTCGACTTTGTCGACGTCGTGCGCAAGAGAGGCGCCGCCATCATCGAGGCGCGAAAGCTTTCGTCCGCGCTCAGCGCGGCGAGCTCGGTGTGCGATCACGTGTACGATTGGATTCACGGTACTAAAGAGGGTGAGTGGACATCCATGGGCGTCGTCTCGGACGGATCTTACGGCATCACGGAGGGGCTCGTGTACTCGTTTCCGGTGACGTGCACCGGCGGTAAGTGGCAAATCGTTCAAGGTTTGACCATCGACGAACGCTCTCGAAAACTCATGGATGAATCCGCACAAGAGCTCACCGAAGAATTCGCCGTGGCCGAGGAGTGTCTCGCGGAGTCGGCGTGACGAGGATGGTCGCGGTAATTTTAGAAATTTGTCGAATTTGTCATTGACTTCTTTTACATGCTCACGTGCGCGGCGATGCCGACTTGGAAGCCGTCCTTAACGCGATCGTGCGCTCCTGCGCGCACCACCTTGCCGTAATTAATTTCAATCTGACCGATCGGTAGCGGCCAGACCACGCCGACTCCCAGAGACACTCGCGCCGAATCTCGCATTGCCTTGGCCAAGTCTCTCGGCGCGCTCGGCACGGCGCCGATGGGCAAGAGCGCGCCCGCGCTCGCGAACGCGTGGAAGTGAATGCCAGCCTCGCGCATAGCCTCAAACTTTTCGCCCGGAACGTCCATTTGCACCGCAGCGGTCGCGCTCCACACAAAATCGCCACCCAAGGCGTCCCTTTTGAGCGGCGGCTCTTCGTCGGCGGGCGCCTTTTCGCTTTTGGACGCCGAGCGTCGCGAATCGCTCGGACCCACGCCGTTATTTTCAAATTGACGCAAACAACCGACACCGCCCAAGAAGAATCTATCCGCGATGCACGTCTGCAGTTCGCCTTCCTTGTCCGACGACCCCCACGGCATCAAGAAACCGAGTCGTCCCGACAACGACGCCGTCACGCCTCGATCGGCGTCCAACGTCTCCACGACGTGCGCGGTAACCTCGGATTTGGCAAACTTGGTCGCCATCGGATCGTTCATCAGACCAATGCCCGCCAACTCGCTACGAATTTTCCACAGATAACCCGTCATCGGACGCACCGGTCTATCGAGATGATCGGCGACGTAGGTGTGCGTCAGCGCCGATTTGAGAGAGTGTCCGAGCTGTCGGCGCACGCCGCGACTCGCCGCGCGCGTCGGATCTTGCACGTCTCGCCAGGCGATCGTGTAGTCCACCATCCCCGGACCGTCACCGGTGAGACCGACGGATATTCCTCTCGACGTCACGTCGAATGAGCTCAGCTTTTTAAAGCACTCCAACGCCTGAAACGCGCGTACGTCCAAATTCACGTCGCTTCCGTACAGCTTTGGTTGACGCCACAGCGCGGAATACGTCGAGCTTAGACTCGCCCCGCGAATGGCTTCGACTTCAAACTGATCCGCGTATCCGAAGACGTTGCGCAACCCCATGGAAACCTCGACCTCGCCCTCTCCTCTTCGACTCATAAACGTCCCCGCCTTGAAGTGAAACATGTCCTTTTCCTCAACGTTTACCACAACCTTGGCCCCCGGGACGTCGTTTTCGCCCACTCTCCCGCCCGCGGCGTCCGCATCGATCACCATGGACACGTCTTTAAAGATACCGTATTCTTGTAACGCCGCGTTCGCCGCGAACAGCGCATCCTTGATGCCCTCGAGCGTCCTCGCCTCGTACACGCGCCTCAACTCGCGCTCCACCAACGAGTTCCTCGTGCGTTCGTTCCCTCGCACCTCCACGCTCGACACCACGCACGCGTCCTCGCGAACCGCGTCGTACCGCGCTCTGAAATCTCTCGCCCCCGATCCGCCCGCGGCGCCGCTCGCGCTCGCGCCGTCCGACGCCTCGCTCCCGCGCGCACCGTTCACCCTCTCGCCATCATCGCGTGCGCTCCGATCCTCTCGCGCCTCGTCGCGCGCGTCCGCGCGCGCGGCGTCGTCCACCATCCCCGTTCGTTCGTTCGTTCGTTCGTTCGGCCTCGCGCTCGATCGGTCCGCGCGTGGACGTCTCGCGGTCCCGCCCGCGCGACAATCCATCCATCCATCCATCGTCGTCGTGGGCGGGGCTCCCTTTTCCACATTTTACATGGGCCTCCAAACACCTTCACTACGTAAACTTTGATGAGTCAGGATTCAATAAACCAACACACTCGCCGGTTCAAACGAATCGACGACGACGACGAGTCCCGCGCGCATCGTTCGCACACCGCGACGCGCGCCGCATCGCCGAGAGGTACGTCCGCGACGAAACGATCGCGTCACCGTGCGTTCCCTTCGCGCGCGTCGGTGCGCGCTCTCTCTCTCACGCGCGCGCCTTCGCGACGACGTCGACGATGCGCGACGAGAGGGGAACCGTCCGTGTCCCACCATCCCATCGTCGACGCGCGACGCGCGAGCGCACCGATCGACGCGACGAACGATCGACTGACGAACGACGCGCGCACTCTTTCCTCTTTTCGTCTCGACGTAGATGCACGCGCGCGACGCGACGACACCGTTACGCGCCATGACCAACGACGACGAGGCGAGGACGCCGACGCCGCTGCGAAGCGTGTTGAAGAAGGGTGCGTCTTCGTCGTCCCCGCGCGATCGATGCGCGCGTTCGATTCGATTCGTTCGTTCGCGATTCGATGCGTCATCGCGCCGTTCGACTGACGTACGTGATTCCCCGTTCGCGATAGGTGGTTTGAGTAAATCGCGCGTCGTCGTCGAGTCGGATGGTTTTAAATACAAGAAGCGCAAGAGTACCAAGGATGTCGTCGGGGTGACGATTTCCGAACCTCTGTGGGGGAATGGACGCGGAAGCAACGCGCGGGCGTTGGTGAGCGTGAACGCATCATCGGACGTGAACGCGATGTCGAGCGATGAGGCGCGCGGACGCGAAGATTTTCACGAAAAGTTACCAAACGACATGCCCGAAGACGAGAGAATGCAACTGTTGTGCGAGAGCGTGTGCGAGGCGGAGTGCGCGTCGGTGGTACCGCAGTTAAAGGGAGAGAACGCGTTCGCGGCGAACGCCATCAGTGAAGCGTTGCAAGAGTTTCAATTGCGCGTCGAACAATTGTTGATTGATGAGGAGGTGAGGTTTAAAGAGGGTCCGCAAGGCGTGGCGGCGAAGATTGAAGCGCGCAAGTGCGAGTTGCGCGCGCTCAGAGACGCTCTCGAGCAAGAGTCCACGCAGTGGTCGTGCATGCTCGAAGGTTCGGCGAAAACGGTCACCGCGGAATCTCCCGCGATCGACACCTCCGAACTCGGACCGAGCGAGGCTGGGACTCTCGCGGAGGCGTGCGCCGACACCCACCGCCGCCTCTTGCTCCAAACCGAGGGCTCGCGCGGTTTAGTCGAAGGCATCGAGAGTTTATGCGTTCGCGCCGAGCGCGCTTGCGACGTCTTCGCCGGTGCCATAGCATCGAACGATTTCCGTTCACTCCCTTCGTACCAGTCTCCTCACAGACTCATCTCCAGTCTCATCGGAGGCGGCGTCTAGAGTCTCAGGTTGCAATACCACGCGCGTCGACGCGCTCCCCTGTATCACAGTGTCCTCCCCGCGGCGCCCATTCGTCCCGCACTCGTCGTCCGTCCGTCGACCGCGCGTCCGTCCGCACGCGCACGCACGCGAATCGCGTCGAGTCGCCTCGTCATGGGGTTCGGGCAGCTCATCACCGGCCCGCCCGGTGCCGGGAAGACGACGTACTGCGTCGGCATGAAGCACTTTCTCGAACTCCGCGGTCGTCGCGTGGCGATCGTGAATCTCGACCCGGCGAACGATGTCGCGCCGTACGAGGCGGCGGTGACGATCGAAGATTTGATCAGCGTGGACGAGGTGCAGAAAGAGTACGGACTGGGGCCGAACGGGGCGATGATATACTGCATGGAGTACCTGGAGAAGAACGCCGACTGGCTCAGAGACGCGTTGGCGCCGCTGCGGGACACGCACTACTTTATATTCGATTGTCCGGGACAGTTGGAGCTGTTCAACGTGCACGAATCGTTGAGGAATATCATACACACAATGATGAACGAGTGGCACTATAGATTGTGCACGGTGCACCTGAGCGATTCGCATCTGTGTTGCGACCCGGGAAAGTACGTGAGCGCGCTCGTGGCGACGCTCCAGGCGATGCTTCACCTGGAGACGCCGCACGTGAGCGTGTTGAGCAAGGTGGACATGTTGGAGAAATACGGGGATTTGGCGTTCAATTTAGACTTTTACGCCGACGTCATGGATTTAGACTACTTGATAGAACACATCGGGAACGACCCGAAATTAGCAAAGTATAAAAAACTCACCGCCGGTTTGTGCGAGGTGATCGAAGACTTTGGTCTCGTGAGGTTCGTGCCGATGTCCATCGAAGACGAGGATACGGTGAGTCGAGTGGCGACGTTGGTGGATAAATCAATCGGGTACTCGATCGGTGCGCACAAAGGCGCGCGTTTGGGCGCCGATGAACTTCGCGAGCGCGCAGAACGCGACGCCGAGGAGGCGTTTGACTTGAGAAACGGCGTCTCGCCCGCCGTCATCGCGGCGTCGACGACTCTCGACATTCAAGAGCGTTACGCGCCGGAGAGGAAATACGTCCCGGATGCGTGATGACGTCGAGTGTCTCGAATAGGAAGACGATGCGCGCGTTCATTCGTTTGTGAAATACATTTTTAGAGTTACAACACGACGACCTGCGAAAAGAAGAAAAACGCGCGTCACGTCAGTCGCGTTCGTTCCGCGTCGTGCGCCGACGTCCTTCGGAAAAAGAAAAGAGATATCCCGAGGTTTGCTCACAGTTCCTCGTCGACTGATACGACGGAAACTCCGATTATACCCCGCGTTTACTGTCGCGTGTTAAAATAATAATGATGGCTCAGAGCACAGCTGGGGTATCAAGCCAGCCTCGATCAATGAACCCGTCCCACACGCTGTATCGACGCGCCTCGAGTCGCGACGACGACGCGAAAAGAAGAAGAAAGAAAAAACAACAAATCCACGATGCGCCGCCGCACCGCCGCGCCCTTGTCTCGGGTCAGAGCAAAGATGACATTCAAAACGTGCGTTTTCCCCACGCGCGCGACCTCGAGCGAGACGCGCGGTCGGTGAGAAGATTAGCATTTCGACGCGCGCTCATCACGCCCGAGACGCGCCGCGCGGTCGCATCGCGCGAAACATTTTTATCGCCGTCGCCTCGTTCGCACCTCACGCTCGCGTCGTCGTCGTCGCGCGGTCGCCCGTGCGCCCGTGCGCCTCGCGCGACCGCCGCCGTCTGGCGGGTCGTTGACCGTCCCGAGTCCCTCGGACGAATGAAGGAAAGACACGAGTCAAGTGATTGATGGATGTGATTCGGTGCGCGTCGCGTCACACGGCGACGCGCGCCCGGGGTGAAGAAACGCGCGGACGACGTCAATCTCTATCGCACTCTCGCACTCGACATGAGCGACGGTCGATACTCGTTCTCGCTCACGACGTTTTCCCCGAGCGGGGAGCTGCTGCAGATCAAACACGCGCTCGCGGCGATCTCGTCCGGGGCGACGAGTCTCGGGATCAAGGCGAGGGATGGGGTGGTGCTGGCGACGGAGAAGAAGTTGCCGAACGCGTTGGTGGACGCGTCGACGGTGAAGAAGATCGTGACGCTGACGGATGATATCGGGGTGACGTACAGTGGGATGGGTCCAGATTTTCGCGTGTTGACGCGCTTGGCGAGAAAAGAGACGCAAACGTATTATCGAACGTATAAAGAGAGCGTGCCGGTGAGTCAGTTGGTGCGTGAGACTGCGACGACGATGCAGGAGTTCACGCAGCAGGGGGGGGTGCGACCGTTCGGGGTGTCGCTGCTCATGGCGGGGTACGATGACAGAGGACCGAATCTGTACCAGGTGGATCCGAGCGGTTCGTATTTCGCGTGGAAGGCGAGCGCCATCGGAAAGAACATGGTGAACGCGAAGACGTTCTTGGAGAAGCGTTACAGTGAGGACATGGAGTTGGAGGACGCCATTCACACCGCCATTTTGACGCTGAAGGAGGGGTTCGACGGGCAAATTTCCGCGGAGAATATTGAAATCGGCATCGTGGGTGCGGACAGAAAGTTTAGAATTCTCACGGCGAGTGAGATTGCCGATTACCTCGAGGAGGTTGAATAAATGCAGTACCGTAGCTAGTGTGTGTGTCTATAAAAAATTAAACGTCTTCTACATCGTCCTCGGCCCACACCGACGCGTTTAGAGGGAAATTCCACGAGTCTCGCGTCGACTGTGAACAATACATGACGTACGCCAGCGCGCGACGCGTCGGCGAATCGTTCGCGCCGCCTCTGTGCATGACGCGATAATCGTACACGAGCATCGACCCCGCTTTCAAAACGTGAGGTCGATAACGAGGCGCCGCCTCTTGCGATTTACACTCCGTCGACGTCACGTACGCGGCGTCGTGATCCCACTCGTGCGAACCGTGAATAAACTCGGTCGGTCCATCCGTCGGATGTACGTCCTTCACGGGGACGAAGACGTTAAAAATACCAAACGACCGTCCATCCGCGTGAAAGTGTTGCTCGGGTGCGCCCGGTTCGGAGCTCACGCACCCGAGAGACTTCACGGTGAAGCCACAGTCGCCGTACGCGCGCGCGAGAACGGGCTTGATCCAAGGCGCGCACGATTTCTGTACAGTCTCCCAGGCGTGAACGGCGCGTTTTCCCGTCTCCGTCGCGAGATCCCTCACGGCATCGCTCTCGGGACGCGTGAAGTCGTATCTCAGTCCACCTCTCGCTCGCGAACATATCTCTGAAAAGCGAAAAATCTCCGTCGTCGCGTCGACGCCTCGATCGGCGACGCGCACGAGCAATTCGTTCAAGTGCGCATCGCTCGCCTCTGCGCACTCGCGTAACGCGCCTTCAGGAATCAACGATTCATCTTCGCTCACCGCTCGTATTATCACGAATCCGTGCGTGCGTAAACTCTCGGCAGCGTGTTCGATGGTTCCCGCTTCCGGCGCGCCCGCGTCGACTTCTTCTTTGCTCGCCTCCACCACGCATGCGCGCGCGTCGCTGAAATCAACTCGAACCGCGCTCGTGGACGCATCCTCATCATCACACGCTCGCGTCGCGTCGCCTGTGCGAACGTACGCACCGATCGAAAACGCCTCTAATTCCTCTGCGAAATCCGCGAGCGCGGCGTCCGCCTCCGTCTCCGCCTTTTTCTCCCTCTCCGCCTCCAACAGCGCGTACCCACCCCTCGACGTGATCTCATCGTCGTGTTCGTGTTCCTCCGCCGTCGTTCGCATCTCCTCGTTCACGCACGCCATCGGCGTCATCCTCACCGTCATCCCTCTCGCTCTCAACGCGTCGACGAACGCCGCCGTCAATTCTCGTCTTCGCACGCCGAAACCGGCGATAAACGTTCCATGCTCCCCCACGTGCGCGTCCACCGCGTTCGCCAAGTCCTCGACGTGTTCCTCGAGATACAACATATCCGCCGCGACGACCACATCGTGCGTCTCCTCGGTCGCGTACGTCGTCTCGTCGCCCCAATCTAACCGTCTTACTGACACGTCGCACGCCGCCGCCCGCGCGTCTCCGTCAAACCATCCGTTCCTCTGCGCGTTCGCGTGCGCCAGCGCCAACGTCGCCTCGTCGCGATCCGTGAGACACACCGCGCTCGCCCCCAGACTCGCGCACGCCAGCCCGCACGCGCCGACGCCGGCGCCGAGTTCGAGCACGCGCTTTCCAACGACGAGCGCGTCGGCGCGCGTCGAGAGATGGTCGACGAGCGCGTACGACGAGCTCCAGAGGCGACATCCCGTGCGCAGAGGGACGACGTCGGCGTCGTGCTGGACGCTCAACACGATCGGGTCGCGAGGGAAATTGGGCGTCGTAAAGGCGCGACGTTCGGTGAGTCCCATCGTCGGGCTGACTCGACGTCGGCGCGAGGCGTCGAGTGACGCGCGAGAGGGAAAGAGGGAAAGAGGTGTGGATGACCGCGCCCATCGTCGACGACAACAACCTAACCTACTAATTTGTTCGCGCCTCTTTTTTATCTCGAACCGCTGAACGCGCGAGCGGTGGCGTTGGCGCCGAGCACGATGGCTCTTCTCGCGACGACCAACGCGGCGGCGGCGAAGACGACGGCGCCGGCGCCGGCGAACGCGAGGGCGGGATCTTTGGCGAACACGCGACCGAACACGATGGGTGAGATGATGCGAGCGATGGCGTTGATGGCGGAATCGACGCCCATGACGGTGCCGCGTCGCGTCGGTGGCACGCACTGCATGAGGAGGATGGGGACGGCGGGCGTGAAGAGGGGCAAGCCGGAGACGTAGAGAAAGGCGGCGGGCGGCACCGCGGCTGGATTCGCTTGACCTATGCACACGAGACCGACGGCGACGAGGGTCAGACCGATGACGGTGGTTTTTGTGAGTCCGAAAAACTTTTGCGTCGGCGCGAAGAGCGTGGCGCTCACGGTGAAAGACACCGCGGATAACGCGGTGAGCAGGGCGCCGATTTGCGTCGGCGCCATGGCGAGCTTCTTGGACAGTAACAGCGGGAAAAAGGAATCAAACGTCGATTGACCGGCGTTGTACAGGAAACTCGTCACGCATATGGTGGCCACCGCGGGTAAGTACTGTTGTCCGAGCGGACAACTCAGGGCGTCTGGATCGTACACGCCCGGAAGCGATTGCGGCTGCTTGGTCTCCGTCGGAATGCCCGCCGTCGGACTCTTCCTCTCCTTCTCTTTTTTCGCCGTTCCACTCGCCTCCACCGCGTCGCTCGACGTCGACGCATCACCGACCACCTCACGCATCGAAGCCTTCATGCTCTGCGGCGGCGTCATGAATAATAACACCATCATCGCCGCGGCGACGGATGCCCATCCCGTGACGGCAATCGCCGCTGAGAGACTAAATCCGGCAAACAACACCCCACCCAGCGTCGGACCGACGATGAACGCCAGCGTGCACGACGCCTCGCGCCACGCCATCAATTGAGGCAAAAATTCGGGCGTCGACGCGTCCGCGAGATACGCCTTCACCACCGGACTCGCCCCCGCGAAGGCTCCGCTCAACACGCGCAGCGCCAAAAACGTTTGCAGCGACCACCCGGATTGCACGCACAGTGCCTGTAAAATCAACCCCACGCCCACACCCATGAGACTCGTGACGATGATGGGTTTCCTCCCAATCTTATCGCTCAACTGCGGCCAGAAAAACAGCGCCCCGAACATCCCCAACGGGTACGCGCTCGTGAGATATCCCACGTGTTCGGCGGCGACGTCGAATCGTTGCACCAACCCGGGCGTGATCGGTCCCGTCACCGTGAACCCGAGCAGGTGCAAAAACACCGCGAGCATGACGCATGCGACGCTCAAATTTTGTCTAAACCCGATGAACGACGCCGTCGGCGCGCTCTCACTCGCCGAATTCGTCGCCGACGGCGTCGTCGTCCGCCTCTCGCGTCGTCGCGCCGATCGCGTCCCCGTCGCGTCGCGCGTCCATCTATCGAACTCGTCCGCGCCAACGACCGCGCGCGTGGACGTCCTCAAAACCATCGTCGTCGTCGTCTCACGCGTCGACGCGCGTCGCCCCTCCCTCGTCGTCGTCGAGCGCATCGGTCGGCTCGCGCGCATCGTCCTCGAGCGTAACGGTTTCGTCGCGAGCCCCGCGTCGCGCGCGACGCGCATGTCGCCAACCTATCGTCGAGCGCGACGAACGCGCGCGTGTGCGCGCGCGTACGTTCGCGCGCGTCTCTCGCGGTCGTCGCGCGACGACGTGTGTGGTCGAGGGCGTCGAGGGCGCGCGCGATTCCAAGAGGGGGGCGTCATTCGTATCCACGCCGTGATGATGACCGTCGCGCGTTCATCGCGCGTCGCGCGCGCGCGAGCACCGACGCCGAGACGAACCGTGGTGCCGTCTCGCGCGTCCGCGCGCGCGCCGCGCGCGACGTCGAGCGACGAGGCGCCCGCGCCCGTGTACGAATACGAAACTTTTGACTTGGGCGTGACGCTCAAGGGCACGCACTTCATCGATCTCACCTCGCGCATCGACGACATGATCGCGCGCACGGGCGTTCGCGAGGGTACCGTGCACGTCATCTCTCGTCACACGACGACGGCGGTGACGATCAACGAGATGGAGGATCGATTGGTGGACGACGCGAGGATGTTTTTCCACGAGCTCGTCCCGCCGGGACGTTTTTATTTACACAACGATCTCGATCGACGACACGGACCGCCGGATTGGCCCGGAGGAGACGAGGCGTGGCGCGCGCAAGAGCCCGAGAATTGCCACTCCCACCTGTTGAGTATGCTCATCGGAAACAGCGAGAGCATTCCCGTGAGCGGCGGGAAGACGACGCTCGGCACGTGGCAGAGTTGCATGTTCGTCGAGTTGGACGGTCCGCGTCCTCGCACCGTGGGCATTCAGATCGTCGGCATCAAGTAGATTCATAGTAGATGACACATCATTCACACTCAATCGCACGCTCGCCTCGCGCGCGTCCTCCGTCGTCGTCCACCGCGTCTTCGTCGCGCGTCCGCCTCGTCCGCCTCGAGTGCGAGAAAGCGAATCGTCGCGCGTCCGTCGGGATCGATCGGGAACGCGCGTTTTCGGCGGTACGAACGCGTCGCCGAGCGAACGGGCGGGAATCGTCGCGCGGTCATCGTCCATCGTCCGTCGCGCACACGCACACCGCGCGTCGAACACACGCGTCATTCATCAGCCATCGGGCGCGACTTTGAAGAGAAGAAGAACCGTTTGAAGAACCGTTTGAAGGAAAAATTTGAAATTTAAAAATGTCGCGCGACGACGCGGGCGCCGCAGAGCGCGCCGCGGTCGGTCGATCGAGCGCGAACGCACGAACGCGCGACGCGAACGACGCGAACGACCGCGATGCGCGCCGTGATGCGCGAGACGCGCGCGTCCGAACATCCGGCGGCGAGATTGGTGTTTGACGACGAGGCGAGCGAGATGGTGACGCTGACGCCGTCGGACGACGAGGAGGCGCGCGCGAGCGCGAGAGAAGGGCCGCGCGTGCTCACGGTGGCGATGGACGTGGATGATTCGAGCGAAGTCGCGGTCAAGCCGAGCGAGAGACGCGGACATACGACGACGGCGGCGACGACGATGTTTGCGCGTTTGAATGCATCCTTGGGGGACTTTTTCACCAATCACCCGACGCACAAGCGCGAACGCGTGGCGTCGCCGGCGGTCAAGGCGAACAGGCGTAAAGCCGCGGACGGTGGACGAGGGTCTGATGTGTCTCGAATCGCTCGAGAGATCGCGCAGACGTTGGATGAACCCAAGGTGAGACTGCTCGCGAGAGCCGTCGACGCGCTCGGGGAGCCCGCGTGCCGAGCCTTCGCCGCCGAGGCGCGCGCGCTTCAAGAAAACGGCGGTGAGATGACGGCGACGGGCGATCGCAAGCGCACGACGGGTGGTTTATTCTGGAACATCGTTCGCAATCGCACGCCCAAGGAGACGTACGATTTGATTTTCGCCGAGGAGCGCGAGCGGTCCAAGATTCGCGTCAAGGCGCGCCGCGCGCGCGCCCGCGGCGCCGACGGCAAGGAGAACATCCCTCCGTTCGGTCACGCGCCCACGATGGCGCAGATTCTCTTCGGAAGCATTCGAAACGAACACTTCCCCGCCGATCGCGTCCCTCTCGCCCCTCTCGACGCCGTCACGCCCAAACCGACGCTCAAATCGCTCGGCGGCGCCGCCGATTGGGCCGACGTCGTCGACGACGACGCCGACGCCGGAGTCGACGTCGCCGACACGACCCTCGCCGCGCCGATGAAACCGGCTCGCACGCCCGGTCGCTCTTTCGCCGACATCGCGCGAACGCCTCGATGATCGTTCACGTCGCCAACTCGCGTCGATTCGATTCATTCGTCTTGTACAGCACCACCTTTTTCACTCACGTCGACAGACATGTCCCACTATAAAACCCCCGAATCACACGCACTCCATCCACCCGACATCCGTCGAATCCATCCGCGCCCGCGATCGATCGCGACGGGTGCGGACACGGACGAGGATCTCACGAGTCACGACTCAAACGCGAGTCCTCCCGACCCTCTCGATCGCCGATCGCGTCGCTCGGTCGCCATCGATCGATCGATCGTCACTACGAGTTTGACGACGGGATGTTCACCGTGACGAGCGCGAAGATTGTTCAGGTGCGTCCATCTCTCCATCAATCGTCGTCGTCGCGTCGTCGCGAGACCGTCGTCGTCGCGGTGGGACGATGACGGTGGGATCGATTCCGCGTGAAGACGCACGCAGAGCGTGGGACGAATGGGACCGACCCGCGGGTCGTCTCGTCGACGACGACGACGATCGCGACGACGACGATCACGACGATCACGACCTCTACGGTCGTCTCGTCTCGTCTCTCTCGTCTCTCTCGTCGTCGTCGTCGCGTCTCTCTCGTCGTCTCTCTCGTCGTCCTCGTCCCGCGCACGGATCGGGGCGTATCTATCCCTCGTACGCGTCGACGACGAGGAAGAGGGCGACGAGAGAGAGGGATACGTACGACGATGATTCGTGACGGTGAATGATGCGAAGGATGATTCACGGATGTGTGCGATGCGTGTAGACGTAGACGTAGACGTGTGTGTGCGCGCGGGGTATCGAGCGCATCGACTGACGGCGTCGACTCGACGCGCGCGCGTAGGTCAACGCGGCCAAGGCGCCGACGACGAAAAAGGCGGAGAAGGCGAAGCGCGCGCTCTCCCTCGGTCTCGCCGGTCTCGCCGCGGTGAGCGTTCAAGTCGCCCCGGCTCGCGCCGATCTTACCTCTGATTTGCTCGCCAAGACGGAGGCGAACAAGGAATTGAACGATAAGAAGCGCGCCGCGACGTCGAGCGCCAACTTTGAACGCTCGCGTCTCGTCACCGACGGCTTGTGTCAATTCCCGCAAAACTTTTTGGGTTGCGAAAACGCCGCCGAGAAGGGTGACGTCAAGTTCTTGTCCGACGATCTCAAGATCGAGTGCGAGGGCACGACCGACGGTAAGATTTGCGCCTCCAAGGCGCCGGGTTCTTTCCCCTCCGTCTTCGGTATGTGAGCGTCGCGTCGTCCCGTTTCACAGTAATTGTAAGAAGACGTTCAATTTCATCCAATGTCGCGACGCGCGCGTGCACGTCCCGTCGTCACTCCGTCGCGCTCGATCGTGGACCGGAGGGCGAGAGAGAGACGAGAAGAGCGACGCGCGCGCGTCCGTGGTCGTCCGTCGTCGACCGCACGGGCACGGGCGGGAAAAGGCGCGCGCGCGCGACGAATCGCGCCGCCGGTGGGTCGCGGGACACGCGCGCGTCGGTCGACGCGAGGGCGCGCGCGCGCGCATGCCGAGGCACGGGGTGCACGTAAACAAGTATTACGTGCCGGACGACGTCCCGAGTTGGGCGAAATTAAACCTGAAACAGGCGAGCAAGAAGATCGCCAAGACGCGAGGCGCGGGGACCAAGCAGGCGTTGGGGAAAAAGGCGAAGACGGCGTTGAAGCTGGCGAATCGTAAGGGTGGACGAGGGAAGAGAAATCCGGCGAATAAGGATTTCCAGAAAAATCTCAAGGTGGCGAAGGATTTGAAGAAGAATAAGCGCAAGGGTCGACAGTCAAAAAAGAGAGGGACGTAGGAGGAGACGCGAGGCGAGGCGAGGCGAGGCGGGCGATTGCATTCGACATGGCGACCGTGGCGTGGGAGGCGTGCGACGACCGCGAGAGTCTGAAAACGATGGCGATGAAATATCTGAAGCCGAGAGCGATCGTTTCATCGTCAACATGGCGAAGTATTTGCGAGCAAAGGTTGACGAAAACGGTTGGAGCGAGGCGAACGTGCGCGCCGCCTTTGACGAGGCGGTGAAGCAAATGCCGAAGGGTCGCGCTCGAAGGGCGCTGCGAGCGAACTTTGACGAGTACGCGGACAAACTGTGCGATACCATATATCGCGACAACGGTCCATCCATCGAGCTCACGAAGGCTGAGCGCAAGCTCGCAAAGTTGACCAAGGATCCGGAGAGCGCGTTTTACGCGCTCGAACAGAAACCTCTCGAAGATTTTTCATCTGCATCTTTCGAAGAGTTGTGCGTGGAGTTTGACTACTCGATGAAAAGGACTGCGTTCGACATCCCGGCGCACGTCTGGATGCGAGAGATGGAGTTGGTGGATCTCAAGCAAGAAGCCATAGATGCGTGCGAGAAGAAGCGCGAAACCGCGCTCAGGCGCATCATCGACATCGCGCAGACGACGAAGGATTCCTTTGAAAAATGTCAAAAGAAGACGCAAGAGATGTATGAGAAGATACACAATCTGATCGGACGTCTCGCGGGTGCCACCGGAGCGCGTCGAAAAATGCAAGGATCCAGAATCGAAACGGCTCGGATGGCGGCGGAGGTTGTCATGCTGAGACACGATTTGCGTAAATTAGCCTTGAACGATGGATCTTTGAAGATTCCCGAGCACGAAGTCGGCGTGACCGCATCTTACGACGGTGCAATTCTTTTGGGCAATTATCGTGGAGATTTCGCGGGCATCGTAGCGTCGCGTTTGCCTGAAGACGAAAACGACGTCGCGGCGTCCTTCGCGGAAGTTGATTTACCAATCTTTGAGTGCGCGCTCGGTTTGGGTGGTTTCGACGCGGAGTTCGAAAAGGAAGCCAGAAAGTGCGGGATTTTGTTCGGTCTCTTAGACGTAGACGCGAGCCTGAACGAGGTGAGCAAAAACGTCGGCCCTTCGCTTCTTCGTCGACCGCCGAAGGCGCCATTCGACAAAAATAAAGACGTAAACGAGTACGACATGGAAGCCTACGCTCGGATGCCGGCTGATTCATCCATTGAAAGCATCGCAGAGACTTCGTTCGATCAAGTCGAATACTTAGACACAGACTATCTACACGAAGGTTTATCGTTGGCTGGGAAGGATGACGATGAAAACAGTGGACCGGGAAAAGTGAAAATGTATTTTAGCGTGATTCGCGTCGCAAGGGCCTACATCAAGCTCCTCAACGCCAACGGGAAACGGAAGCGTTCTTCAGCAGTCGCGCGATACATGTCAGCCGCTCCCGCGCCCGAGGTTCTTTTGATGCACGTCCCGGATTCTTGCGGCGTGGATAACACTGACGCTCGAGGCATGTCCGTCGAGCTCGTTGTCGCCAGCGTCAAAGCGCTGCAAACCATCGTGAATGAGTGGAACGAGATGCGAACCCTGTTCAAGTCGGCGGCTCAAAGTGAGGGTGGGTTCTTCATCGACATAAATCGCAGTATCGGTGATATGGCGACCGAAGATTTTGAAAAGTCCGGGCAGGACGATCGCGACGACGTCGATAAACTCGACGAGGAGACTGAGAAGGATCTCATGGATATGCTCGAAAAACTCGAAGGTCCCGACGCGTCGAGCGACGAGGATGAAGACGATAGCGACGATGCCGACGATTAGACTTCAATTTTTGTGTCATAACAAACCTATGCAGTACCGCTGCGCTCGTCTTAGTCACTCTTCTTTCTTTCCAGCTTTTTCCACGCCGACGTATCGACGTGCGCCGAAACGACGAAGAAGATGAACAAACCGAGAACAAGCGGAGCCGAAAGCGGTAACACGCGGCACACGTGCTGACTAATACCCTTCGGCTCACTGATGCATTTACTCTTGTACCACGCCACAGCCCCTCCTCCGGCGAGAATGAGCGCGTATCTGGCGTATCGCGCCTTCTCCGCCCACGTCATCTTCACCAATCCAAATCTATCGAACGGTGCGACGTGATGCCACACTTCGTACTCGCACCCCCCCTTCTTGAAACGCATAGACACTCGCTTCGTCTCGCCGTGCGCTCCGTTCTGCACCGGAAGCGCCGTCGCGCGGCTCGCCACGGCAAAATCGCCCGTATCGCTCACCACGTGCCAGAACGATCCAAACTTTTTCGTGAGCTCATCGCGAAGCGCTGTCGCGCGTTCGTCGTTATCGTCGCGGCCGATGTCGGTATCGTTCAACACCTTTAACGCACTATTCACGATGGTGTGCGGAATGCCCTCGACGTCGCTCACGCACGTCGCCAAGTCCTTCTTCTTAGACGCGATGGGAGGCTCATCGTGCTCATCCCGCATCGACTCGAACGCCAACATCTGCGCACCATCGACGGCGTTCGCCAACGGCAGCGAGTTATACACCAACACGCGCAGGCTGGGCGCTTTACTCTTCGCCTTGACCACGGCGTACAGGAGCGACTTTTTCGCAAACCTCAAGTTTGCGCTAAAATCACCGCGTCCGACGACGACGTGCGTCGACGCGTCCCGAATCCCATCCAAAATACCAGTCGCCAACCGTCGCAGCGTCCCCGGGTCCGCGCGCACCCCGATCGACGGATCCTGAAGCGCCGATTGCACCGCGTGCAGAATTTCCAATCGCCGCCGCTTCGCGCAGTCGGCGCGCCGCACCGTCACCTCCACCATCGTTCCTCGATCGCGCGCGACACGGACACCGAGACGCGTCCGTCCACGCGCGCTCTCGCGTCGAGGACGCGGTCTCGCACGTCGACGACGACGTGTGCCGCGCGCCATCGCGTCGGCGCAGTTTCGCGCGTGTGCGTTCGTGGGTCACGACTCACCGAGAGTCTCACAGTATCGGGAACTGATCGAGTGACCTCGTACGTGACGTCTCGTCGACGGCGCGCGCGCGTTCGAGTGTTAACGTTACAAGACTACCAGTTTAGAGGGTATGATGTGCTAGGTTCACGGCATTCGGTGTCGCGTGAGGTCAATTGCGAGAGTGGAAAACGATCGGGACGATGTCGGACACGCGCGGGACGTCGCGCGATTGTCTCTGGAACCACGCGGCGGCGGCGACGACGAGGAGCGCCGCGACTCGGGCGACGCGCCTGGCGTCAACGGGCGCGTCCTCCTCGGGTTGAGACGCTTCGAACGGCGCGACGTGATGCCACACTTCGTACTCGTATTTCCCTTTCTGGAAACGCATCGATACGCGCTTCATCGCGCGATACTCCCCGATCTGTACCGGAAGCTCCGTCGCGTGGCTCGCCACGGCGAAATCGCCCGCATCGCTCACCACGTGCCAGAACGATCCAAACTTTTTCGTGAGCTCATCACGAAGCGCTGTCGCGCGTTCGTCGTTATCGTCGTGATCGATGTCGGTATCGTCCAACACCTTTAACGCACTATTCACGATGGTGTGCGGAATACCCTCGACGTCGCTCACGCACGTCGCCGCCCGCCTCTTCGACGGGCTCCTCAGAAACGACGGGCTCCTCGACGACGATCCCTTCAACGAGCTCCTCGACGCCGATCGCCGCGACGGACTCAGAGGCACATCGTGCTCCTCCTTCGCGGACTCAAACGCGAGAAAATCCGCCGCGTCGACGTCTCCTCTCTCCCACGGCGACGACTCGTACACCAACACGCGCAGTCGCGGCGCCTCCGCCGACGCCTTGACCGCGGCGTACAGCAGCGACTTTTTCGCAAACCTCAGACTGAGGCTAAAATCACCGCGTCCGACGACGACGTGCGTCGACGTTCCCTGAATCCCATGTAAAATTCCAGTCGCCAATCGCCGCAACGACTCGACGTCCCCGCGCGTCCCGACGAGTGGGTCTCGAAGCGCCAGGTGCGCGGCCCCGATGATTTCCGCGCGTCGCACTTTCGAGCACTCGGCCCGTCGCACGCGCACGTCCGTCATCGCGCGACTCGACGCCGTCACGGGAGACGGCTCGCTTCGTCGCGCGTCGTCGTCTCGCGCGTCGTCGTCTCGCGCGTCGACGCGAGCCGTCTCCGAGACCTCGACGCGCGCGACGTTTCGGGTGTGTCCGCGGTGCAGCGCAGTGGGTCAAAGAGACCGTTCGTGACTCGTGAACCTCTACAGTATGGATCTTTGATGGACAGATGCCGCGCGCGCGGTCGACCCGGATCGACCGCCGGGTTCGAACGCCTCGGCCCGCGTCCGCGCGCGGGGCGGGACACGCGCGCGCGCGAGGGCGGCGGTGAACGCGCGAAGCGCGAGGGCGTTCGGATCCGTCGGCGTCGGACGCGTCGAGAGTCGGCGCGAGCGCGCGAGCGAGGGCGGAGGAGGCGCGACGCGCGAGATCTCGGTGCGAGGCGTGGCTGAGGGGGAATTCCGTCGCGGACGCGCGCGCCGAGGTGACTCGTGTCGAGGGTTCGGGATCGTTCGGTGGGAAACGTCGGTGTGCGTCGACGTTGAGCGTGAACGAGGGCGTGAGTGCGGCGGTGGGGGCGTGCGGACGCGATGCAGAGCAACGGGTACGGACCTCAGGGCAACGCGCCGCCGCCGGGACCGTACGGGCAGCAGGGAGGCTTACCGGGCATGATGTATAACACCGTGCCGCGGCCGGGAGGTCAATTCGCTGGTCAGCGACCGATGCAGAATCCTCCGGGCATGCAAGGGGCGCCGGCGATGCCTCGCGGGGTGATGGGAGGTCCGCAGCGCCAGGGGTCGTTGCCTCTTCCGTACGGCGGCATCATGGGACAGCCGCCGGGCATGATGGGGGGCACTGCGGCGAGCGGACAAGCATCCATGGCGCAGGGTGGCATAGGATCGAACATGGGCGGTGGACAGCGTGGGGTGATGCTGGATCGCAGCGCGAGCCAGCCGGTGCAAGGACAAGCGGGGGTTCCGTCCATTCAGCGCGCGTCGAGCGGATTGCCCATGCCGAGCACGAGCGTGGGCATGAGCTCACCGCGGGCGGGTGTTATGATGAACTCTGGTCCGCTGCCGCGCGCGTATCCCACGATCGGGTCGCAAGGTGACTTGAACGGCTCGAAGATGCCCGGTGGCGGTTTGGACTTGGACTCGGCGGGTGGCATGGTTGGCGGCTTAGGCGGTCAAGAGCAGAAGGCTCCTGGATTTGATGATTCGGAGTTCCCGACGCTGGGCGGTGCCGGTGGGATGCCGCAAAGGGGAGCTTCCTTTGGTTACGGTGGTATTTCGGGCGAAGGCTTTGAGGGCGTGTATGATTTTTCGAAACCTCAGCAGGACTTTAGCATGGAGAAAGAAGACTTCCCAGCGCTCGGTGGGAAGGGTCCTGGGAACATGGGTGGACTTGTTCCCCCTCCCGGTCTGGATGCCAAGGAAGGATCGAGTCCCTCGTATCCTCCTCTGGCTAGACAGAGTTCTAGCGGTGTCGGTGGCGTAGGTTTTGGAGCGCAAGGTCCGGGTCGTCAAGGGAGCGCACCGGGCGCCGGGCAGTTCGAAGGCGGAGCGCCGCCTCTTCCGGGTAAACCAGGAGCCGCCGCACCGGCGGGCCCGAGCGGAACTTCGCAGAAGGATCGCTACGGCTTGCTTGGCTTGTTGCCCGTGATTCGCATGGTGAACCCGAACGTGTCTACTCTGGCGCTCGGCGCGGACTTGACCATGCTCGGTTTGAACCTCAACTCACCCGATAGTCTGTACAAGTCCTTCACGCTGCCGTGGAACGATTCGGCGCCGAAGAATGACTTGGAGCTCACGATTCCCTCTGCTTATTCTCAGCAAGTTAGTCGTTGCCATCCGGCGGTATTCGCCAAATTCCAGCAAGAAACGTTGTTTTACATCTTCTACAGCATGCCTGGAGAAGAGGCTCAGTTATTTGCCGCCGATGAACTCGTTCAGCGTGGATGGGGATTCCACAAGGAGCTCAAGGCGTGGTTGATGCGCGTGGCAAACACCGAGCCGTCCAACCAAAACGAACAGGGTGAGCGAGGCTCCTTCTGGGTGTTCGATCCCGTGGCGTGGGAGAGGACGAGAAAGGACAACTTCACTCTCCAGTACGATAAGTTGGAGACGCGACCGACGGTACCCGTTCGCGTCGAGACCGTTTCTCGCTGAAGAAATTGTATCTTCGATAGAGTTAGCAAAAACTCCTGGAAAACGATTGCAAAAAAAAATCTACAAAATCTTTAAAGCGGCGCGGCATGAGACAAACATGGAATATTACATCGTGAAATTCGACACCGGGATGATGATTTCGTTCCTACGCACGAGCGGATTGGTGAACGGATCGTTGTACTGCGCCAACGCCGCGTTTCCGCTCGTCTCCAACCCGTCGCGCGCCGCGCACTTGCGCAGCTCCGCCTCCGTCTCTCGCGCCGTGTCTGCCGTCGCCACGCCCGAAAACTTTTTCGCGATGAAAATACCACCCTTTTCCTCCTGTAAAACAACCTTTTCGTTCGTACTCGCCGGGAGCGCGTCCACCGAATCGCCGCTCACGACGAATTGCATCGTGTTCTCCTTGGTAAACACCGGCGTCGTCATCTCCATCTTCGTTCCCGTCGCGTTCGCCTGGCCGAAAATGTACCCAGCGAGGGAATTAAACGCCTGTCCCGCCACCTGACCGTCCATCTTCGCCTGCGCCGACATCTTCATCTCCTTGACGTCCACGCCCGGTCCCGTCGACGCGACGAGGTACGGCTCGTACCTGCGCACTTCGTAGTCGCGTCTCTTCTTCAGCACCACGTACCCCGGCGTATCCAAATCAGGCGTTTGCGTGAAATCAAAAATTTGTTTCAACACCTCCGCCACGCCCTCTGGACTCAAATGCCTCTGATTCTCGATCGAATCCCACGTGTCCACGTGTGTCCGCACGCGCTTCGTCTCCGGATCGACGCCCATGATCGACGTCCCCGTGAACGTCAATCTCGGTCTCCACACGAACGGAAACGCCGGAACCGCCATCGTCATCGTCCACCGCGTCGTAATCTCCCACGGTCCGCTCTGATAGATGTCGTGCATGACGTATTCCGGAGAAAACACCCGCCGAAGCATTTGAATGTTAAACGCGTAGCCGGCGAAGGATTCGTACTTGGTGAGCGGATCCTCAAACGACACGTCCGGCGCGTACAGCGCCGCATCGATCCCGCGCGCGTCGAACAAATGCGTCAAATCCTCCGCTAACGCCTCACACAGCGCCGTCGACTCCTCCGGCGTCATCTCGCTCGCCGACACCGTCGCGCGCGGTGACGTCGACGTCGACCCCCACCGGCGCATCCTTCTCGTCATCATCTTCCGTCTCTCCACCCTCGACGACGCCTTCACCGTCACCACCGCGCTCGCCGACGTCGACGTCGTCATCATCGTCGCGCGCATCGTCCCGTCACCACCACCGTCGCCGTCGCGCGTCCCGGAATACCGACGCGAACGAACGAATCATCACATTTAATCGTCAATTTCTCTCGTCTCGGGTCTCTCGGAGACGGAGAAACTGGGCACCCCTCTCCGCGTGATGATTCATTCGTGCCGTGTCGTCAATCGGTGACGCGACCGCGCGATGGTGCGTTCGCGGTCGATCGCGAGCGCGCGCGATGACGACGCGCCGCCAGACGCGCGCGTGGTCGAGGGTGAGGGTGCGCGCGGCGACGCGTACGATGACGGTGACGATGGGATGATGCGAATGATGACGACGACGACGACGGCGGCGGCGGCGGCGGGGGCGGTGGAGGCGATGCGCGCGAACGATGGACGCGCGATGTTTCGAACGCGGCGTGAAAAACGCGCGATGGTGCTGCCGTCGATGCCGACGACGCGCGATGCGGCGAGACGCGAGGTGATGCGACGAAAGTTGGCGGTGTCGCCGGCGCGAGACGCGTTCCGAGACGGCGACGAAGACGCGCGCGAAGACGGCGAAGACGCGGTGATGGGTGATTCGCGAGGGATGCATCGCGTGCCGGAATTCGTGCAACGACCGCGCGATGCGTCGGGGCGACCGCGCGCTATGCGAGAGGGGGAGGATGTGTACAGATTATCCGATGCGGCGAACGCGCGCCGATTCGATCCGTCGTCGCTCTCCATCGACGACGCGGACGCGGGGGCGCTCAGAGGTGAGTTTGCGAAACAGTTTTGGGCGTTGAAGAGTCGATTGATGGATTGCGTCGTCATGGTTCGACACGGATCTTTTTATAACATGTTCAACGTGGACGCGGACGCGGGGATGGCGGTGGGATTGCGACTCACGGGTGGCAACGCCGGGTTCATGCGCAAGGTGGGATGTCGAGTCGAATCGTTCGATGAGTGGGCGACGCGTCTGTTGGCGAGCGGGCGAACGGTGGCGAGGGTGGAACAGATGGAGGACGCGGCCAAGGCGAGCGGGAAGAGCGGGGCGGTGATTCGACGCGAGTGTTGCGAAATCTTGACGCCGGCGTTGGATCGAGGCCTGGCGAAGAACGAACTCTCCAACTATTTCATCACCATCGCCGAAGCGCGAGACGGAAGTGATCGACTCGGCGTGAGCGCGGTCGATGGACAATCGGGACACATCGCCATCGCGTCGATATCGCGACGCGATTTGCACACGGTGCTTGTGCACGTCGAACCGAAAGAAGTCGTGATTTCAGAGACACTCGGAGACGACGCACGCAAAGTGTTGGTGACGTACGCCAGAGACGGCGGCGGCGCGAACGATTGCGTGCTTCGCATCTTGGAGCGCGGTGGAGTCGCGCTTCCGTCCATCACTCGATCCAACGTCTTGAACGCCATTACAAATTTCAAGGAGGGTAGCGAGCCGATGTCCGAAATCGTCGAACGCGCGACGGAGCTCGAGTTACAATCCGTCGGTTATGCCATGCGTCATCTCGCGTGGTGCGGCGTGTACGAAGACGTCTTCACGAAGGTGCAATTCACGAATCTCATGCCGGAGAGCGGTGAAACGACGCGCGCGATGGAGACCGAGAGGAATCCATCCGCATTTGCGCTTTCGCGCGACGTCTCGTACATGAAACTCGACGGCGAAGCGGTCAAAAGTCTCCACATTCTGACCGGTGATACCGGAAAGCTCACGGGATCGCTCTTTGAATTTCTCAATCAGACGCTGACGTCTTCTGGACGCCGACGATTGCGCCAATGGCTCGTGAGACCGTTACGCGACGTCGAAATCATCCAAGCGCGACTCGACGTGGTGGAAGAATTCTCCCAAGATCACTTCAAACTTCAAACGTTTCGAACGGCGCTCAAGAGAATAAAGCTCGACTACGAACGTCTCTTCACCAAGTCCTGTCGCTTAGCCATCAAGTGTTCAAAAGTGTACAACATTGTGCGATTCAATCAGTTGCTTCCCTCTAGCGTGGACGAAATGGGTCTGACAGAACTGTCGCCGAAAGGCGCGAGTACGCTCGAAGAAATTTTATTGGACGCCGTGAACATGATGAGTTTCTGGGAGATGCACAAACGCGAACTCGTTCACTTCACGCAGCTCTTGGAAGCGTTGATAAGTATCTTCGACGTCGTGAACGTGATCAACGATCTCGCTCCGCGAAACGTCTCCATCGCTGGCTTGTGCCATGATTTGGATGGCGTGCGCCCGTTTCTCTGCGAGTTGCGCTCATCGCTCGTCGTCACGCCAAATGGAAAGAAGACGTACGTCGTCACTCCGTCCGTTGACTTTTTCCACGAGTACGGCGAGTTCGCGCGCCAAGCCATCGCCGAGCAAAACCAAGATCCGACTCTGAAACGCGCGGCGGAGCGACATCGCAAGGAACTTCGACAAATTTACATACCGCTCAGCGACGACGAAGAAGGCGGCGACGTCGAACGCGACGCATCGGATCGCGCTGATTTAGCAGCCGCCGACGCCTTCACGGAGGTCATGCTCGCGTTTCGAGAAGAGATTCCGCGCTTTGAACGCGTGGTCAGCGCGGTGTGCGACTTGGACGTGTTGCAAGGATTCGCGACGACGTGCGCGTCTTCTCGCGGCGCCATAGGTTTCGTTCGACCAAAGTTTTCACCACAGGAATCGAAAAAGCTCGAACTCAGTAAGAGCTGGCATCCTCTGCTCAAGCCGAGCATCGTGGACGACGAGAAAGGAGTGACGCACGACTGCGGCATCGTCGACAACGACGTGTCCATGGCGATACCGTTCACGTTGCTCACCGGTCCGAACATGTCTGGAAAATCTTCGCTTCTTCGTCAAATCGCGCTCACTTTCATCATGGCTCAGTGCGGATGTTACGTCCCGGCGCGCGAGTGCGACATCAGCGTTGCCGACGCCGTCATGACGCGCATCGGCGGCGACGACAACTTGGCAAACGGCGTGAGCACGTTTCTCTCCGAGATGCAAGGTTCGTCTAAAATTATGCGAGATCTGACCTCATCAACGCTCGTCATTCTCGACGAGCTCGGACGAGGCACTTCGACGCTCGACGGGTACGCCATCGCGTACGCGGTGTCGCGCGAACTCATCGCCGGCGCGGCAAAGCCTCGCGTCTTATTCGCCACGCACTACCACGAACTCGCGAACGACTTGGCGCGCGACGCGGAGACTGGAAAGTCTTTCGCCACACATCACATCGGCGTCAGTTCCTTACGCCCGGGTTCGATTCGTATGAAGTTCAAACTGGAGACCGGTCCGGCCCCGCTCGGTTCGTGCGCTCTGCACGTCGCTCGTCTCGCGGGCTTCCCTCCGGGCATTCTCACTCGCGCTGCGCACGTCGCGCAGACGGTTGATTTTAAGACGAAACCCTCGGCGAACGGTGACATCTCCGCCTTCGTGCCACCGAAACCTCTCCTCTCCACCGACGAGCACCTCTGCCTATCGGCGTTGGTCACCGACGCCGCCGTCGTCGGGGACTTTGAATCCTTGGGCGACGGCGTCGCGTGGTGCAAAACGTTTTACGCCCTCTGGCTCAAGTGTCGCGACGTCACGAATCAGCATCGCGAACGCTGAAGACGCCGCCGCATCACGCTCGCGGTCGATGCGACGCCCGCGCGCGCAACGTCTCCCTTGTAAAAAAACGCTCAACTGACGTCACTCTGCGCGCGTTCGATGTCTCTCTCGCGCGCCGCCCGCGCGCCCGCGCGATCGGCGTCCGACCACCAGCGCGCGTGGCGCGGCGTCGCGCATCGTCGCGCGAGACACGCGCCTCTCGCGCGCGCGTCGAGCGACGACAAGGAGGCGTCTGACGATGACGCCTCGAGCTCGAGCATATCTCCCGTCGATTTGCGCGTGTTGCAGGAACGCATGGAGACGATTCGCGCCCGAGAAAAGTCGCTGGACGTGTTGCGTATTCTCGTCTTGGACGCGTCGGTGCCGAAACAGGTGTTGCCGTTACATTTTGACGGCGATAATGTCGCGCGCGAGCTCAACGCGGGGACGCGTCTGGGCGAGGACGTCGAGCTCGGCGACGCGTTCGGAATGTTGGGACAGGCGCCGTCGAACGGGCAGATTTTACCGAATGGGGTGGAGGTGGTGGTGACGCGATTGATGACGAAACCGACGGGGGAGACGCTCGTCGAACTCACGGCGTCGCGTCGGTTTAAGATTATCGGCTCGCCGTTTGAAGACGAAAATCGAGACGGAGCGCCGAGCGCGCGCGTGGCGTGGATCGACGAGAGCGAGGGGGCGGGTGAACAGATGGTACAAGATTCGACGACGACGACGACGGATGGCGAGACCGTGGACCCATCGTCGTGCGACGACGAAGCCAAAGCGCTCGCAATGGAACTTCCCGGACTCGTCGACGAATGGCGCGCGCTCGTCGTCTCCCGCAAACGAGAGCGTCAACCCGACCAACTCAAACTCATCATGTCCCATCTCGGACCGATGCCATCCATCGATCGTCCCGCTGAGCTCGCGTGTTGGGTCGCCGGACTGATCAATCCGATCCCAGCGCTCGGCGTCGCGTACGAGATTCGACCGGCGCTCTTGATTTCGCCCACCGTCGGCGACATGATTCGCGTGTCGCACCGCGGCATTTCGCTCTCCATCGAGAATTTACGCAATTCTCCACAAATTTAACCGCTGAACGATGTAGTGTAGCCCATCCTCGCGCCGACTTTCCCGCGTCTCTGAGTCTTCGCGCGCACCTTCGCCGACCTCACACGCTGACTCTCCCACTCGAAGATGTCTCGCGGTTCCGGCGCCGGTTACGATCGGCACATCACCGTCTTCTCGCCCGAGGGACGATTGTACCAAGTCGGTGCGTACGCGCGCGCGCGTCGCGACCGACCCGCGCGCGACGACGACGACGAACGACGAAAATAATCGGAATCAATCCGAAAGAGATCCTCGGCGACTGACCGCTCCTCACCGACGTTCGCGCGCGCAGAGTACGCGTTCAAGGCGATCAAATCCGTTGGGATCACCTCCATCGGCGTCAGAGGGAAGGATTCCGTGTGCGTGGTGACGCAGAAGAAGATTCCGGTGCGTACGACGCGGCGCGCGAGAGATCGGTTCGACTCGACGAGCGCTCTCACGACTCGCGAACGCGACGAGACGCGCGCGACGATGCGTCGACGCGGTGTGTGCGCGCGCTGACGTGTGTGTGGGTGTGTACGTTCACGCAGGATAAACTCATCGATGCGTCGGACGTGACGCACATGTATAAGATTACGAAACACGTGGGCATGTGCGCCACGGGCAAAGGACCGGACATTCGGGACATTGTGCAAAAAGCGCGTAAAAAAGCGGCGGATTTCAAGCAAACCTACGGGTACGAGGTCCCCGTGGACGTGTTGGCAAACATACTCGCGGATGAGTTCCAGGTGTACACGCAGCACGCGTACATGCGTCCGCTCGCGGTGATGGTGATGTTGGTGGCCATTGACGACGAGCGCGGACCGAGTCTGTTCAAGTGCGATCCGGCTGGATACTACGTCGGGTACAGCGCGACGAGCGCGGGACCGAAGGAAGTCGAGGCGGTTAACTACTTGGAGAAGAAGGTGAAGAGCGGATCGGCGTTCGATGTGAACGAGACGACGCAACTCGCCATCAGCACGCTTCAACACGTGCTCGGCGAAGAGGTCAAGGCGAGCGAATTAGAGGTGGCCATCGTGACGGCGGATAACCCTGCGTTCCGAGTCATCAGCGAAGCTCAGGTGGAAGAGCACTTGACGGCAATTTCCGAGAGAGACTGATTAGCGTTCGTAATTGTAAAGTTAGCGTTTTTTTTTTCACAAATCTTCCTCGTCGCTCACTTCGTCCGAATCTAATTTTTCAATCGCGCTCTTGATGGAGTTGACGTCGGCGTTCGAGGGACGCAAATCCAGAGCGATGCTAAAGTTGATCATCGCCTTCTCTTGCAGTCCAAGCTTTTTGTAAATGCGGCCCATCAAGAAGAAAACGCTCGCTTCCTTCGGCGCAATCTCTTGAAGCGTCTGGAGTTCCTCCAATGCTTGCTCATATTTTTCTTCGCTCATCAACACCGCCGCCATTTCGTATCGCGCCAATGGATTCTTTTCGTCGAGCGCGATGGCTTGCGAAAGCAAAGCCGTCGCTTCAGAGTTCTCGCCCAACGCGTGCTTCGCCATGCCCGCGTAACAAAACAACACGCTCGATTTTGAATTGATGTTCAACGCGTACCTAAAATGATACTCGCTCATCACGTACTTTTCTTGACGATAGTACACCGTACCGAGCCCGTACCACGCGTTGTAATGTCTAGAATCTAATCTCAACGCCGCGCGGTAACAATTCATGCTCTTCTCGAAATCTTCGTTCGCAAAGTACTCGTGTCCGCTCAGCGTGTGCGCGTACGTGTACTTTGGATCGAGTTGAATGGCACGTTGGAAAAATTTCAACGCCAACTCGTGTTCCTTTTGCAGAGAGAAACAATTACCGAGCACGCACCACGTCTGCGGCGCGAGTCTGTCGATGCCTTGGACTTCCTGCGCCAGATTCGAGAGTTTAACCTCCTCTTTCAAGTGCCAGAGCACGGTGGAGTACACGTCGAGTCCCTCCAATCGGTGCGGTTCCGCCGAGCGCGCTTCCTCGAAATATCTCGCGGCGTTCGGGTAATCCACCATCTCGGCGTGCGCCTTGGCGACGGCGCACAAGACGTACGCCGTGTCGTATTGCGCGCGAGACAACTGCTCGAACGATCGAATCGCATCTTCGCATCGATACAAGGCGAGGTGCCTCAATCCCTCGGCGAGCGGTCGGAGCGCGTTGAACGCCAAAACCGTCCCTTCCGCCGTGCGCGCCGCGCACAAAGGTTGCCAGCTCCACGTTCCTTGGTCGCGATGATCGTCGTAGTGGCCGCTGTCGTATGAAGCCTCGCCGTCTTCGGGAACTCGACTGAGATGCGCGCCGTCGTCGTCCGGCGTCGCTCCGAGATGCTGCGTTCGCGCGGCTTGTATGCGCGAGCTTCGTCGAACAGCCTTCGACGCGGGATCATCGCTGAATAATCGTTCAGACACCTTGCGAAGTTTTCCTTCGTCCTCGAACTTGCGTCTCTCGCCGAAGAGTCCGCGCGCCACCGTCGTTGCGCCGCCGGTGTCCCTCGCGTTTCGCTGTTGCGCCGTGCTGGCGCGAGTTGCGCGCTGCGCGACGGACGTCGGCGGCGCCCACCCTCCACCGACTTTTTGTGGTGGTGGCGGCGCGCCGGCGACCGAGCTCGGTGATGGCGTGACGAAAGCGCCGCCGACGGAATCTGCGCCGCCGCCGTCGCGTCTCGCGTCGCCCACCGCCGGCGTCTGTAAATCCGTCGCGTCCCAACCTTCGCCCATCGACATCGTTCGATCGCTCGCGCCCGTGCTCGGAGGCACCACGAGTTCGCGCTGTGTAAACATCCCGGGCGTGCTCATCGCACTCTCACCGCCGCGAGTCGCCGTTCGCGGCGGCGACGGCGGCGGTAATCCTCTCCCTCGCGTCGTCGACGCGTCGACGTGTTTCGGCTTGTGCGACACAAGATTAATCCCACTCGCCGCCAACGATGGATACATGGCCGAAATACTCTCCTCTCTCGTCGCCGACGCCAACGCCTTGGCCTCCGCGTCCGCGCCGAGCGCACACAAACCCTCGTACGCGCACCACATCAACGGATCCGCCGTGAGCGCTCTCGTAAACCGCGCCACCGCCGCCGCGCGACGTCCCGTCTCCTTACAAATCACGCCGAGCAAATACTCCCCCGCCGCGCCCCCACACGCTAATTCCTCCTCCTCGCGCGCACTCGCTCGTCGTCTCGATCCGTACCCTCCCACGAACGCTCCTCCACCGTCCGCCGTCTCTGCCCGAAGCGCCGACTCTGCCTCGGCCAATTTCCCCAAATCGTAACACGCCTTGGCGAACAGATACCTCGCCGCCGGCGTCGTCAACCGCGTCCCCAACAACCCACATACCGCGCTCGCCCGTCCCGCTCGATACAAACACGTCGCCGACAACAACGCGTTCGCATCGCTGTCCCGGTGCGCGCGCAACCGCTCGGCGAGAAACGTCGCATTCTCCACGCAGTGCGCCTCCAAATTCTCTCGCACCGCCTCGCTCAGCGTCGCCTCGAGCGCATCGTCCGCGGTAAACGTCCTACGCTCGTCCGCATCGCTCGACGTCGTCACGACGCGCGACGGCGACGACATGACGACCGATCGATCGCGCGGTCGTCGCCCACGACAGCTCGAACGATTTAAACGAAGAATCCGTCGTCGACGACGCGCGAGACGACGACGCGCGTTTCCGAAGGCGCGAGACGACGACGACGCGCGTGCGGTCGTCGTCGACGCGCGGTGTCGTCGACCACGGCGCGCGCGAGTCGACCGCACGCGTCGAAATGTGTCGTCGGTGGGGATCGTTGGGACGCGACTCGCCGCCGCGGGACGCCGCCGACGCCGCGCCGTCTCAAGTCTCGCGAGGGTCGGCGGAAGGAGATGCGTGTGCGTAGATACACATGAATACATAATACACGCGCTCGTCGTCGCGGGCGGTCGAGATCGATGGTGTGAAGACGGACGGATGGACGACGCGTTCGCGTCGTCGCTTTGTCAGAGTAACAAACGCACCACATCGCCGGGGTGCACGACGCCATCGCTGAGCACGGAGGCGTAGACGCCAAAGTATGACCCTCGCTCGGCGAGCGCGATGGGCTCGCGCTCGAAGATGCGAGCGCGAAGCGAGGGAAACATCTCGCGAATGGAGACGTCCGGGCGAAGCGCGTCGACGGACGCCAACGCGTCGTCGTACCGCGGACGAACGCTCGGACACCGAACGGTCGGTTCGTTGACGCGAATGATGACGTCGGCGCCGAGTTGAAGACGATGGCCGCACCAGTCGAATTCGTCAAAGGCGAGGAGGGGCACCCGCGCTTCTTCGTCTTCGTCTTCGTCTTCGACGGGTTGGATGACGATGTTGGGCCGAAACCGAAGCGCGAACGTCTCCAACGATTCATCCGTGTCGCACTCTTCCGTCATCGCCGCGTACACGCGCTCGATCGAGGGCGTAGTGTTGATGTGTATGACGTGCTCGCTCGGTTTCCCGCCGACGTTCGTAAACGAAAATCCCTCGGCGCGCGTCAAAGTCGGTGGCGTCTTTGCCGACGCCGTCTCCAACCGTTCACCAAAAAATCGCTCCACCGCCCGTCTTCCCTCGACGTCGCGCTCGTAATCTTCGACGCGCACCAACTCCTCGCCCGTGTTGACGTCCGCGATGACCAATCCTCGCTCGCCGACGCTTCGCGCGGCGAATCTCGACAGCGACGGGTCCGTAATCAACTGATGAAACAAATGTTTATTCCCGTGATGTCCCGGGTCGCGTCCGGGCGCCGTGGTCAAGACATCGGCGGCGCGTCGCGCGGCGTCGTCGCCGCGCGGCGTCCATCGCTCGTCGACGCGCTCGCGACGCGCGAGGGCGAATTCTCGGTCTCGCGGGACGCCGAAACCGGCGGTGAAGGTGACCGAGTCGAGTCGGTGTCCCCGCGCCCCTTTGAGTGGATAGGCGTACGCGTCGCGCACGCGACCGACGACGCGGGAGGCGGAGGCGGAGGTGGACGCACCCGCGTTAGCGTCGAGGGAGACGACGAGGGGACGCATCGCGGGGAAGGCGGGACGCCGAGAAGTGGGGACCGGAGACGCGAAGAGACAAAACGACGCGCGCGTCTTTTGATTTCAATGAACGTTGCGAAAGAGACCGCGAACACGCGTTAAATCTTCGGAAGAGACGCGTCGAGCGAACGCCTAGATGCGTCCGGACGAACGCGATCGGCGGCGGCGGCGCTGAGATCGGCGAAGGGGTCGAAGGAGACGGGCGAACGCGGCGGCGTTCGAGCCGTCGGCGGAGAACGCGGCGCGCCGCGCATGGGACTGCCGAACGTCGGATGAGTCGTCGACGCGCAAGCGACGTCGGCGTCGACGAACATGGGGTTCGTTTGCATGACGGGCGGTGTGGATCTCGGACCGGACGGTGGAATAGTCACGGGCATCGAGACGGAGGCGACGAACGGATTCGCCGAGACGGGGACGGACGCCGGACCCGAGGCGCTCGCGATGTTCGTCGACGGTAAGACGTCGCCGAAAGGATTCGCCGCACTTGCGGTGCTCGTCATCGTCTGCGTCGGCGGTGAAGACGTCGACGCTCGCATGACGTCGTCTAAATCGCTCAGTAAACTCTCCGTCGTGTGCCGAGGCGTCGGTTGGGGCGCGGCGTGCGAGCGCGGCGCGATGAGCGCGCGCGCCTCGGCGTCTCCGGAAGCCGCTCGAGCCAAGAGATCGTATCGCGCGATTTCTCCGGTCAACTCGTCGTTCAATCTGATGGCGCTCGTTAACAGCGTCTCGTCGGCGGCGTTGGAGATGAGTTCGACCAAACGCGGTTGCATCGCTCGACACTGTTCCACGAGTTCGTTGGCCAACGTGCTCGGGCTCGGCGGACGAAGCGCGATGCACCCATCGAGCACTTGCGAAAACACCTTGAGCGAATTCGACGCGATCGCTATGTCACCCTTGAGCTTTTCAACGTCCTCACTCGTGTACGTCGTCGACGCGCGTGGTTGTTGAACTGGCGCGGATTGTCGCGCCTCTGCCGCCATTCGTTCGCTCTCGCGAATCGCGCGTTGCAAATCATCATCTGTGGCTGCAGAGTGCGATGGCGCGCCGTACGCGTCCGCGTACGACGACATCGAGGTGAGATGCGGCGCGTTCACGGGGACACTCGTGGTCGCGCGTCGCGCGTGCGCGACCGTCGCGCGTTCCTCCGCCTCCGTCTCCGCCAGCGCCGCCGCGATGGCGGCTTTATCCTCAGCCGAGATGTCATCCCTCGCTCGCCAATCGCTCGTCGCCGCCACCGCGTGCGCGGGCTCCCTCCACGTCGCTCCGGACGCCGACGGTTGCGTCGCGCTGACGCTCGTCCTCGCCGTGCGCGCGTCTGAAAATTTATACCCTCGCATTCGCAACTGATGATACGCGTTCGCGTACGCCGGTTCCTGTCGTAGGTGCGACGCCCACTCCTCTATCAGCGTCAGCACCGCGTCCCGCACGTCTAAACTCGGCGCCTTGTCGCACAATTTCACCATGGCGTCTGGCACCTCCTTCGCCGCGCACATCGAGTGAAATTTCCCGCCGCAATTCTTCATGCACATCTCCAGCGCGAACAGCGCCGCCGTCGCCGTCGCCGCGTCCCGTCTCGACTCTTGAATCTTTAGTTTCAACGCCTTGACGGCATCCTTGCCGTGCGAGACGAAATCTCCGTTCACGACGTCGCACAGTCGAAGATTGAGCTCCAACCGCCCGCCTTCATCCGCGCGTCCGTGGCTCGCGCATATCTACGCACGACGATGGCGAGCGCGCGCGCTCCGTCAGTCAGTCAGCGTACACGCATCCGCGCGCGCACCCACGCGTGTGTACCGCGCGCGCGCGTCCGCCGCCTCGCGCGAATTCTCGGGCGCGCATTTCGCGTGCATCCGCGTGCCGACGCCCCGCGCGCGCGCCGACGCCTCCCCGCGCGTCGCCCAGCCCCTCGAATCGCGCGCACGCACATGTTCCACCAGCCGATACGCCAGTCGGTCGCGCTTATCGCGCTGAAACATGTCGCGCGCGCTGAAACATGTCGCGCCCAGAAATCGAATCGTCTCTCTCGTGTGACGTGACGTTCCATGTGGACGACATTTCGAGGCGCGAGAGGACGCTGGTTCGACGCGAGACGGTGCGCGCACGCGCGAAAGCGTAGATAGAAATACACACATCGCGTCCGTCTCATCGCGCGAGGGTGGGAGACGATGTCGTGTACACGATTGGGATGGTTGATCTGCGGCGTGTTTCTTGCGGCGTGTCTTTTGAGCGCGCCGGCGAGACGACGGATGACTACGACGACGATCGTGGACGGGGAGGTCGGGTCAACGGGGTGGTGGTCGACGGTGGTGTCCGCGTTGACGAGACCGCTGGGTCCGACGGGCACGAAGAGACAGGACTTGCGGTATTATAAAACGGCGTTTTTGGCGGCGATGCAGTTTGGCGGAGACGGCGTCGCGTCGGTGTTGGAGATTGGATGCGCGTCGCCGGCGTTCGTCGGAGAGATGCGTTGGATACAGAAGAAGACGTGCGTCGCGCCGTATCACGCCGGGTACGCGACGACGCGCGGATCGGCGGTGGAGGTGCGGGACGGCGACGTGGAGTACGTCGCCGCGGATTTCACGGAGTGGAACGTCGAGCGCGCGTACGATGTTTGCGTGTGCATGCAAGTGCTCGAACACGTGGACGATCCGGCGAGATTTTTGCGGAAAATGCTTGATTCGCGCGTGTGTCGACGCGCGACGCTGGTGTCGGTGCCGTATAAATGGGGTGACTGCGGCGAAAAGTGTTCGCATCGTTGGCACGGCATAGACGAAGACACGATGCGCGCGTGGAGCGGCGGTCTCTCGCCGGCGCAGACGACGGTGATTCGTGAGCGCGAGGGGACGGCGCGATTAATCATCGTCTACACGTTAAATAACAGCATCATCTAATACATCTACAGAGCTACTGGTACACACGCTACGAGGTGGCGGCAAACGCTTTGAACGCCTCTCGCACGGCTTGGCTCGTCGCGTTGACGCGCGCCTTAACATCCTCGAGTTCGTCCTCGCGACACAGCGCGAGATACCTCGAAAACTTGTCGGGGTGCCAACGCAACAACTCCTCGCGAAGTTTCGAGCGACGCTCATCCTGAGGCACGTCCGTCGTGAGAAAATCTCGAAACGCCGTCGCCGGCGTCATTTTGGTTTCGCACACGAATGGGAAATCCTTCGCGCGCAATTCGTTCGTCTTCTCCTCGGCCGCCGCGCGGAGTAGCTCGTCCCACTTTCGCCGATACTCGTCGAGCGTGCGTGCCGCGCTCGGCTTTTTCCGCGCCGACTCTTCGCCCGCCAACGCCGCGCGCCACGCCGCGTCCTCGGCACGCAACGCGTCCAATTTTCGTCTCTGTTCCGCCGTCTCGCGTTCGATCGCCTCGCGCTTGCGTTTCCTCGCCTCTTCATCCACTTTCGACGTCACAACACTCGTCTCTCCTCGTTTCGCGCGCGCCGCCGCCGCCCACACGCTCGCTCGATGCGTCTCGTCGCCCAACACGCCCGTCGACGACCACTCGCGCTCCGCCTCCGCGTACGTCTCCCAATCCGCGCCCTCTGCCTTCCCGAGCGCGTCGTACGTCTCCGCCGCGCTCTCACACGTGAGCTTCTCTCGAAACGCGGCGTCCTCGTCGTCCCGTCGTCGCGCGCGCGACTCGTCGGCGTCGTTGTGTCGTCCCGCGACGGCGAACGCGCCGCCCGCGCCCCTCTCCGCCAACCACTCGTACGCCCCGAGATCGTCCGCCAGCGCCGCTCGATCGATCAGCGCGTACCCATCGTCGTCCACGTCGCGCAACGCCGCCATTTTCTCGTCCGCGCGCATCGTGCGCCCGTGGGCGTCGTAAAAGCGCGCGCAGTGGGAATGAAACGCCCGACGCAACGCGCGCGCGTCTCCTCGCGCGCACGCCTCGCGCATCGCCTCGACGGTCGTCGCGAGGTCGACCGCATCGTCATCTTTCATGCCGCCGTCGCTCGCGGGCGTCTCGCGCGTCTCGCGCGCGTCTCGCGCGTCGCGCGCTCGTGGGCGCCCGCGCGCGTCGACGACTGCCGACAGAGCTCGCCGCGCCCATCGCGCGCATGGCGTCGCACATCGCCTCGCGCGCGCGGTCGACGATGCCCAAGGGTACGCCCGATTCGTCTGTCGTCTCGCGCGTCGTTTCGCGCGCGACGGCGACGCTCGAGGCGCTGCATCACTCGCCGCCGATGCATTTGGAATCTCTCGTGCGCGCGCTTCTCGTCGAGCCCGGGAGCGAGGTGTGCGAGCGACCGTCGTCGAGCGCGCACCCGTTGATCGTGCCGCTCACGCTCGACGCGCGAGGGCGGTGCGTGGGCGTGTACGTGGGCGCGGCGACGCACGGACGAGGCGGGAGCGCTGGTTTTGGATTTTTTCACAGAGACGCGCGCGACGACGCGACGGATCCGGCGCTCGCGAGCGGGGGGCGATTACCCATCGTCGCCGCGGGAGCGAGAGGGGTGAGTCACCTGGCGTCGTCGGCGACGATGTACGTGCGTCGAGCGTTGGCGGAGGATGAGAGTAAATACGGCGTCGGCGGCGGCGTGGCGACGGCGGCGTGCGGCGGCGACGCCATGGACGCGTACGCGCCGGGTGAGCTCGCGAGCTCGCCGTTCAAGACTCGCGTGGAGGTATTTCTCACCAAGAGCGTCGGTAGGTTCATGGACGTCGACGAATCGCTCATCGCGAGACACGTGGAGAGAGAGGACGAGACGAGCGCGTTGGTGACGGCGGAGTGGTACGCCAACGGACCGTACGCGGGATGGGCGAGACCGCACGCGATGAACGCGGACACGCTCATGCGTTACGGTCGAGCGGTCGAAGCGAGAGATCAGGCGCGCGTGGCGCTGAGTTCGGGACCGTGGTGGACCATCGGGGACGACGGGGAGCTGTTGACGCGAATGCAGACGTTGAGCGGATACGCGGGACGAAGCGCGGCGGACGTGCGGCGAACGCTCGACGGTGGTGACGTGGACATGACCGGCAACGCGGACGATGGGCAACCGCCACCGACGAAGGAGGAGTTGGCGCTCAAGAGCGCGACGGAGGCGTTGGACGCGGTGGCGTGGGGTGGAGAACGCGTCGGTTGGGATTCCGTGCGCGAGACTGTCGCCGAACGCTTGGATCGAGCAGGACTCGCAGAATTATCGCGACACGTACTCGCGCCGCTTCGTGATGCCTAGATTGCTATAGCGTTTCAATTAAATCGTGTCCTACGTACTGTACTATATCGTGTGTGGTTCATCGGTTCATCTATTGACGTCTATTGTATCGGATTCGTCGCGCGGCGCCTCCGAATCGGCGTCGTATAATCGTCCCGCGGGACGGGCGAGAAGCGCGCGCAAGTCACCCAACGTGAGTCCCTCGTCCGCGCCTCGCTTCTGAAGCGAGTGGTCGCTCGCGAGATCGCTCATCGCGTTCGCGCGTTCGCGCGAAAATTTGTACACGTTTTCCTCGACGGTGTCGCGAATCAAAAATCGATGCACGCACGTCGGTTTCGTTTGACCAATTCTGTCCACGCGTTTGATGGCCTGCGCCTCGAGCGCGGGATCGAGCACGGGCTCTAACAACAACACGTGCTGCGCTTCCGTCAAGTTTAATCCGTGCGCACCGCGCTTGAGAGGGAGTAAGAGCGCGTTGATTTTATCGTCGTGCTTGAACCTGTCGACGGCTGCGCGGAATTTCGGACCCGACGCGGCGCGAACGTAACGCACGTCGTTCGCCGAGATGGCTCGCTCAACGACGTTCAAGACGTCGTCCCATTCACTGAAGACGAGAATTTTCGCGGCGGCGTCGCGGACGAGCAAAAGTTTGACGCGCCGAATGATGGCTTCGATCTTCGTACCCCAGCTCCCGGTGACTTTAATTCTCGATTCGGCGTTGCACAATTCATCCTCATCGCCGAGCATGTCCGTGAGAAATTCTATGCGCTCACCCTTACCGCGACGCTCGTAATCGTCCTTGGACGATCGTCCGCCGCCGTGCGATCCCACGTCGTGCACGTACATTAATTCGTCGATGTGCGCGCGGCCTCGACACGTGACGCAAAACACGCACTCGTGCGCGACTCTCGCGCGACGCACGAGACCGAGCGCGCACGTGACGCACGTGCGATGTCCACACGGCCAGACGCAAATCTCTGTGCTCGACGTGTTGAACGACGCGATGCATATGGGACACTCGACGATGTCCGTCTCAGCTTCATCGGCGGCGTCTTTTTTGCGTCGCAGCGTGCTTTCGAGATATCGAAGCTGCGACATGGACTTGCGAAGATCCGAATCGTACACCGACTTTTGCTGCGTGTAATTGACGCTCAACGCTGCGATCTCCTCTCTATGAACGATGGACGCGCGAAGGCCCTCCGGCACGGGGTCTTTCCACACCGAGCCGTACACGCCGGGCATTTCGTACGGAAACCGCACCCGAATCCTCGTCACGGCCATCTCCAATTCATCGTGCGAGGCTAGTTCCTCGCGTTGTTGCACGATGAGTTGCGAAAATTTGTGAAACTCCTTGCGAAGCTCTTCCAGCGAGGTGACGTGCGCCTTGGCTTGAACCGACAGATTTTTGGCGTGCGACCTATCTCGCCACCAATTCGCCGTCGGGAGTAGCATGCGAAGCACGGCTTCGACCGAGCTCGCGCCGCCTCTGTTATTGTCCTCATCCTTCATACCGGTCGTTCTACCGTATCGAGAGACGTGAGGCACGAAATTCGTGGTCTCCTCGACGTCCTTGTCGTCTAAATGTCGATTTTGATTTTGTCTGTGAACGCGAAGACGAACGCCGAAAATCTTCGACTCGTACTGCGAAAACACGGGCTCGGCTTCGCAAAACATGCACGTGACGTTATCAACGGCGTAATCCGTATCCTTTCTACATTTCGAACACGTCCCGATAGCGCGCACATCCTCTTTGCACGCCGTCTCAACTCTGGCCGTGATTGTTGCCAGACGCTCGAAAACTTGTTGGCGCGCCTTTTGAATGGCGTCCAAATCGCACGCGATGGTGAACCGCAATCCATCGACGCTATCGAACGGTGCTTCCTTATCTTGCCACCGCCCGTCAAACATTCCGAACACGCGCGCGAGCAGATTCGACGCATCATTGCTCGTCTCTGTGCTGTGCTCCAAAACGTAGATCCACCACGTCGCCTCACCGACGTCGCCGCCGGCGAGATCAATCTGTTTCTGTAAAACGGCCGTCGCCATCTGTAATTCGCGTTGCGCGTCGTCGACACCTCCCGCACGTTGCTTGATGTACTTCACGCGTTCCGTCGCCGCGTCCCGAGCGAGACTGTCGTCGCGAAGCGTCGCGCCGATCTTCGCGCCTTTTAATAGACTCGGATCGTCCTTGACGCGACGCAACGCCTCGTCGAGATTGTGAAACGCGTGCAGTCGCTGAAGGGCGTCCAAACGAATGCCTCGTTCTTTACCTTGACTTTCGAGCGATAAAACCTCGCGGTAGGCGTTGATGACGACTTCGTAATCACCCTCGATCCACGCGAGTCCCGCGAGCGCGTTGAGCGTAAACGCGACGAGACGTTGCGACTCTTCGGCGGCGATTCGAGCGCGTTCGACGAGCTTTTCGGAAATCTCATCCATCGTCAAGACGTTCGCACCGCTTCGAATGCCACCCGCTAAACCGTGCGAACCCGCCTGAGGGTGATCGCACGCCTGTCGCAGGCGCAAGAGAGGCATCATGACGTTGAAGGCGTTTTGCGGATCGACGCTTGCGTCGTCCGGATGGTCCCGGTACCGTCTCAGCGCGGAGTTCGCGGCGGACAAACAGAGCGTGTACTGTTGCGAATACCAATGCGCCTCCACCGCGTTCGATCGAAGCCACGTGACGAGTTCACCTTGCGGTGGCACGCCGAGTTGATGCTCCATGTCGGCGCGACTGTTGCGCCACATCAACCCTCGCAGGACGTCGTACAATACGTCCTCGGCGCACGCGTCGCCGTTCATGTACGGCGTCTCTATCATTCGCTTCCACCAGTAATCGCCGAACGCAAACGGCTCGACCATTAAAAAGGTGAGCAGACCGAAAATGTCGCCGAGACCGCGCGAGATCGGCGTCCCCGTGACGGCCCAGCGATGCACCGCCGGAAGACGACGCACCATCTCCGCCGCCTTGGACACGGTGGATTCCACCATCTGCGCCTCGTCTAGAACGACGCGCCACCATTTCAAACGCGTCAACGGCGTCGGAACGACGTTGTATTTCCTCTCGTACCTTCTCGAGCGCTCGGCGCCCGCTAATCCTTGTCCGTTCGCGGTGTCGATGTCAATCTCCGTCCTGAGCGTGTCGTACGTCGTGAGCACAATGTCCGCCTCGGCGAGATCTCTGGCCGAGTACACGCCGTCGAGCGAACCCGCGACGCCGCTTCGCTGCGATTGACCCTCGTACGTGATGACTTTCACCGTTCCAGGACGCACGTGCAGGGCGATTTCGTCGCGCCACTGTTCGATGATGGCCGCCGGACAGACGACGAGCGTGGCGCCGCACGTCGTGTCCACCTTCTCGCTCGCGTGCGCGGCGATGCATTTGCCGCACGTAAACCCAGCGAGCTTACGTTCTCTTTCCTCTTCGCTCATATTCTTTAATTTCGCCTCGGCGCGAGGGTGATTGCACAAACCGACGCACCGCGCGTGCATCCATACGTCGCACTTTTCGCACGCGATCCACAATCCCGTGAACGAGCCGTCATCCTCGCGCGTCCCGCACGGACACCGCACCACCATTGACTCTTCATTCGTATCGCCATCTTCTTCTACTTTTACATCCGTCGTCGTCGCCTTCGTCGTTGCACCGTTCGCTTTGATTTTCTCCGACTCGTCCGCGTCATCCTTGATCGTTCGCGCGCTCGACGCCAATCGGTTCGCCAACACGAGCATGATCACCTCCACCGTCTTCCCGAGTCCCATCTCATCCGCGAGAATCCCCCCACTCACGGATTCGTAATCCACGACAAACTTTGTCCTCGTCAATTGCCCACTGTACGGATTAATATACCCGTCGCCGTTCGGCAACGCTCGCCAGAGCGGATGCAACGCGTCGGCGTCCACATCCCCACCTCGCTTCGCGCGCAGCGCCCCCTCCGGCGCACCGCTCGCGCGTTCCCTGGCCAACATCCACCCGACCGCTTGTCGCTGATACGCGCGCGGCGTCGGCGCGAGCGCGGGAAACTCACCCGTCGCCTCCGGACACGTCGACGCGTTCGGTCGCACTGCGTCAAACACGCCCCCTAAATCCAACCCAGACTTGGCGCGGGCACGAACGCGCTCCCCACCCTCGTTCGACTCTCGCGTCATCGCGGCGTACACGACGGCCAACGCCGACCAGGTCATCTTTCCGACGACGTTTCCGCCGCTCGCGTACCCGTCGCCTCTCGTCACCGCCGCGCACGCGTCGAACGCGCGTTCCGTCGCGCACACGCGCACCGTCGCGTCGTCGCTCGACGCCGATCCCTCGTCCACGCGCACAACGAACGCATCGCACGCCACCACACGCGCGAACGCGGCGCGATCGACGCGCACGATCCACGACGTCGCGTCGCCGTCGTCGTCGTCAGCGGCGGCGGCGCCGACGAAGCGAACAATCGTTCTCGAATCCTCCCCGTCGCCTCGTCCGCGTTTGCGTCCGTTCGAGCGAGCGTTCGGGAGATGCGTCGCGTCGCCGTCGCGCGCGCGACGCGCGCGAAACGTGCCGATCGTCGTCGTCGTCGCGCGCGCGTCGTCATCATCGGTACGTCGTTGGACTGTGACAACTGTCGATCTCTCAACCGTCGTCGCGTCGTCATCCTCGCGCGTCGACGCGCGCCGAGACGCGCGACATCGCTCGACGACGGTTGCATCCTCCTCGACGTCCGCCTCGCGCGTCGCGTCGACGACGTCCACTCGACGCGGCGCGCGTTGTTTCCTCCGAGCCATCTCGGAGGCGCGTCGGAAGATGACGACGCGCGGGTCCACCGCACCGTCGACGACGTCTCGCGCGGTGACGCGAGGACGTCCGGCGCGTCGTCGTCGGTGCATGTCGCTTCGCGCGCGCGCGAGCGAGACGGAGACGCGAGAGCGATGGACGCGCGCGACGACGACAGCGAAGACGACGAAACGCGCAATTTATCTCGCCACCTCGCTCATCGAGCGCGCGTTGGGCGAGCGATTGCGCGCGTGTAAGACGGGTCTCGTGTCGGTGTACGTTCCGTCGGCGCGGTGCGCGCTCTCGGTGAACGAGAACGCGGATCCGGACGTACGAAGTGATTTGATGCGCGCGGCCACGAACATTTTCGGCGACGACGACGACGGCGCGGCGACGGCGATGATCGGGAAAACGCTCGACGTGCCGGTGTTGGATGGGAGATTGGCGTTCGGAACGTGGCAGGGGGTGTATCTTCTCGAGTTTGAGGAGGGCGGCGGCGAACGGGAGGTGGTGACGACGCTGTGCGATTACGGCGGCGGAAGAGCGACGGCGCTGCGAAAGAGCGTCGACGCGCCGGGACGCGGGTGTCATCTCGTGACGAGTGACGTGCCGAGACTCGATGCGACGCCAAAGACGGGCGTGATGACGTTTTTCTGTCAGCACACGAGCGCGTCGTTGACGATTAACGAAAATTGCGACCCGGACGTGCGCGTGGATTTGGCGGCGGCGCTCGATCGCGTGGCGCCGGAAAAATGGCATCACGAGGGGCTTTTCGATCACACCGACGAAGGACCCGACGATATGGTCGCACACGTAAAGACGAGTTTAGTGGGGAGCACCATCAGAGCGCCCGTGGTGAACGGTCGACTCTCGATGGGAACGTGGCAAGGCGTCTATCTCAACGAGCATCGAAACGTCGGCGGGTACGGTCGGGGACACGCGCGAGATATCGTGTGCGTGTGCGATGAGGCGGACGCGACGGCGCAAACGACCATCACGGTGAGCGTCGGGAAGCGGGGTCTTCGAGACATCACGGATGAAGTCGAGGACGCGATTCGCGACGCGGTTCGCGGCACCTCCATCGGCTCGCTCCACGCCTTTTGTGAGCACACGTCCGCGTCGCTCGTCATCGGAAGCGCCGCCGACGCGTTCGCGGACAACTTCGAGCGCGCTCTGAATAGAATCGTTCCTGAATCGTGGAACGATGAATTTTTTAGGCACACGCACGAGGGTAGAGATGACATGCCCGGGCACGTCAAGAGCACGCTGTGTGGAGCGGGGAAAACGATCCCTGTCGCCGACGGGAAACTCGCGCTCGGACTGGAACACAGATTGTACTTGTGTGAACATCGAAACGTGGGCGGGTTCAATTCCGGACTCACACGTCGCGTGACGCTGACGTTACATTCATCTTAGCTGGATGGCGTTTACGCTTCCTTTGTAATCGCCGCCGTTGTCGCCTCGCCGGTTAAAAGTAATTCTTGTGTTTACCCGGTTTCCAATTCTCCGGTCTCGGCGCGATGTTCTTCGCGTTCGGGATAAACTTGGAGTCTTCGTCTCGCAATCGCACCTCGTGATTCGCGAGGGCGATGTGATCGATTCTTCCGTCGAATCCCTCCGTCGTGCGCGTGCGCTCGTACTGGTCCTCGAGGTAACAATTCAGCGCCGATTTCCCGTGCCAATCGCCCTTCGCTCCCCACGCGTGCTCGCTATCAGGAACGATGTACGGTTTGTCCGGTTCGTGTATGCCCGGCGTGATCGGCATCGCGCGCGTCGCGTTCTTCGCGCGCGAACGACGTCGATTCGACCGAACGCGCAGACGAGCGTTTCGTGCGTTTTTATCATCCGGCGAGTGTGTCTTCACATAATCTTTAAAAATTCACAGTACGACACATGCGCCCCTTTACACACGCGCGCGAACCCTAGTTGAGGGTTTGGGTCATCAACGAAGAAGTCACCCCTCCCTCGCGCGCACCGCCGCACTCCGGCTCGTCGACGCGCGTCGACGACCGCGAACTCGAATGCCCGCGACGCTCGCGTCCGTCGTCGCCCTTCCCGCCCTCGGCGGCGATCGAGCCATGCTCTTGCGACGCGCGAGCGCGCGTCTCCATCGTCGCGTCGTGACGTCGTCCTCGGCCGCCCGCGCCTCCCCGAGCGCGCGCGTCGCCGCCGACCACGCGCGACGATGCGTCTCGACGCGAGACGCTGCGACGACGCGCGCGCGTGCCGTCGCGCCCGCGTCCTCGGACGCCGAGGGCGCGGCGAGCGAGAGCGCGGGCGGGTACCCGTTCGCGACGATCGAGCCCAAGTGGCAGAGGTTTTGGAGCTCGGAGCGCACGTTCAAGACGCCGAGAGAGATTGACACGTCGAAACCGAAATTTTACGCGCTGGACATGTTCCCGTACCCGTCGGGCGCGGGTTTGCACGTCGGACATCCCGAGGGGTACACGGCGACGGACATCGTGGCGAGGTATAAACGCATGACGGGGCACAACGTCTTGCACCCGATGGGTTGGGACGCGTTCGGTTTGCCCGCCGAACAGTACGCCATCGAGACCGGAACGCACCCGAGCGTGACGACGAAGACGAACGTCGGACGATTTCGCGAGCAGTTGCAAAGTTTGGGGTTTTCGTACGATTGGGACAGAGAGGTGGCGACGTGCGACGCGACGTATTACAAGTGGACGCAGTGGATTTTTTTGCGTCTGTTGGAAAAGGATTTAGCCTACCAGGCGGAGGTTCCCGTGAATTGGTGTCCCGCGCTCGGCACGGTGCTCGCGAACGAAGAGGTGATCGATGGGTTGAGCGAGCGCGGAAACCACCCGGTGATTCGTAAACCGATGAAACAGTGGATGTTAAAAATCACCGAGTACGCCGATCGATTATTGGAGGATTTGGACGAACTCGATTGGCCGGATTCCATCAAGGAGATGCAACGCAACTGGATCGGGAAATCCGAGGGGGCGCAACTCTCCTTCTCCGTCGACGGATTCGCCGCGGACGCCGAGAAATTGGAGGTGTACACGACGCGCCCGGACACGCTCTTCGGCGCGACGTACTTGGTCGTCGCCCCGGAGCACGCGATGATCGACGCGCTCGCCGTCGGCGCGCAGAAAGAACAAGTGTCCGAATACGTCCTCGCCGCGTCGCGCAAGAGCGATTTAGAGCGCACGGAACTGAGCAAGGAAAAGACGGGCGTGTTCACGGGGTCGTACGCCGTCCATCCGTTGACGGGTGAAAAGCTCCCGATTTGGGTCGCCGACTACGTCTTGGGTTCCTACGGCACTGGGTCCATCATGGCGGTGCCCGCGCACGACGAACGCGATTACGAATTCGCGCAAACGTTCGGCCTGCCCATCGTCGAGGTTGTCAAAAAGCCGAAAGACGTCGAGGGCGTGTACTCGGGCGGTGGAAAGATGATGAACAGCGCGTGCGACGCCGTCGACGTCGACGGCTTGAACAACGTCGACGCCGGTTTGAAGATTATCGAATACCTCGACACGCGAGGTCTCGGGTACAAGAAAACCAATTACAAGCTCAGAGATTGGCTCTTCGCGCGTCAGCGATACTGGGGCGAACCGTTCCCGGTGGTGTTCCCCGAGGATGACCCGAACACGGCGGTGCCCATCCCCGAATCCGAACTTCCCCTCGTGTTGCCGGAGACGGACAACTTCAAGCCGAGCGGAGGCGGTGAAGGACCGCTCGCGAATTGCGACGATTGGGTGCGCACGGTGGATCCACGCACGGGCAAACCCGCCCGTCGCGAGACGAACACGATGCCGCAGTGGGCGGGGTCGTGCTGGTACTACCTACGATTTATCGATCCGTCCAACGAGGACGCGCTCATCGACGGATCGTTGGAAAAGTATTGGCTTCCGGTGGATTTATACGTCGGCGGCGCGGAACACGCGGTGTTACACTTGCTCTACGCGCGATTCTGGCACAAAGTGCTGTACGACATCGGCGTCGTGAGCACCAAGGAACCGTTCCAGCGTTTGGTGTCGCAAGGGATGATTTTGGGAGAGGTTGAGTACTCGGCGCGCGTCGACGACGCGGGCGCCTTTATCGAAGGTAACAAGACGAGCGGCGCGCAAACCGTCAAGGTGAGCGCGGAAGAGGTGACGAAGAAGGGCGATGGATTCGTGCTCACCGCCAATCCAAAGGTGAAAATCTCCGCGCGCGCGCACAAGATGAGCAAGTCTCGCGGAAACGTCATCAATCCGGACGACATCGTCGGCGCGTACGGCGCAGATTCGCTTCGTCTGTACGAAATGTTCATGGGTCCGCTTCGCGAGACCAAGGTGTGGCAGACCAAGGGCGTTGAAGGGTGCTTCCGATTCCTCGCCCGAACGTACCGTTTGCTCGATAAGGTGACGGATGAGAAACCGGACGAGGAGGGTCTTCGCGCGTTGCACAAGTGCATCGCCAAGGTGACGGAGGAGACGGAGCAGATGCGCTTCAACACAGCCATCTCGGCGATGATGGAACTCACGAACGCGTGCACGAAGATGGACGCCGTGTCGCGAGAAATCTTAGAACCGTTCTCGTTGATGCTGTCGCCGTACGCGCCGCACTTGAGCGAAGAGATGTGGGAACGTCTCGGTCACAGCGGTTCCAACTCGCAGACGGCGTGGCCGAAGGCGGATGAGAGTTTGCTCGTCGAGGACACCGTCGACATCGGCGTGCAGGTGAACGGGAAGATGCGCGGGACAATTTCGGTGAGCTTGGAGACGACGCAAGACGAGGCGATGGAAGCGGCGCTGTCGCAAGAGTCGGTGAAGAAGTTTACCGAGGGCGCGGATATCAAAAAGATCATCTACGTTCCGGGTAAAATTCTCAACATCGTCGCGCCGCCGGCGAAAAAGTAACTAAGTAAACCGAGTACAACACACGCACGCGGCGCGTACTTCCTAGTAGTAACACATTCATTCTTTTTCATTCTTTCACCGTCTCCTCACGCGTAATCCCTCGAGCTCGCGCATCGCGAGTGCGAACGCGTCTTCGCTCGTCGCCGATTCCATCATCGTCGCCACGCGTTCGAGCGCGCGCTCCATCGCCGCGTCTTCTTCCTCGTACGGGTATATCGGCGCGCCGTCGTCCGCGAACACCAACCTGTTCTCGTCGTCCAGCGTCAGTTCGCGAAAGAATTCGCCCTCGCCCGAAAACTCTTCGGGCAACTCTTTCCCGAAAAACGTCTCCGGATCGACGCCTCGATCGAGCAACCACGTCTGATCCCGCATCGGTCTCGGATTCACCGGACACCCGTTCTCCACGCACCACCTCCACGTCGACACGAACGACGGACGTTGCGCCAGACACGCGTCCACGACGCGCGCGTCCCACGAGCATCCCAGCCGACGAAGATATCGAACGCGAAGCTCCACCACCGCGTCGCCGCGTCCACTCGGCGGGTGTTTTATCGTCTCCACCATCGTCGTCGCGTCCATCGTCAACCCGTACCTCGCGCACGACCCGCGCGCGATTTTCACCCACAATCGTTCGCACGGATCGTCCGGATCGATCGGCGTCGTCGGATCGACGCGCCGCGCGTCCGGGAAAAGTCTCGGCGCTCGCAACGCGCGCGCGCCCACCTCCCCTCGAGCCGACGTCACGCACCCGCGAAGCGCGCGACACGTCGACGCGACGAGGAGTTGTTCCACATCGTCCAATCGACGCACGATTCGCTCGACGACGACGCGTCGACCGTGCGACGACGCGAGAAACGTCTCGAATGGAGAATTTTGAGAAATCATCGACGATGGTCTGTTCGTGTTCCACCAGTCTGTGTCGACGCGACGCGGCGGCGACGGCGGCGCGCGCGCGACGCGGAGGGTGCGACGCGCACAGAGTACCGTCGTCCGCCGCGACGACCCGCGTCGACGCGTCTCGCGTCGAACACTGCGCGAACGCGTCGATACGTCCGAGAACGAGATGACCGACGCGTCGCACATCGCGCCTCGCCTCGCGCGCGATCCATCCATTGGGATGTCCGCGCCCGCGACGAAGACCGACGACCCGATTCCGTATCTCTGCGTCGCGTGCGACGATGCCAACTGTCGATTCGTGCCGCTTCGCGCGCACCGTCGTCCGCTCGGTCCGCGCGACATACTCATCGATTTGCGCTACACCGGTGTGTGTCATTCCGACGTCGTCAACGCTGCCGGACACATGGCCGGGGTGATGCCGAAACCCGAGTATCCGTATTGCCCGGGCCACGAGCTCGCGGGCGTGTGCGCGGCGGTGGGGTCCGAGGTGACGAGATTTACGATCGGCGACTTTGTCGGCGTCGGGTGCATCGTCGATAGTTGTTTGGAATGCGCCAAGTGCCTCGCGGGGGAGGAACAGATGTGCGCCAAGGGGATGACCGGCACATACGGCGCGAGAAATAAGTTTGGGCGCGCGGAGACGTACCCGATCGGCGAACAGACGAAGGGCGGGTACGCCACGAGACATGTGGTGGACGAACGATTCGCGGTTTCGATTCCGAGTACGTTTGATTTAAAATTCGCGGGTCCGGTGATGTGCGCCGGGGTGACGGTGTACGATCCGATGCGTCGGTACGGCGCGACGCGAGGGTCGAGGGTGGGCGTCGTCGGATTGGGTGGGCTCGGGCAGATGGCGGTGAAAATCGCCAAGGCGCTGGGGTGCGAGGTGACGGTGATCTCTCGCGCGAGAACGAAAGAGGCGTACGCGAAGAGCATCGGCGCGTCGAACTTCGTGTGCTCGGAGGAACGCGAGAGCATCGACGCGAATCGAGGTACGCTCGATCTCATCCTCAACACGGTGCCGGTGCATCACGATTATAAAAAGTTTCAAAAGTTGTTATCGCGCGAAAGGAACGCGCGCGTCAAGGGACGACCGAAACAAATCATTCTCGGTTTACACGTCGGCCTCGTCGCTGGATTGTTTAGCTCGACGATTCGAGGCGAAGCGAGTCCGCTCGCCATGTCCGGCATCGGCGGCGTGCGCGCCACGCAAGAGGTGATGGATCTGTGCGCGAAGCACGACATTAAACCGGACATCAAAGTCGTGCAACCGAATCAACTCACCGAGGTGTATCAGATTTTAGACGACGGAAACGACGGTGGCGAGCGCTTCGTCATCGACATTTCATCGATGACGCGCGCCTTCGAAAACGGTGACGACTCCGGGCTGGTCAACGACGTCGCGCCGAATCTCGCGCCGAATCAGAGTTCGCTCAACGCCGTCGGCATACTTCGAGAAATCTTCGGTCTCGTCGCCGGTTTCTGGCTCTGTCGATGATCCTCCGCGTCTTCGGACTTTGTGCGCGTCCGATAGTCTTCACCGAGGCACGCTGGATCCCATGCTGCGCGTCCATTAGTCGCGCCGCGTCGTCGTAATAGTGTACACAACGATAATGATGATGATTCCTAGTCTCCGACGCGTCACACGCCGTCGCTCGCATTCGGCGACACGTCGCGCGCTCGTCGTTGTGCATGTCATTCGCGTTTTCGCGGTCGTCTCTCGCGTCGTCCGTCGCGTCGACGCGAAAACGCGTGGGAAAGAAAATGCGCGCCGTCGTGACGATGAGCGAACGCGTCGCGCGCGACGACGCCGGGTGTTTCGTGGAGAACCCGCGAGAGGGAGAGATTGGGAACGCCGACGTGTCGTCGAGCGCGAGCGGCGTCTTGCGCGGCGTGCGCGTCGCGGTGAAGGATAACGTCGCGGTGGCTGGATTACGCACGGGCGCGGGAAACCCGACGTATTTAGAGACGAAAGGGCGCGAGCCGGAGTCGACGCACGCGCCGTGCGTGCAGAGAGTGCTCGACGCGGGGGCGACGTTCGTCGGGAAGACGCACATGGATGAATTGGCGTGGAGTTTACAAGGGGAGAATTTTCACTACGGGACGCCGGTGAACTCGCGAGGAAACGCGCCGGGGAAGATTCCGGGCGGTTCGAGCAGTGGAAGCGCGTCGGCGGTGTGTAACGGTTTAGCGGACGTTGCTATCGGGACGGACACGATCGGCTCGGTGCGTTTGCCCGCGAGTTTTTGTGGATTGTATGGGATGCGACCGTCTCACGGACGCGTCGACGCCGCGGGCGTCGTCCCTTTGAGTCACAGTTTCGACACCGTGGGGTGGTTCGCCAAAGATGCGCAGACGTTGCGAGTCATGGGCGACGTGTTGCTCGAACCCGCCGCGAAAGATGCGGAGACGAGCGCGAAACTCGGCAAGGCGCGCATGGCGATGTGTAGCGACGCGTTTGCGCTCGTCGATCCTCGTGTGCGCCGCGAGATTCGTCGCGTGCTCTCGTCCGAGGGCGTCATGCGCGTCTTCAAAGAAGCCAGACTCGACGCGATGCCGGACACGTTCGGAATCGTCGAGCTCATGCTGTCAGACGTGGCGTTGACGGATAAGAGTGGGAAATCGACGTTGCCGCCGATCACCGAGTGGAGCGAGACGTTTCGGGTGATTCAAACCGCCGAAGTCTGGGGATCTCACGGCGCGTGGATCACGGAGCATCAACCAAAGTTTGGACCAGGCGTGCGCGACAGGTTCAAACTCGCCGAGATCGGCGTGGATGACGCCACCATGACGCACCATCGCGAGTTGCGAGAACGCATCACCTCGCACTTGGACGCGCTCCTCGCCGACGGCTCCATCTTATTTCTTCCCGCCGCGCGCGGTCCCGCGCCGATGGCGACGGATTACGATTCGGAAGCGTCGCTCGCAAAACTCGCCGACGCGAGAAATGCCGCGCTCGCGATCGGGGCGCCCGCGTCGCTCGCGCGTTTGCCGTGCGTCGTCGTGCCGACGATTGAAATCGAAGGCGAACCCGTGGGATTGATGATGATGTCTCGACGAGGCACCGACGAAGCCTTGCTCGCGTTCGCCGAAAAGCTCGCGTGGGTGATCGGGCTCAAGGTTCCGTAAACGCTCGCCCACGCGCACGCGCACGTGATGCTTTCTTTGTGATTGATGTGAGAGTCTACTGTATATCAAAACATTTCTTGTTTCTATGGGATCTCAAAGTAAGAATTGTCTAAGGGGTGGATGCGCACGTAACCATCCTCTCCACCGCTCGTGAAGCTTCGTCCGTCCGGGTTGAACGCCAGGGCGTTGATGGGACCGAAGTGTCCGCGAATGCCGCCGATTTCCTCTTCGAAAACTTTGTGGTAAATTTTTGAGTCAAACTTACCCGCCTTGGAGCTCGTCGTTGTCACAGCCATCGCGTCCTGACCACCGCCGAGCACGATATGGTCTCTAATCGGGGACAGAATCGCCGCATTCACGGGACGATCCGCCGCGTACGTCTTCAAGCACTCCAAGGTTTCGCTATCGAACACCTTGGCTGTCTTATCCAGCGACGCGCTGATGAAGTGCGACCCGTCGTCGCTCATCACCAAGTGTTGAATCTGCTTCGAGTGATCCTGCGACATCTTCAACACATCACCGCTCTCGACGTCCCAGCTTCGAATGATGCCGTCTTCCCCGCCCGTGATGATGGTTTTATTCAGCGGCCCCCACATGACGCGCGTCACCCGTCCCTGCGGTCCCTCGATCCGCTTCACCACCTCACCGCTCTGAGCCTCCCGATCGCTCAGATTCACGTTCACGATGTGTATCGCACTCGGCACGCCCATGAACGGATCCGTCGTGATCGCCAACTGCGTGCATCCCGCGTTAAACGCCACCGCCCGCACCGGCTGATCGAACGCAAAGGTAAAATAACACTCCCCCGTTCTCGTGTCCCACAGCTTACACGTCGTGTCCGCGCTCCCGGTGACGAACGTCACCGAATCATTCGTCACATCACACGTCCACACCGCACCGTTGTGTCCGACGTACGTCCCCACGCGCTCACCCGTGTCCCCGTACCACAGCGTGGGATTGTGATCCTTGGCGCACGTGAACAAGAGATCACCCTCGCGGTTATACTTGATGAACGTCAACGGACGCTCGTGGCCCTTCAAAAGGATCGGTCGCATCGTTGCCGCACCGACGCCGCGCGCTCGCTCGACGCCGCCGTGTGCCGTCGCGCCCGCCCCCGTCCTTCGTCGTCGTCGCGCCCGCCGCCGTCCCGCGCGAAAACCCTCGACGGCGAGTGTCCGAGAAAAACCCATTTGTCCGAATTTTGAGGGTCGACGTCCGACGGACGGGATGCGAACCGACGACGTGGTGGCTATTTTAAGACGCGGTCGCGCTCGGACGTCGTTCGTCGACGGAAGGGAGAGGACGCGGTGGACGACGTCGACGGAAGGGTGAGGACGCGGCGCGCGCGCGCGCGCTTTTCTCTCTCTTTTTCATTCTTTCTCTGTCTGCGCGCGCGTGACGCGTGCGTGGTCGTGTCGTCGAACGCGCGTCGAACGCGAGGCGCGCGCGGAATGCGAGACGTCGACGTCGTCGTCGTCGAGCGCGCCGTGGGACGACGCGTGCGAGAGAGCTTTGAAAAGATGCGCGCGCACGCGCGTCGGAATAGGTTTCGACGCGCGCGTCGGCGGTTCGTGGAGTCATCGGCGGTGTATGGGAAGATTTTCGCGGCGGACGCGGCGAGGACGGCGCGGCTCGCGCGAGAGACGTGCGACGCGATCGAGCGCGATGTGCGCGCGTTCGCGCGAGAGGAAGCGGTGCGCGACGACGAGGACGATGACGACGATGAGGCGCGTGACGGTGACTACGGGCGCGACTTTGGCGTGGGTGCGGAGGAGGAGAAGGAAGACGCACGGGCGCGCATGGCGACGTACGACGTCGAGCGCCTGCGACGATGTTTTGAGGAACGCGCGAACGACGCCGAGACGCGCGTCGCCGCCGCCGCCGCGGCGATCGACGAGAACCTCCGCGCGCAGCGTTCGAACGTCGAGGATAAATTCTTCGACGAGTTGGACGCGCGGTTTCGCCCGATGCTCGTCGCGGTCGAGCGGCGGCGCAGGCGGTCGAGCGTGACGAGCGCGCGCGACGACGTCGCGGGCGACCGAACTGACGGACGCGCGCCGCGAGACGCGTATCCACACACCACGCGGGCGTTGCATCGCGCGTTTCACGCCAAGTCGGCGGCGTTCGAGCGACGCGCGTGGATGATGCTGAGTCACTCCGTGTCGAGGGCGAGACGCGAATCGTTTGTCGAATTCCTCGCGCACGTCTCCGGGAAAACGCAGGAACCGCTTTTCGCGACGACGCTACGAGACGATGACGGTAGTCTGACGCTTGATCCCGACGCCGACGCGTTCGTGCGCGTCGTGCGCGACGCCGGCGCGCGATGGAGCTCGAACGGCGCCGTGGCGAGCGCTAGGAAGACGAACGGACGCGCGACACTCGACGACGAGGACGCGTTCGCGCGACTGATCGACCGCGCGTGCGAGGAGACACGAGAGGCGTTTCGAACCGCACGCGATTATATCGTGGATGTCCTGACGCGCGCGCGCGAGCGATGCGAAGACGTGCATCGCTCGCGCGAGGACGAAGGACCGATTGAGCGTTTCGGCGGCGTGGCGACGCGAGCCGACGCGTTCGCGCGCGACGCCATCCCCACCGGCATCGTGCGAACGCTCGGTGGATGCGTCGCGATTGACGTGACGAACGTCGCGTGCGCACTGCGCGCGGCGGCAATGGCGGCGATAGAGTCCGCCGCGGCGACCGCGGTGGAGTGGGCGTCTCAGGAGACGCAACGCGTGGCGCGCGAATTGACCCGTCTCAAACTCGAGGAACGCGACGTCGTCCATAAAGCAGCGCGCGAGAAAGAGATTCGCGACGAGACGCGGTCATTGGCGGACGCGTACGCGACGCTCAAGACGAGTCGAGCGGCGAAGATTCCGGATCTGCACGTCGCCGCGTTCGACGCGCTCGAACGCGAAATCGACGCCTACGCGCGAGACGACGCCGACGACGCCGGCGCCGAAGACACACACGATGTGTGTGCTACATAGATTCTCGTGTTGTTGTTACAAGATGTAAACGTACTACGTTGACCATCGATCATCGTCTCGCCGAGTCGGGTTCGTCGAAGGGATCAAAGTCGTCCAAATTGATGTTCTTGAGCGTCGTGTTATCGCTTCTCGCCTCGAGCATTTCCTCCAAACCTCGCTCGGCGGCGTTGAATTCTTCCAGTAATGATCGAACGACCCGTCCTCGCGGTCGCGGCGCGGTCCCTCCCGCGCTCTCGCCCCCCGGGACGCACACGCCTCGCGTCCTCTGCGCCTTGAACGGCGTCGCCGGACACGCGAGAGGCTCGTTTCGCACCCTCGGCGACGCCGGCGGCGTTCCGTACACGAACTCGTCCTCCTCGCCTCTCACGCGCGCGCCCATCCCATCGTCCATCGCGTCGTTCGAATCCCCCTCTCTGCGCGCGTCGGCCCTCGTCGGACTCTCGAATCCGCTCGTCTCCCGCGCGCCCCCTCGTCTCGGCGGCGACGGCGAACGCAGCGCCTCCGCCATCGCCATCGTCGGCGCTCGCACGACGCTCTCCGGCGTCCCTCGCGCGGCGTACCCTCGTCGTTTCCGTCCCACCATCATCTCTCGCGCCCCACCGCTCGATCCGGGCCCGTCGTCCTCCTCGCCCGCCGTCCCCGGCGTCGCCGGCGGGATCCGCTCGGGCGTCGTCGTCACCGCCACCATCTTCGCCATCTTCGCCTCGCGCCGCGTCGGCGTGCGCGTCACCGCGCGATCATCCATCGCACCGCGCATGCGCGACCGTCGACCGTCTCTTCACCGTCCCGCGCGTCGTCCGATCGAGATCGATTGACGACGAGAATTAATGAATCACGATTATTGACTCGACGCGTTCGATCCGATCCTCGTCTCGTCTCGCGCGCGGTCGTCGTCGTCGACGCACGCTCGACGTCCACGACACTCGTCGCGCGTCTCGAGTCGCGTCGAGTCGCACGCGCACGCACGTTTTCGCGTCGACGAATGACGCGAACGATTGTCGAGATCTTCCGACACGCGGCATCTTGACCACCGTTTTGGCGGGAATTTCTTCATGGTCTTTCTTGACGCTCGACTACGATGCTCGAGCGCGCCGATGCGCGTCCACACGACAAACATCACGCACATACCCTTATCTACTACACAGTACTGTGTATCAGGGTTTACTACTTAGGGTTTAGGTTCGCACGCGGCCGATCCGATCGATCGCCTCCGACGCGGCGCCGCGACCATCGTCGTCGTCGGCGGCGCGTCACACCGTCGCCCGCGCTTCGCCATGGCGATGACGACGACGACGGCGGCGATGTCCGCGATGTCGCTCGCGTCTTCTCGCGCGCGACACCGTGCGACGACCGCGGCGCCGACGACGCCGATCCGCGCGCGGGCGGCGCGCGGTCGCGCCGCGCGGGACGCGAGACGACGCGTCGACGCGCGCGGGGTGAACGACGACGAGTACGGGTCGCTCGGACAAGTGTGCACTGGTGCGTGAATGAATTCGTCGAACGACTCGACGCACGCGAACGACTCGGACGCGCGCGGGACGGCGTGGAATCGAATCGAGGGTGGAGGGGTAGGGTAAAAGTCGACGGCGACGCGAACGCGAGACTGACGAAGGGGCGCGCGTCGTGACCGCATGACGCAGTGTTGGGAAGCCAGTGGGGTGATGAGGGGAAAGGAAAGTTAGTGGACATCTTGGCGAGAGAGTACGACGTCGTGGCGAGGTGTCAGGGCGGTGCGAACGCCGGACATACTATTTACGACGACGACGGGAAAAAGTACGCGTTGCACTTGGTGCCGAGCGGAATTTTGAATAAGAACGCGACGTGTGTCGTCGGAAACGGTGTCGTGGTGCATCTTCCGGGGATGTTTGATGAGATCGACGCGTTGTTGAAGTCTGGCGTGGATGCTCGCGGGAGAATGATTGTGTCCGATCGCGCGCACTTGTTGTTTGATCTTCACAAGGAGATTGACGGGTTGCGCGAGGCGGAGTTGAGTGGTAATAAGATTGGCACGACGAAGAGAGGGATCGGTCCCGCGTACGCATCGAAGGCGACGCGTAACGGTATTCGTTTGGGTGACATTCGTAATCAAGAAAAGTTTGCGACTGCGCTTCGCACGCTCGCGGCGGACGCGGCGGCGCGATTCGACGGGTTCGAGTACGACGTCGAGGCGGAGATTGCGCGATATAAGGATATCGCCACGCGCATCGAGCCCTTCATCGCGGACACGGTGGAATACGTGAACGACGCGTACGATAACGGCAAGAAGATTCTCGTCGAGGGTGCGAACGCGACGATGCTCGATCTCGATTTCGGTACGTACCCCTTTGTCACCTCGTCCAACCCAGCGTTGGGTGGCGTGTGCAACGGTCTCGGTTTAGCGCCGAGAAAGTTTGAAACTGTCATCGGCGTCGCGAAAGCATACACCACGAGAGTTGGTGCGGGTCCGTACCCCACCGAGCTCTTCGGCGACGTCGCCGATAAGCTCCGCGAACTCGGATACGAGTACGGCACGACGACGGGTCGCCCGAGACGCATCGGCTGGCTCGACATGGTGGCGCTCAACTACGCCCACAGAATCAACGGTTTCACGCACTTGAACATCACCAAACTCGACGTGTTGAGCGAGATGGAAGAGCTCAAGATCGGTACGGCGTACAAGCTTCCGAACGGCAAGACCACCACCTCGTTCCCGGCGGACATCGCCACGCTCGAACAAGTCGAAGTCGTCTACGAGACCCTCCCGGGATGGATGAGCGACATCTCCAAGGTTCGCACCTGGGAAGACATGCCTGAGAACGCTAAAAAGTACGTCATGCGATGCGAAGAGTTATCCGGCGTCGAGTGCAGGTACATCGGCGTCGGTCCGGGTCGCGACGCCATGGTGGTCAAGCCGTGATGACTCTTCGACGGAGAAGTTGGCGCTTTTTTATTATTCGCGTCCACCGCGTCTCTCGTCACGTGTAACACTCATTCAGTTTGCTATCGACATCGTTCCCTCAGTCATCGCTCTCGCACGAACAACGCGCCGACCTCTCGCCGCGAGTCATCTGTCCCAGTTTCGGTTTCGTCGCCAAAAATCTTTTCCTCCTCGGGCGAAAACACCATCGATTAGATTAATGCGCACACTCGTTGCCGCACACTCGGCCGCGGCGCGCGACTCCGTCTCGCACGCGCACACACACACGATGTCCGCCTTCACGCTCGTCGCTCAAACGCGCGCGACGCCCGCGATTCGTCTCTCGAATCGCGCGCGCGCGGAGAAAACCTCTTCGGCTCGAGGGTTGCATTCACCCGCGCGGCTCGCCGTCATCCCGCGGTCGAGCGCGGCCGGCGACGCGGGCGCGTACGACCCGTACGCCGTTCTCGGCGTCAAGGCGGACGCGGACGCGGTGGCGGTGAAGCGCGCGTACAACGGGAAGCAAATGTTGTACAAGGGGGAGGCGGATAAGCTGGCGGCGGTGGAGCGCGCGTACGAGAGCATTCTTCAGGCGGGATTGAGCGCGAGATTGAGCGGAAAGGGACCCGCAGACGCGAACATTCGATTCGCCGATAAGGTGATCGGTTCCAAGTGGGCGCCGAGACCGTGCGCGAGCCCGATGAAGGATATCATGGTCAACTACGGGTTGACGATGGGGTGCGCGCTCGTGACGTTGGTGACGCCTCCGTCGATGCGTACGTTGCAGGTGACCATATTCGCGGCGTTGTTGATGGTGTTCAGATTCTTTGTGAAACTCGTGGACGTCGATCCGGGTCCCAACGCCGTGCTCGACCCACCGGCGGCGCAAAAGCACAACAATATGCGATTCGCCAGATCTTTCGGCGTCGTGTTGGGCACCTTCGTCGCCGCGCTCTTCGCCACGTTTTGGTTGCCGCAATTCATCGTCGAGGTCTTGGGTCTCACCGTCCCCGCGTGGGCGTTGCTTCACCAAGAGGTGTTCGTGAGCACGGCGTGCGGTCTCGTATTGGCGACGCTCGTGAGCTTTTACCGATAGATGAGGCGGCGTGGTTTCGTCTCGACGTCGACAGTTGTGAATAAAAGATTCAAGACGACACACACCGACTCGAACGCATCCGAACGAACGCATGCTTACGAACGCACACACTCTTTCAAAGACGACGACGTCGACGACGCGTGCTCGTAGTCCTCGCTCGCGCGTCGTTCAAACCTCGGCCTCCCGCCGCGCCAACCGCCGCGGGGATAGACTCTGCGCCGATGAGTCGCACATCGTCTTCCACGATCCCAAGACGGAACGTTTGGTCTCGGTCTACGTCGTATCGTTACCCGCGACTCGCATGGGCCTCGTGTTTCGCGACGTCGGCGCGGGTCCGCCCGTCGTCGAGAGCGTGCTTCTGAACGGGTACGCGCACGAAAACACCGATATCGAAGAGGGCGACGTGCTCCTGCGATGTTCGGCGTACGAGATCGACGTCGATCATCCGAACCTTGCACCGAAAAAGTTCATCTTCGATGCGACGAGACCGACGCCCGACGGCGTTTTACCGAATTTCGCGACGTGCATGCGCGCGCTCGAATCCACGGCGCTCCACTCGGTGGGATTTCTCCATCGGCGCGTCAGTTGCGAATTCAAACGCGACATTCACGACCAACGCGAGCACGACGAACACCGATGGTTACTCGACACGATGGCGCGCGTCGGTAGGCTCGAGGCCGATCGCGAGATGACCGAGGCGCGCACCGGCGCGTCGTTCTCTCGATCCGTCGGCGAACATTCCGACGCGGACGCGGACGCGCGCCAACCCCTCTTCATGGAAGAAATTTACCCGGTCGACGATTAACCATCCCTCGCGCTCGCTCGAGAAGTTATTGTCGTTCTTTACTCACGATTGTCATGCATTTTCACACGCGTTTCCATCGCATCCACCGCCCGTTGACCCCCTCGCGCGCGTCCCGCGGGGTGTCCGTTCGTCTCCCTCGTCGGCGTCACCGGGCGTTTTCTATTTTGAGTCGACGCACACGTCGACGCGATGTCCACCGCGACCGTCGACGAGACGACGAAGACGACGACCACGACCAACCAAGGTGCGCTCGATCGCGATCGGTTCGAGAGCGCCGTCGCCGTGTTTGACGTGCGCGTCGATGACGATGCGAACGACGATTCGTGGCCGCTTCGAGATGATGTCGTCATTCTCGCCGGGACGTGCGCGCTCGCGGGGTCGTACGTCGTCGCGTTTTCATCCGTCGTCGGGTTTGGGACGGAGACGTTTCGAGCGCTTCGCGGGAATCAACACGAGCGCGCGTTGTTGGCGGTGAGCGCGTGTTTGGGTGTGTGTCTGTACGCGACGGACGCGTCGACGTGGAGAGGCGCGCGCGCGCGAATGGCGAGAAACGTCGCGATCGGCGTGATGTGCGCGCTGGCGTGCGCCGCGCTCGGTTTGAGCGCGTATCGGTATCCGCAGGCACCGCCGACGCTGTACCTGGTGCTCACGCCGGTGATGTACGCGTACGCGCGCGCGACGATGTTCGCGCGGCGGTCAATTTCGAGTTATCTGCACGCCGTGGCTCGAAGTCTGTACGCGTGCGCCGCCATCATCGTCATGGTGTTCTTCGCCGAGTGCTCACGCACGGGCGCGTGGTGGTCGTCGTCGCTGGAGATTAAGTATCGCGCGGCGATCGGGTGTGATTTGGACATCGGCAAGGAGTGCTTGGCGGCGTACGTCATGTGGTTTTCGCCGTGTCTCGCCGCGTTGGCGAGTATGATTTTCGCGACATTTTGCGCCCTCTTATCGTCGTCGATGCGAAGCAAGGATAAAAACGATGCGCTGAATTTCACGATGCGAGCGTTCGGATGCGGGGTGCTCTTCGTGTTTCTCGGTCTCTGGGTCGCCGTGTCCATCGCCGGCGGCGCGAAGCCGTTATCCTCCATCCTCGTCACCTTCTCCATGGCGTCGCTGCTCGTGCTGAGCGGCGCGCTCGTGGCGACGATCGGATTCGACGTCATCGCATCAAAGTTAACGACCGTGCCGCTCTTCGCCTCCATCATGAACGCGGTGACGGAGAAGTACGCCAACGTCTTCAAGGCGGTGGCCATCTCCACGCCGTTGACGTTCGCCTTTGGACTCTACTTGGTCATGTCTGTCGTCAACCAACGCGTTCGACTCGCCCTCGGCACCGCGCCGGATCAAATCAGTCCGTCCAAGTGGTTCACGGCCAAGGTGTCGAAACAACTCGACGAGCTTCGCGGATGGAATTGGTCTCGAATCATGATCATCCTGCATTATTGGGTCGCCGTCGTCATCGCGTTTCAAGTCATCGCCGGGTCCTTCACCGTCGTGTTCCTGAGTTATCTGCGAATCAAGCTCGCGGCGGTACCGATCGGTTTGGTGTACCTCACGTTCGCCGTCGTCGGACTCGCCATGTTTCTCATACCGATCATTCCAGGTTTACCCGTGTATCTCACGGGCGGCATCATCTTGACGGATGCGTCGCTGGCCGAATCCCTCGGCGGAGGCACGGGCGGGTACGTCTGGGCGTGCGTGTGGGCCGTGACCATCTGCTTCACGATAAAACTTCTCGCCGTCGTCATGCAACAGAAAGGCATCGGCGAACGGCTCGGGAATAAGGTTTGGATTCGAAGCATGGTCAACGTGAACAGCGCGACGATGCGGTCCATTCGATATCTCTTGACGAGACCGGGTTTGAACGTGCCTAAAGTCGCCATTCTCGTCGGTGGTCCCGATTGGCCGACGAGCGTCACGACGGGCATTCTTCGCCTGGACGTGCGCGAGATGCTCATCGGCACCTTGCCGGTGTTCTTTCTCATCGCGCCGACGACGTTGGCGGGCGCGTTCATGCTCAAGGCGTCGCGCGCCGCCTCCGTGAACGATGGAACGTCCAGCGTTCTCTGTCGTGAGACGTCGGCGTCATCGATCGTCACCGATGATTCCAGTCCGTGGACGTCGATCTCGGACATCAGCATGCTCTGTACCGGACTCGTGCAAGGTTTGGCGTTGATCGCCGCCGCATATTACATCGAAAAGACGACGGCGCACGCCAAGGATGAACTCGACGCGATGCCGTACGACGAAGAAGTTCTCGAGGTCGAACGCAACGAAGCGCACAGAAATGAACTGATGAGAGCGATCATGCACTGGGATGAACTGTCTCCGAACGTGCGGCGGACGCTCGTGGTGAGCACGTTCACCGTCCTCGCGTCGTTTTGGGGCGTCATGTTCGGTCCGTCGTTCCTCGGCGAAGAAGCCATCGTACGAGACTATCTTCTCACGGATTGCATCTCCACGCGCTTGAACGGCAAGGTTTGGAACATCATGACACCCGTCGGATGGATCCTCATGACTCTCATCTGTCTCTGTTTGACGGCGATTTCCCAAGTGCGCGCCAACGCCAAATCAGACGTGGACGCCATCATCGCCGACGAGGAGGACTTCCTGAAAGCGCTCGAAGGCATCCCGCAGCGCGCGTGGAGCAAGTGTCCGAATCACAACGAACCGATCAATGAAGAGAAATTTCGCGAACGGTTCGCGGAATCCCTGGATACGATGTCTCGCGCGCAAATCGACAAGATTCGCCACACCATGACGGAGCGTCGCTTGGCATCGTTTTCCGAAGAGACGAGAACGTTCATCACCGAGAGCGTCGACCGCGCGCTTACATCGAAGAAATCATCTCGTGAATCAGTATGAGGTGTGAAACAATGTGACCTACGTGTGAATATTTCAAACGGCGCGCTGTTTAATCGCTATCGCTATCGTGTCGGCCTCGTTTCGGTGATCTCGACCGCGAGCTCGACGACGAGTAACGCCTTCTGCGTCGTCGACTATCGCTTCTGCTTCGGCTTCGTGAACGCCTTCGTGAACGATCGCGTCTGCGTCGAGGCGGCGAACGGCTTCGGCTTCTCGAATCACTGCTATAACTTCGGCTTCTCGAATCGCTCGAGTACGACCTCGAGTACGACCTGCTCGGACTCCTCCCTCTCGAGCGACTGTCGTCGCGTTGACGCGCACGTCCGCGGTCTTCTCGGTTCGGCGGTGGCGGTGGCACCTCCACGCGTCTGTGCTGCTGTTGTTGCTGCTGCTGCTGAGGCGGCGGCGGAACTTCCATTCTGCGCGCGCCTGATGGCGGCGGCGGCGGCACCTCCGTCGTCCGCGCGCCCGTGTCTCGTCCATCCGGCCGTGGCGGCGGCGGCACCTCCGTCGTCCGCGCACCCGTGTCTCGTCCATCCGGCCGTGGCGGCGGCGGCACCTCCACGCGCGTTTCCACCTTGGACGGATCCAACCCGCGTCGCTCGATCTCCGCGTTCACAGCCGCCAACTCCGTCTCGAACCGCCGCGCGTTGGCCGCCGCCTCCGCCGCGCGTCTCTTCGCCTCCGCCGCGCGTTCCCTCTCCTTCCGCTCTCGCCGCTCTCGCGCCTTGCGCTCCTTCTTCGCCCGCTTCTTTTCCTTCTTCGCGCGTTTCGCCTCCTTTCTCCTCGCCTTTGCGCGCCTTCTCTCCTCCTCCTCCCTCTCGGCTCGCTTTTCCTCGCGCACCCGTCGCTGCAACTCTCGGTCGAACGCGTCCCCCTCCCGCGCATCCCTCTCCCTCTTATCCACGCCGAACGCCCGCGCCAACCGCACCATCTCCTCCTCCTTTCTCACCGCCACCGCGTGCGTGCTCTCATCTCCCCTCCTCGCCCTCTCCGCCTCCGCGCGTCTCCGCGTCTCCGCGTCTTCCCGCGTCAGCCTCTCGCGCGCCGCGTCGATCTCCCGCCGTCTCTCCTCCTCCGGCACCCCTCTCGCCTCCAACGTCTCCTCCAACTCCACCAACTCCACCTCGATCGCCCGTTTCTTCGCGTGCGCGAGAATCTCCGCGTTCGGTCGTCTCCGTCGCGCGTCCGTCGCGCGTCGTCGACGTTCATCCTCTCTCTCGGGCGCCGCCTCGCGTCGAGTCAATCGCGAGGCGTCCCGGTGGAATTTATTCGTCTGCACGTACCCGCTCGTCCCCGACCCTCGAGCGCTGGCGAGACCGATGCCGTTGTACATGACGCGACGACACGTCCCCGCGCGGGGCGACGTGACGTCGCGCGTCGCGCGTCCGTCGTCACGTCGTCGACGCGCGAAGGGGAAATCGGAATTCGAGGGCGGGGACACCAGAAGGGACACACTTTCGAGTCGTGACCCTCGGTTTTTGTACGACGAGTCGTGACCAGGTTCAGTGAGTACGTACTACACGACTTGAGTCCTGATTCGTGGTGACGAACGAGTCACACCCCGCGTCCCCCTCTCCGGTCGGTCGGCGCATCGCGCGACGTCTGTGCGCGCCTCGCGCGACGCCCCGCGCGGGTCATGCGC
>Ga0181573_10000101_pt1 | contig 80792 bp, 51 predicted proteins | sample 101ome_25_FD_148643 | JGI IMG/M metagenome (GOLD analysis project Ga0181573, IMG submission 148643) | Coastal salt marsh microbial communities from the Groves Creek Marsh, Skidaway Island, Georgia - 101409BT metaG (spades assembly) | ecosystem: Environmental > Aquatic > Marine > Intertidal zone...
TTCGTTCGTCGAAATCAAGGGATGGTGTACGGTGGCGTCACGGCGCACGCACCGGGACGGGGTCTAAGAGTTAGACGCAACTCCAATTCTTAGCCCGCGCGCGTTTATTTTGTAACACCCTACACCCTACACCATTTCAATTTTACGGACGGGTGTACGACGCGTCCCGGAGTTGTCGCCCTCGCGCGAGTTCGCGCCGTCCACCGCGCGCGACCGAACGAACGGGCGAACGAAGAAAGACGCGCGCGATGCCTCGTCGACGCGTCACCGTCACCGACGCCGCGGCGACGTGGTGGTTGGCGTGGATGGTGTTGGTAACCGTCATCGGTGACGCGATGGGGACGCACGCGCGAGGCGAGGGCGTCGACGCGCGCCCGTCGACCGCTCGATGGATGAACGAAAGCGCGGGCGTCGACGCGCGGACGGCGCGGCTCGGGACGACGGTCGGCGACGCGACGGACGCGCTGGCCCAAATCTGGCAGCACTACGAGAGCGGTAAGCACGCGCGGTACACGCGCGTTGGGAACTCTCAAGGCGTCGGAGACGTGGGTGTGAACCAGGCGTCGAGCGTTTGGGTGAAAGAAGGCTATCGTTTGCGGCTTTGGGACGGTAACGGACGCACGGGCGACTCGGTGACGTTGTACGCCGGGTACACAAACTTGGCGTACTGGACGTTTGCCGACGCCGCGAACGACGTCGACGTCGAGCGAGTCGCGCCGTGTACGCTTTTCAGCAATGATCAAGGAAAGGGTACCGGAACGGGTCAGCGGTTCGACGCGGCGCGCGTCGGTGGACGTTATCACTCGACCAACTTGGGAGCGATGAACGATAACGCCGAGTCTGTGTACGTAGCGCCTGGATACAAATGCACGGTGTGGGAGCATAATTACGAAGGGAAATCTCTCACGCTTTATCCCGGCTGGCATCTTTACCACGAACTCAACCACGAGGGAATGTTGAATAAAATCAGCTCTGTGCAAGCAGAAAACGCACCATCCGGCTACGAAGAACTCGCCGAGAACGCGCTCGCTTTGGCTTGGGAGAATTACCAAGGTCACTCGGGTAAAACGCAAGTGTACGATTCCGAGGGCGAGTCACTGGGTGTCGCGGACGCTGGCGGTGACAATAGGATCACGAGCGTTTGGGTGAAAGAAGGCTACCGTTTGCGGCTTTGGGACGGTAACGGTCGCACGGGCGACTCGGTGACGTTGTACGCCGGGTACACAAACTTGGCGTACTGGGTATACAATAACGCCGCGAACGACGTCGACGTCGAGCGAGTCGCGCCGTGCACGCTCTTTCACCACGACCGCGGCCATTCTAACGGTCAGTGGTTTGACGCGACTGAAGTGGGCCGCTACTACATGCGCGACGCGCTCCTTGGTTTGGATAATAGCGTGAATTCAATCTATGTCGCGCCCGGCTACAAGTGCACTCTGTGGCAAGATTACGCGGAGGGGGTCTCACGAACGTTTCATCCGGGCTTGCATCTTACTCACGACCTGGATTTCGCAAACTTGGATAACAGCGCGAGTGCTGTTCTCGTCGAACGTCTTGACGTCTCCGGCGAAGAACGAGCTTGTTACCCAGCCACAGGAAAACGCATGGTCTTTCCTGGAAACGGGCACGAAATCAGTCATCGCATCGACGTACTCGCGAACGGTGATGTGCGCAACGAATACGAAGCGCACACGACGCGTCGTCACTGGACGAGCATCTCTAACCTCGCGTATGCCGTCAACGGACGAAAGACGCTCGCACTTGCCGCTCAATGGACGAAATACGATGGCGGGTACGCTTTACCCGAATTTTCGTGCGCAGAAAATGTTGTCAGCTTGGGTGGATTGGTGAAGCGTTCCCAGGGCTCGCCGTCCAACGTAGACACCATCGCGTACTTGCCGGACGGTTGTCGTCCTACGAGCGGTTCGCTCGACTTCACCGTGCGTTCGGGCTCGAGCACTGGTATATCGCAAATCATGATTCACACAGACGGTAAGGTTGAGTTCCACGGTGCTTGGAGTAGCAACTGGCTGTCCTTGCATGGCATCACGTTCACGTTTGGCGCCGTACAAAAACCGCTAGATTTGCACAACAAGTGGTACAACTTCAACAACGGTTTGCAGCCGCTGCAATACTCATGTGAAGGCAACCTGGTCACGGTGAGTGGCCGCGTAGCTGCAGGAACTTGGGGCGCGTGCATTGCATACCTGCCACACGAATGTCGACCGAGTTATCACCTCATATTCACGGTGAGCAACGGCAATCTTCAAGCACGAGTAAACGTGCTAACAACCGGATGCATTGAATGGGACGCGGGTGGTCAAAGTCATGGATGGTTGTCTCTGAGTGGCATCGCGTTCACGACTGGTGTAAAAGAGCGCGTGGATCTCGACCGATGGGTAAATTACGGTAATGGGTACGCAGACGCCACATATTCTTGCACGAGAGGTGGTCTCGTCGTCCACGAAGGCCTTGTCGTACCGCACGATTGGAACGGTCGCATGTTCACCGTGCCTGCGCCTCCTTCGCCTACCTGTAGGCACGAGTCGGACGTGGGCAGACTCATCTTCAATTCGAATCAAAATCAATACATGCAGCGTGTGGACTGGCTCTCAGACGATAAAATCGTCATCTTCGCAGGCCATAGGAATTTCGAATTCGAGAGTCTCACCGGCCTTCATTATGCGCATCATGGCGCGCACATACCGTTGACGTTGCAAAATGGTTGGGGTCGTCACAGTAACTCGGGAATACACGCGCCTTCGTACTCTTGCTCTGGCGGTTTGGTGACCGTCAGCGGCGTCGTGGCGGGCAGCAATTGGGGCAAATGTTTTGCAACACTACCTCTCGGATGCCGACCTTCTGGTGGCGATCTCGTATTTACCACGAACAATCACGAAGGTCAGGCGCGGGTAGATGTTAAGGCGAGCAATGGATGCATTTCGTACACTGCCGGATCGCGATCACACGGATGGTTGTCTCTGAGTGGGATCGTATTTTCAACGATTCACAATAGACCACTCGAGCTGGAGAACGGCTGGGAGGATTACGGAGCTCAGTACGCAAGAGCCACCTATTCATGCGTGGACGGCCTCGTGACGCTGCAAGGACTAATTACAAACGGAAACTTCAATGGCGTCGTCGCCACGCTTCCCGCGGGGTGTAGACCGAAACACGGCAAGCTCGTCTTTACCGCGAATCACCATGAATATCAGTGGCGCATGACCGTGTTCCCAAACGGAGAGATTGAAAGAAGTGCCGGTAACGGACGTCACGCATGGTTGTCCCTCTCGGGCGTCGCGTTCAGTGTCAATGATGTTCAAAACGGAATGCCGCTCGGCGCGGATTGGCGATCGTTCGGCGTCGGACACGCGTCGCCGGCGTTTTCCTGCGATCGCGGTCTGTTAACTCTGCAGGGGTTACTCGCTCCTCTGCGCGGTAGTTCATCGGGCAGGCATCTCGTCACGGTGCGAAGTTTTTCGCCACCGTCGTCGCCACCACCACCGCTTCCACCCAGCCCCCCGCCGCCGCCGTCGCCACCGCCGCCGTCACCGCCGCCGCCGTCGCCACCGCCGCCGTCACCGCCGCCGCCAGGAAGTGGTAGCGCTCCGCGCGTCACAATACAAAATGCAGTGTCAATAGTTTCTGGCTATAACTTTGATTTCAAAATCACTGTGAAGCACGACGCGTGCGACAACGGCGAAGACTGTTTTGAGTCCTACGTGTCTACCGAGACGAACGCCCACGCGTCTGGTCTGAAATGTTCCGTCGAGGTACAACGCGACGGCGCGGATTGTTCCGCAGGATTCGGGCGGTTCATGCCTTGTCGACAGTGGAACGACTTTTTTCCGAGAACGCTTCCGATGACTGACGCAAACGGCAACATTCAATCGGGCAAATATACGATCTCGTACTCGTGCAACTTTCATCTCGCGAGTGGTGCGAGTGTGAGCTCTCATTCGAAGCAGAAGTTGCACACATTTCAACTTCACGCGGGCTGCGCGGATACCATACCAGCGGGTCACGACTCAAACATTCATGAAAACGTCGCGCGCTATCTGCTTCTCACCGCGGATGAATTCAACGTCGCCGATTGTCGCAACGAGGCTCAAGTGTACGAAGCCAGAGAAGCCATTTTCAGGCGCTACGACAACGACCCCCCGGATGGAGTGCTTTCGTACGACGAAATCATCGCCGCGTTGGTGAGGCATAGTGCGGATACCTACATACTCAGCGTGTGGCGCGATGCACTCGGCGGTGAGCTCGAGTTGAAGCCTTCACAAATCATGAGCGTCGAAACGAACGACATGGAGTGCGGTTCTGGTACCGTCGTTTTCACAGATTCGGTGTATCCATCCGATAGTCCAGGTCGTTTAAGTACGACACCGCAATGTTCGCAGGAAGCAGCCGCCGTGCGAACGAGCTGGCGCTATCGCGACGACGACGCGTTAAAGGGTGGTGACTACGTGTGCCTGTACATCGACGGTATGTTGTACGACAAGGAAGTGATGACGTCGAGCGATCCGCGGCGCGCAACTTTTACAAGGGTGGGTAACGTATACGCGCCAACAGAACTCATCGACACGCGTCCAACATCCGGGAGTTTTGAAGACGTTCAGCAGTCGCTCGTGGCGAATTTCTTATTCGATGAAGACGAGCACGATGCCGGGAGTATCAAATCCACGTCTCCCCCCGTCGACGGGCAGCGTGGTGCCGCGCCGAAACTTTCTCCAGTCGACAAAAGAAGAAGTGTAGGTCCGTGTACTACGGGCGCGGGCGCGTCCTGTTTGGAAAGTGTTACACATCCCGCACAAAATGCGCAGTATGCGTATGAATACAACGCTGTCGATTTTGTGGACGACGTGGCCATCTCTTCGTGGATATACGGTCGCTGCACGAATGGAGCCGGAACAGATGTTCGAAAAATGGCTATCGCACACTTTTCTGGTGAAAACGGGGGTATGAAACACGCGCTGCGATTCTATCTTCAACGCAGATCAAGTACAACGATGAATCTTGTGCTCGACTACACTCAGAATGGCGCCGTGAAATACACGCTCAGCATTTCAAACGTAGCGTGCGGTTCATGGGAATACGTTGGATTTTCGCTCAATAAGCTCGATGGAATGGTTCTTTTCGCAAATCCCACCGGAGATGTGAACGGCGCCACTGAATCTGCGACTTATAAGACCTACACCGGCATGCAGCCAGATGTTCCTCGTAAAATTTTAAAAGTTATGCAAAAGTTGGAGTTTTTTGGTGCGGTTGACGTCGAATTCGACGACGTCCGGCTTTACTCGGGTCAAGTGCGCCGCGCGACTTTCCTCGATGCGTTCAAGTGTGGACACCGACCGCTTTGTGCGAAACGCGCGCACGCAACGCCGGCTTCGCGACGGGTCGTTTGTGCATCGGCCGTTCTCTCGAGCAAGCCAGTGAGTTCGTATTCTGATTACTTTTGTACGGCGGCGCTGTACTACGACGGAACCGCCATAGATGTGGCTGCGACGCTCGCTTTGACTGGTGTGGTTTTCACCTTTCGTGATACGTCTTGGGAAGAGGGATCGTTCGAAGTGCTGCGAAAGGCAGTGAATACCGCCGAGCACACGTCGACGAGCTATGAAACCATCATTCAGATGGATGGCGATCTCAAGGGTTGCGTAAACAAGTTCAGCTCTATAAGTCACATCGATAGAGAAGCAGGAGCGAAGCCAGGGTTGGAATGGTTTTATAAAGTGAGAACGAAGATCGCTACGGCGGGAGTACTGGATTTCGTATCGACTACGCATTACTTTAAAGCTCCATGGCTGGGAGTCCTCGAAGGCGTCGTGACGGCGGGCGCGTCGACGTCACCCGTGCCATACGTTCGTATTTGTGCAGATTTTTCTCTTCCGAATGGAACTTTGCTTTCAGAGAAAAATGAAGACGAACGGGTGAATTTGGCGCTTTACATGCGAGCCGAACACACGGCAGACATTTCTAAATCGGCCGCGCAAGATACGTACGTCGTCACGGACGGTGACCCAAGTCCAAAGCGTGGATCATCAATCGTGCGACCTGGAGAATTTTTGCGCGTAGAACTTGCCCAATGGAGCTCCATCGATCAAATCAAGATTTGCACGGTGAGTGATGATGTTATTCCGGACGCTTACGTGCAAGATTACGATTCCGGCGACACCGGCAATCATGGCCTGGCGTGCGAGTTCGATTCGGCGCTCACGTACAAAGAATCATCTCACTCCTGCTTCTCGTATAATTGTCGAGGGACTCATCTGAAAGCTTTCCATGGTAAATACATCACAGCAGCGATACCGTCTCACGGTGGTGCCAAAGCGGAAATAACGGAAATCATGGCTTTGGGCTCGAGAACAAATTGTCGGTACAGCGAAGTCACGGATTCCGACGGCAGATATGAAATGAGTGTCAGAGAAACATCTGGGCTGCTTCCGGTCAAGACGCAAATGCTCGTGGGCGCTTACAAAGAAGAGACGTTCCGACCATCCAAGGCGAAACTCGTCGACTCGTCGCAGGATCCTCATAAAATTCTACTCGTACTTCGAAAGAACACGCAGGGGTCGGCGTCTGGTGTGTTGTATCCCCTGTCAAAAGCTGACCTCGACGAGTCCGGCGACGTTTCAAGAGACGAGTTCCAGTCACACGTCGAGAATATTGCTGGATTCCCGATCAACGGTCACGCGATAATCAGTGATGAACTTTGGAATGAAATGGATTCCGACAAAGACGGGACGTTGGACACCAAAGAGTACGCCACCGTCTCACAAAACATGCGTGATGAAAAGTTGGTCGTTGATGTCCTCGTCGTCTATACGATTATTCACGCAAAATACCTGTCGGCGTTCACTTCGCTGTCGAACGTTGCGTCTTGTGAGAGATTTGTGCTGATGCGACAAAAGTCTGCAGTGTTGCCCGCAAACACGACTGCGTGGAACGCGCTTGTGCGACACTCGAAAGCAGTTGATATTGTCGCCAAGTCTCAAGAACCGTGCGACGAAACATCCCAAGCCGTAAAAAATATCGCGTTGTTGAAAAAGTGTGGGTCCCCGGAGGAAATCCATCCTTTGAAAATGCAAATGCACGGCACGTACATTGCGTACGTAGGCCGACCAAAGACGTCCACCAATATAATTGTCTTTGGACAATCCAAAAATGAATACGTGGCCGCCTACCAGGACGCCAGGTACTGCCAGATGGTCAAGTTTTCTATTTCACGGGACTCTAACGGTATGTGTCGGGCCGTCGCCGATTCGGCGCGCTACATCGTGGGAACCTGCGACGCAAAACCAAGCGATTACGCAACTCGATGGTATGCTTCGTACATCAAAATTCCACTGGCAGATACGGACACGAGCGGAGGATACGGTATCTCTAGTCTAACTTTCCGGTCTGATGCTGTCGATGCGAACGGCGACGCCAAGTTTGCGAACATCCTTCCAATCCTCGGCTTCGGACCGAATGGAAAATCATTATCGCTAAAGAATGCGGCAACTAAGTCTGAAGAACAGCTCTTTCAACAATTTCGGAATGATGCTTCGCTGATGGCGAAAGAACAGCAACACGATGTCGTGCACGTTTTTGATAAAAATGGGACATCAAAAAGCGATTCGGCGGATGACGAAGAGTCGCTTGGGCACCTTTTCTCTTCGGGCGCAAAAGTCAAAGTAAGCGAGATTGACGTGCGGCATCGCGGCGTCACCGAAAAAGACTTCCGCGATGATACCACCGTGACTATTCGAGGAGCCATTCTATTCCCGACGCATAGGACCGCGGGCTCAACGAAATGCGGATTGGATCGCGCTACGATACAAGTGAAGGAAATCGATGGCGAAGGCGAACCGGAAGAGTACACCACAGATGAATCAGGATGGTTTGATATCGCCGTGACGCGAGGAAAATCTTTCTCCATCAACGCAAGCTTCCCTGGTCATTCGCTGTGCTTCACTGGCCACTCTGTTGAAGATGCTACCGACGTCACTTCGTGCGATGGTAAGCCCCATGTGGTCACCCTTCGTCGAATAAGAGACGGTAGCTACGTCTTCTTCACGGATGTCACGGAAGCAAACATTGATCTTGGCCTGTATCAAGGCCAGTGTGATCGCTTGTACGCCGGCGCTCGGTTTAAAGTTACGCCAATAAATGGATGCCACCCATCTCAATACGTTACAACTGAACAAATCAGCGGTTGGATGACTAACCTAAAGGGAATAACCGATGAGACGTTCAACGCCGAAAACCCGCGCCCGGCGAACGCTCGAGTCTGGCCGTATGCAGCGATGGACTATTCCATCATGTTTGACTCAGGTCCAACCGACGTTCTCGACAAACTCGATGGTCACATCGCACAGAAACCATGGTTCCACAGCTGCAAAAAGGAGCCAGTCAGTCTCGTTGACTTCTTTGTGAAGAGAAACTCGCGCGAGCGACTGGCGTTGTTTCGCGACGAGAGCGCATGGCAGCAAATTCGTTACGAGTATCATGGCTACATTTGCGTCGATGTGCCGAGCGCTTATATTCCCGTCATCGATGAAAGAAAATCGGACGAAGTGTGCTACGACCCCTCAGAGCCAACGGGTGGTCTGACGTCTCTCCACTTTGTCGGTTCGTCTCACACGGAAGACTTGCCGTTTATAGTCAGGTCATCATCTGAGATACGGGTAAAAGTTTTCGAAGTGCACGCCAAAGATGGTGGATACGACACGTGTTTTACTTCTTTACCGAACACGAAGCGAGGTACCGGTAGCACGAAGATCAAAATTCGACAAGACGTGTCGAATGTTCAAGACTCGGAGTGTCATACGGATCGCGGCGGCGGGGCGTCCTGTGACTTTGAAGTTAATCTCACGTCTGATGGATTTCTCATTTTCCCAGGGCACGCCAACGAAACACAGGCAACCACGAGTATGATGGTAGTCGCTGGCCAACCAAACCTCGCCGGTAACCACCGTCGTGATATTCGAATTGATGTGACGCGCAATGATCTATTCGTCTCCGTCACCGCGACGGCGAAACGCGAACTGATTGCTCTCGGATCGAGACCCCGAGGCGGTGGCGGTTTGAGCGACAGTGCGTTTTGGGCGACGGTCCCATTGGAAGGCATGGTGTACACGGTCGTACACGATCCACCCGGTGGCGATTCGTTCGCTGAATTGGCTTCCGGTACGGAAGTGACAATCGAGTACGAGCTCGTGGATACCAGAGCCGCCTCAGCCGGCGGTAGCCTCGAGTCGAAGGACGCGGCCGGCTTCGCGGGTTCTTTCGAGGTTGGTATGAATTTGGGATACACCGCCGAAGCGACGACAAAAATCATCGAAGGTGAGGTTGAAGGTGATTTTGGTGTGATCAGTTCTGTCGATCGTCCCGAGTTCTCCGTGACAACGAGCAGCGACGACGGCTGGGATATAAAACTCACCACTCAAAGGGTGCTGCGAAGCAGTCAGGATGCCGCACTTCCTGGGAGAGCAGGCGATGCTATCGTCGGTGCTGGCGTAGAAATCGTCTACGTGCAGTCTGATGTGCTCGATTTGAGCCGAAAAAGTGCTGACAAATACTGTCTCGAACAGAAGAGCGAATTGAGCTGGTATCCCCGTAAACCGACCTCTTACGTTGTGATCGCGCATGCGATTGAATCTCAGATTATTCCAAACTTGAAGTTTTTACTAACAAAGGCGAGTGAGGGTAGCATCAAAGAAGACAATTCGCTGCGACCTCTGAGTGCTGGAACCGATTCGACCGAGATGAAGCAGGTGAATGAGGACTGGAAGGCGTACATTCAAAGGAAAATTGATGCTTGGAAACGCACGCTAGAATGGTCTTCACCGATCGATAAAAATGACGTCGGAGAGCTGATTGGCACATTCACTGGATCAGACTCTGTGATAGGAGAGCATGTGGCGAGCAATATCCAAGATTTTGCGGATGAGTTCCACAGGGATTTGTCCAGTAAAAGAGGGCCTGCGTTCGAGCTGGTGGAGGCTTGGGGGCAAGGCGTAGGCGTGGATTTTGCACAAGCCGGAATCGCTGCTGTCGGCACCAGCCTAAACACTCCCGCCGCAGCATTACTCGATGGTATTGGTTTATCCATTCCAGGAGCGTACTCGTCTGTGAAACGTCTGCTGCCATTCATCGACGAAGATTCAATCGCGTTCGCGCCCGACGACGAAACCGTGCCAGAGGAATACGGTTCGATGCTCACGGATGGCGAAGGTGAGCTGTTTTATTCTTTTGGCATGAACGAACGCGCGCGAGATTCGGTTTCTCAAGGTTCCGGTCGCGCTAGGTTGCGCGGCGGAGGTGACTCAACCATGGGCGACGAAGGCTCGTCTTTGTCGCGAGACGACAACGAGCGAATCCTGGCGTCTCTGGCTGGAGGCGAAGCGCCGATAGGCTTGAAAAATGTGAACGTCGACGAAGACGAGCGCGGTTCAATTTTGCTCACGTTCACCGGAGGCGGTCATTCTGTCGAGTTTTCATTCACATCAGACGAAGGGTTGGATGATAGCTCGTACGGGATCGAGATGGAGATATCGGGGGGATTCGAGTTGGGCAACTCGTTCGAATTCTCGACGAAGTTTGACCCCGGTCCCACGTTTAAGTTCGAGGGAGAGCACAAAAATGCCTTTTCACGCAGTGTCGGTCACGAACGTACGTTCGCATGGAACAAAAGAGGTCGTGTCGTGTCCAAATACGTTCTCGGCGACCCAGAGTTTGGTGATAAATTCGTGCTGAGCGTCGGCGCGGATCTTCGTTTCGGCACCCCGGTCTTTGCGACGATGGGCGGCCGAAGTAAGTGTCCGGGAGAATTAGGGACGGTGTTCCGTGAATCTGACGTCAGCTTGATGATTCCTTTGGCTACAAAGCGCGCTATGAATGGACTCAACCCGAATCAAAGGGCTATTTTCGAAATCATCATCGAGAACAAATCCCCCTACAGGGAAGCGTCCGAGTTCGCGCTGCGCGTCATCGATGGCTTGGCGGAATCACTCGCTGATATTCTCGCCGAAGCGCGTGCTGCCGCCGAAGAAAATCCTAATGATGCCGTTGGAGTTGCGCGAACCGTCAAATCCAAGGCTCAGAGCACGATCGCCAAAGATTCGCCGCAAGTCGAGAAGCTCATTCGCGACGCGGAGACCGCGGCGACGGCGAACCCGACCGACGCTCGAGACGTCGTGACGGCCGTTTTACTGGTCGTCAACTCGGCGCCCAGGGAAGGCACCGAACTGGCAGACTCTCAGTTTACCATCAACGGCAACAAGTTATCGATCGGTTCGTACATGCCTCTTAAATTTATCAACGGTGACGCTCTGACCGATCAAAAGCGGGCTTCACAAATGTTTATGAATTTCGGAGTCGAGCCTGGATACGCGACGAGAGATATTCGGTACATGCAGTTGCGTCTTGAAAGTTTGTGCGAAATGGATTTCTCGCAGCTGTACCGCTCACCGATCGCTTTCACGAAAGATTTAGATCACATGAGATGGGAAATGTCTTGTCCGAGGGTGCAGTTCGACACGGCGACCGTCGCATCGTACCTGACGTCGACCGTTTCCACCGGGACGTCATCTGTGTTAAACCTGGTGGTGAACAATCCCGATCAATACAGTTTATGGCCCGATGACCGCGAGCGACCGAGCGACGCACTCATGAACACGCGATTGAAATACGTGCGATTGCAGTATCGTCCGGTGACTGGAGGCGAATGGATCACCGCGAAAGATGAACGCTCGGATGAACGAGACAAAAAGTTCAATTTGCTGTGCCCGCATTCTCGAGGAAACGGATGCAGATTCGAGTGGGACACCGCGGGAAGGTTCGATAAACTGTTGAGCGGCTTCAAAGATGGAAAATACGAGTTGCGGTTGAAAAACTTTTGTACCGGGGCTGACGCTCTCGCGGACACATCCGTTCACGAATACATCTCTGAGCAGAAACTCTTACTCACCGTCGACACCGTCGCGCCGGTGATCACGCGAACGTTCGGTATTCAACAGTACTTTGGCGTCAAGTTTGCCGAAAACATTGATTGCTCGAACGTGAACGTGTACGTCGAGAAACGTTACAACGGGTGCTGGAAAGCGACTGCGATGAGTCAAGTCGTCGACGTGACCGTACCGCCGTATGAAATTCGCTGCCTCAACACGACGAGCACGGGAACGTTTTCGATCAAGTTCCGCGACCACGATGTCGGCCAATATATGATCAAAGTGCGTGGAATCAAAGACGGCGCTGGAATTCCAGCCGTAACCGTAGACGGATGGTTCAAAAAGTGCTGGAGGAACACTGCGAGCGCCGCGACTGGCACAGTCGCCTCGGCGAGACTCTCTCGAGCTCCGACTCGCGCGAACGACGCGCCTTCACCCTTTGAGCTCTCAGAACCAGCCGCGTTCTCCACCGTCGCGAGACTCGCCGTCGTCCTGTGCGCCGTCGTCCTGTGCGCCGGTGCCTTTGCCGTCATCCGTCTCGCGTCGAGCGTCGTCTCCGTCTCGCGCCGAGGGTCGTCCTCGCTCGATTCCACCGAGGCGCGCGACCGAGACGAACGCACCGAGCTTCGCACCGCGCCTCGCGCGTCGTACGGGTCCATCCTGTAGTGGACGGAAAAATTTTGAAATAAGATATAAGAAACATCGAACCGTCGCCGCCGCGTCTTTCTCGTCCCGCCCGCGGGATGGGAAACGACGCCGCGGGCGTCCCGCGCCGAGCCTCCCCGCACACCGCGACGATCGCCGCGCGACCCGCCCGCGAATACGACGACACGCACATGTCCACGCCCACGACGCACCCTCGGTCGCGTTTTAACGCCTCGGCGTCGCCGCGACGCGCGTCGAGGCGCGCGCTCTGCACCCTCGGACTCTTTGTCTTTGTCTTTGTCTTTGTCTGTGTCGCCGGCGTCGCCGAGGCGAGGTATCGAGGCCGCGCCGTCGGTGGACGTCGAATCTCCGGACGCGGTCTCGGTCCGCGCGCGGCCGATCGCGTCGGTATCGGACGGAAATTACTCGTCGACGCGCCGCCGCCGTCCGTGCTTCCGGAGAATGGACACTGCGTGACGGCGTACGAGACGACGAGACGCGAGCCGGATTTGTCCGAGCTGACGAAAATCATCGATACGCTGCCTCGAATCAAAGAAAAGCTCCAAGACCCGACGCTCACCTTCACACTCTTCGCGCCAACGAACGAGGCGTTGCAAAAATTGCGCGAGTGGGAGGATTGGGACGCGGCGAGAAAGGATTTGATCGAGACGTTTGGTTCGGATCGCGCGATGCGCGCGTGGATGTTAGCGTATCACGCGGTTCCGAACGTCTCGTTGACGATGAAAGATCTCGAAAATCTGCGCGGGGACGACGCCATATTGGAAGATTACCTCAATAACGTCATGCCCTTGGTCGTGTTGAATTCGGAACGACCCATCGAAATCGCGGGACTCGGTTCCGAAGCGCGCGTCGTCGAATCCGACTTGTCGTCGTGCGGTGCCATGGTACACAAGATCGACCACGTGCTCTTACCTTTCGACGGCGATGATTTTCTCGACGCCGAGCAGAGACAACGGCTGATTTTCGCCACGAACGCCCTTCGACGACGCTACGGTCGGGAAGCGCTTCCGGCTGACGTCGACCGAGCCGAGGATTTGATCGACGCCGTCGGCGCCGTGAGCATCGAGAGCGTCCCGACGTCGTGGACGAGAGCGGCGCTCTCCGAGTACGAGAACGACGACGACGACGACGAATGAGCGAAGCGATCGATTCGACGCCGTCGAGAGCAAGACACGAGATACGAGACAACATGTTACGTCACGCACAGTTTTTCACTCACGACTCCCAAACCCTCAGCGGATGATGACCTCACTCTTCGCCGACGCGGACTCACACCGCGCGCACCATGGCGAGCGGTCTGCGCACGCTCGCTCGAGCGACGCTTACGCGTCACGCTCGTTCGCCGGCGCGAGCGAACGTCACGCGCGTGCTCGCGGGCGTCGCCCCCGCCCGCGTGTCGCCGGCGCCGGCGACCGGGCCTCGGGGCGGGAAAGCCCCCGTGCGTCTCGCCGTGCGCGCGCGCGGCTACCCCACGAGCGCGGAGGTGAAGACGATGCCGTCTCCCGGCAGGCGTCACGGTGACTTGCCGAAGAACTTTGAGCACGAGGCGGTCGAGGAGGGGCTGTACCAGATGTGGGAAGAGCGAGGGTACTTTAGACCAAACGAATCGGCGACGGGCGCGCCGTTCGTGATCCCGATGCCGCCGCCGAACGTCACGGGTGCGTTGCACATGGGCCATGCGATGTTTGTCACGCTTCAGGACGTGATGACGCGCAGCGCGCGCATGCGCGGACGGAAAACGTTGTGGTTGCCCGGGACGGACCACGCCGGCATCGCCACGCAGCTGGTGGTCGAACGTAAATTAGAGAGCGAAGGTGTCAAGCGCACGGATATGTCTCGCGAAGAATTCGTCGAGAAGGTGTGGGAATGGAAAGCGGAGTACGGAGGTCGCATTCAACAGCAAATCAAAAGACTCGGAGCTTCGTGTGACTGGTCCCGAGAACGCTTTACTCTCGACGACGGGCTCTCGGAGAGCGTGCTCGAGGCGTTCATCACGCTCCACGACAGAGGATTGATTTACAAGGGTACGTACATGGTGAACTGGGCGCCGAAGCTGCAAACCGCGGTGAGTGATTTGGAGGTGGAGTACTCAGAAGAGCCGGGGACGTTGTACTTTTTCAAGTACCCCGTCGAGGGCGGCGGCCCTGACGATTACCTTCCCGTGGCGACGACGCGTCCGGAGACGATTTTGGGTGACACCGCCGTCGCCGTGAATCCAGAGGACGATCGTTTCAAGCACATGATCGGGAAAAAGTGCGTCGTGCCTTTTACGGGCGGACGCACCGTCCCGATCATCGGCGACTCGTACGTCGACATGGAATTCGGTACCGGCGCGTTGAAAATCACGCCCGGTCACGATCCGAACGACTACGAGATCGGCAAGCGTGTCGGTTTGGACATCATCAATATCATGAATAAGGACGGTACCATGAACTCAAACTGCGGCAAGTACAACGGCGTCGATCGCGCGGATTGCCGAAAGCAACTGTGGGCGGACATGGAAGCCGAAGGCTTGGCCATCAAAGCCGAACCGTACACCAATCGCGTCCCGAGATCGCAACGAGGTGGTGAAATTATCGAACCCATCGTGTCCGAGCAATGGTTTTGCAAGATGAACACCATGGCGGAGCCCTCGCTGAAAGCGGTGGAGACGGGCGAGCTCACGATTATCCCGCAACGCTTTGAGAAGATTTACAAATCTTGGTTGACTGATATTCGCGATTGGTGCATCTCGAGGCAGCTCTGGTGGGGACATCAGATCCCGGTCTGGTACGTGCACGATTCGGCGGAAGATCTGGCGAGAGCTCGCGAGGGTGACGGAAAGGGCGCATCAAAGCGATACGTCGTCGCACGAAACGATGCCGAGGCTGAAGAAAAGGCAAAGGCACAGTACGGCGATAGCATCGTCTTACACCGCGAAGAGGACGTGCTCGACACTTGGTTTTCGTCTGGCTTATGGCCGTTCAGTACGTGCGGCTGGCCGAACGAAGAGGCGCCCGACATGAAGAATTACTTCCCCGCGAGTGTGCTCGAAACCGGCCACGACATTTTGTTCTTTTGGGTCGCGCGTATGATCATGATGTCCTACGGTATGACTGGTAAGCTGCCGTTCCACACCGTGTTCCTTCACGGTCTCGTCCGAGATTCACAAGGTCGCAAGATGAGTAAATCCCTCGGGAACGTGGTGGATCCGTTGGGCGTCATCGCCGATCAAGGGTGCGACGCGTTGCGCTTTACGCTTGCCACGGGCACAACGCCCGGCCAAGATTTGAACTTGAACCTCGATCGTTTGGCGTCCAACCGTAATTTTACGAACAAAATTTGGAACGCCGGTAAGTTTGTGCTGTATAGTATGGAAGAGATGACGGATGAAGAGCGAGTAGCGCTCGTTGACGAAGGCGCCGCCCTGTGCGCCGACGAGGCGTCCATCGCGAAACTGCCGCTCGCCGAGCGATGGATCGTGAGCAAGTTGAACGCCACCGTAGATCACGTCACCACCGCGCAGGATAAGTACGATTTTGGTGAAGCGGGTCGATCGATGTACACCTTTTTCTACGATTCATTCGCGGATTGGTTCATCGAGGGCGCGAAGAGTCGTTTGTACGGCGACGACGCCGAAGCGGCGCGCGTCACCAAGGCGGTGACGCTCTACGTTCTCGACAGAACGTTGAGGCTGTTACACCCGTTCGTTCCGTACGTTACTGAGGAGGTTTGGCAAGCGCTTCCGCACCGCGGTGAGGCTTTGATCGGCCAAGATTGGCCCGAGGTTGGTGCCTTCGTGGACGCCCCAGCGGTGTCTTCGTTTGAGAACCTTCAGATGATCGTGACGCGCATTCGTAACGCGCGCGCCGAGTACTCTGTCGAACCGGCGAAACGCATTCCTGCCGTTATCGTGGCGACGGATGCGCAAGCGAATGCCGCGTACGGCGCCGAGATTAATCTCATCTCGACGCTTGCGCGCTTGGACGTCGCCGAAACCGCGGTGACGAGCGCGCCGCCGGCTGATGTCGCCGCCGCGCCGGAGAATTTCGTTCAAATAATCGTGGCCGATGGATTAGAGGTGTACCTCCCGCTCGCGGGATTGGCAGATCCGGTGAAGGAGGTTGCGCGTCTCACGAAGCAACAGACAAAGATGCAAAAGGAAATCGACGGTCTCTCCGGTCGGGTGAACTCGCCATCCTTCGTGGACAAGGCGCCGGCGGCGGTCGTCGAAAAGGCGAGAAAGGAATTGAGCGACCTCGAAGAAAATCTTGCCGTCGTTCGCTCGCGTATCGCGCAGATGCAAGCTCTCGTTTCCAATTGAGCGTCGCTCGGCGCGGCGCGGAGATGCTCTCACTAGCAGCGCAGCTTTTTTTAATTGATTTTTTATGTAGGCCAACCAAACGCCTGCGTCACGGCTTGGACAACGATATACTCTGTTTATTATTTTTACATCATACACGACCCGCTCGGAGGAGTGGTGCAGAGTGACTAAGGTGCTAGCCGAGCGCGTGCGCTTTGACGCGCGCTTTGACGTATTTTTTCTCGGCGCCGCCACATTGAATTTAATTGTTATAGTCCATCGGCTCTTCCTCGTTGCCGTCCAGATTACCGACGCTCAACTGTTGCGCCTCGAGTAATAGCAAAGAATTAAAGCTCCCCCGTCGCCTCTGTCCCGCCGTGCCGATGCATGCCGAGTCGCCCTCCACCTCGGCTGAGTGCACCGTCACCACCGTTCTCGGAGACGTCGCGATGGACGACAGACCTCGATGAAACGACTCATCACCCTTCGCCTCGAGAAACTCCCCGTCCGGTCCTCGCACGTACGACTCACTCTTGTTCCCCGTGTGCACAGAAAACGCCACCACCGGTATCTCCCGCGCCTCAGCGCCCGTCAACAGCGTCAACGCGTCCTCGCTTCCGTGCTGCCGCCCAAACGTCTGCGCCCCGTCCGGGTCGTACATTCGCTCCCTCCCGTGCCCTCCGTGCGACGAGCTTCCGTAATTAAACTTTCCACCGCTCCTCGAACTCCATTCTCCATCGCGCGAGCGTCCGCTCGCGCTCGCCTCGCGCGCGCTCCGCACGCTCGCCTCGACCTCTCGCTCCGCCTCGGCGAATGTCTTCCCCTTTCTCTTTTTAAACAATCGACGCCGACGCTTCTCCTCGCGTTCCTCGGGCGTCGTCTTGCGCCAAAATGCAAAACCCATCAAACCCATCGCGCGTCCGTCCTCACGCGTCCGTCCGTCCGTCCGTCACCGCGTCACCGTCGGCGTCGCTCGAGCGGGCGCGCGGAATCGCACGACCGACCGCCGTCGAAAAGGGCTCGTCGGTCGCACCGGTCGGTCCGTCGGTCGGTCACCGTCGCGCGCGGGGGGCGGGCGAGGGAAAGGTGCGCGACGACGCGATCGGCGTCGGTCTCGCGCGGTGGCTCGCGCGCGTGAACGACGCGCGCGGGCGAGGCGCGGTCGTCTCGGTCTGACGTCGCGCCGCGCCGGGGCGACCATGAAGAAATACCTTTTTCAAGCCTGCTGGTCTGTGATTCGTCGATGTGTAGGGGTACACGGATAGTCGGAGGGGGTACACGTGGGTCATGAATCTCACAAAGGGTTCTCAGCCTCTCGAGTCGAGGGGCGCCGCGTCGAGGAGCGCGTCGACGCGATCGGCGCGCGCGCGAAGGCTGAGTCCTCGCGTCAGGAGGACGGCGTCGATGAGTCTGTCCCTCGCGCGTGGGTTTCGGTGGGCGAGGAGGATGGCGTCGGCGGTGGGATCGGCGAGGGAGACGAGCGCGCGCGCGCGGTCGGCGGCGAACGACGCGTCCTCGAGAGGGTCGACGGCGGCGACAGAGGTGAGCGGGAGGTCGCACAGGACGTCGTCGTCGATGGTCTTCTTCTTCGTCCGTTCCTCATCTCGTTGATTCCCGTCGGTGGCGTCGGCGTCGGCGTCGGATCGGATCGATCGGAGACGAAGCGCGCGCGACGTGAGGGTGAGACGCGCGGCGACGAAATCCACCGTCGCGGCGGCGTCGGTCGCGTACTCGAAGACGTCGTCGATGATGTACGGCGCCGGAAGATGATTCTTGACGATATCGAACGACGTCGCGTACACGTCGTTGCGTGGATCGTTGGCCAACGCGAGTCCGACGTAGACGGCGGCGGCGGCGGCGTAATCCAGAGACATCGGCGCGAGCGTACCGTCTCGCGGATACAGACGCGCCATCGACGCGTACTCCACGCTCAACGCGTACACGACCGTTCCCAGATTATACGCCGCTCGATCAAAACTCGGATCGAGTCGAATCGCGCGTCGAAACTTTCGCACACCCGCGCTCAAAAACGTCACCCGCGCCTCGCGCGCTCTCTGCGCCGCCTCGTAACTACTCGCCGACTGCGGAAAATCCACGCACCCACCTCTGCTCTGATACGCCAATCCTAAATTATTCAACACCTGCGCCGCTTGTTGCGTCGTCACCGTCGACACATCCTCACTCTTCACCGCGCGCTCGTACTTATCGATCGCTTCGTCCCACAACCGTCTCGCCGCCTCGGCGTCGCCGCGTCCGCTCGCCCGCTCCGCGCGATCCCCCAACGCGATCCCCCAGTTATACAGCACCCCCTGACGACCCGGATCGATCGTCATCGCCCTTGCGTACGCATCGCACGCCCTGATGGTCAATTCCTCCAGCATTCCGGCGTCATCACCCTCGAGTCCGCGCCGCTCCGCCTGTTCCTGCAACACGCTCGCGTACTCGTACAGACGCGCGCTCGTCCCCGCCGCGTCCTCCTCGGCGTCCGTCTCTCGCAGCGCGCGACGAAGGGCTTCGGCGCGAGAGTGTAACGCTCGATCTCTCGCGCATTCGTCCGCGCGTCCGATGCGCGTGACGACGCCGCCGGGGACGATGCCGGCGTACCGTCGAGACGTTTCGCTGCGAGAGGATCGAATCGAATGTTCGGCGAGCGCGCTCTTCGTCGGCGTCGCGTCGTCGTCGTCGCGTTCCGGCGACGAACGCATCTCGGCATCGTTTTCGTCGTTCGGACGCGCGCGCATGGCGGTCGCGCGACGCGACGTCGTGTGACGCGGGAAGAGAAGATGATGATTACGGCGAAACGAGAAGAGATTATTTGGAGAGGAAAGAATTTTGTTGTTCAATCGACGCGCTAGAGCCCCGGCCAAGACCTCCTGGGCATGGGAAGATCGGCGATCTCTTCGCCGCCGGCGATGTGGAAGAGCTGACGAGGCGTCGGAGGATCGATGGAGAGCACGTCTAAATCGTTGCGGACGCCGTCCTTGACGACGTACATGGACGTCGGCGCGATGAACTCCAACGCCGGGTGCCAAATGCGGTTATTCGCCGTGGTGCTATGAATCTGAATACCGGTGACGACGGCGTAATCCGCTTTGCTCGTGTCCACCGTCTCGCTAATGAGCTTGTCGAGATCTCGACGGGCGACGCGGTCGGCGAGACGGGTGACGTCGGCGAGCGGCAACCCGTTCGAGGGAATTTCATCCACGTCCACGGCGGTGATGAGTCGACGGGTGAGAATGGAAAATTCTGGATCGGTCGGGTCGTGTCCACCTTCCTCGAGACTCATCTTTAATTTCCCATCCTTGAGCTGTTTGAAGAGGGGTTGAATCTTAATCAACGCGCCGCACGCGCACGATTGTCCGCGACGTCCCGCGCGTAAAATGCTCCCGACGCGCCCCTCGGCGTCGATGGCGACGTGCGGCATGGCGAACAACACGTACCGCTCCTTCCCGGTGAGATGATCGGTGGGCGAGTGACTCAATCCAGCGCCCAATCCAGTCGTCCCCGCGCTGATGACTCCACCCAAACCGTCCAAATCCATAGAATATCCGAAAATGTCGTCGATGGCATTCTTCAGCGGAAAGGTAATCTCGTCGCGACAAAAACTCGTCAACGCGATTGAATTATCCGTCGTGAATCCAAATCTCCGTAACATGACCTCGGTTCGAAATAAAAAATCATCCATCCCGATGGCGCTCGGGAACTCCTTCGTCACCGCCTCGATGCGTTCGCGAATGTACGAGACGCGGTTGTGTTGCACCTCGGGGTCGATGTCGAATCCGCCGTACTCGTGAAATCTCGGTCCGTGCGGCGCGACGGGGTGCTGTCCGCTCATGTTACGGTGTTGCGAGCGTCCGTTCGGGACCGCGTCGCTCGAGACGTCGGCTCGTCGAGCGCGGCGGCGGCGATGACGGTGTCCCGCCCATTGCGAATGTTGGGTGGTCGAGGGTGTCGTCCCGCGGTCGACGCGGGCGCGACGAGACGCGCGCGACGGCGTCGACGAGACGGCGGAGACGCGCGCAGACATTGTGGGCGCGCGCACGTCGACGCGGAGGGCGATCCGAGGTCGGACGCGCGCGCGTGTGCGGTGGGAATGGAGTCATGATGCCCCCTTGGTGGTTTAAAAAAAGTGAGGCGGCGGCGGCGGCGAGAAGCGCGCGAAAAGGATGCGCGGAGGAAACGTAGGCGCGTGTGTGCGTGCGTGAAGTTTCAAAGCGATGCGTGATGAATCGCGTGTCTACGCGCGGTAGACGTGCACGCGCCCGCTGGCGGTGCCCGCGGCGACGTAATTGAGCGTGCGGTGACACGCGAGGCGGCTGGCGATGGCCGTCATGTGCTCGGCGGATTGGTACTTGGCGAGAGATTTTCCCGTGGATGGGTGGAAAATCTCGACGTGGCGTTGCATCGAGCCGCAGAGGATGCCGTCGCCGGAGGCGGACCAAACGGCGCGGAACGGGAGGACCCAACGACCGGTTTGGTTGTTGTGCTTGACGACGACGGTCGGTTTGGCGTCGTCTTCGGCGGGTCTCCAGACGCGAAGCGCGTCGTCGTAACACGTCGTCAAGAGGGCGCCGGAACCGTCGGGACACCAGTACGCCGCTTGCGATGATTTCGCGTGCACCAAATCGTGGAGCGATTTGGCGTTTTTTTTCAATTTTCGAACGTCCCACACGCTCACGAGTTGGTTGGTGGAGGTGGCGAATCGAAACTGGTTCCCGGGATCGACGTGCACGGTGTTGATCTTCTTTTCGTGAATGCTCAGGCTCGGAGACGTAAACTTACCCACGCGCACGTCCAATTGGTGCAAATTCCCCGCGTTGTCGCACACGAGCGCCGTGTTGCCGTCGGCAAATTGGTCGCACGCCGAAAACTCATCCTCCTCCGAGTACACCGTCTCTTGAAACGCGCCCATCTGCGGGTCGAGCACGCGCACCGCGCCGTCGTACGCGCACGTGAACAACTTTCCGCGAAGCGCGCCGTGTCCCCACTTACAGTGAGAGATGTACGCACCGTGCGCTCTATAGTACAACACGCCGTCATCGCCGTCCTCGTCCTCGTCGTCTTCGTTCGCCGTCTCGTCGACTCGCCACAGACCGATGTGTCCCTCCTTATCTCCGGACGCGACGAGAAGCATAGACTCGTCATGACTAAAATCCAAGTGCGTCACCCCCTTCGGCACGCACTTGGCCACGTCCACGTCGCGCAGGGTCAACTTATTCTTTAACATTTCGCTCACCCGCGCGCTCGCGTCTCGCACCTTCGTCTCCGCGAACGCCCCCATCGTCCTCTTCAACGTCTCGATGAACGCCGCGTCCGTCTTCTCGCTTCCATTCTCACTCTTCAGCGCCACCTCTCCGCTCGGACGCGTCTTCACCGGCGCCTCCGTGCGCTCGCCCGTGGGCAAATACGTCGCCCCATCCGCGAGCACCACCGAACCGTCGCGCCGCTCTCGATCCACCCCGCTCGCCAACTCCGGCGCGATGTTCCTCGTCCTCGACGATCGACGCGTCGGTTCCTTTGGCACCGCGCGATCCCGCTTACGCTTCGCCGCGATGCCTCGCGCGCTCGGCGCCGCGCCGCCGCTCTTCCCGCCGACGTCGGCGCTCAGCGTCGAAATGTTCAGCGCCTCCATCCGCGCCTTGTTCCGCGCGATCGTGCGCTCACGCTCGCGCTCGAACGCCGTCAATCCATCGTCGAGGACGACGTCGTTGTCGTCGTCGTTGTTTTCCGCGCCGACGTCGCGCGGCGACACCGGCGGCGGTTTGGACGGCGTCTCAGCATCTCGTTTCTTCTTCGCCCCGTCGTCGTCGGCGTTTCTGGGACTCAACACGCGCGACGACGTCCCCATGACGGGCGAGTCGAGTTCACGAACGCGTCAAGGTTCGCGCGTCTCGACGACGCACCGCGACTCCGCGCGACGCCGTCGTCTCGGTCGAGCGCCCACCGACGACTAATGACGTCAGAGATTCACGCGCGCGTCGCTCGAGCGCCCACCGACGCGCGCACGACCGACGCGCGCGTTCGAACGCGCGCGCTCGTTTCCCCGTCGCGGTCGTCGTCATGCACGCCGCGCGTCTCGCGCACGTCGCGCGACGCGCGGGACGCGCGACGACCTCGACGCGATGCCGAGGCGGCGGCGGTGCGTTGAACGACGACGCGTCGAGACGCCGACGCCGACGCCGCGCGACGACGACGACGACGACCGGAACGAGACGCGTCGCGTCCAACTCTAACTCGACGGACGCGGATGGGATGCCGCACGTGAGCGTCATGATGGATGAGGTGCTCGAGGTGTTTCGGGACGTCGAGACGCGCGCGCACGTCGACGGGACGCTCGGTGCCGGTGGACACGCGAGCGCCATGATCGAGGCGCACCCGGAGATGGAACGGTTCATCGGGTTCGACGTGGACGCGAGCGCGCACGCGCTGGCGAGACCGAGGTTGGAGCGGGCGCGAGAGAGAGCGCGGGGAAAAGCTGACGACGAGAGCCGGGACGGCGGGTTGCGATTGAGTTTCGTCGAGGCAAATTTTAGACAGATGCGCGACGCGCTTCGCGCGCTTCGCGTGGACGGCGTGGATAGCGTGTTGTTGGATCTCGGCGTGAGTTCCATGCACCTCGATCGAGCGGAGCGTGGGTTTTCATTCATGAACGACGGACCGTTGGACATGCGCATGGGCGAGAGCGTCGAGACGACGGCGAGAGACGTCGTCAACGCGTGGCCGGAGGAGGAGATTGGACGCATTCTGAGAGACTACGGCGAGGAGCGACACTGGCGTCTGTTGGCCAAGCGCATATGCGAGGCGAGGGCGATCGAGGAGATTACGACGACGCGCGCGCTCGTCGACGCCATTGGCAACGTTCCGGGCAAGTGGGGGTCGATTCATCCGGCGACGCGCACGTTTCAAGCGATTCGAATCGCCGTGAACGACGAACTCGGCGCCGTGGAGGAGGTGATTCCGGCGGCGATCGAGGCGCTGCGACCGGGCGGGCGTTTAGCCATCATTTCGTTTCACAGTTTGGAGGATTCCATCGTGAAGAAGACGTTTCGAAGATTCGCCGGCGTCGCCGACCCGCCGAGCGACGCGGAGATGCGCGGTCGGTACGCCCCCTTGCTGACGCAACGAGAAGCGCCGCCGAAGATTGTGAAATTAATCACGCGGAAACCCAAAGTGCCGACGGCGGCGGAGATTGACGTCAACGTGCGTAGTCGATCCGCCAAGCTGCGCGTGTGCGAAAAACTCTAGTAGACGGGGGGCGGGGAGAGAGGGGCGACGAGGAATTAAGGGAATACACAAACAAACTTGTGATGATGATATGTATATATGTACTGTATGTGGGTTCGATTCGCGCGCGCGCGTCGCTCACGCGGGCTGCGCGAAGTCAAGGGACGCTCGAACCGCGCGTGCGAGACGACGATATCACGCCGTCGAGCGCTCAAAACTCTTCCGCGCCATCTGGGTGGAACGAACTGGACGCACCGACTTCTTCATAATCCTTCTCTAATGCCGCAAGATCTTCACGCGCTTCGCTGAATTCACCCTCCTCCATGCCTTCACCGACGTACCAGTGCACGAAGGCTCTCTTGGCGTACATCAAGTCGAATTTATGATCGAGTCGCGAAAACACCTCGGCGATGGCCGTCGAGTTGGAAATCATGCACACCGCGCGCTGCACTTTCGCCAAATCCCCACCCGGGACGACGGTGGGCGGTTGGTAATTGATCCCGCACTTGAACCCGGTCGGACACCAATCGACGAATTGAATCGTGCGACGCGTCTTGATGCTCGCGACGGCGGCGTTGACATCCTTGGGGACGACGTCGCCGCGGTACATCAAACAGCACGCCATGTACTTGCCGTGACGCGGGTCGCACTTGGCCATCATCGACGCCGGTTCGAACGCGCTGTTCGTCACCTCGGCGACGGAGAGTTGTTCGTGGTACGCCTTTTCGGCGCTGATGACGGGCGCGTACGACGACAACATAAAGTGAATGCGCGGGTACGGCACGAGGTTGGTTTGAAACTCGGTGACGTCCACGTTCAAGGCACCGTCGAAGCGCAGAGAGGCGGTGAGCGAAGAAATCACCTGCGCGATGAGACGGTTGAGATTGGTGTACGTCGGACGCTCGATGTCGAGCGAGCGTCGGCAGATGTCGTAGACGGCTTCGTTGTCCAACATGACGGCGACGTCGGTGTGCTCGAGGAGCGCGTGCGTGGACAAGACGGAGTTGTACGGCTCGACCACCGCCGTGGACACCTGCGGAGACGGGTAAATGGTGAACCCGAGCTTGGACTTTTTGCCATAATCCACCGACAGACGTTCGAGGAGCAAAGACCCGAGACCGGACCCCGTACCGCCGCCGACGGCGTTGAAAACCAAAAAGCCTTGCAAACCGGTGCAGTTATCCGCCAACTTACGAATGCGATCGAGCGCCAAGTCGACGATCTCTTTGCCGATCGTGTAGTGACCGCGCGCAAAGTTGTTCGCCGCGTCCTCCTTCCCAGAGATCAACTGTTCCGGGTGGAACAATTGACGGTACGCGCCCGTGCGCACCTCGTCGATCACCGTCGGTTCGAGATCGAGAAAGATGCATCGAGGCACGTGTTTCCCGGCGCCCGTCTCGGAGAAGAACGTGTTGAACGCGTCGTCGGACGCCCCGATCGTCTTATCGCTCGGCATTTGTCCACTGTTGTGTGTTTGAAAAGAGTCGTCGTCGAGTCAACGAAGAACGTAGAGCGTCAGTCGGTCCGTCGGTCAAAGAGGCGCGCGCACGCGCTATTTTTAGAGAGGTACTCCACGAGGCGCGCGTGGCGCGCGACGACGAGACGACAAAGACGACGACGACGCCAGACAAACGATGCGTCTTCTCGCTCGCTCGCACGCTCGACGCACTCGGGTTGAATCCCGTGTTCGAGACAATACAATTCCCAACACGAGTTGCCGGTCTGCACGCCCGCTTGCCCAATGTGAATCGAGATGACTTCACGCATGATGACGCTGTTTTCGTTCCCTCGACGCGTTCGCCGCGTTCGATGATGTCTGTGTGTATTTCTTTCGCGTTCACCGCACCGGTGCGTTCGAGCGAGATGAGGTCGCTGCGACGCGCGCGTCGAATTGTCCCGCCCATCGGTCATCCGTCCGCGAGGTCGGTCCACGCATTTCGTCTCTTCATCTTCGGAAGTCAACAACGTCGACGCGCGACGTCGGGGGAGACGTCAACGGTCGGTCGTCGCGCGAGATTAATTTTTTCACATCCATCGCGACGACGCGCGCGGGGAGACGCGCGCGGGAGACGCGCGAGAGACGTCGGGGCGTTCGAGAGAGTGGGTCGGGACTCGTCGCGCGAGAGGGACTCGAGGTGGCGCGACGATGACGATGGATCGTCATCGTGATGACGAATGATGAGACACACGCGCGCGCGCGACCTCGTCGTCGTCGACGTTCGTTTCGTCGACATGATGCGTCCGCAGGCGGTGCGCGGCGGTGGAGCGTTCGGCGGCGCGAACGGTGTCTCGACGCCGTCGAAACTCGGACGCGCGTTTCGGTCGGTGGATTTCTATCGCAAAGTGCCGAGGGAATTTAGCGAGGGCACGCTCGGTGGGAGCGTCATCTCCATCCTGAGCGCCGTCTTGATGACGTATTTACTCGTCAGTGAGATTTATTCCTACACGGCGACGACGTTTGAGACGAAAGTCGTGGTGGATAGGTCGATCGATGGGGAACTGCTGAGGATCAACTTTAACGTATCGTTTCCGGCGTTGTCGTGCGAGTTCGCGAGCGTGGACGTCGGCGACGCGATGGGATTGAATAGGTTTAATCTCACAAAGACTGTGTTTAAACGCGCGATCGACGCGGAGATGAATCCGATCGGACCTCTGCAGTGGGATCGAGAGGTTGGGCGCGTGTTGGCGGCGAGCGACGCCGAGCGCGAGGAGGCGGCGAAAAAAGTCGAGGCGCATAAACGCGAACTCGCCGTGTTGAAAGAGTCGAACACGGCGATGGATGGACGCGCGCACGCGGTGTATGAGATTGCGGATCTTGATGAGTTGCAAGCGATGGTGAAAGATCCGACGCACGCGGTGGTGTTGGTGAATTTTTACGCGCCGTGGTGTCCGTGGTGTCAACGCCTCGAACCCGTGTACGAGGCGGCGGGGCTGTCGGTGCACGAAAAGTATCCTCCGGGCACGAAACAGCGCGTTTTATTCACCAAGATCGATTGCGTGGTGCATCAAAACTTCTGCATGCAGCAAGTCATCACCGGGTACCCGACGATTCGAATTTTCACGCACGGGACGGATATTCTGACGCACGAAGGGAAAAAGGAGCACGCGTTTTATCGAGGACCTCGCACGGTGGACGGGTTAACGCAATTCGTCGACACGCTCGTGCCGACGCCCGAACCGGTGGCGGACACGCCGATCGAGGAATTAAAGGAGAAAAACTTGCAGTTGCGTTTACCGGCGAGCGTGGACGTGCAGAGACGCATCGTCGGTCCCGGGTGCGCCATCACCGGTTTCGTCTTGGTGAAAAAAGTTCCGGGACACTTGTGGATCAGCGCGTCGTCTCCCGATCACTCGTTCCACGGCGAACAGATGAACATGACGCACGTGGTGAATCACTTTTATTTCGGCCATCAACTCAGCGACGATCGTCGTCGGTATCTCGATAAATTCCACGCCGGCGAAAAGGCGGGCGATTGGCACGACAGACTCGCCGGCGAACGCTTCGTCTCTCGCGACAAGCACATCTCCCACGAACACTATTTACAAACCGTCTTGACCACCATCACCCCTCGCGGTCACTACCAACTCCCGTTCAGCGTGTACGAGTACACTCAGCACGCGCACGCCGTGCACGAACCGCTTCCAAAGGCGAAATTCCACTACCAACCCAGTCCGATGCAAATCGTCGTCGCCGAGGAGCGCGCGCCCTTTTATTCCTTCATCACCTCCCTCATGGCCATCATCGGCGGCGTGTACTCCGTCATGGGCATCGCCGACGGGTTACTCTTCAATTCGATCGCCATGATTCGCAAGAAGATCGAGCTCGGCAAGCAGGGATGACGGGGACGGGGACGCTTTTTCAATTTGTAAAGAGACGAAAACCATTCATCCTCTCCACTCCGCCGCATGCCCGACGACGACCCTCCCCTGAAACGCGCGCGTCTCGCCGAGCGACCGCGCGTGGGCACGTGCGTCTTCGCCGACCGCATCGCCGCGTGCGCGGTGGAGGCGTACGAGCGTTTACCGACGTCGTCGAGCGATGCGCGCCCGTTGCGCACGGTGCTCGCCGCATTCATCGTTCACGACGCACTCGCCGACGCGTTGACGTGCGTCGCGCTGGGCGTGGGCACGAAAACCTCGGGTCGGCGATGCGACAATCCGCGCGGTGCGCGCGTGATCGACGCGCACGCCGAGGTGTTGGCGAGGAGAGCGTTGAAGCGGTGGACGTGGCGGGCGGCGGAGACGCGCGGCGAGAGCGCATCGGATTTTTTCGCGCTCGCGACGGTAAACGGCGTGGCAAAGCTCGCGATGCGCGCGCACGTGTCTTTACATTTATACGTCAGCTCGGCGCCGTGTGGGAACGCGTGCGTGCGACGGTGGGCAAAGGGGCGCGCGAGACGGCGGCGCGACGATTTGGGACGCGCCGAGACGCCGAGCGAGCCGCACGCGCCTCTGAGTCGATCGGCGTGCGACGCCGGACAGGTGGCGCTGTGCGTGAAGAGCGTGAAACGGTCCAAAGATGACGCACCGAGCGAGCGCGTGCGCGCGATGCTCGAGCGCGGGGAATTAGCGCCGGGCACGGAGCCCGTCGGCGGCGACGGCGGCGAGGCGTTGACGTGCAGCGACAAGCTCTGCGTGTGGAACGTCGTCGGGTATCAAGGCGCGCTTTTGCGTCGACACGTGCGCGATCCGATGTACGTGCGCTCGATTACGATTGGCAGGAAATATTCCGAACCGCACGCGCATCGCGCGCTGTGTTGTCGAGCGGATGGGTTTCGTTCGAGCCGGGGCGCGTTCGCGACGACGCACCCGGCGACGATGGAGACGCGCGTCGTCTTCGACGAGACGCCGATGGATGTCGACGAAGGCGCGGTGTTCGACACCCCGTTCGCGATGTCGTGGTCGCTGGGAGACGAACGGGAGGATGTCTTGAACGGACGCACGGGCATGGCGCTCGACGACGAGGAGACGTCGGCGACGACGTGTCAGGCGGCGTTTTTCGCCGCGCACGCGCGACTCGCCGCGCTCGGCGACGTCGAGTTCACGCCCGGCGCGTACGCCGACGCCAAGCGCGAGGCGGACGAGGAGTACGACGACGCGAAGAATGCGTTGTTCGCGCATCCGAAACTATTTGAGCCGAGACGCGATTTCCCGGGGTGGCACGAAAAGAGAAGTCTTCGCGCGAGCGGATACGAACGTCGACGCGCGCTCGCGACGCGACTCGGAGCGCGGAGCGCGGAGAGAGAATAGAGAATAGAGAATGTCTAGTGAATTGTAGCAGTAGTATGTACACGAAGGAAGGAAGGAAGGAGAATGAGCTACGGTACCGCGGAGAATTCAACCGTCCCGTACGCCGGTCTGTACACCAAAAACGACCCGTCGTCGGCGAAACATCCCGGATTGGCGAGCGACGTCTGTTCGAAATTCACCACCGCCTGTCGACCGGTTCGATCACCTAAAAATATACCGTTCGGCGCTGGATACAACCACAACGCGTGATCGTACTCCCAATAAATTGGATTTTGCGTCATCGGAAGCGGGCAGAGGTGCGCCTGTTGCACCAACGTGGCGGCGAGGTGCTTAAAGACGGCGTCGCTCGCGCCGCCGTCCGCCGCGCCGTCTTCGGGCGCCTTGGCGTCGTCTGGTGGAATCAAACAGTTTCGTCGCATCTTGGCTTGTAAATCGTCGCGGAAGAAGACCAAGTCTTGGGAAAAGTACCGAATCTTGGCCGGGTTGCTCGCGAAGCGGGCGCGAGGCACTTTTTCGGCGAGCGCGCCGACGAGCGAGGGTTGTAATCCCGGACGAGGGAGCGCGGCGTTCAACCCCGGATCGCCCGGTCCCGGAACGAAGACGAATCGACTCTCTTGTCGTAAGCGAGGGTACTCCTCCAACAAGTCGGCGAGCCGATCGAACCCATCCCTGTACGCGGTGAAATCGCAGTGCGTCGATCCGAACGGCGTGGATGTGAAATCACCCATGAAGACGATCAATCCCGGGACGTCGTCTTGCGCGTCGTAGGCTTCGAACATCTTCTCTAATCGATCAAACGTGCGCTGTTGATCGAGCCACACGTCCGAGAGCACGATGAACATCTCACCCTCGCGTTCGCGCTCCTTCTTTTCCAACTCCTCCAACTCGTTCGGGCGTAAAATGTGCCCGGCGCCGAAAAAATCCAACGCGTTCGTCGCGTTTCTCGTCGCCTCGCGCGACTCGCTCGGCGGAAACATCAATTCAATCACCTCAAACACCCCGTCCGGTCGCACCTCGCCCTCCGCGATGACGACGCAATTCTCCGTGAATAATCCCGCCGAGCGCTCGCACGCGGTGAGATCGACGCGCACGGTACCGGTTAAATCCTCCATGTGAAACCGACCGTCCTCCAACTGACTTAAACTTCCCGCGATGAACCGTCGCTCTGCGTGCGACCCGAGAAGGGACTGAATCGACGACAACTCGATCCCACGGCGATCCGTCGTGCGAAGCGTTGATCGCTCAAACTTTCTCGATCTCGCCAAACGCTGCTGAAGCAATAAAAACCGATCGCGGTACAAATCAATCTTGCTCTCGGCCGCGCACTCGATTTTACTCGGAGCGACGTTTTCGTCAAACGTGCGTCTTTGTGGATCATACGCGTATCGTTTCGTCTTAAACGCGTCGCACACGATCAACCCTTCCGTGTGTTGCATCATCAACGCGTCGTGCGTCGCCGAGACACCGGCGCGTCCATCGGGATCGTCCATATCCGCGTCTTCGGCGCCGACGGCGTCGATCTCCCCCTCGGCGCGCATCTCCTCGAGCGCGTTCTCGATCGTCTCTCGCGTCACCACACCGCTCGCGAGCTCGGCGCGAGAGAGATGTTTCAACACGGCGTCCACGGCGTCGCGCTCGTCGACGTCGGCGGCGCGAGAGACGTGGGCCAACACGGCGCGCATGGCGTCGCCGAGAAGCGAGAGCCCGTGGAGTTTAAAACGTTCGTTCGCCATGCGCGCGACGGCGGCGTCGCGACGCGCGTCGGTGGGCATGACGACGGACGGAGGCACGGACGCCGCGCGACCGCGCTCGTCGGGGAGAGACGCGGGGCGCCGAGTGTCGAGCGATCCATCCATCATCAACGACAGACGAGTTTGAAAATGGAGAGAAAATGGCCGTGATACTATATACTCATACTACAAAGACACAGGCCGTGGTGACGGCGTCGTCGCGTCACAGGTGGGCGTCGGCGACGCGCCATTGCTTGCTCTCCTTGGTCTTTTCAAACTTGGCGAGCCAGTCCGGGACGACTTGGCCGGCGTCGCGCGCGATTTTACACAACGCGGGGGCGCACGGTTTGTCGTAGTCGACGTTCCAAAAAGTGACGGCGGCGCCGAGCTCGCCGGCGCGTCCGGTGCGGCCGATTCTGTGCACGTAGGATTCGACGTCGCGAGCCATGTCGTAGTTGACGACGTGGGTGACGCCCTTGATGTCTAAGCCTCGGGCGGCGACGTCGGTGGCCATCATGAGGGGGGCGCGGTTTTCGATGAATTTGCGAAGCGACGCCTCTCTGTCGGCTTGGGATTTATCGCCGTGCACGGAGACGGTACCGAAACCCTCGGCGGCGAAGGTTTTGGCGAGGTTTTCCACTCGACGCTTGGTGTTGGCGAAGATGACGACGCGAGAATCGTCGGGGAATTCGCAAATGAGATTGTAGAGGTGTTCGTCCTTTTCGTGGTCTCGCGCTTGAATAAATCTCTGCGAGATGGCCTTGTTCGCCGCCAATTCGCCGTCGGCCGCGCCCTCGCCGATAAAAATCTCTTGCACACGCGATTTATCCTGGTTGAGGTATCCCGCCGCGAGTTTGCGCACGGATTTCGGCCACGTCGCAGAGAAGAGGAGCGTCTGTCGATTCGTCGGCGTCGCCCCGAAGATGGTTTTAATTTGAGGTTCAAATCCCATGTCCAACATCCTGTCCGCCTCGTCCAACACGATCACCGAGAGCTTCTCGAGCGATAACACACCCTCCTGACTCATCAAATCCGTCAATCTCCCCGGCGTACCGATGACGATGCACGGCTTTTTCGTTCGCAGCGCGTTTTTCTGCTCGTGCGCGCTTGCGCCCCCGTACACCACCACGCTCTGAAACCCGTGCTCGGCGCCGAACTTTTCGCACTCGGCCTGAATTTGAATCGCCAACTCACGCGTCGGGGCGACGACTAACCCCTCGACGTCACCGCGTCGTTTCATTCCGTGAAACATGGGCAACAGAAACGCCAGCGTCTTCCCGCTCCCCGTCTTCGCCACCGCGATGACATCCTTCCCCGAACACGCCGCCGGCCACGCCGCGGACTGAATCGGACTCGGGGACGGAAACGCCGATTTCAAACGCGCGACGACGGCGGCGTCGAACGGCGTCGCCTCGAAACTCTCAAACGTCGCGTACTCGGCCGCCGCCGCCGCCGACGGCTCGCCCGCGTCAGATTTTACGCGCTTCCCATCCCTCGTCTCCTCGTCCGCCGCCGACGCGCGCTTCTCCTTCTTTTCTTTCTTTTCTTTCTTCTCCTTCTTCTCCTTCTTCTCCTTCTTCTCCTTCTTCTCCCGCGTCGCGTCGCCCATCACGCGCCGAGCGCACTTTCCAAGAAATGACGGCGCCGACGCCCCCGTCCCTCGCGCGTCCCCGCACCGCTCGCGCGCCGCACCGATCGATCGCGCGTCCACTCACCGTCCACGAACCGGCGTCTTCACCCACCTCGACGACGCGACCGCGTCCACGCGCGCGTCAACCAGTCCCGTTCCCCAAAACACGACGCGCGCCCAGCTTCCATGTCCGCCCACGCGCGTCTCCCCTCCGTCACCCACGTCCGCGCGTCGCGCGCCACCGCGCGATCGACGACGACGAGAACGATCGTGCGCGCGCGTGCCGACGCCATCGGCGTGCTCTACGACGTTCCCGTGAGCAATAACGGCGCGCGATGTCGCATCCTCGCGCGCTGGCTCAACCTGTACGAAAAACTCGAGCTCGTCGACCCGACGTCGGCGTTCGACGGCGGCATCAAGGGCGCGGACTTCGCCGCCATTAATCCACAGATGAAAATGCCCGCGCTCGCGCTCGCGGACGGATCGATGACGTTCGGGGAGAGCGAGGTGATCAATCAATACCTGTTGGATTCGCCGGAGGGACGAAAATTTCTCGAGACGCGCGGGACGACGCCCGAGTCTCGCGCGACGGGCGCGCTCGCGACTCGAACGCACGATTTATACATCGGACCGATTCAAGGGGCGATGTATCGCGGGCCGATGGATCGAGCGACGCGCGCGGCGCAGGTGAAGGAGTTGAAGAGACAGTTGGACGAGTTGGAGCGTTTGGCGGGACGCGTCGAGGGGGCGTTTATTTGCGGAGATGAGCCGACGTCCGCCGACGCGGCGGTGTTTCCGACGCTGATTTTCTGCGAGTTTTTACTACCGACGTATTTCGGATGGACGGAGGCGTTCGGGCCGAATCTGAGACGGATGTACGAGGCGATGATGGCGGACGAGGCGGGCCGGACAACCGCGAACGAGGTGCTCGGTGGGTTGGAGGCGTGGGCCGCCGCGGGACGGTTTGAAAAGGTGGGCGTCGTCGAGGACGTCGCGGACGACGCGTATCGATGGGCGTATTAGACGTGGCGTAGGATCGCGCGTGTATTCATTCATTCATTCATTCATTCATTCATTCATCGTTACTGTTACATGGCGCTACCTATTGACTGATTGATTGTCGACTGACTGTGGTTTGTTTTTCGTTCCGTCGTTCGCTCGCGTTCGTCATCGTTTCCAGCGTCTCGGTCCCGGGGCGTCGGATGGTTTCGACGGTTGCGGTGGCGGCGGTGCTTTGGGTGTGGGCGCCGGTGCGGGCGCCGGTGTGGGCGTCGGTGTGGGCGCGGGCGCCGGTGTGGGCGGTGCGGGCGCCGGTGTCGGCGGCGGTTTCGGCGGCGCGGCACGCTCAACGTCCGACGACGTCTCGCCTCGTCGAACGAATCCGAAACCCTCCACGCGGCGCTCGCCGCCTAATAAACGATCTCGTTCTGCGCCGCCGCCGTCTCGCGCGCCGCCGCTCTTACCGCACAACTGTAACGACGCGAAGACCGTCATGGCTAGCACGGCGCACGCGAGCACGACGTTCTTCGTCTTGAACCACGCGATGGTCGAATCCGGTTGAACGAGCGCGGCGCCGATGCTCGGCGACCAGTTGCTCTCCGTCCAGAGCGGCGCGTTTTTCTCCATGGCGTCGCTCGGGTCGCGCACGGACCACGTTTGAGACTTGTGGTCGAAACTGAGACGTGTGGAGAGCGCGACGACGTATTTCGTCGTCGTCGCGTGACATTCGCCCACGTTTTTCGACGAGTGGCCGACGCACGCGGTGCCGTTGCTGCACGCGCCGCGCGCGTCGCACATGGCCGGAGAAATCGTGCTCGACGTCGCCTCGGCGAGATAGTTCCACACAAAGCGCGCCAACGTGCCCTTGTCTGCGTGCGACTGCGCGTCGGCGGCGAGACCGATCAAGGTTTCGGGATACCGCGTCGGAAGCGTCGTCGGGTCGCTATATTCTCCGAGTCGCGCCGTGCCGCTGTACTCGTCGTACCTTTTCGTCGCGTCGCCCGCGAGATACTTGTTCCCGAGCTCGCACGCCGACAATCCGAAATCGTCATTCGTGAGGCACTCCGCGAGGTTGTTCACCGCCGAGATGGACGCTGGAACGTCTAAATGCGGCTCGGCGTCCGGATTCGTCAACGCAATCTGTCGAACGAGACGCGCGATGACGTGAACGACGGATTCCATGCGCTTGACGTTGACGACTCGCAACGCGCCCGCGTCCATGAAGGTTCCGCCAAACGCGTCGATGGGCGCGTCGGGATCTTCCGACAGGTACGCGGATTCGAAATCGTCGGCTTGAAGGATAGAAAACGTCGGCGCGGACGTCTCCATGATTTTCGGCGCGCCGAGTTCCGCCGTCTCTTCAAAATCAAACGTATTGGCAATCATCTGCATGCGACGCAGCATGTTTCCTTCGTGCGCGCCGTGGACGTAAATGGTCGGTGTGCGCTCGCCCACGAACGATTCAGAGAATCCCAACGGACCGAGTTCGATGATGGCTCGAATCTTTCGGCCGGCGAGACCGGGTAATTTGGAATGTTCCGGTGACTTGACCAGCTCGCGCATGATTCTATCCGAACCGAGCTTGCCGAAATCCTCGCCGCTCAGCGCGACGAACGCCACAGGATGCTTGATCTGTTCGGGCGTTAGCTGCGCGTACATCTTCTTCATGGACGTCGCGGCCGCCATCAGGGCGACGAGACCAGTCATGCGGGAGTTAACCGCCGGCGTGGCATCTCTGAAAAAGCCGGCGGCGTCCATGCGAGCCGCCAGGATGATCACGCTCTTACCTCGATGCGCGCTCGGATCGCTCAGAGACGGCAGCGTGGCGACGACACTGTATCCTCCGATCGGCAGACACGTCCCCGCTTTCAAACACGTGACCGAATTCGGAGGATTGATGGTGGGTTGTTTCCCCAAACCCGCCATGCGCTCATCCGTCTGCACGCGCCACAATTTTGACTCGGACGCCCCCTTCGACTCCATCTCGGCGTTATCCGCCGCGCGTGCTCTCGCCAACACCGTGCTCGGTCGATCCAACAACATCATCGGCACGCCTCTCAAATCCATCCCCGTCGCGTCGACGCCCCCCACGAAGCCTCCGGTGACGTTTACGCGATGCGCGGGCCCCGGCGCGTACCCCTTCGCCCATCCTCTCTCCTCCTCGATATCCGCCGACACGGACTCGACGAACACGCCCTTAATCTTCGATCGCAGCGCCTTTGCCTCGGCCGCGTCGCTCGCGAACGCCTTTCGCATCAAATTTTGCCACGCCGCCGGCGTCGCCAGTAACACCCTCTCGCCGGCGAGCGCGATCGTCTCGTCCGACCCGTCCGGTCGCAATCGTCGCAGCGGCGCCGAGGTCACGGCGTCGTTCGAACACCCAGCGACGCCGTCTTTCGACAGACGGGTGACGCAAAACGCGCCTCGAAGCGGGGGATTACGAAACGCGCGCAGATCGGCCCAGCGTCGAAAACTCGTCACATTGTCCCCACAGTTTTCGAGCGCGAGCGCGGGCGACGCGAGCGCGCACGCGACGAGAAACACCGCGAGCGCCATGCGCGCGATCGCACGTCTCGGCATCCTCACCGGCGAGGTCTCGAGACAACGCGCGGCGCGCGCGTTTCTGACGCGTCCCGAAGGCGTGGGCGCGACTTCGGCGGCGCGCGCGTCTTCGTCGGCGGTTCGCGCCGGTCGGCGCCTCCTCCGCGTCGACGTCTCTCGAGCCGAGCGCGGCATCGCGTCGTTACAATTACAAATGGCTGAATCGATTCGCGGGCACCGCGCGCGCGGTGGGCGCGAGGAGTCGTCGCGTCCCGCGTCCCGCGGCCCGTCGTCTCTCGCGCTCACGCGCGCGTCGCCTCACCGTCCTCCGCGCCCACCGCGCGCGCGTCCTCCTCGCGCGCCGCCGCCTCGCGCGCTCTCTCCTCTCGTTCGCGCTCCTCCTCCGCCACCGCGAGCTCGTACTCGTACCTCGAGTCCTCGAGCCCGAACCACCGCGCGAGTTTCGCTTCGAGATCCCAAAAGCAATCCTTCCACAGCTGCACGCGACGCTCGCGCTCGTTCATCGATTCGAAATCCACGCGCACCGGCTCGAGATCGGCTCCGTCCTCGATCCCATCGTCGTCGTCGTCGCGTCCGCGCTCGGCGTCGGCGGGACGAGGCGCGGTCATCTCGAACGAGCCGTTCGCATCCGTGTCGTCTCGACTGTCGCGCGCGCCGTCCGTCGCGCGGGACGGGTGAACGTCGTCAGTCATCGAGCGTCGTCATCTCTCGCGCGTCGCGTTCGTCGTCGTCTCTCGCGCGGCGCGTCGCGACCGTCGCGCGCGCCGTACCTCATGACGAAGAGTGCCGCCCGACGACGCGGTCGACGTCCTCCTCGATCGCGTCGCGCGCGCGAGAGACGACGATCGCGCGAGGACGACGATCGCGATACTTGAGATCGCGCGTCTCGCGCGCGCGGCGGCGAGCGCGCGCGGCGGCGCGCGAGGATGACGCGGGAAGTGAATCGACCAATCGTGTGAACTTTTCCGCGCCGACGACGTCACATGGTGACTCGCGCGTGTTTCTCGTGCGCGTCTACGTCGACGCGCGTCGACGACGATTCCTCGGACGACGAGAGATTTTACGATTGTCTCGATCGATTCGAGGACGCGGGCGAGGATGCGAGCGAGGATGCGGGCGCGCACGAGACGCTGACGCGCGTCGGCGCGGCGATGGAATTCGAGAGTCGCGGCGGTTCGTACGCGGCGAGAGTGCGCGCGCACGCGAGAGCGCTCGCGGCGATGGCTTCGATCATCGCGCGCGGTCGACGTGTGGATTTGACGTCGTTTCTGGGCACACCAATACGGTGGTGCGCGAGGAATTCCGTGCTCAGAGCGGTGACGGATGAGACGTCTTCGATTTCCGAGGACGCGCCGTCGAGGACGATTCGATTTTTTGACGCGTTGCGACGCGTGGACGCGCGCGCGAGCCCGCGAGATCGTATGGCGGCGATCGTGTTGGCGATTTTGAGCGACAACGAACCGCCGGTGTCGCTGCGTAAGCCGTTAAACCCCGTGTTGGGGGAGACGGCGACCCACAGCGTCGTCTTCGCCGGAGGCGAGCGTTTCTTCTCCGTGTGGGAACAAGTCTCGCATCACCCGCCCGTGTCCGCGCACTACACCGAGGACGAGCGCACGAACGTGCGCGTGGAGGGACAACTGTTGCCTCGTCCACACCTCGTCGGCGCGCACATCGAGGTGGAATTGGTCGGCTCGGCGCGCATCCTCCTCCGCGACCTCGACGACGAGGCGTACGAGTACGATTTGCCGACGTTTGAGTGGCGATTCGTCCCGCGGTGGACGTCGAGAATGAAGCGTAAACACACGTGGCGTGTCACGTGTGAACGCACGGGGTACGTCGCCGAGTACGCCTACGGATCGAAACGCTCGGTTCGAGGTCAAATTTTCAACGCCGCCGGCGTCGCCGAGTGCGACATTTACGGCCGGTACGACGGGAAAATCGTCGTCGCGCGTTCGACGATCGGCGACGTCATCGCGCGATACGACGTCACCGATCCGACCGCGTTCAGAGGGAACATCGTTCGGCACACGCGTTTGGATGACTCGCGAGACACGGAGGTCGTGTGGCGTGAGTGCTTTCGAGCCATGGAGGAGTCTCGATGGGACGACGCGCGACGCGCCAAGCGAGCCGTGGAGGAGCGCGAACGTCGCGCGAGAGCCGAGCGTGAATCTCGCGGGGAGGTATTCGTGCCTCGGTTTTTTGAGCGCGTGCCCGGGACGTCGCCCGCGCGATGGCGACGAAACGCGCGCGCGCTCGAAGCATGCTGACGCGACTTGAAAGCTATATTACATAAACAACACCGTCTACGAACGCGCGAACGCGCGCGCGACGTCGGAAAATTCAAATTCAAACCTCTTCTTCATCCATTGACACGCCCTGGACATGAACATGATGAAGAACGACCCGGTGAAAGCCGGAAAAACAACGTACCACAACCCGAAAGCGTCGACGTACGCGCCGTCGACGGCCGCGACGGCGACGGCGCCCGCGGGCGGATGAATCGCCCCCAGACGCATCATTACCGTCAACGACAGAGACAACGCCAACGCGCGCGCGAGATGCGACCCCGCCCCGAACGCTCCCACGCACGCCAACGCGATCGCCGCGCTCGCGATTTGGCCCACGACGACGTTCCACAGCCGCAACGGCGGCGCGTCCACCGTCCCGAACGCCAACACCGCGAGCGACGCCCACGACGAAATCATGAACGGCACGCCTCGCGTGGAGACGAGACAATCGTCCACGCGTCCCAACGCCAGAAACGTCGCGACGCAAAACGCGAATCCGAACACTTGGTCGCTGAACGGTCGCTCGCCAACCTGCGGCGAGAGATTCCCCGGAAGCGCCAAGCGCGTCTTGGCGTCCCGCGTCACGAACCGCGCGCGCGCCCACACGCCGGCGTCGCGTCCGAATCCATCGCGCTCGCCCGCGTCGTCGCTCGCCCGCGTCGAGACTGCGCGTCGGCCTCGACTGGCGGTCGTTACCGCCGCACGTCCCGGACGTCTCGCGCGCGCGCGGCGACGCGCGTCCACCGTCGACGCCGTCGCCGACGACGACGACGACGACACCGTCGTCGTCGACGATCGCATCCCTCTCGACGCGACGCGCGACGACGCGTCACGGAGTCCCGTTCTGATTCTTTCCCAAAACCTGAAGAATCGCCACCCGCGCGCCCAGCGTCGTCACACCTCGTCGCGCGTCTCGGATGATGTCCAAGACGCTCGCGAGGTTCGAGCGCACGCTCGCGCGCCCGCTCCTCGCGTCCTCGCGTCGCGCGTCGACGCGCGCGAGGCTCACCGGCGCCGCGCACGTCGTCCCAGCCAGCGGGCTCACCGCGTCCGCGTCCGCGCGCGTCGTCTCGTCGACGCCCGCGCCGACGCGCGCGGACGTCGCGCCCGCGCGAGGTCGCGCGCGACGCGGTGCGCGCGGGGTGTCCGCGCGCGCGTCGACGCCGGGGGCGCTCGAGTGGCCGAGCAGGGATCGCCTGGCGGGGACGCTCGGCGACGGCGACGTGGGCGTCGAGGCGACGCTCTGCGGATGGATCGACAAGTCTCGAGATATGGGCGGGATCTCGTTCGCGGACGTGCGCGATCACAGTGGCATCGCGCAGATCGTCGCGAGCGAGGAGGCGAGCGAGGAGGTGCGCGAGACGTTCGGGCTCCTGAGACCGGAGTGCGTGGTGCGCGCCAAGGGTACGGTGCGCGCGAGAAAGAGCGTGAATAAAAAGACAAAGACGGGCACGGTGGAGCTGGTGGTGACGGAATTAAAGATTTTAAACACGGTGGGGAAACCGTTGCCGTTCGCGGTGTCGGAGGCGAGCGGGGAGAAGGAGGAGATCAAGGAGGAGACGCGTTTGGAACATCGCGTGTTGGATTTGCGAAGGCCGGAGATGGCGAGAAATCTCAAGCTTCGACACGACACGCTGCGCGCGTTGCGACGCGTGTTGGAGGATGAGTACGGATTTTTAGAGGTTGAGACGCCGACGCTGACGCGGAGCACGCCCGAGGGGGCGAGAGATTATTTGGTGCCGAGTCGTTTGCAACCGGGGGGCGCGTACGCGTTGCCGCAATCGCCGCAACTGTTTAAACAAATGCTCATGGTGGCTGGCGTCGATCGGTATTATCAGGTGGCGCGGTGTTTCCGAGACGAGGATTTACGCGCCGATCGCCAACCCGAGTTCACGCAGTTGGACATCGAGATGGCGTTCACGGACGACGAGGGCATCATGAAGCTGGCGGAGGATTTGATGCGCGCCGCGTTCAAGAGCGGCGTCGACGTCGACCTCCCCGCGAGCTTCCCGAAGATGACGTACGCCGAGGCGATGGAAAAATACGGAAGCGACAAGCCTGATTTACGATACGGACTGGAGATGGCCACCTTGGACGCGGCTTTGGAGGGGTGTGAATTTAAAATCTTTTCCGACGCGCTCGCCGCCGCCTCGGGCACCGTCAAGGCGCTCGTGGTGAACGACGACGGGAAAATCCCCAACTCCAAGCTCAAACCCAAAGGCGACGTCTTCAACGAGGCCGTCGCGGCCGGTTCCGGAGGGTTAGCCTTCGCTCGCGTCGCCGCGGACGGCGTCTCGCTCGAGGGCGCCAAGGGTTTGGTCGAGGCGACGGCGGCGCACGCGTCGGCGATGATCGCCGCCGCCGGCGCGAAACCGGGTGAACTCTTACTCTTCGCCGCCGGTCACAAGGCGTTGGTGAACAAAACCCTCGACCGTGTGCGTCAATACGTCGCTAAGACGTACGGGTTCATTCCCGACGACGCGCACGCCGTGACGTGGATCACCGAGTTTCCAATGTTTGAGTACAACGAGGACGAGTCGCGCTTCGAGGCGATGCACCACCCGTTCACCGCGCCCAATCAAGACGACGTTCGCGCCAATCCCGACGATTTAACAAACGCGCGCGCCATCGCGTACGATTTGGTGTACAACGGCGTGGAGATCGGCGGCGGTTCCCTGCGCATCTATCGACGAGACACGCAAGAAAAAGTCTTCGCCGCCATCGGATTGAGCGCCGACGAGGCTGAGAACAAATTTGGCTATCTCATGGAGGCGTTTCAATACGGCGCGCCGCCGCACGGCGGTCTCGCGTTCGGGCTCGATCGATTGGTGATGATGCTCGCGGGGGCGAAATCCATCCGGGACGTCATCGCATTCCCGAAGACGGCGGCGGGACAGTGTTTACTCACGCGCGCGCCTGGCTTGGTGAGCGACGAGCAATACGCGGATTTACACGTCAAATCCGTCGCGCCGCCGCGCGAGTGATGTGATCGTCGTCGTCGCGACGATTCGACGCTATAATTAATAACTAATTCGCACGGTTCAGCAATTTCGCCAGTTTCTTTTGTTACAAACGCGTGCGCGCGTCGACGATGACAAAAAATCGGACGAACGCGCCGCGGAAAATCCGCGTCTCCCGCGTTCGTCGTCACCGAGTCCACCGTCGACGCGTCTACCTCTCTCTCACCCGCATCACGACCGCACCGGTAACGCGACGTACAGCGCGGTGATCACCGCCACCGCGATCGCGCTCTTGAGGTTAAAATCATTCACTTTCTCCCGAATCGCCCTCGCCAACGACGCGTCTTCGATTTCGCGCAAGCCGGACCCGTCCACGTCCCACACGCCAGCCTGCGCGATGTTTCACGCCCCCGTCTTCGCCGAACCGACGAAACCGAGCGCGAAGAACAACGGAATCGCGATGAACGCCCGTTCCGGTCGACTCGCGCCGAACGCGAGCTGCGCCGCCGCCGTCGCCGCCGTCGCCGCGCTCGCCGCTTTCCCCACCACCAAACGTCTCGCCCGCTCCTCGTCGTCGATCACCGCGAGCTCGCGCGCGGCGCGCGCGCGACGAGACGCGCGTTCGTCATCGTCCGGAACCGCCGACGCGTCGACGTCGCGCGTGAAGACGCCGAAATGGATGGATTTGTTGGAATCGGGCGCGTACACCTTGGCGAACGCCGTCTTGACCGCGTCGTCGTCGTCGTCCGACGTCGCGCGCGCGCGCGGCGCGCGTCGAGACGTCGAGGCCGATCGCGACCACCGTCGCGCGGACGCGACGGTCGAGACGTCGACGCGAGACGTCCGCGCGAGCGCCGACATCGTCGTCGTCGATTTCTGGCGACTGTTCACCGCCAGACGTCGACGCGAGACATGCACCGCGTCGCGCGCGCCCTCGTGGCGTCACCGTCCTCGCGCGCGTCGACGACGCGACGGGCGTCGCGCGCGTCCTCGTCCGCGCGCTCGACGACCGCGCGCGTCGCGGCGTCCGTCTCCAGACGTCGACGCGCGATCGCCGCCGCCTCGACCTCGTCGACGTCGACGACGACGCCCACCTGGCGATGGGCGTCCGAGCGCTACGTGCGCGGTCCGGGCGTCGATGGTGTCGACGTCGACGTCGCGAGGGCGACGCGACCGCGACCCGAGCGTCCGAGCGCGCTCAGCGTGGCGCCGATGATGGAGTACACGACGCCGCACTTTCGCGTCATGTGTCGGTTGTTGTCCCGACACGCGTGGTTGTGGACGGAGATGGAGGTGGATCAGACGCTCACGCACGCGATCGAGGACGGGACGAGGATCGATCGGTTTTTGGATTATCCCGCCGAGCACTGCGGGACGGTGTTGCAGTTGGGAGGATCGACGCCCGAGTATTTGGGACGGGCGACGGCGATCGCGGCGCCGTACGGATACGAAGAGATTAATCTGAACTCTGGGTGTCCGAGTCCGAAAGTGGCGGGTAAGGGGTGTTTTGGAGCGGCGTTGATGATGGAGCCGAGATTGGTGGCGGATTGTCTGGGAGCGATGGCGGAGAACGCGCCGGAAGGGACGCCGGTGAGCGTCAAGTGTCGCATCGGCGTGGACGACGCGGATTCGTATGATCATCTGTGTGATTACGTGGAGACGATCGCGCGCGAGACGCCGGTGAGGAGGTTTTACGTGCACGCTCGAAAAGCGTTGCTCGATGGACTGTCGCCGGCGGAGAATAGGACGGTGCCGCCGTTGAAACACGAGTGGGCGTACGCGTTGGCGAGAGATTTTCCAGAGTGCGAGTTTCATTTAAACGGTGGATTGAAGACGTTGACGGATGTGCGAAACGCGATGAATTGCGCGCCCGCGGACGGTGGGAAGATCGCGGGCGTGATGATCGGGCGTCAGGCGCACGCCGATCCGTGGGGGTTGTTGAGCACGGCGGACGTCGAGGTGTTCGGCGCCGAGTCCAATCCGTGCGCGTCTCGGCGCGAATTCCTCGACAAGTACGCCGTGTACGCGGACGAAACCGTCGGTAGGTACGGCACGGCCAAGGATGGGTATCGAATCCCGAGCGTGCGTCACATGATGCACCCGATTCAAAACTTATTTCACGGGTGCGCCAACAACAAGACGTGGCGACGACTCGTCGACGAGGAGCTTCAAAAGAGAGCGAAAAAACTGGATACGACGGTTCGGTCGATTTTGGACGCCACGCTGGTCGCCATACGCGATGAAGATTTAGACGCGCCGCCGTATGCGAGCGGCGTGGACGCGTTCGAGGTCGATCGCGCGTGGGATTTGCCCAGACGCGGCGGCGGATACGTAGCGCGAGACTAGCATGTATTGATAATTGTTCTACACGAGTACACTTCTTTCCTACGCCCTCGCGCGTAAAATCGCCTCGGCGGCCGCGAGTCCGTCGCACGCGGCGGAGACGATACCACCGGCGTACCCGGCGCCCTCGCCCGTGGGGTACAAGCCGACCATGGACACCGAACACATGGTTTCTTTATCGCGGTCGATGCGCACGGGCGACGATGTCCTCGCCTCGGGCGCGTGAATCAACGCGCGCGGTCCGGCAAATCCCGGCAGTTGCTTGTCGAAACGCACGAGCGATTCGCGAATCGTTGCCGTGACTTCGGCCGGGTACAGTTCGTGCAAAGGCGCGGGCGTGACGCCGAGTCGGTACGAGCTCGAGGGAAGCGACGCGGCGTCGGAGACGCGTTTGCTCAAAAAATCTTCGGCGGTTTGTACGGGCACCACCAGATCGCCGCCGCCCATGATGGCGGCCTCGCGTTCGATGTGACGCTGGAACGCGACGCCGCACAGAGGTTCGTACCCGTCGTCCGCGTACGGCGCCGCGTCCGCCTCCGTGATCGTGCTCACCAATCCGCTGTTGGCCCACTTGCTCGCGCGTTTGCTAAAGCTCATGCCGTTGATGCATAGTTCGTCGCTCACCGTCGACGTCGGGACGATTTGTCCTCCCGGACACATGCAAAAGCTATAGCACGCACGACCTGCGGCGATGCCGTGCGGGACGGTGTTGGCGACGCGGTAATCGGCGACGGGAAGCGGTCCCTTTCCGTTGTCGACGTACCCGGCGTACTTGGCGCCGTATTGAATCGTGTCCAGCATGCCCTGCGGATGTTCGATGCGAAACCCTGCGGCGAAGGATTGATACGATAGTTTTACGCCTTCGTCGTGCAGCGCCTCCATGAGACCGCGAGAGGAGTGTCCCGCGGCTAGCACGACAGCCTTGGCGCGAACGACATCGCCGTTCGCGAGCGTCACCCCGCTCGCCTCGCCCGAGCGCGAGTCGCGATTCACTCGCGCGCATCTCTCGCCGAATCGAAATTCCACCCCCATCGTCTGCAAATACAACCGCGCCGTGCGCAAAATACGTACCAAGCGATCGGTGCCGAGATGCGGCTTGCCGTTGACGAGGATGTCCTCGGGCGCGCCAAAGCGCACCAACGCTTGCAACACCGCGCGCACGCGTTCGCTATTCCTCCCGATGCGCGTCGTCAACTTCCCATCCGACCACGTCCCCGCGCCACCCTCGCCGTAACACAGATTACTCTCCTCGTTCAATCGCCGACGCGCGAACAGAGCGCCGATGTCTCGTCCTCTCGATTCCACCGGTTGTCCTCGCTCGAACACCGTCACGCGTTCGCCCGCCTCGGCGAGCGCCAACGCCGCGAACAATCCCGCCGGGCCGAGACCGATGACGACGATCCTATCGTCATCGTCGTCACCGAACGCCTCGCTCGCGCCTCGCGTCGTCGCTTCACCCGCCAACCGTTCCGCGCCCGCCGCCAACGCGCTCGCCGCCTCGTGCGCGCACCGCTCCACCTTTTTCGCCCGCTCCCGAATCGGCCGCTTCGTCCCACCCGCCGCCTCGATCGCCTCATCGCTCACGTCCACGACGTAACTGAACCCCGGCGGCTTCGTTCGCGCGTCGCACGTCTTTCTTCGCACGCGCGTCCCCGACGCCGCCGGCGCGCGCTCCGTGCCCAAAATCTTCTGCACCGCCGCGAGCACCGCGGGCGACGCCTCCGAGGAATCCTTCCCGAGATCATCGTCCACGGGAACGTGGACGTCGTACACGCGCCACGCACCGGCGTCGTCGATCGCGACGCGGTCCCTCGCGCGCGGTTTTTTCTTCTTGGCCACCGCCGCCGCGTCGGCGCGACCTCTGCCTCGTCGGTCACCGCCCGCGCGCGCGACGACGGCGACGCGCGCGTCGATGCGCGGTGCGCGCGTCGGCGTCATCGCGCGCATCGTTCGCTCGTTCGCGACGACGACGACGCGCGGGTGACTGACGACGTTCGTCACACCTCGACGCGTCGTCGCGGGACGAATTATCAAACGAAACAATGTCGCGCGTCCTCGTGCGTCGATTCATCGCCTCCACCGCGCGCGCGGCGCAAGAGGCGCGCGCGACGACGTCCGCCGCCGTTGAGACGGCGTCCGCGACGAGCGCGTACGGCGGTGGGAGCGCGAGCGCGGTGGACAGATTTGATTCCCATTCGTTGATTAAACAGTTGCGCGCCGCGTCCTTCACCGAACCGCAGGCGGAGGGCATCGTGCGTTCCACCGTCGACGCCATGACGCGCGCGCACTTCATAGGAAGGGACGCGTTCGAGCGAGAGCTCATGTCGGCGCGCGCGGACACGCACGCGCGATTGGTGGAGATGAATGCGTCGCTCCGCGAGGCGTCCGCGGCGATGAAACACACCAACGACTCCTTGGTCGTGGAGACGGAGAAATTACGCGCCGATTTAAAGTACAACATCGATCGCATCACGCAATCGCAAAAGTTGGATTTGAACTTGGAGAAGGGGCGGTTGCGAGAGTTGCACTCGATTCAAGAGTCGCAGCTCAAAGAAATCGAAGGGCGCGTGGACCGCGAGTTGAACCAGATGCGAACGCAAATCGAGGCGGCCAAAACGGAGATCATTCGGTACTCGGTCGGTACGCTGGTATCTTTGGGGGCGCTGTCGCTCGCGGCGATGCGCCTGGTCATGTAATTTTAATAGTCGAACAATAAGTTGCCGATGGAACGAGCTCGAGCTCAAGCGTTGTCCGCAGTGCTCGACGCGCGGTCGGTCGTCCGTGGGTGACCGCGCGTCGAGTGCGAGCACGCGTGATGTGTCCCGATGTCGAAGCCACGCCCGAGGACGTGGAGGCGGCGCAACAGCGCCTGTTGCGTCGAGCCCTCGCTGAAAAACCGCCGCCGCCCGACTGTGGCCCAAACGTGCTCGCGCCCTTCGCCCCGACGGAGGCGAGGCGCGTCAGAGTCGCTCTCGACGCCGCGCGCGTGCGCGAGGACGACGTAGTCCTCGATTTGGGATCCGGCGACGGCGCTGTGCTCGTCCAGGCGGCGAAAGACATAGGTTGTCGGTGTGTGGGCGTGGAGCTGTGCCCGAGTTTGGTGCAAACGTCCCGAGAACGCGCCGCGGCGAGCGGCGTCGCCGATAAGTGTTCCTTCGTCATCGGTGATCTCACGACTCTCACGCCGAGCGAGCTCGCGCACGGTCGTCTCGGACCGACGCGCGACGTCCCAGCGCCGACGGTGGCGTTTGCGTGGCTCACGGGCGGAGGCTTGACGAAATTTTCAAAAACGCTCCGACGCGCGTGGGACATCGGTCGGTTTCGCGTCGTCACGTGCGTCGACGCGCTCGACACGTGCGTGGATTACGAAACCGACGGCGCGTTCGCGGAACACGCCGATCAAGGGTGGGATGGAAAGGTGTATCGAGACGGGGCGGCGTCCGAGTTCGGTGTCTTCGTCGTCCCTCCTCCGGGCGTCTCGCTCGAACAGTGGCGCGCGTCGTCGCGCTGAGCGAACGCATTGAATTGAATCGAATTGAATTGAATTGAATTGAATTGAATTAGTCGTATATTGGATGGATAGTTCTCGTTGGTATCGTTGTAATCGTTGAACGCGTCGTCGACGCCGCCGTCCCCGTCCCGCGCCGTCCCAGCCCCTCCACACCGCGCCTCGCATCGCGCGTTCGTGCCGTCGTCATGTCCGCGAACGATGCGCAGATGCAACAGTTCCTCGAAGTGCGTCATCGTCGTTCACATTCTCGCGCGCATCGTCGCGTTCGTCTCGCCCTCGCGCGTCACTGACGCGCGCCCATTTGCTTCTTTGTGCGCTCGGTCGCGTTCGCAGGAGGAGAAGCGCAAAGCCGTCTTCAACGAGGTGGTGGCTAAACTCACGGAGAAGTGCTTCGATAAGTGCGTGACGTACGCCCCCGGGAATAAGTTTAGCTCGAGCGAGTCGTCGTGTCTCAGTAACTGCGCGTTGGTGTACCTGCAGAGCGGGCAGGTGGTGCTCGAGCGTTTGCAAAACATGGGGCAGCGGTGAGCGGGGAATGAAAAAAAACTCTACACTGTACTAGTTAAAAGTACGCCTCGGCGTTCCCATCGCCGGCGTCGTCGTCGTACCCTTCGTCGTCGTCAAAATTCGCGCCCTGTCCGTAATCGTCGTCGGATTCGAGTTCGTCGTCGTCGTCGCCAAACTTTTCGTCGTCGCCGTCGTCGTCGTCGCCGCCGCCGCCGCCGCGTCTCGGATTTCTCGATAACGACCGCGATCGATCCCGCGTCGATCGTCTCGCGGACGCGCGTCCACTCCTCTGTCCGCGCCCGTCGTCGTCGTCATCGTCGTCGTCGTCGCCGCCGTCGCGACCTCGTCGTCCGGCGCCCTCCGCCGCGGCGCGCGACTCCAACTGCACCAAACGCTCGAGTCGCGAAAATCCATCCTTCATCTTCTTCTTCGCGCCTCCGTCCTCGATTCTCACGCTCCCGCTCGCCGTGGCGCGTCCACGTTTCGACGATCGAGTGTTCGCGTCGTCACCGCTCGCCGCTCGTTTCTTCCCTCGCTTTTCCTCGCCATTTTCGTCATCGCCCTCGTCGTCGTCGTCGTCTTCGGGAAACGCGCACTCGTAAATTTCTCTCGGCACGATGGATTCATCCGTCACTCGAAACGTTTCCCACTGCCTCGATTTACGAAACCGCTCGATCCATTTCTCCGTCACCCCTTGACTCGAATCGCTCGCCTCCTCGTCCTCTTCCGTACCGTCGTCCTCATCGTTCTCGTCTTTGTCCTTTGCCTCCTCTTCGTCTTCGGCGACGTCGTCGAGCCACCGCGCGACGTCCCCTTCTCGCGCTCTCCGCTCGCGCGCGTCGTCCCTCGCGCCGTGATGCCGCGCCGACGCGCGACAAAACGCACGCACGGCGTTTTGAATCGCGAGCAGCCGACGCTCTTCGCGCGTCGGCGGCTCGAACGGCTTGAGTCCGCGCGGGAGCGCCGGGTAGAGTCGAGGCGGCGCGTGCGCGTGGGCGCGCGCGTCGACGACGTCTGGCGTCTCCCCGGGGACGACGGGGGGGAAAGGAATGTGGCCGGGGATGAGTTCCGTCGGTTCGGCGTCCGCGGGGGGGGGCGCGGGGTCCGCGGGGGGGGGCGCGGGCGGGGGCATGGCGATCAATGGCGGCTGGTGGTGCGTCGCTTTTTCATTGTCATCGTCGAGCGCTTCGCGCGGAGACGCGCGCGACGCGCGTTTCAATCGATCAATGGAGCGCGTCGGCGGCGAAAAAGCGAACGTGTGCGTCGACGCGATCGAGGAGCGTCGCCTTGGACCCGCTGGTGGAGAGATTGTGGGCGGCGCAGAATTGTTTGAGGACGTCGACGGTGCACGACGCTACGTCGGCGTCGCGGACGCGCTCGACGACGCGCGCGTACTGAGGAAGCACGGTGGTGAGAGGCTCGGGACGACGCGCGCGTTGGCGGGTGGGGGTGTCGGTGGGGGTGTCGCCGTCGGTGCGCGGACGTTTTGCGGAGGTGTCGGTGGGTTGAGCGTGACCGTGGTGGTCGTCGATGGCGCGCGCGAGGCCGAAGCACTTTTCGTCATAGTCGGCGAGAAGCGCGGGGACGCCGACTTTTTGCCATTCGTCGAGCGCGGGCTCGGTGTCGTCGTTGACGGGTTCCATGACGTTGCGCTCGAGCGCGCACATCTCCAAGACGCGGTAGTGCGTCTGAATCGCGGGGTTGGGCGTCTGTTTCGGATGCCAACCGACGAGACGAATGGAATCGACGACGGCTCTCGCCGCGGCGATTTTTTCCTCGGTCGCGCGCGGTAAAGGGGCGCGCGCGGACGCCACCGCGCTCTCCGGACGACGCGTGTCGTCGCGAAAGGGGAGGTAAAAGACGTGGAATCCCTCGGGCGGATCGAGACGCGAGACGGCGTCGTCCGCCGCGCCGAGCGCGGGCGCGAGCTGCGGCAAGAGGGCGACGTACCGAAACGCCGAACGCGTCGATCTCGAAAACGCGCATATGATCACCTTGCCGTCGTCCGCGCACGCGCGCAAGAGTCCTTGGAACGCCGCGCACCCTTTGTCTTCGGCGGTGATGAAGTGCGATTTCTTCAACGACAAGTCGCGGGTGATTTTCTCCGCCGAAACGAAACCGACGAGATGAAATCCCACCGCGTCCTTTTTATCCTCCACCCCGGCAATCTTCAACGTCTTCGCCTTGGCCAACTCTTTATTCGAGAAGACGAGCTGTTTCCCGTCAATCTCGACGAAACTCTTCGTCGGTTTTTCTATCTGTGCGCCGGAATCGGCGTCCACGTAAATTTGTTCTCTACGAATTTCTCCTAAATCTTTCCCGTCGACGAGTATACTCGCCGATTTCTTCGCCTCGCTCACCAACGCGTAGACGCCGACGGGAATGCCTATCTTCCCCGGCACGAGCCAGAGTTTTGTCTGTTTCAATCGACGTCGCTTTCGCGACTTTTTCAAAAACTCTCTCTGCAATTCCGAACCGTCCTCGACGACGACGAGCGCCTTTTCGCCCTCTCGCGCGCCGCAGTGTTCCGACGTGAACGCGTCGTAAAACACCGACGAATCAAACGTCCCATCTCGAGTGAGACTCAACACCTCGATCCGTTGCCCCAACGCCGCCATCTCCTTCGCCCGCGCGATGAGTTTCGTCCCCGCGCTTCCCGTTTTCAACGGCGCCGCCTCGTTGGTGAAGAGATACACGCTCTTCCTCCCCGCGCGTCTCGGCCCATTCTCGAGCATGTGCGACGCCGCCCACAGACCAGCCGTGAGCGCCTCCTCTTGATTAAAATCAACCTCCTCCCCGTCCTCCTCTCTCGACAACACACCGAATTTCTCTCGAAACTTTCTCGCCCCCGCCTCGCCGTCGGCGTACTCGCTCAACTCCAACGCCGCCGCCGCGTTCGGCGCCTCCGCGCGCCGCACCTCACACACGCGCGGATGTCCCAAACCTCCGAGTGATTTCGCACAGTTATACGCCACCACACCCACGACGTCGTCCGGCGCGACGACGATGCGCGCGCGAACGAATTCAAAACACGCGCGCGCCGCCGCCGCGAACGCGCCGACGCCGCCGACGCGCGACGCGTCCCTCTCAAACATTCCCGGCGACGCGTCGATGAGCATCACCACCGCGTCTCGATGCGCGTCCGCGTCGCGCGCGTGTACGTCGTCGTCGTCGTCATCGCGCGTCGCGTGTACGGCGTCGTCGTCGTCGTCCCACCCGTCGTCGTCGTCGTCGTCGTCGTCGCGGGGACGGGACGAATGCATCGTCATCTAACTGATCGACGTGTAGCGTCTCGCGCGATGGTGACCCGTCGCTCGCGACGCGCGCGCGAGACGGACGTTCACACCGCCGCGGTCTCCGTCTCGTCGTCGCTCGTCGCGGTGTGACGACGACGACGACGCGTCGCGGTTCATCGGCAACTGTCCATCGGGCTGGGCACGCTCGAGGGACTCGTCGATGAGTCAAAACTCGTCAAATTCCTCATTCGTCGCCCCGCGCCCCATGCGCGCGATGGCGTTGACGCAACGCGCGAGCGATGCGATGTCGCGCGCGTCCGTGCGTCGCGCCGTGCGCGCGATGACGACGTCTTCGTCCGTGCGTACGTCGTCGCGATCGAACCGATCGAAGTCCCGAACGACGACGACGACGACGTACGCGAAGAAGAAGGGCTTTGCCGAGTTGCTCAACGTGCGCGTCGACCGCGCGAGAGACGAGAAGACGTGGTACAACGGACGCGAACCGTTGAAACCGGGTCGGTACGCGCCGCAGGTGACGGTGCCGTCCACCATCTCGCCGCAACCGCCGTACGCGAGGGATGGACATTTGCCCGAGTACGACGACAGGGTGACGCAGATTCAAGAGACGGAGGAAGACGTCGAGGGCATGCGACGGGCGGGGGCGTTGGCGGCGCGCGTGTTAGATATGGCTGAACAGATGATCGTGGCTGGGAAGACGACGACGAACGATATCGATGTGGCGGTGCACGCGATGACGTTGGAACACGGGGCGTATCCGAGCCCGTTGAATTACGGAGGGTTCCCGAAGAGCGTGTGTACGAGTCTGAATGAGTGTATTTGTCACGGAATTCCGGACGATACGGTGATTCAGGACGGGGATATCATCAACGTGGACGTGACGGTGTACCTGAACGGGTATCACGGGGACACGTCGAGGACGATTATGGTGGGGAACGTGACGGAGGAGGTGCGGCGATTGGTGGAGACGACGGAACGCGCGTTGGACGCCGCCATCGCCGTGTGTAAACCGGGAACGCCGGTGCGGAAGATCGGTGCGACGATTCATAACATTGCCGACGAGGCGAAATTCGGTGTCGTGGATAAATTCGTCGGACACGGGGTTGGGAAATTGTTTCACAGCGGACCGACGGTGCGACACCATCGCAACAACGACCCGGGCGTGTTAAAGCTCGGTCAGACGTTCACCATCGAACCGATGTTGACGATCGGATCGCCGAGAGATAGAATGTGGAAGGATGGTTGGACCAGCGTCACCGCGGACGGGAAGTGGACGGCGCAGTGCGAACACACGCTTCTCGTCACGGAGGACGGCGTCGAAATCCTCACCGCGTCTCCGTACCGCGCGTCTCTCGCCGCCGGTCAAGACGCGGCGTGAACGACGCAACGTCGCGGTGAATCGTGAATATACGAATCGAAACCTTCACGCTTCGTTTTCTAGCCAGCGCTGATTTTTTATTGTTACACTACTACCGGTACTTTTCACGTCCCACCGTCCCGACGACACGCCCTCCGCACACGTCGGCGCGGCGCGCGCGATGTCCGCCCTCGACGACGCGGACGATTACGTCGCCACGTGCGACGGCGACCGCGCCATGCCGCGCACCGCCGCGATCGCGCTCGCCGACAGGCTGTACTTTCTCGGATTCTTTGGTCTCCCGTGGCTGTGGGTGTTGAACGCGTGGACCTTCTCGCCGCATCTGCGCGCGTCTTCCGACGATCCCGCGTACGACGCGCGCGTCGCCGCGCGCGCGAGGTCGTCTCGCGCGCTCGCGTGGGCGGCGCACGTCGTTCTCATCGCGTGGGCGGCGACGTTTTATTTCGGCGGGCGAGAGGTGTTTGGCGCGGCGACGTGGGAGCGTCTCTCCGCGACGACGCAGCAGTTGTAGCGCGAGACGCGACGCGCCGACGCCGCGTCGAACGCGTAGTGTAGAGTATGTGCAATAGTCAGTAGAGGTAGAGAATCGTCATCGAGCGTCCGCGAGGTTGTCTTCGTCTCGGGCTCGCGCGCGCGAGCTCGAGCCTCAGTTCCGCACTCGACGCATCTCCCGCTCGCGACGCTCGCCGCGCGTCCGTTCGACGCCTTGTCGCGCGCGATCGATCGCGTTCGTCGTCATGGACGCCATCCTCGCGCAAATGCGCGCGGCGCAGGGCATCGTCGAGGAGGTGTCGGACGACGACGCCCAGACAGCCGCCGGGGACGAGTTTGCGCCGTCGACGGCGAAGGCGTCCACGACGCCCAGCAAAGAGGCGGCGTATCACAAAGCGATGGTGTCTCTGTGCGCCGAGTTCGCGAGCGCGACGAAGGACCGACTCGGTGGGCGGTGGTACGCGCATTTCGAGTCTTGGTTGTACAGTCGCCGCGAGCGTCCCGACGAACCGTTTCCGCGCGGCGGCGAGGATGCTCGACGCGATAAGGAGCTCGTGCGGAAACTTCGCGCCGCCGGGTCGACCAACGGTGAGGCGAAATACATCTGTAAGCGCTTGGGCAAGGCGAGCGAGGCGGCGAGGAGGAGTTGTCTCTCGGCGGGCGCGGCGGACGCGCGCGACAAGGCGAATCGCGTTCGCGAAAACGCGTTTGAAGTCGGCGACGGCGTGCGAAAGATTGAGCTCGCGTGCGGGAAAGTCAAGTTGGAGATTAACGAGAAGCATTACGAAAAGTTGCGGGCGATGTACGCCCGAGCGACTCGCGATCGCGATGAGGATGGGTTTCGAAGGGCGGCGTTTTGCGTCTTGGCGAGGTACGCCACCATGCAAGGAACGCACTACAAGGCTGGGAACATGCAGGCGTCGATTCCGCCTCGAGTGTTCGACGTCTTGCGCGAACGATTCGACGTGCGGTGCGAGATGTTCGCGTCGCCGTTCAACGCATACTTTGACGAATACTGCAGCGCGTGCGAGGCGACGGACGCGGCGTTCGGGTCGCTCGGCTCGGCGTTCGATTTCGAACCCGAGTCCGGATCGTTCGAGTGTAATCCGCCGTTTGAAGAAGGGATCATATCCAAATTGGCCGGTCACGCCGAGCGCATGTTGGCTAGTCGCAAAGAGCCGCTGTCTTTTTGCGTCGTCGTGCCGAAATGGACGGAGAGTCAGGCGTGGATGCGTCTCGCCAAGAGCGTGTATTGCGCGAAGAACGTGACGCTCGAGGCGAAGGAACACGCCTTCGTGAACGGCGCGCAACACGCGCGAGTCGATCAACTCACGGCGAGCGCGGCGGCGACGAGCGTGATTTTCCTTCAAAACAAGGCGGGCAAACGTCGGTGGCCCGTGACGGACGACGCCATCCTGGCGATGCGCGAAGCCTTCGCGCCGCCGAAGAGAGACTCGACGCGCGATACGGTCGAAAAGTGGGATCCGGATGCACCGCTCGGCGATGGACGAAGCACGCGGCGCCTACCGCGCGACGTCAAGTCGTGGGTGTACGCGAACAGTGTGGGAAAGAAGAGGACAGTTGGCACGGATTCCGCCAACGAGGAGCCAAAGAAGAAGAAAGCGAAAGTGAAGAGCGGCGGTGGTCTGAGGGCGAGTTTTTTCCGCGAGTGAGCGTTGTACGAGTACTGTAGGTTTGGTTTATTCCATAATATTTCACTAGAAGAAATGTCAACGCGCGCGGTAAGTTTATTGCTGCGCGCACTGGACGCCGGGACCTCCGGCGCCTTCGTCATCAGAATCATCGTATTGGCTTCGGCTTCGAGCTTCGGCTTCGCGTCGGCGCTTCTCTTGCTCCATGTCAACTTCGTGCATGTTAACTTCTTCAACGTTTTCGCTGTCCATGTCGATGCTAAGCGGCGGTCGCCCGGGTAAAATGTTTTCGAGCGCCTTGAGGTCTTCGTCGGATAAGTCGCCCGGACCCGGGAACTTGATGGTGAAATGAATGAAGAGGCGACCCTTTTGGAACGGCATGCCGTGCTTCGGCATGCCCTCGTCGAACACGGCCTTGAACGAGCCGGGCTTGATGGTCTCGCCTTCGTGCGTGGAGACGACGAGTTGACGACCGTCGAGGTGGTCTACGGTCATCTTCATGCCGCACAACGCCTCGACAAGGGTAATTTCCTTCTCGATGAACAAATCATCCCCCTTGCGAGTGAACGTCTTGTGCTCCTTTTGTTGGACGACGAAGACGATGTCGCCCGGAATCGTGTCCGGCGCCTCGTCCGCTTCGCCTTGGAAGACAATCTTTTGGTTGTGTCGCATACCCTTTTCGATGTGAACCTCGAGCACCTTCTTCTCTTGGACAACCTTTTGCGCCCTGCACACGTCGCACTTGTCCTTTTCGCTGATCGTCTGACCCGTACCGTTGCACGTGTTACACACGGTCTGCATCTGCTGCACCATGCCCGGCGCGATTTGTCGAACAACCACCTTGACGCCCGCGCCCTTGCATCCGTTGCACGTACCGCTCGCGCCCGACTTGCTCCCTTTCCCGTCGCACTTTTTACAAATCACGTTTCTCGACAGACTCAATTTTTTCGTCACCCCGTTATACAAATCGTCCAATCCAAGTTTCAATCCGTGCACGACGTCTTCACCCTTTCGCACCCTCGAACGTCCGCCGCCGCGTCCGCCCCCCGGCCCGAACGGGTTCCCTCCGAACATGGCTTCAAAGATATCGAACGGCGACCCTCCACCGCCACCACCCATACCACCGTCCTTGAGCGCGTCTTCACCGTACTGATCGTACAACGAACGTTTTTCCTCGTCGCTCAGCACCTCATACGCGGCGGAAATCTCCTTAAACTTGTGTTCGTCGCCGCCTTTATCCGGGTGGTGCTTCACCGCCATCTTACGGTACGCCTTTTTAATCTCCGCCGCGCTCGCCGTTTTCGGCACGCCGAGCGCATCGTAGAGCTTGGTATCGTCGGACTGCGTCGTCGGTCGGTCATCCGTCGTCAGTCATCCGCGTTCGCGGTCGTCTCGCGCGCGCGACGTCGCGACGAGCGAGGCGCCGCCGAAGCTTCGAATCGCCGCGAGATCTTTCTTTCCTCGCCATTCGTCGAACGCGCGCGCGGGGTCGCGATTCGCGATTCGCGCGCGCGCGCGACGCGCGCGAACGAGGGGTGACGCGCGCGCACCTTTCGTCCGGGCTGTCGACCGAACATCGGTCGCGTCGCCTCGCGTCGTCGTCGGTCGTCGGTCTCGGTCTGGCGTTTTCATCCGTCGCGTCGCGAAAGGCGGCGGTGTTTATGCGCGTGTGGATTTTTTAGATTTGGTTTTTTGGACCGTACTGTACATTTTTATAAGACGTCTCGTGAAAATAGTGTGTTTTTGTATATCGATTTGATAGGTTTTTTTATTCTCGAATACGTATTTTAGGGTTTAGGGTTTACGACAGCACGCACCGTCGGTAATCCAGCGCCGATCGACGTTCGACCGACTTCGGACGTCGACGCGCCATGCCGCTCGACGAGGACGCCCTCGTCGCGCTCCGACGCGCGTGCGCGGACGTCTCCACGTCTCGCGATGATCTCGACGCCGCGAGCGGCGACATGGGCGCGCATCACGGCTCGCGTCCCGACGCCGTGGTGACGCCGACGACGACGACGGAGGTGGCGAACGTCGTGCGCGCGTGCGCGCGACGTCGCGTCCCCGTCGTCCCGCGAGGCGCCGGGACGGGTCTAGAGGGTGGGTGCGTCGCGTACGACGGAGGGGTCGTCGTCGACACGAGCGCGTTGCGAGGGATCGAGGTGTTCGCCGCCGACGGCGTCGCGCGCGTCGGCGCGGGGGTGAAAAAATCGGAACTGAACGCCGCGTTGGCGCCGCACGGGTTTCAGTTCGGGCCGGATCCGTCGAGTAATCCGTCCATCGGTGGCATGGCGTCGACGGGTGGGAGTGGGTTGTCCACGCTGAAGTACGGGACGTCGAAGGAGAACATACGGTCGATGGTTGTCGTGACGCCGGACGGTGGCGTCGTGCGAACGCGCGCCGAGGTGCGAAAATCGAGCACGGGGTACGAACTGAACGCGTTGTATCTGGGGGCGGAGGGAACGCTCGGGATTATCACCGAACTGACGGTGCGGTTGGTGCCGTTGCCGAAGGTGAGGTGCGGCGCCGTGGTGAGGTTTCGAGACGTCGGCGCGGCGGGGAAAACAGTGGCGGAGGCGACGGCGATGAATTTGACGACACTCTTGAGATGCGAGTTGATGAACGATGAAGGGATCAAGGTGACGAACGTGGTGTTTAAGACGTCGTTGCCGTGCGAACCGACTCTATTTTTAGAATTCGTCGGTAACCGAAATGACGAAATGTTCGCGGATTGGGACGCGTTTCTCTCCAGGGCGGTCGCGAACGGGAGCACGTCGCACGAGTTCGCGAAAGATGGCGCCCAATTGGACGAACTCTGGGACGCGAGACGCGGGTGTTATCTCGGCGCCATGCGTTACCGAGGCTTGGAGGCGGGGACAAAGGCGAAGGAAAAAGTCTACGTCGGCGACGTCTGCGTTCCCGCATCAAGACTCGCCGAGTGCATCAGCGTCACCGAGAGCGAGTTCAAAAAAGCGCGCTTCCCGTGTGTCATATGCGCGCACATCGCTGACGGTAATTTCCACTGTTTGATTCCGTTTCAAGAGAGCGAACGCGCCGCGCTCATCGCGCTCGAGGATAAAGTCATCGGCAACGCCATCAAAATGGGCGGCACCGCGTCCGGCGAGCACGGCGTCGGCATAGGTAAGCAAAAGTACATCATTCAGGAGCACGGCATCGAACACATCGACATTCAACGTCGCATCAAGCGCGCCCTGGATCCTCTCAACATTATGAATCCCGGGAAAATCTTCTCTTGGGATCCGTCCGACGCCGAGCGCGCGCGCCCTCGCGCGTCCAGACTCTGAGTGCGAGCGAGCGCATTGTATGTGTAGTAATCTCCAGCGTCACGCGCATTGTATTTGTAATCTTTACGTCACGCCCGCGAGCGCGAGCGCGCGGCTTGTATTCGTAATCTTCGCGTCCGAAACGCGCTCAAAGCCCAAATGTGGCGCGGCGACCGACCGAACAGTAAAGCCAAAACCAATCGCACCATCGTCACAGTGTCCCGCGCCGCGCGATGACGCGACGAACCCGCGCGGGCGACGTCGCGCGGGCGGTCGTCGTCTTCGTCCTCGCGGTGACGGCGGCGACGCTTCCGCGCGCGCGCGCGGCGACATCGTCTCCACCGACCAAGTCGAGCGCGCCGGGCGCGCGCCCGTGGATCGTCGAGCGCGCCGAACTGCACGGTCTGAGCACGAACGCGCTCGAGGAGGCGTCGAGCAACGTCGAGACGATCGTCTCTCGAGATTGTTTTCTCGTCGCCAAGGATGGGGCGATCGTGCACGAGTCGTACTACGGCGCGAACGACGCCAACACCCAACACGTGGTGGACGGCGTCGGGACGTTGGCGCTCGTCGTCGCCGCGGGGGTGGCGCTGCAGCAGGGATTGTTCGAGCTCGACGCGCCGTTGGCTAAGTATGATCTGCGGTCGGTTGAGGAGGCGTTCGGGGCGTACGCGGATCAGGTGAGCGTGAGGCAGTTGTTGGCGCAGACGCACGGCGGCGGGTCGAGAGAGCCGGGCGGGTCGTGGGAGCGAGACGATCCGCACGAGGGGCCGTTTTTGGACATCATCGGCGATATCATCGAATCTAGAAGCGGAATGGAGTTGGGGAAGTGGGCGCGGTTGAACGTGGGGGAAAAGATCGGCGCGCCGGACATGTACGAGAGTTCGTCGCGGGCGGACGGCAACGAGGGCGCGTCGCTGTGGCGCGACTTGACGATGACGTGCAGAGACGCCGCCAAGCTCGGTCAGTTGTTCGTCAATCAAGGGCGATGGATGAGCGCTGACGGGAGCACGCGACAGATGTTCGATCCGTCGTTCGCCGTCACCGCGCTCTCCGTGAGTTATCCGCAGTTGAATCAAGCTCACGGTTTCATGACGTGGTTACACGTGCCGGTGAGCGCGACGGGGTCGCAGTGTTGTTCGCCCAGAGCGACCAAGACGTCGTGTGGAAAGAGTGCGGAGGCCATCAACGGTCCGATTTTAGGTAAAAACGCCCCGCACGCACCGGTGGCGGTGAGTTTGGGCGACGAAGGTTCGATGATCTACATGTTGCCGCAAACCAACACGGTGGTGGTGACGCTCGGTCGCACGACGGCGGGATCGCCCGCGTGTCCCGCGGCACCGTCTGACGTCGTCGCCAAGGCTGGCACAGGTCGTAGAGACGACGCGTATCTCGTGCGCACGATGTGGAGCGCCATGGGCGGGGCGTTGAAACCGATGGAATTGGAAAAACCGACGAAATCGACGCAGCGCCAGGCGGCGCTCGAGCGCGATTGGCGACGATGGGAGGAGAAGAAATCCGAAGCTAAGAAGTCGTCATCATCGTCGTCCGAGAAATCCAAGTCGAAATCTCGCCGATCCGACGACGTCGCGGACCAGGGCTTGAGCGAAAGTTCCGGCATTCTCGACGCCGTACGCGAAGCCATCACGCAAGTCATGGGCGGCGTCAAGACGGTTGACGACGGTCTGGTGCACGACGGGCACGCGACGTACCAAGTGCCTGGCGACGCCGACTCCGCGTCCACGCCCGCGACGTTTCGCACGCCACTTCCGGAAAAACCACCGACGCAAAGCGAATTGGCCGAGGCGGAGTATAACAAGCGTCAGGTGGAATACGCGCACGAGATGCAAGAGCGCGAGTATAAAAAGTTTGAAGATGACGTGCAAAAGGACTATCGCAAGGCACTCAAGGCGACGCGCGAAAAGTATCAAAAGGATATGCGCGCGGCGCAAAAGAGTAAGGACGCGACGGAACGCGCGAGACGGGAGGACGCCGCGGCGACCAAGTATTTGGAAGCCGTGAACGACATCGAAGACACGGGTAAGCAAGCGCTTCAACAGTTGGATTCCTGGCGCAAGGCGACGCTCCCACCGTTGCTCGAAGATGGAAAGAAATTCATCGCGAACGGTGGTGGTCTCGAGAGCGTCAAACACACGAGCGAGGAGCACAAACGTCACGCGAAGAAGGAACTCGAGCGTTTGGACATGACGATGCAAGGCATGTCCGAGAAGATGAAGAGAATCAGTCGTCATCAAGACGACGACGATAACGACGACGACGACGACGACAACCGGTCAGACGTCGCGATTTCTCTTCCCAAGCTCGGCGTCGACCATACGGCGCGACGCATGATGCGCGGTTCGTGCGTGTGCGGATGTCCGAACACCAAGTCCACGCAGGCGACGTGTTTCGACATCGACGCCACCGCGCTCGAGTCCACCGAACAAGCCGCCGAGGCGTGCGCGTCCATGCACTCGCGCGCGGGTTTGGGATGTCCCCACACCGGCATCGTGCAGCAGTGCGGCGACGTCATAGGTAAACGCGGTCTAGCCGCGAAAGAGCTCGAGTGTCGACAAGTACGACGATGTCCGCGCACCAAGGAGGACGCGGCAAAGACAGCCTTCTTAGCCGCCGTGTTCGATTGCAGACCGACGAGATTCGCGACGTGCGCGTTCGTCGCCAAGCCGTGCGCGCGCTCGCGCGTGCTTGTCAAACCGGTGGCACCGGCGTCGAACGCGGCGTTCCCGTCCAAGCTCTCTCGACCGCAATCATCGCGTCGCGCGGCGCACAAGTTTCACGAGCACGACCACACGCACATGAGCACGGGCGCGCAGCGAGTCATGTCCAACGCGTCGGCTGAAGCGAGCGTCGCGCTCGCCGTGGCGTTTCTCGCGTTGGCGCTCATAACCATCGCCACTAAGTGGCCGACGACGGTGACGGGTGGAAACGCGTTCGCCACGCGCATGGTGAAGACGAAACCGACGTCTGCGCCCGAGCGCGCGCCGTTGCTTCAGCGCAGACCGGTACCGAGCGCGAACGTCGTCGCTGAGCGTTTGGCGGCGGCCAAGGCGGAGACGCGCGCGCAGGCCGAAGCCTTCGCGGCGGTTTCGGCGACGTCGTCCGCGTCCGAGCGCGACGAAGATGTCCAGTGCGCGCAGGGAGACGTCGTCGAGCGATTCCCGCGTCCGATTAAGATTCCTCAACCGCAAACGCGCGCGTTCGATGAGGTGTCGGCGGCGGCGCCATCGGTGTTCGTCGAGCCGAAGACGCGCGCGAGGAGCGTCGCGGTGGAATCCGTCTCCGGCGCGACGGACGCGTCCAAGCAAGACACGGAACCTTAGAGGCTACGAAACGGTCGCAAAACACACAAAAAAGTATCAGTATTACATTCACGATTAGCGTACTAGCGAAGACGACGATGTGCGTCGATTCTTGTTGATCAAAACCCACTATCGTTTTTTCACAATCGGAGACGCGCGAATCCCATGGCGACGCGCGTCAGCGGCGCCCACGATCGCCTCGAACTCGAACCACACCTCGCGACCGAACTCGCGACGACGAACGGTACCGACGCCATGGTCGCGTCTTCCCTCGACGCCGACGACGCGCGCGAGACGGCGTGGTACCCTCGTCGACCGAGCCGCGTCGTCGCCGACGCCGCGAATCTGTGATCGCCGCCGTCCATCCTACGTCGTTTCAACCCACCGTCGCCCCCTAATCCACCGCCACCGCCGCTCTCGAACGGACTCTCCCCGGTCATCCGACTCGGATTGATCCCGAAATCGACCGCCATGTTCGCCAAGTGATCGGCGTGTTTATTAAACTCGCGCTTGACGTGCGAAATCGTAAACTCGTCAAACTCCCCCTTGAGCGCGCACGCCTCGGCGTGCATCGACTTTAAGTTTGCCGATTTCAGCTTGAACGACCCATCCACCTGATTGACGATCAATTTACTGTCTCCACGCACCTCAATTTTCCGTATACCGAGCTCCACCGCCTTTCGCAATCCCAAACACAGCGCCGCGTACTCGGCTTCGTTCACCGTGCGCTCGGGACCGAGATACTCCAACAATTCCTCCACGATTCGATCGTCCCGTTTCCGACGCAACAGCGCCCCCGCGCCCGCGACGCCGGGATTCCCACGACTCGCGCCGTCGAATTCGAGCACGTACTCATCCACCGAGGGATCGCCCGCGTCTTCGTCGTCGGCGACCGCCCCGTCGTCCTCCCCGCCCCCGCCGCCCGCCGCCGTCGACGCCCCTCTCGCGCGCGACGCCGACGTCCCGCTCGCGAGCGACACTGTCGTCGAAAACGTCGCGCGAGTCCCACTTTTCGCATCTCCCGCCACCGTCGACGCGCGCGCGCGCGACGACGACGCCTTCGCATCCCCGTTCCCATCACCCTCGACCGTTGCGCCGCCCGCGCGCCCAACGTCCCCCTCGTGCGCTCGCAGGTACGCCTGCGCCTCGTCCAGACTCGCAAACTTCTGTAATGACGCATAAAAACACGCGTCGTCAGTCACCGCGCTTTTCGCGCGCGTCGCGGCGCGCGCGCACGCCGTCGAGCGTCGAGAACGCACCTTGTGCTTGGCGCCTCCGAAAGCATCCACCTGACGCTTGGCGTCGTCCCACGTCGTGTACACCCCCGTCTTGCGTCCGACGGCGACGGCGTAGTAGGCGACTTTATTTGAACGCGCGCGCGGCATCGCGCGCGGGGTCGCGCGTCGGTCGCGTTCGCGCGCGCGGGCGAGGTGTGAGGAATTAGGCGTGCCGGCACGTCGTGTCGAGCGCGCGACGCTCGTCGCGCCTCACGCCGTCGCACGCGAGCGTCTCTCGCGCGCCGAGACGCGTCGAGACGACGAGACGATTTTAGTCGCGCGCGCCGCCGTCGCGTTCGCGCGCGGGAGACGATCGACCCGCGCGCGCGCGCGTGTCGAAAACGCCGTCGCGTTCGCATTCGCGTTCGGCCTCACGCGTGCGAGAGAGAGAGAGAGAGCCGCGCGACGACGACGGACGCGCGACGACAGCGCGCGCGATGGCGGCGTTTGAGACGGACGCCGCGAGAGAGAGAGACGCGCGTGGACGCGCGTACGTCGCCCACTGGGACGCCGTCTATCGCGAACAACCGAGTCAGTTGGACAGAGAGTGGCACGCGAGCGCGGCGGCGTGTCTCGACGTCGCGCGCGGGCACGTCGTCGAGGCGATGCGCGCGTCGTCGAGCGGGAGACGCGTCGTCGTGGACGTGGGGTGCGGATCGTCGAGCGTCGGACGCGCGGTGTTGGAGGAGGAGGCGTTCGGCGCGCGCGCTTTAGTGCTGGTAGACTGCGCGCCGGCCATGATCGACGCGTTGCGGGGACAGTACGCGGGCGATGGGCGCGTGCGGTGCGTGACGGGTGACGCGAGGAATTTGCGTGAGGTTTTTGAGGACGCGTCGACGGCGGTGGCGATCGATAAGGGCACGCTGGACGCGCTGAACGGGGACGACGATAAACGCGCCATGTTGGAGGAAATGGTGAGGATATTGGAGGAGGACGGGGTCATCTTGAGCGTGTCGTTCGCATCGGTGGGGCGTTTTTTCTTTTTGAAACGCGAGACGGCGCGGTTGGGATTGACGTGGAGGTTTAGGGTCGTCGCCGAGGGCGATCCCGCGAGAGGCCACTCGGCGGTCTTCGTCAGCGTTCTGCATCGAGCGTCTCGAGCGGAGACGTTTCGAGACGTCGCGTTCGAAGAGGATGCGTTGACGCGGACGCTCGTGCGTCGGATGGAGACGAGCGGGTCGATCATCGAAGACGACGACGACGAAGATGAGGCGCACTTGGATTTTAGTCGCGACGAGCTGTAAAAGGCAAAGGCGCACTACCGATGTGATCGCATAGGAAATGAATTAAATAAAATAGCACGTCGAGAGCGTCGAAGATATCACCTCACGCGCGTCGCGTAGAAATCAAAACGATGAAAACCTGCGTCTGGTCTTTATTCATCGTTCGTCACGTCGCGATTTGCGCGGGCGCGAGTCTCCTCGCGCCTCTCTTCGTTTGATTGCTCGAGCGATTTACGCCTTCATGAGCGCGTCGATGTCGGCGACCAAGTTGGCGTTTTCAAACTTGGGCGAGTAACGCTTCGCCGGAACGCCGTCCTTGCCGATGAGGAACTTTTCAAAGTTCCACGTGACGTCGGAGCGTCGCACCGGGGACCACTGGAGCGGCATCGAGTTCGGTTGCGTGTTGTAAATGTGATCCGCACCGAGACCACCCTTATCGTCGGCCGGCGCCGGGATGGAGTTCTTCAAGAACGTCCAGAACGGGTGTTCGTCCGCACCGTTCACCTCCATCTTTCCGGTGATGGTGAACTTGGGCTCGTACCCTTCGCCCGGTCGCACGTACTTGAGCGTGTTGAGCAACTCGAAATCCTTGTCGTAGCACTGGTGTCCGAATTGATTGCACGGGAGACCGAGAACGACCAAGTCATCACCGTACTTTTCCTTCAGGGCGTTCAACTGAACAAAATCCCTGACGGTCGTGCCTCACATCGTCGCCACGTTGTTGATGAGCACGACTTTGCCCTTGTACTGGGACAGCGGCAAGTCCGCACCCTCGGTGGGCGCGTCTCGGGAGCCACCGCCGAGCTTCTTGAGCGTGAAATCGTAGATGGTCGAGGCGGCATTCACGCGCACGCTGGAGCGGCGAACACCGCTCGCGCGCGCGCGCTTGACCGCGACGAGCGCACGGGGCGCGGCCGATCGCTGGGCCAACATTTCGACTCGCGGCTTTATCCGGAAACTGGACGTCGACGACGGCGCGCGCGCGGTGAAGCGACGGGCGAAGATGGACGGTGAGTGTTTCGGAGTCGGTCGGCGCTCGCGAGGGAGAGACGACGCGACAAAGGCGCGGGAAAGTGAGGTCTCGTTTGAGGGTTCGTTTGAGGGTTAGGGGGCTTTGGCGACGTCTCCCGCGGGAGGCGCGCGCGCGCGAACGCGAGACGCGACGCGAGAGGGCGAAGGAATCGATGGTGTGTTCGAGACGCGACGTGAGAAAATGGTGTGTGTGTGCTATGACGTGGGTTTGTGCTACGTGAATCGCGCGGTGGGCGCGAGTCGTGACTAGAATGGTCGCGCGCGAAGGCGGCGGAGACTACCTGAAACTACTTTTTGCCAGTCTTTTTGGACTTTTTGAGGGATTTGAGCTTTTTGCGAGGTTTGAGCGCCTTGGAGAGGTCATCGGCGTCGCCGGGAAGATCGTCCCAGGAGGCGAGCGTCTTTTTCTTCTTCTTTTCAGCCTTTTCGAAGAGGGCGTCGATGTCGTCGTCTTCGCAAAATTTCGTCTCCTCGTCCGATTCCTCGGCGGGGTCTTTACGTTTCGACGGCTTGGTGGGCTTTTTACCCTTTTTGGTGAAGACATCGTCGACATCGCGCATGGTTTCGTCCCCATCGGCGGCGTCTGCGTCGTCGTCGTCGTCGTCGTCGCTCTCCTCGTCCTCGGCGCTGTCGCTCTGCGGTTCGTCCTCGTCGTTTGCGTCGTCGTCGTCCGCCTCGAAATTGAGTTCGTCTCCGGGCTTATAGAAGGCGTCGAGCAAATAATCATCGTCCGGTGCATCGTTGTACCCCTCGTAGTGCGTGCGAACCTTGTTTGCCAGACGATTCGCCTCGAATTCCGCCGCCGCCTCCTTGAGCAACTCCGTCCACGCCTTCGCCGTTTGCGAACTCGCACGCACGCAGCTCTTCACATCCTCGCTACGCACGCCGACGCCGGACTTCGATATCGCGCACACCTCCTCGTGCGTGTTGACCACCACCACCACGGACGAATCGGCGGTGACTTCCTCCTCCAAAGTCGGATCCACCACCGCCAAACCGGGAGCCTCGTCGAAGAAGCAATACGTTGACGCGATGGGAAAGTGATGCATGTTCAGCGGTATCGCCTCGCGATCGTCCATCCCGTGCACGGTCACCATCCCACTGTTCGGATCCACCGCGCATTCCGGTCGTCTGTACGTCATCAACGACCCGCACGCCGCTAAACTCGCCGCTCCGGCCAAGTTGCCGTCGTGCGCTAAAATCGTCACCGAACACGTGATCACCCACACTCGCTTCCCCGCGAGCACGCACAGCGACTCCACGTCAACGGCGCGCGCTTCTTTCAACCCTCGCTCGAGCAGAGCGCCCAAATCTTTCGCGCGCTGTCGAGTTTTCTGCGACGCTCTCCCGTCCTTGGCGAACCCTTCGCACGCGCCGCTCGAGAAATCAACATCCACGCGCAGCGACCCCTCCGACGACGCCCCGCCGGACGTCGGCTTCTCTAACACCCCCGTCGTGTTCGCGCACGCGATCGTGTTTCCCAGACGAACGACGCACACGCCCTCGACCGGGCCGAGTTTGATGCTCAATTTGTCGGCGGACGCGCGCGTTTCGTGCGGCTCTCGACCGTCGACGCGGAACGGACCGCCCTCTTCATCGCCCTGTAACGCGCTGACGATGAATTCTCTGTTGTTCAGGCACACGAGCGCGTCGGCGTCGGTCGAGAACGGCCGCATGGCGGCGCGCCTCGCTCTGAGGGACGGCGAGGCGGCGGCCGCCGCTGACGACGCGAATGAAACGACGACGACGAATTCTGATGACACACGTTTTGTTACACGCGCTACGGCGAAGGGTGAGTGAAAGCGGTGCGTCACTGGAGATCGCCGCTGTTCGGGCTGAGCTCGATGAATGACTCGCAGCTTCCGCTCGGGGACGCTCCGAAGCCGCCGTCAACGGCGGGAAACGAAAATTCCGCCGCCCAGGGCGATTCCTTGGTTTCCGGGTCCGGTTTCGCGCGCCTCGGTCGAAGCTTGTCGTCTAATTGTTTGCGCACGTCCGAGAGCTCGCGCCGGAGTCGGGCGTTCTCTCGTCCCACTTCGGCTTGAATCGTTTGAAACTCGAGTCGGCGAGACTCGATTTCCTCTTCGGACGCGCGTTTGACTCTCGCGAGCTCTCTCTGCACGTCCACGGGATCGAGCGGTGCGGACGTGATCCCGGCGCTTCGAAGCGTCAAGTCTCTGATTTGTTTGAACACCTCGTTCAACTCGGCGCGGGTCTTCATCTCTTCGTTGACCAATCTTTCCGTCGCGATTTTCGTCTCCGCCTCGCGCTCGACGCGCGCGCGAAATTCGGCGTCGCGCGATTCCTGCGACGGCGCGCTCGCGAGACGCTCGCGAAGAGATTCAATCTCGCGCTCGAGCGATACCTTTTCTATAAAATACTTTTCTAACTTTTCTTCCGACGCCTTGGCGCGCGCCTCGCTCGCCCTGACGCGTTCCTCGAGACGATCCGTCTCCAACGCTCTCGCGTGATCCGCCACCTCCGCGTCAAAGGTTCGTTTCGCCTCCACCTGACGCGTGAGACTCTCGATCGTCTCCTCCTGCATGGATATTTTTTGCTCGCGAACCTCCGCCTTGGTCTCTAACGATCGCAAGCGTTCGCCGAGCGACCGCAACTCGGCGCGCATCGACTCCTCCCTCGCCGCGTTCGCCGCGTTCGCCTCCGTCTCCACTCGCAACCGTCGCTCGTACGACTCTCGCGTCGACGTCAAACTCGCACTCAAACTCTCGATCGCCCGCTCCTTCGCGCGCAACGCCTCTCGCAGACTCGCATCTCGAGCGCTCGCCTCGGCGACGCGTCTCGTCGCCTCGAGCCTCGCCGCGTCTCGCTCCGCCGAATACATCGCCCGCGTCGTCTCCATCGCCTCCGCCTCCTCTCGCGCCAGATTCGTCCCGATCGTCTCCGCCTCCGTCTCCAGCGTCGCCAACCGCCGCTCGAACGCACCGGGCGCGCCGTCGGCGTCGTCATCCGTCTTCGAGCGCGCGCTCGCGGTCAACCGACGTCCCGACGCGCGCGCGTCCTCATCCGACCCCCTCGACCGCGTCTCCCGCGCCGCGCTCGCATCGGGCGTCGCCAACACCTCCGCCGCGAGTTCGCGTATCATCATCGACGTCGGCGAGCGCGCGAACGGCTCCATCCCGCGCGCGCGCGGGTCAACGCCGTCTCCGACGACGACGACGATGATGCGCGCGCGAACGCTCGACCGACCCACCTCCCGGCGGCGTCGACGCACCGGACGCGAGAGGCGAGACGAGACCGACGAGTTCGACCGCGAGACGCGAGAGACCGTCGCGCGGAGACGGGCGACGCGCGCGCGTGTGTCGAACGGCGCGGGCGCGATGCGGGCGCGTCATCACCTGGACATACGAGTGGGTACACCGACCGTTCACGACTCATGCCAAACCGGTACAAGAGGGGTACACGCGAGTCCCGACCCTCCAAACCTTTTGAATCGTCAAATTTCAAATCGCATCGTCCGTCACACGACGCCGCGCGCGCGTCTCTCGCGCGCGACACCTCGCGCGCGCGCGCGATGGATTCGCTCGCGGACGCCATCGCGCGCGTCCATCCATCCACCGCGGACCTCGTAGCGCCGCACCCGCTCGGGAGACTCGATCTCACGAATCCCGCGCGCGAGACGCGCGATTCCGACGACGACGACTGGAACGACGACGACGACGACGCGCGCGAGGCGAGCGGGAGCGACAGCGTCACCGTCGGCTCGCTCGAGTTCGGTGATTCCCCGATCGGCGGCGCGCGAGACGACGACGACGATGGGAGAGGGGGCGGCGGGGGAGGATGTCGCCGTCGTCGAGGCGCCGCGCGCGCGTGGTCGCTCGACGAGGAACGCGCGTTTTACGAGACGTACGCGCGAAGCGGTGGACGCATGGACGACGTCGCGGCGACTCTCGGTGGTGCGCCGTATCACCGTGAGAAGGGGTCGGTGTACAAGTTTCGAATGAACGCGGTGCGACGATTGGGAGCGGTGTTGAAGACGCTCGGGTTGAGCGTCGACGCGAAAAATTCAAAAGAGGTGTGCGCGGCGTTATCCGCGTATTGGGCGTTTCGGTGCGCCGAGGCGGAGGAGGGGGAGAGCGTGCGGGCGTTCGGGCAGAGATTGTGCGTGGATAAGGATGGGTTGAAACTGCGGTGCGCGAAGACGTTGCGGAGGGAGTTGAGACGGTTCATACAGAGGCCCGAGTGGCGGACGGAGGAGGCGGAGGAGACGGCGAAACGGGCGACGACGACGACGACGACGACGACGACGACGGCGACGCGTGACGACGCGCGCGTGACGACGACGACGGTGGATGACATCGTGGAGGGGATGAAGAGCACGCCGGCGAGGACGGTGGTGGATGGGAAATCAAAGTTTGTGATGCAATTGTTTCCGCTCGACGCCGAGACGTCGGGACGCATGAAGGCGCGCGGGTACAATCCCTTGATGGAGCTGACGTTTCGTCAAAAGAAATCAGTCTCCGGTCTCATCGCGCACCTGAGCGAGAAGTGGGTCGAGGCGAGTCCGAGCGCGAATCACATTTTGCAATTGCACGCGTTCGAACGGAAGAGCGAGTGCGGTCCGTGGAACGCGACGATTGAAAACGCGACGGCGCTCGACGTCTTCAACGCGCTCGGCGAACCGGCGTGCTTTCGCGTTCGGTACGCATGGGCGGACAGAACGACCGCGCTCGCGCCCAAGTTGAAGACGCCTCAACAGAAGACGGCGAGCGTCGCGAAACGGAAATCATCGAGCGCGTTCACGCTGGGAGGCTTCGCCGTCGAGACGTCGGCGTTTGATCCCATTCCGGGAGACGCGCCGGTGGTCAAGGCGAGCAAATCGGCGGTGAACGTCGGCGGTGATCTCACGCTCAGCGATTTCCAAGGCATAGGACTCACGAACATGTTCGCGCCGTCCATGGACGCGCACGCGCGCCAACCGCTCGCGCATCTCGGCAACTCTCCGAGCAAACCGCCGCCGCCGAGTCAAATTTTCGCCTCGCAGGCGAAAAAGGGCAAACCTCTCGCGCACTCGGACGAATCGTTGCTTCGCGTCCTCGACGGAATCGACGGTGCGGGCGGTCAGGGCGGCGACGCCGATCCCACCCTCGGTGTCATCACCGACTCGCTCATGAATCCGGGCGATTCGTTGTTCCGCGACGCGATTTTAGGCGTCGGCGGCGACACGCGCTCGAGACGACGCGCGACCGAGTCGACGAAGGGACCCACGAGTTTCGCGGGGATGTTCTCTTAGCGAACGCGAACGCGCTCACCCATACAACGCTACTACTACTACATCTAGTGCCGCTTAATCGGTAGAAACACATGTAAATTGAATGATTTGACGACGACTTTGACAAATCGCGGCGACGTCACCCGAACAACACGTCGCTCCGCAACACGTACTTGGTCCCCGATCGCACCTCTTCCCCCTCGTGTTCCGGCATGTCCACGCCGTGTCTGAAATACAACGCCCGACCCGCTTTCGGCGTCACCGAACACCGCTCGTCCCCTCGTTCGTCGTAGAAAATCGTACGACCGCCTTCGCACGCGCCCGAGAGGTAATACAACGCCGTGTATCCCGACGTGAATCCTCTCGCGAACACCCGCTCATCCACATGTGGTCCAAAGTGCTCGCTCGATCTGTACCTATAGACTCGAATGTTTGGATTTAAGCCCTTGGCGTCGGCGAGTTCGAACGCAAACGTCTCGCGTCCGCCGCTCGCGTCCCAGAGCGCGTCGGCGAACGCCGCGTCCTCCACCGCGAAACGCCCGTTTCTTCGCCACGCCTCGCCGAATCGCGGTCCGCGAGACGTGCTCTCGGTAAAGGCGTCATTGCGCTCCACCGCATCCACGATGGCGGCGCACGCACGCGCGGAGAGCGCGTCGTCGACGATTATGATTTCGTTTTCAACGAGGTGACGAATCTTTCGAGACGTCGTCGCGTCCGGTCTCGGGAGCGTCACGTCGCGCGGTTTGGACGCGCGCGCGCCCGCGGACGCCGTCGTGGACGCGCGTTTGCGACCCATGTCGCGCGAGAGGGCGCGAGATGGGGACGCGCGCGCGCGCATGTCTGAGGCGCGGCGGCGGCGAGCCGGGACGGGACGCGACGACGGGGACGCTGAGACCTCGGCGTGGGTGCGGCGCGCGAGAAAGAATGAAAAATTACAAAAGATAAAGCGCACGAAACGTGCGCGGCGGTGTGAATCACCGAGGATTCGCGGCGGCGGCGATGACGGCGGTGCGAACATCGCGCGCGACGCCGTGCGCGACGCACGCGAGAATTTCCTCGGGCGAGTGCGCGCTCGGGTCCGGTGCGAACGCGTCGACGCCTCGACGCGTCGTCTTCGTCCACGCCCTCGAGAGATCATCCAGCGTGTGTAACCACGCGCTCGAACGCTCCTGTTCGCCGGAGATGGCGCTCTCCATGGAGGCGAAGACGCGCGCCGCCGCCGCCGCCGCCGCGCGCCGCGCCGCGTCCCCGCTATCATCCATCGCGTACGCGCACGCCTCCTTCATCGCTCGCACGACGCGCGATTTCGTTCGATTCCCCACGTTCAACCGCCCGTGCACGTCCGCGGCGACCACCTCCACGTACGCACCCAACGCCGTCGCGCGTCGCGTCTCGTCCAATCCGCTCGCGCCTCGTCTTCGCGCCAACCGCGTCGCCGCGTCGTTCATCGCGTCCGCGTCGACGCCGACACCGTCCTCACCGTCGACGCCGTCCTCGTCCTCGAACGCATCGATGTCGCGCTCGCCCGCTCGATCGCGCCAGTCGGGGTGTCTCGCTCGTCGGTGCGCGCACAGACTCGACGCGCTTCCGTACGTCTTCAAACACCCGTCGACGCCGCACGCGAACGTTTTTTCGTACACCGCCAACGCGCGTCGACTCGGCCTCGCGCGCGCGGACGGAACCATGACGTCGGCGAACCTCACCGCGCGCCTGGACGACGCGTCGGCGTCGTCGACATCGACCGAGACGTCGCGGCGTCGCGGCTCCGAGCGACGGCGCGGGACGCGCGCCGGCGTTGTCGTCTTCGCCTCGTCCTCGTCGACGCGATCCATCGCCGCCGCGGCGTTGAATAAAACATCCAGACGCACGCCGGTCGCGCCATCGGTCGAGACCGGCGCGCGCATCGCCGTCGTGGTCGTCGGTATCGCCCGCGGCTTTGAATTTAAATTTGAACCATCGTCCCGCGCGCGCGACCGCGTCGCCATCGCCGCGCGTCTCGTCGCCGCGCGCGCGCGTGCCGAGACGCGCGTCGCGCCAGTGGACGCCGTGGACGCCTTGACGCGCGCGCGACGCGTTTCGATCGGCGCCGGCGTCGCGAGATTCGTCGTCGTCGGTTTCAAATCTTCATCGTCGTCATCATCGACGTCGCCGACGACGCGTCGTCGCTTCGACGTCGACGCCGCGCGCGTCGAGCGATAGAACGCGTCGAGCGTCGACGCGTCGCGCGTCATCTCGAAGACGGAGACGCCGCGACGCGTCGACCGCACGGGCGTCGGCGAATGGCGTCACTTCTGTCCTTTCATGTCCTTCGGCACCCTCGTCGTCGCGTGCGTCTCCTCGCGCGGCGCCGCGGCGAAACGCGCCAAGGACGTCGCGAAAACGCTCGGCGCCGACCATCCGAGCGCGCGCGCGCGATCGCTCGAGGAGTTGGCGCGACGGGACGGGCTCGAGCGATGGTGGCCGCCGGTGGGCCCGAGCGCGTTGTCGACGGCGTTCGATCTGGCGCGCGACGCGCTCGACGTCGAGGCGTTCGCGATGGCGATTTTTCGCGAGCGGGATCCATCGCGCGTGTTGGCGGTGCCCGTGCGCGCGGAGGCGATCGGGGAGGTGGCGAGGGCGTTCGAGTCGGAGGCTGGGCTCGGCGGCGGCGACGTCGTCTTCGCGTTGTGCGCGTCGACGACGACGACGCGCGAGGCGCGCGGGAAGGAGTCCGACGTCGGTGATGCGCGCGAGAGGCGCGCGAGAGAGGGCACGGAACGAACGGTGCGGGGCGATCCGGGGTCGGAGGCGAGGTGGTTGTTTCCGCCGCGCGCGCTCGAGGCGGCGAGCGGCGGCGGCGAAGGGGCGACGACGACGATCGAGCGCGCGCGTGAACGTCTCGAGTCACTCGATGTGTCGACGTCACCGGTGAAGATTGAGTCGTACCTGGACGCGTCGGCGTGGACGATGGATCGCGTGCGCGCGCACGCCGACGAGGACGCGACGGCGGACGTGCACGTGTGTCCGCACAACGTGGTGGATTTGGCGGGACACCGCGCGCCGGGAACGCGGAGGAACTTTGAGTTTCGAAAGATGCGATTCGGTGAGTTTTTAACGCGCGTCGACGCGTCGGCGTCGGCGTCGACGTCGACGCACGCGCCGTTGATGGAGGAAGGCGAGCGGTATTATCTCCGAAGCGTCGACGGCAAGACGGCGACGGATCTGCAGCGCACGCATCCCGAGCTCGCGCGCGCGCTCGATCTACCGGTTGTTTGGCCCGAGGATAGGTTTCACAGTTCCGTCTTACGGATCAGTTCCTCGAACACGACGCTCTGGACGCACTACGACACGCACGATAATTTACTCGCGCAAGTCGTCGGCGCCAAGACGGTGACGCTCTTTCCGCCGGACGCGGAACCGTACATGTACGCGCAAGGATCGAGTTCGCGCGTGGAGAACGTCACGAGCGATCCGAGCGATGAGGATTACGCCAAGTTTCCTCTGTTTTACGATCATGCGCGCGCGAGTGGAGTCTCGGTGACACTTCGCGCGGGAGACGCGTTGTACATTCCAGCGTTTTGGTTTCATCACGTCGTGTCGGCGGACGAGGGCGTGCCCTCCGTCGCCGTGAACGTGTTCTGGCGGTCGCTCTCGGACAAGAGCGCGTACGACGCGAAGGATATATACGGGAATAAGGACATGTGCGCGGGGAAGGAGGCGTGTGAACTCGCGACGCGCGCGGGCGACGCGTTGCGAACATTACCCGAGCCTTACAAGAGCTTTTACGCGAGACGCGCGGTGAAAATGTTCGCGAATCAAGTCGGCGTGCGCGTCACGCCCAGTTGTTGATTCCTTTGGCTGGTTTCGTGTTGTCGTTACAATGCATGGGTCGTTCGATTCGAGTCGCGCGTGTGGGTGGGTAGTCGTAGTTTTGTACAAAATGTAATCATCGTCGACGGTGACGAACCGCCGGCGATAAAACCATGGCGAATTCGTTGAAACTCCTCGACATTCGTCTCGACGCGCTTCGCACGATGTTCTCGAACGCTTCGAGTTCTTTTAGGTGCGCCTCACGAAACATGCGAAACGCGACGAGGGCGAGAAACGACAGACAAAATCTCGCCGTGACGTTGACACACCAAAACGCGACGCCGCCCGCCGCCGCGCCTCCGATCCAACGTTTCGGCGCGCTCAGCGCGTTGAAGCGAGACGACACGAAGACGTGCACGCCAACGTACGCCTTGGTCAACGGGTACCGATACGCGTGGAAAAACGGCGGCACGATGAACGCTCCGACCCACAGCGTCGTCGCCACGGCCCACGCCGACATGACGTGACCGAGCGCGCTCACCGCGTACAGAGCCAAAAACGTTCGAAACACCCCCTTGTTATCCCGTCCAGCGAGCACGCCGTGATGTTTCGACGCCCACGCGTTGAAACAGATCGCACATCGCTGCGCCAAGTCCCCGACCGCGCGATCGTTCAGCTCTAAACCGTACGACAGACGAGGAAACATCACCGCCCACACGTACTTGTACGCTAGGTATGCCATCGCCGCGTACGCCGTCACGCTCACCCCGCTCACGGTGGATCTCGGCACCAATCTCGCGAACAACAACATCGTCATCCCAATCGTAAAATGAATCGCTGATCTCGCCGCGTCTCGCCACAGGAGCACCTCCATCACCGCGCCTCGCGAGTCGAATCGCGTCGACGCGTCGGCGTACGCGTTCGCCGCGTCGTCTCGCATTCGCCGCATCGGTTCCACGCTCTCCGTCACCAACGTCTCCGGCGTCACCGACGCATCAAAACGCGTCTTCCCTCCTCCCATGTACGGCGTCAGCGCCCGTCGTCGATCGAATTCCTCCGTCTCCCGTTGTCCTCCCAGACTCGTCACCGGCGTCGCGTCATCCGTCCGTCGCATCACCGTCTCGAACGCGTCTAGCGATTCCACCCGTCGACGCAACGCCGCGGGCGTCTCGACGAAATCGTTCGCGCGCGTCGGCACCGCGCGCGGACGCGCGGCGTCGCGCTTGAGCTCGACGGTGGACGCGCGCGAATCGTTCGGCGAGAGGTCGGCGAACGGGCGTCGACGAAACGCCGACGCGTCGCCGCAGTCATCGCGCGCGGTGGACGCGCCCGAGCGCGGCGTGCGGCGAGAGAGCCGTTCGAACATGTCGAGCGCGGCGCGAGTCAACCGGGACGGAGTCGAGCGCGCGCGACGACGTGTGCGGACGCGCGCGCGAGTCAAATCGTCGTTCCCCTGTGTGAATTTCACACTGTGAAATGAAAAATGATCTGCGTTTTTGGGTTACTCTATGTGAGAAGGTGAATTTGATAGTCTTTTATTGGTTTATTATATGTACAGTAGGATATTCCGGGCACCACGCGCCGGAGAAACGCAGAATCGATTCGTGCGGTCGACACGACGTCGCGCGACGCCTCGCGCGCCTCGCGTGACCGCGCGCATCGCGCCACGCGCGCGTTCCTCCGATCATGGCGCCCGATCCCTTCAATCTCTCCGCGCTCAGCGCCGCGCTGTTGCCGAAAAAGACGTCGGCATCGATCAACCTCTTGCTCGCCGTGCAGGACATGCGTCGGGGCGATCTCCGCGCGTTTCGCAGGAACGTCGCGTCCGCGGCGCGGGCTTACGACGGAGATTGGTCGGCGGCGACGAGCATTCGGTTTTCGACGCTGTCTGGTCGAGGATTGACGCTGTTATCGGAAGCGGTCGGCTTGGGGAAGGTGGAATTCGTGCGAGCGCTCTTGCTCGATTATCGAGTCGACTGGAACGTCGTCGTGGACGCGGGCGGCGACGCGCTGAAAAAGGCGCTCGAGTCCAAGGAACAATTCGCGACGCTCATCGCTGGGGAGTTTGAACTGCGTCTGACGCCGCGCACATTCGAGGAGTACGTGGCTTCGGAACGACCAGAGTTGACGGAGCTCTTGCGCGCGCGGCGCGCCGAGAAGACGCGCGGGCGGAAATTGTGCGAGACGATCGCGTGTGAGTCGACGACGACCGAAGAGTACACGTCGGTCGGTGATGAGTCGTCCGAAGACGCGCCGGCGAGGCACGCGGTGGAGGTGGTACGCGTGCAAGAGTTTACGCGCGACGAGGTGGCCGCGGCGCCGTTTCGCGCTGACGACGTCAGAGAGGACAGCGCGGATTCGTTGGATGTGGATTTCGAAACGAGAGTCATGAGCGTTATCGTTCAGGTAAGGAGCGATGTGAACAACATCGACACAGAGATCACCGACATGGAATTCGACGGCGAGTACATTGATGAAAACCAGCTTCGCCGCCTGGAGCAAGATTTGGAGCGCGAGCAGAGCTATTTGGACGGACTCGCCAGCGACGCCGACGAGCGAGGCGAAGAGCTCACCGATCGCATTCGTCATCACCGACGACACGTCCTTCGATTGATCGACGGGCTTTTCACGCGCATAGACGCTTTACGGCCAGGCGCGGCGTGATTTATGTATGTAAAGACGACGCGGCTCCCGCGTTGTTAACCACCACCAGACCAACCGCCCCACGACGTCTCTCCCCCGCGCGCATCGACGCGATGCCGCCCAAACGCGCGCGCGAGGCGCGACGGACGGATAAAGACGATGCCTCACCGTCGACGTGTACGCGCGCCTCGAGACGACACGCGCGCGCGACGTTCCCGATTCTTCGGGACACGTGTAATGTAACGAACGCTCGACTGACGCGCAACGCTCGTCGCCCGCCGCGCCCAGACGAACGCGAGGAGACGGTGAACATGTACCTGGAGTTTCATTACGCGAACACGATGGACCTCTTCGCGAAAGGGAGCTTCGTGCCCGCGGACGCGTTGGGGTTCGCCGAGCGCGTCACGCAGAAAGCGGTGGCGCTGGGCAAGAGTAGAGTGGAAGACAGGGACACTCGCTGTGACACGCGCGTGATTCGCGCGCTAGACATTGGATGCGCCGTGGGGGGCTCGGCGTTTCATCTCGCGAAGGGGTTCGATGAGGTGGTGGCGTTTGATTTCTCGCGGCCGTTCATAGACGCGTGCAAGCACATGCAGAAGTATGGTTCGATGGAAGTTAACGTTCCCGACGAGGGCGATTCTGTACATCCGATACGTTGTGAGCGACCTTGTTCCGACGCAGAGGCTCGAAAAGTGCGATTTCACGTCGGGGACGCGTGCGAAATGGTCCGGGATGCAGAAATATTGGGGAAATTCTACTGCGTAATCATGGCAAACCTCCTGTGCCGACTGCCTCACCCGCGCGCGTGTTTGGACGGTTTGAAAGCGGTAACCTCCCCGGGTAGTCATGTATTCATCTTTACGCCGTGGTCTTGGCTGGATGAGTACACGCCGGACGCTGAAGAACGACTTGACCTAGAGTCATTGCACAACGAGATGAAAGAGCGCAGATTCGAGTGGGCTGGGACGTGGGAAGAGCCGTGTTTCATTCGCGAGCACACGCGTAAAGGTCAGTACATCGTTTCGCAGGCACACTGGTACAGAAGAGCTGATTAGTGCTACTGTAGTATTTACTAAGACTGCCTATCATTCGATCTATTTCGATTGCGTCCGCCCGATAAAATGTCTTCACCCAAGGCTCCCAACACACTCAGCGCGCTCGACGAGGCTTGTCGCATGAACCCTCCAACCTGTCCGGCGAAGTGCGATACTTCTGCGGCGTTCCACGCCATGGTCACTTCATTTCGTTCAGCGCTCGGATCACGAACGGAGCGCGCGCGTCCGAATGATATTGTTGCGATTTCCTGTTGCGCGGGCACCGGTGTCGAAGACCACGGCACTCGAACCATCTCTCTGCGGGATTCGCTTTCAACATCCACGCGATCTATGAGGTAGTCAATCACGTAAGCGACGTCATCAGACGCACAATACTTCGGCGCGACGCCTCCGTACATGTCTTTCACCGCCTCTGCGATCTCTGCATCGTCGTTTGGATTCACGCGTGTCCCCATCAAAAAATGTTTCGCCATATTCATCGCGTTACGGTCGGCGCCGATGTCTCTGCCACAAAAGACAGAGCCCGCCACTCGCGCAATGTTTAATCCTACGTCTACCGTTTTCTCGATTTGTTCGCTGATGCGCTTCCCGTATCGCGCCCACGTGGAGAAGTGCTCGCAGTTGTTCGCACGCACGCAATACTCGCCGTATCTCCCCTCGTAGAACGCCTGATCCACCGCCAATCGACACCGATCGACAATCTCCGCTATTCTCAACGGTGGAAACATCGCGTCGTACTTGGCGTTCCCGCATCGAGGGTCTGGGCCGACGTCCGCGAGCGGCGTCAACACGCACGACGCGTTTTCATCCATGTCCCGGTTACGTCCCTCGTCCTCATCCGCGTCGGGCGCCCCCCACAGATGCACCACGCACTCGACCGCGCGTTCGAAATCATCACCCTCGCGAATCCACCGCCACACGCCGAGATTCTCGTCGAACACGCCCACTCGACCGACGTACACCGCCCAGTGCGTAAACTGCACGTCAAAGTACTGTCGCGCGATGCGGTGCCAAAACAGCATGTCGCCCGGCCGTTTCCCGCGTCCGCGACGCGGCCACGCGTGACCGTGCTTTGATCCGTAATCCGCGCCGTGTACCCTCCGCCGCGACGTCGCGACGGTCGTTCCCGCGACCGTTCCCACAGCCGTTACGGACGAGCTCGGGACACCCTCCGCGCGCGCGTCGCCCTCCGCGCGCTCGGTCGACGCGCACACCGCGTCGGTCGACATCGTCTCTCCGACCTCGCGCCGTCGCGCGCGGTCACGTCGGTCACCGACACGCGCGCGTCGACGATGTCCGTCGGACGCGGGGCGACGGCACGAGGGCGCGATCGCGGCGTGCGAGCGTCCCTCCATGACTGACGAGTCCTGAACCACCAAAATGATTCATACATTGTGTATTTGAGCGCCATCATGTAGAATACGTGAAAAACGTTTTCGCGGTGCGTGACGAACGTTTTCGTTTTCCTGTTGAGACGCGTGGACGACGGACCGCACACGCTCGCGGCGCGCGCGACGGCGCGCGCGACGGCGCGCGCGATGGCGCGCGGAGACGACGAGGTACGGCGGGCGATGCGCGCGCGCGGACGTCGGCGGTGTCACGACGCATCGCGTCGATCGTCCACGATGCGAACCGACAAAAGCGCGCGACGAGCACTGGGAGACGCGGTCGCGCTCGTCGCGATGGTGACGCTCGCGAACGCCGTGGAGGCGCGGGCGGACGGTGCGTGTTTTCCGAGTCCGATGAGGCAGGATCCGTGGTTGATGTTCGGTGGGCGGAGAGGCGCGGCGTCTTCGCGCGTGGACGTCAACACGCTCGACGGCGACGTGCGGTATAGAGGGAAGAGCGCGGATGATGAGAGTGATGCGCACTCCGTCTCGGGAGTGCACTACGCGCCGTTTGGTCGCACTGCGCTCGACTTGAACGCTCCGTCTTGGTCTGCGTGGCCGAGCGCTGGCGAGTACTGGAGCACTCCGGAACTGTACTGCGACTCTCGAGGACTGGTGACGCTGACCGGATTGCTCAAAGGTCCGCAATCGCGCGGGTCTCGTTTTGGCGCGCCCGTGGCGACTCTTCCCGAGAGATGTCGCCCGCAGGGTAGACTCATCTTCCCCGTTCGCTCGGATTACGGAGATGCGCGAATCGACGTCAAGCCGAGCGGCGAGCTGCGTTGGATCGCTGGGCCGGATTCGTCGAATAACGAAGTCACACTCTCGGGTGTGACTTTCACGAGTGCGTCCGTCGAGAAGACAGATATCGAGCTAAAAAACGATTGGAGACAACCGCCGAAGGAATATGAGAACGCGAGGTACGTGTGCAAGGACGGTTTGGTGATCGTTTCAGGCTTCGTGGAGAGATTTTCGAAAACTGAGATAACCGACCCCACCATCGCGCAACTTCCAGCGGGATGCAGGCCGACGAACGGTGCACTCATGTTTAGCGTCATGTCGAAAGGCGAGAAGTCAGAGAGCGTGGTGATCGATACTGACGGAAATATCAAATGGAAGGGTACTTCAAAGGGAATCATGGATTCCTCATCCTTCTGGGTATCGCTGTCTGGTATAGTTTTCGCAAATGGCAAAAAGAGTATGTACTCGCCAAATGAGCGAGGCACACCGAGCTTCAAGGTTCCAAAATCGTTTTACGCGAATCCATCGTACACCTGCGACGCGTGGCGCGGTGCGCTCGTCGTGCTGGAGGGGATGGTGTTCGCAAAATCGCCGCACTCTGGAGCTAGGATGATGAAGTTACCGATCGATGCGACAAATCCTCGTCCACGGCCTTCGGTCAAAATATCAAATCCGATCACAGTCGTTTCTTCATCTTCTGTGGACTTCGGCGTTCGTGTAGAACATGCCACGTGTCGCAACAACTGCGAGATGGACGCATTTCCTACAACTGGTAACGATCTGGAGAAGATACGTTGCGAGGTCAGAGTGCAAAAGCGAGGCGAAAACTGCCTTAAATTTGGAAGTCACATGCCGTGTCGAAATTGGGACAATTTCTATCCGTCAACTCTTTCGATGACGGATGAGATCGGTGTGTTGATTCCAGGTGTCTACGACGTGCTCTACTCGTGTTACGGCGCCTACGAACAACGTACAAAGATGATAAAACTGCAATCGTTCCGTGTCGAAGCCGGCTGCGATTCACACTTGCCAACAGGAGGTAGCGGCGGCAATGTGTTTGACAACGTAGCGCGGCATTTACTCCTTTCCTCACCAGATCTACACGGCGTGGACTGTAACGATAAAACTTCGGTGTATCGTGCAAAGGAG